>VFSW01002885.1_pt1 | contig 25881 bp, 19 predicted proteins | sample 5358111 | NCBI WGS metagenome assembly VFSW01 (sample SAMN11554181, study PRJNA540505) | mine drainage metagenome | isolation source: sediment from site ElyBrook_90M | place: USA: Ely Copper Mine, Vershire, VT | collected 2017 | reverse complement strand
TCGATCGTCGCTAGCAGACACCCGGTATGCGTCACTCCTCACTCCTTGAACTCGTGAAAATTGGCTCCCCGCGCCACCGCCTCAGTAGTGTGAACAGGCCCTAGCTCCGCCAATGCAGTTCCACCGGTCCATCCAGGGGATGGGTCACCGCATCGCCCTCCAGCCGAGCCTGTTTCAGCGCAAAGTACCACTTGGCCGGCTTGTCGGCGTCGTCAATCAGCATGAGGCTGGGGTTGTGCCGTAGCCCCTCGGCCTGCTGAATCATCGTGACCTGATCCTGCCGCACAAACTTCGCCCCAAAAAACCTGGCAATCGGCGTGACCAGCGGCACGTGGTAGAAGACGTTCCACGCCGCCACCACGTCGATGCGGCAGGTTGAGGCCGTCACCGGGGTCACCGTGGTGAGGCTGCTGAACCACTTGTCGCCGCAGCGAACGATCTCAGTGCGCCGGTTGGGCAGCACAAAGTCGATGGTCGTCTCCACCGGCTGCCCATATACGCCCAGCAGCTTGTAGGGCGCGGAGTTGCCGCTGGGCGCGTGCGCGCTCATGCGAAAGCCTTCAGGGATCGGCTCAAAGCGCTTAGTCTTTTCGCGAATGCTGGCGCGCGACCGCCACCACCAGGCATGGTGCACAAACGGCCCGTGCGCCGGGTCCATCAGCCCGATGATGCCGTGGTCCACGTTGCAGGGCAGGTCGGCGGTGAGGAACGCGGTGCGATAGCGCGGCCCACACTTCGCCAACTGCGGCACAGGGCACTCCGCGCCTGCTCCTTTTCTGCCGCCCCCCGGACCTGGGATGAACACCCACGCATGCCCGTCGCGCTCCTCGCAGGGGTAGGCCGTGGCGTAAATCTTCGTGGCGTCGAGATGGTCGTGGCTTGAGAGCGACGGAATTAGCGCACACTGGCCGCTGCACGGTTCAAACTCCCATCCGTGATAGCGGCAGGTGACGCGCTGGCCGTCGAACCAGCCCACACTCAGCGGAATGCCGCGATGCGGGCAACTGTCGCGCAGAGCAAACACGCGCCCGTCGCCGCGCCGCCCCAGCACCAGCGGTATGCCTAGCAGCATGGCCTTGGCCAGCTTGCCGGGACGCAGGGTATCAGTGCGCAGCGCCGGGTACCAGTCGTCGTAGATCAGCGTGGCGGTGGGCCCCTGAATGGGAACCCCTGCCTCTGTGGTGGTCACGAAGGGCATTTGGCACTCACGATAGCATTGTGGTGCGCGCCCGTGCCAGCAACCTGGAAGATCCCAGCGCGAAATCGGGAAGACCGCCGGACAGGATGCTCGATGTTGCCCCGGGTGCCAATGATGAGATCGCACGAGTCCAGATCAAGCGAATCCCAAGCGCAGGCCTTCTACAGAGAGAAGGCTGGCGCCCGTGCCCATTTGTTCCGAGATGGCGGGGAGCGTTCGGCAACTGACTTAAGCCAAAGGGGAAGAGACTCTGGTGTGGTGAGTCTGAAGGTCGATGCCTATGGTAACGCCCGGAAACGCAGATCCTTCGACCCAGTTTGGCGCAAAATGCGCACCAGGCTGCGCAGAGGATGACGGCTTTATGCTGATGTGAACTTCAGACTCAGGACACTAGCGGGCGTTTGGCAGTTATTTGCCTTTCCCGTTCCCTTTTCCGTTTCCGTTGCCATTTCCGTTTCCATTGCCGTTTCCGTTGCCGTTCGAAGACCCGCTGCTGGAGGAGGACCCGCTGCCGGAAGAAGACGTCCCCGTCCCTGACGACGTTGAAGAAGCGGAGTTGTTGCCGGTGTAAGAGAAACTGCCGCAAATCTGGGTGAACGCCTTGTCGACACTGTTCGACGATGATGCCATGCCGGCAGCGATACCAAGGGCAAGCAGAGCGACAGCCAGGGCAAACTCAACCATATCCTGACCTTGCTCGCAAATGGCCGCTTTCTTCATGTTGAGGTATAGCCTGCGGAATCGTTCTTTCATCTGTTCTTATCTCCTCGTTTGCTCACTTACATAAGCGGCACATGGGCCAACGACCATCGTCATCCGCTCAGCGTGCAGCAATTCACTCGCGCACAATGAACAAGTTGTTAGAAGGTCACATTCATGAGCATGGCCTTAGTCGCGGAGAACAACAATCCCTCGTTTGTGGCACACTCCGGTCGTAGGTAATGCACACAGATGGTACGGATGGATTATGGTCGGGAATCGCTGCCGCAGGGGGCCACATGGGGCCGTAAGATTTAAAAATCAGCGAAATACTTGTTGCAACGAATATCAACCTGGTGCATCCAACGAAATGAAAGGAGAAACAACCCATGACCACCACACCCGCCACCCTGACTGCCTGGAACATCGATCCGGCTCACTCCGCCGCCGAGTTCAAGGTCAAGCACATGATGATCTCCAACGTAAAAGGCAAGCTGAGCGGCATCTCCGGCGTACTGAGCCTGGATGAAGCCGATCCCACCCGCTCCACTGTCGAGGCCTCGATTCCCCTGGCCACCCTGAGCACCGCCGACGAGCAGCGCGACGGGCACCTGAAGAGCGCCGACTTCTTCGACGCCGAAAAGTTTCCCACCATGACCTTCAAGTCCAGCGCAGTCAAGAGCACCGGCTCCGGCGAGTACGCAGTGACCGGCGACCTGACCCTGCATGGCGTTACGCGCACGGTCACCTTTGCCGTGGAAGGCCCGAGCCAGCCCAACAAGGACCCCTGGGGCAACCAGCGCATTGGCCTCTCCGCCGCCACCAAGATCAACCGCAAGGACTTCGGACTCACCTGGAACGCGGCTCTGGAAACGGGCGGCGTCCTGGTAGGCGAAGACGTGGCCATCAGCCTCGACGTGGAGTTCATCAAAGCCTAAGCAGCCGCTGAGGGCCGGGTATCGGGTGCCCCGGGTCTCGATTTCGAGACCCCGGGGGCAACCAACCGCATACCTTTCAAGATAAGCCGCGGTCAGATAGTTGTTGCAACGAATATCTCCCTCGCGCATCCAATCTTCTGTAAGGCAGAGGAGGTCAACCATGTCGCTTCGCGCAGTAAAACAGATGCTTGAAACCAAGCCAACCATTGAGGGTGCAGGCGTAAAACTGCAGCGCGCCTTCGGCTTTGGCAAGACGAAGGAGTTCGATCCGTTCCTGTTGCTGGACGACTTTCGCAACGAAAATCCAGCCGATTACCTGGCCGGATTCCCCTGGCATCCCCACCGGGGCATTGAAACCATCACCTATGTGCTGGCGGGCGAGGTGGCCCACGGCGACAGCCTGGGCAACAAGGGCCGCATGACCGCGGGCGACGTGCAGTGGATGACCGCCGGGAGCGGCATTTTGCACCAGGAGATGCCCAAGGGTGACCCTAACGGCCGCATGCACGGCTTCCAGTTGTGGGCCAACCTGCCCGCATCGTTGAAGATGACCGACCCGCGCTACCAGGACATCCCGTCAAGCGCTATCCCAGAGGTGACAGAAGACGATGGCACCCGGGCGCGCATTATCTGCGGTGAGTTTTGGGGCAAACGCGGGCCGGTGGAGGGCGTCGCTGCTGATCCCAGCTACGTGGACATCTCTGTTCCGCCGGGCAAGCGCCGCCGCATCCAGATCGACGTCACCCGGAACGCCTTCGCCTATGTGTTTGCCGGTGCGGGAACTTTCGTGGACGCGTCGACGCCGCAGGCTGTGCTGACCGAGTCCGCCGTGGACCCCAACGCTGAGGCAGTCTACGACGCCAAAAACCACTCGCTGGTGCTGTTCGACCGGGGCGACGAGATCGTTGTGCAGGCCGGGCCCGAGGGCATCCGCTTCCTGCTGGTTTCAGGCAAGCCGCTGGAGGAGCCGGTGGCGTGGTACGGGCCCATCGTGATGAACACGCAGGCTGAACTTCGCCAGGCCATGAGCGAGCTACAGGACGGCACGTTCATCCGGCACAAGTAAAAAACAAAGGGTGCGACCGCAACCACGGCCGCACCCTTTTTTGTTTCCAAAGCACCGCTCAGCAGAGCTGTTGCGGTCGCGGATTACACGTTCAAATTGCGCATGTATTCGGCATCCAACCGGATCTCTTCGATCGGATCCATGTCGAACTGTTCCTGCTCGACGAAGTAGTACTTCAGCCCCGTCGCGGCGCGCATAATCGGACGGAAATCCAAATCTCCACGGCCCATCACGGGCATGTGCATCTTGCCGTCTGCGCCCTTCACCATGTCCTTCACGTGCATCAGCGGAAACCGCTCCGGGGTCTTGGTGAGATAGTCTACCGGGCTGTGTCCGGAGGCGTGGACCCAGCCGGCATCCATCTCAAAGACCACCAGCTTGGGGTCGGTAAGGCGCAGCAACTCGTCATACACAACCACGCCGTCCAGGGTGGCGAACTCCGGCGTGTGGTTATGGACGCCGAAGGTCATGCCCGCGGCCTTGACCTTTGCGCCGATGCGGTTGAACTCGCCGGCAATCCAGCGCCAGTCGTCCAGTGTTGGCGGGCCCTTCGGAGCAGCCGGGTCACGGTGCATTCCCCCCGAGGAGGAGCAGACGATGTACTCCAGCCCCAGGGTGTGCCCATAGTCGATCCACTGGTCGAGCTGTGTCTCCAGCAGGTTGAGCGTGTGGTGCGTGCTCACGCAGCGCAGCCCGGCCTTGTCCATGGCCTTGCGAAAGTCCACCGCTGAGCGGTCATAGTAGCCCGCCGTCTCCACCACGGTGTAGCCCGCGGTTCGCACCTTCGACAACGTCCCATCAAAATCCTTCGCCATCAGGTCGCGCACGGAGTAGAGCTGCAAACCGATGGGTAAAGTAAGCGGAGCGGCTGTAAGGCGACCGGCGCCCACACAGGCCGCGGCGGCAACCGCGCCGGTAGCCTTCAAAAATGTTCTGCGCGAGGAATAGCTCATATTTTCGTTCTCCTCAGAATCCTGTTAGCTCTTGATCGCCTGTGCCGTCGCGTCCCATGTAGCCATGTTGCGATGGAAGTAAGAATGATTGGCCATATGGCAGGCGATGGCGGCGTTGTTGCCAAAGACTTCGTCCTCGATCACGTGCTCGCGCGTCTGCACGGCATGGAAGAAGGTGGCGATGTGGTCGGCCGTTTCGTCGTAGCCGGGCGTGGCCGCGTAGCGCTCCGCCTCACCCAGGGTTGCCGGGGCGGCTGGGTGCGCGGCATGCCACTCATCCAGGTACTGCTTCTTCGCCGCCGCTGTCCAGCCATTGAGAGAATAACCCTCCGGCTGTGGCCGTGTGTCCTGGGGAGTCACGGTAAGCGAATTGCCCATGATTTCCAAGGTGGCTTCGTTGCCGTAGAAGATGGTCTGCTCGGCGTTCATATTGTTCTGGTTGCAGTGGATGCTCACGGTCACGCCGGGATAGTCGTAGAGGGTGGCCATGAGGTCAGGAAAGTCGCGACCGTCTTTGAAGTGGGTGAGGCTGCCGCTGGAATAGGCGCGGCCGGGAGCGGCATTGATGCCGGTGACGCGCTGCATACCCGTAATGAGGTGGACGAACAGGTCGCCGGCCAGGCCCTCGCCGTAGTCCTGAAAGCAGCGCCAGCGGAAAAAGCGCACCGGATCGAAAGGAACTTGCGGGGCATCGAGCAGAAAAGTCTTCCAGTCGATGGTCTCGGGGCTGGCATCGGGCGGAATGGGATATACCCAGGCACCGGAGGGCGAGTTGCGGTCAGTGTGGCCTTCGATGTAAGTCACCTCGCCAAGCCGGCCTGAGGCGTAGATCTCCGCCGCCTTCTTATACACAATGTTGCTGGCGCGCTGGCTGCCGGCCTGAAAGATCTGCTTGCTCGACTGCACTGCTTTTACCATCGCCAGGCCATCGGCCACGTTGTGCGACATGGGTTTTTCGCAATACACGTCTTTGCCCGCCGCAATGCAATCCAGCACCACGCGCCGGTGCAAATGGTCGGATACGGCCACAATCACCGCGTCCACATCCTTGCGGTCAAGCAGGGAGCGGTAGTCGCGGCTGGTGGGTACGTCGGCCCCATAGGCCTCGAGGCCCGCCTTCTGGTGCATGTCATAGAGATCCGCCGTGCCGACCAGAACTCCGGTGGGCACCGTGCGCGCAGACCGCAGCAGATCGCAACCGCGAATGCCCGTGCCGATGGAGGCGAAGCGAATCTTGCGGCCGGCATCGCCGCCCGAACCAGCTTGCGCCGCAAGTACCGGCGGCTCCAGCAATGTCGTCTTGATGGCCGCACCCGCTGCCACCGCACCTGCACCGAGGCGCACAAATGCCCGGCGTGTCATGGAATGCATAGTCATGAAGCTTTTCTCCCTGCGCACGCCATTCTCGCTCCCCGGCCTGTGAGGTGTAAAGAAACGCTGGTTGCGATGAGCCTGCGACGGAGCGCAGCACGATTGCGAAGCGGAAGCATCGTGGCTCGGGTGTTGTCCAGATTTGCAGAAGGCAGCTCAGGTTTGGGATGGGCCCGGCCTCTTCCATCCTCACTGGGCAAACGTAAGGACCTTGCATCAGGGGGCATTCCGTACGCGCCTGAAAAACGCGCAGGATGCTTGACAAGCGGGGCTGCGCCCTGTTTTTATCTTTGTCGATTCACAATGTAGTGCGTTGTTGTCCTTAACGCAATCGATTGTCTTTGACGATTACTCTCGTCGCCGGATGGACCGGCTAACAACTGCCCATGCAGGCAGTGTGAGGAACTCCAATGAACGCGAGTCACACCCTGGTTCCATTGTTTGCAGCCCTGACGTGTCTTCCCATCGCATCGCAGGCTCAGTCGGCATTGAGCGCGCAGCTTTGGTTGACGACCACGGACCGCTCCGCACTGTTTGCTCCGCAAGCGGTTCTCCTGCCCTTTTCTACGCCGGGGGAGCAGCTCCCGGCCATCACCGTGAACGACATGCAGCAGTTCCAGCCCATTGAGGGCTTTGGCTTTGCCCTGACCGGGGGCAGCGCGCAGCTACTGATGCGCATGGCGCCGGCCCAGAGAGCCGCCTTACTGAAAGAGGTCTTCTCCACCGAGGGGAATGGCATCGGCGCCAGTTACATCCGGGTCAGCATCGGAGCTTCCGATATGAATGACCACGTCTATTCCTACGACGACATGCCGGCCGGAGCAAGCGACCCTGATCTGGCTAAATTCAGCCTCGATCCGGATCGCGCCGATGTAATTCCCGTGCTGAAAGAGATTGTTGCCATCAATCCCCACATCAAGATTCTGGGGTCGCCGTGGTCCGCTCCTGCATGGATGAAGACGAATGATGACGTAAGGGGCGGCAACCTGAAGCCGGAGTACTATGGGGCGTTCGCACACTATCTGGTCAAGTACATCGAGGGCATGAAGGGCGAAGGGATCAACCTCACCGCCATTACCGTGGAGAACGAGCCGCTGAACCCCAAGAACACGCCGAGCATGGTGATGTTTGCTGAGGAACAGGATGCCTTTATCGCCAAGCATCTTGGACCCGCGTTTGAGAAGGCGGGGATCAAGACGGAGATTCAGCTATACGATCACAATCCGGACGTTCCATCCTATCCGTTGTCGATCCTGGCAGATCCCGTCGCAGGTAAGTATGTGGCGGGCACGGCCTTTCACCTGTATGGCGGCGATACCGAGACGCTGACCATGGTGCATGAAAGCTATCCCAACAAGAATCTCTACATGACCGAGCAGTCGGTAACCGAACGCCCCGAATCGAAAGAGATTGGCATTGCCGAGCCGGTGAGGCGCGTACTCATCGGCGCCACGCGCAACTGGAGCCGCAATGTGCTGCTGTGGAATCTGGCCGCCGACCCGCACGCAGGCCCGCACACCGGCAATGGCGGTTGCACGGGTTGCTTTGGCGCGATTACGCTCGACGGCGACAAGGCCACGTTCAATGTGGCGTATTATGCGCTCGCGCACTTTTCAAAATTCGTGCCGCCGGGATCGGTGCGCATCGGATCGAACGAGTTGGAGCAGATTGCGACCGCAGCCTTTCTCACGCCTGAAGGAAAGGTGGTGCTAGTGGTGTCCAATACCGGCAACTTTGCAAAGACCTTTCATATCGCGTACCACGGCAAGACTTTGACAACAACCATGCCGTCTGAGTCAGTAGGAACCTACGTCTGGTAACTGCGGGACAGGGAGATCGTGAATGCAATGTGATGGGAACAGCGTAATAGACTGCGGCGCGGCAGTCCGGCGGGGAGTGGTGGCCGGATTGCTGGTGTGCGCAACCGGAGCGGCAATGGCGGCGGGCGCAGCCAGGCCGGTTGCACCGCCGGACTTTGGGCCCAACGTGCTGGTGTTGAACCCGGCGATGCCTGCGGCTGCGATGCAGGAACAGATCGACAAGGTCTACGCCGTCCAACGCCACAATGAATTTGGCCCCGAGCGCAACGCCTTTCTCTTTCTGCCCGGCGACTATCACGTGGACGTGCCGGTGGGTTTCTACACCCAGGTTCTGGGCGTGGGGGCCTCGCCGGACGGCGTGCACATCACCGGCAATGTGCACGCCGACGCCAGCCTCGATCACAACAACGCCACCTGCACCTTTTGGCGCGCCGCCGAGGGGTTCTCAGTGACGCCAACCGGCGCGGCAAACGGAACAATGCAATGGGCCGTTTCCCAAGCCGTGGCCTTCCGCCGCATGCACGTGCTGGGCAATCTGGTGCTGCACCAACACCGCGGCTGGGCCAGCGGCGGATGGATTTCAGACACACTGGTGGATGGCAACACCGACTCCGGCAGCCAGCAGCAATGGATTTCGCGCAATAGCGAGTGGGCCAGCTGGACCGGCTCCAACTGGAACATGGTCTTTGTCGGCGTTGTTCATCCTCCGGCAGGGGAGTGGCCCACGCCGCCCTACACGACGGTTGCCGAGACGCCCGTCGTGCGCGAAAAGCCGTTCCTTGAAGTGGATGCGAAAGGGAACTGGAGCGTCCGCGTTCCATCGCTCCGCACCAACAGCGTGGGCATCTCCTGGCGCGGCGGCAGCACGCCGGGCAGGTCGATCGCCATTGACCGCTTCTACATTGCGCGGCCCGGCGCGGACTCCGCGGCCAGCCTCAATGCCCAGTTGGCGCAGGGCAAAAATCTGCTCTTTACGCCGGGAATCTACGACCTGAGCGAACCTATCCGCGTGACGCGGCCCAACACGGTGGTGATGGGACTGGGCTTTGCCACGCTGCGGCCCACAAACGGCACTGCCGCCATGACCACCGCGGACGTGGACGGGGTTGAGATTGCCGGTCTGCTCTTCGATGCAAGTCCCGCCAAGTCGCCTGTTTTGCTTGAGGTAGGTCCCCAGGGCAGCAAAGCCAGCCACGCCAGGAACCCCATCTCCCTGCACGATATCTTCTTCCGCGTGGGTGGCGCCGGGGTGGGCCGCGCCGAGGTCAATCTACGGATCAACAGCAACGACACCATTGTTGACCACACATGGATTTGGCGCGCGGATCACGGCGCCGGGGTCGGCTGGAACTCAAACACAAGCACGAACGGGCTGGTGGTGAACGGCAACAACGTTACCGCTTATGGGCTGTTTGTGGAGCACCACCAGCAATACCAGGTGGTGTGGAACGGCAACGGCGGGCGAACCTACTTCTATCAGTCTGAAATTCCGTACGATCCGCCGGACCAGGTGAGCTATACGAGCGGGAAGGGCGTGAACGGCTGGGCTTCGTACAAGGTGGCCGATAAGGTTACCCGCCACGAGGCGTGGGGGCTGGGCATTTACAGCGTTTTCCTGCGGCCGAATGTGGTGCTAAGTCGCGCTATCGAGGTTCCAGTGAACCCGGGCGTCCGGTTCCACCACATGATTACCGTGGCCTTGGGCGACAAAGGCGAAATCGGCAACGTGATTAACGACAAGGGCGGGGCCACGTCGATGGAGCCGCGCGTGACGCCCAAGGTGACGGAGTTTCCATAAGCGGGAGAGTCGATTTTTGGTTGGACTTTAGGTTGGGCGGAGTGAAGAGCATTTACGGCCAGACTGCGCCCAGGCGGACTGCTGCCGTTGCCGATTTTGGCCGGGCCCTACGCGCTCCGTTGAATCATGGGACAATGGAACGGTATACGCCATGACCAACGAAAGCACGCCTGAATCCCAGCCCACTTCCGAAACCACGCCCGAAGCCGCCGCAGAACCCTCGGAGAACTTTGCCGAGCTGCTTTCGGAGTTCGAGCGCAGCCACACGCACAAGTCAGAGAGCGGCCAAAAGCAGTTGCAGGGTACGGTCGTCTCCGTCTCTGCCGAACAGGTGTTTCTCGACATTGGCTACAAGACTGAGGGTGTGCTGCCGCGCACGGCCTTTGACAACAATGCCGAAGGCGTCAAACCCGGCGACACGTTTCCAGTCTCCGTGACCGGCCGCAACGAGGAAGGCTACTACGACCTTTCGCGGTTTAAGGTAGCGCAGCCGCGCGACTGGTCGGCACTGGAAGCAGCCTTTGCTGAAAAGCTGGCAGTGGTGGGCACCGTTACCGGCGTGGTGAAGGGCGGACTCAACGTGGATATCGGCGTGCGCGCCTTTATGCCCGCCAGCCGCAGCGGAACGCGCGATGCCGCCGAGATGGAAAAGCTGGTCGGCACAGAGATCACCTGCCGCATCACCAAGCTCGACGTGACCGACGAGAACGTGGTTGTGGACCGCCGCGTGGTTCTTGAGGAGCAGGCCCGCGGACTGCAAGAGGGGCGCCGCGCCGCCATGAAGGAAGGCGACACGCTCAGCGGCTCGGTGCGCAGCCTCGTCCCCTACGGCGCATTCGTTGATCTGGGCGGCGTAGACGGACTGCTGCACGTGAGCGACATTTCATGGAGCCGGGTGAACAAGCCGGAAGATGTGCTCTCGGTGGGCCAGGAGATCCAAGTCCGTATTCTCAAGATCGACCCGGAAACCAAGAAGATTTCGCTCGGCCTCAAGCAGCTTCAGGCAGAGCCGTGGGACACAGCGCCGGAGAAATATCTGGCGGGCCAGCGCGTGACCGGCACCGTAACGCGGCTGACGGACTTTGGGGCTTTTGTTGAAGTGGAGCCGGGCGTCGAAGGGCTTATTCATATTTCGGAAATGTCATGGGGCAAAAAGGTGCGCCACCCCAGCGATATTCTCAAGCCGGGCGACACGGTAGACGCCGTGATTCTCGGCATCAAGCCAGAGGAGCGCCGCATCTCGCTGGGCCTCAAGCAGACGCTCAGCGACCCGTGGGCAGAGGTGCAGCGGAAATTCCCCGTTGGCTCGCAGATTGAAGGACCGGTGACCAAGCTGATGAACTTCGGCGCGTTTGTGCAGGTCGCCGAGGGCATCGAGGGGCTGGTTCACGTGAGCGAGATTACGGCCGAGCGCCGCATCAACCACCCATCCGACGTGTTGCGCGCGGGCCAGGTGGTCAAGGCTCAGGTGCTGGCCATCGACGCGGAAAAGCGCCAGATCAAGCTCAGCATGAAGCAGCTTATCCCCACCAGCGTGGATGAATACATTGCCGAACACAAGGCGGGCGACCAGGTTTCAGGCCGCGTGGTCGAGGTGTCGGGGTCTGAGGCGACGGTCGAACTCGGTGAGGGCATTCGGGCCGCCTGCCGCATTGCGGCCAGCGCTGCCGTCGCACCGGAAGCAAAGACAGAAGCCAAGGCCGACCTGTCTTCGCTTTCGTCCATGCTGACGGCCCGCTGGAAGGGCAACGCTCCGGCCGCCGCATCCCAGCCCGAACCGCTGAGCGAAGGCCAGATTCGCAGCTTCAAGATCGTGAAGCTGGACGCAGAGACGAAGAAGATCGACGTGGAGTTAGCCTGACGCTCTACAGATACACCTCGTCGATGTAGCACCAGCGCCAGTCTTCGCCGCGCTCGGCGGACTGGATGAGAGGGTGCTGGGTCGAGTGGAAGTGGGCGCGGGCGTGGCGGTTCTTTGATGAGTCGCAGCAGCCGACGTGCCCGCACTCCAGGCACATGCGCAGGTGGACCCACGTGTCGCCGCTTTGCAGGCACTCCTCGCAACCTTTGGTGTGCGGCTTCACCTTCTTCAGGTGTTCCGCAACGTGTGTGCATTGTTTCGCCATGAGACACCTCCTGGGATGTGGGGGAAGATTCCTTCTTACAGCACCCTATACTGCTGCGCCAACGCGCAAAACTCTTTTACCTGTGCTGCAACCCACGCCTCATCGCGCCCCAGCTCGGCGGCCAGCAATACGGCAACTGGCCTGGCCATGGCGATGGCGGCGTTGGCGTTGAGGAAGAGGGCGCGTGTGTGGCGGGCGAGAACGTCCTCAACGGTGCGCGCCATCTCAGCCCGTGCGGCCCACACCACTTCAGCAGCGATGTATGGCAGATCGGGATGCAGTTGTACGGCCAGCGCGGGGTGATCGTGCGCCAGCCAGCGGATCGCTTCCGCGTCGGAGCCGTAGACCTCCAGGCTGCCGAGGGAGGCTGAGTTTTCAAGATAGCCGTGTATGCGCAGATTCCTTGTGGGGCAGGACGAATCGGGCAGCTTGCCCAGCGTGATGGCGTGATCCACACAGTCCTCGGCCATGTGCCGGTAGGTGGTCCACTTGCCGCCGGTAATTGTGAGCAGGCCGGAGGTGTCCACGTGAATGACGTGATCGCGCGAGAGCGCCGAGGTTTTGCCCTCGCCCTTGACCAGCGGGCGCAGCCCCACGTAGACAGCCAGCACATCGGCGCGAGTGGGCGGACGGGTGAGGTAGCGGCCCGCCGTTTCCAAGATAAATTCGATCTCCTCGTCGAGCGGTTTGGGTTCCAGGCTTGGCGCGTCGAGCGGCGTATCGGTGGTTCCAGCAACGGCGTGGTCGTGCCATGGGATCACGAATAGCACGCGGCCGTCGCTGGTGCGCGGCACCATAAGCGCCGTGTCTCCCTTGAGAAACGAGCGGTTGAAGACCAGGTGAATTCCCTGGCTGGTGACCACCAGCGGCTCGGCGGCGGGGTCGGCCATGCGGCGGATTGAATCCGTAAAAACCCCGGTCGCGTTGACCACGATGCGCGCCGGAATCGTCAGCTCTGCGCCGGTCTCTTGATCGCGCGCGGTTACTCCGTTGACGTAGCCCTCGGCATCGCGCAGCAAGCCTGTGGCCGGGCAGTAGTTGACGAGCGTGGCGCCGTGGTCGGCCGCCGTCATGGCCAGATGGATCAGCAGGCGCGCATCGTCGAACTGGCCGTCGTAGTAGACGACCCCGCCGCGCAGCTCCTCCGGCTCCAACGCGGGCAGCCGCTCCAGCGTCTCCTCTTTGGTGAGCAGCTCGGAGGCGCCAAAGCCGTACTTGCCGGCCAGCAGGTCGTAGAGCTTGAGTCCGATGCCGTAAAACGGCGCCTCCCACCAGGAGTAGTTGGGCACCACGAAGGCCAGGTCGTGCACCAGGTGGGGCGCGTTCTGGCGCATCAGGCCGCGCTCCTTCAAGGCCGACATGACCAGCGGAACATTGCCCTGTTCGAGATAGCGCACGCCGCCGTGCACCAGCTTGGTGCTGCGGCTGCTGGTGCCTTTGCCAAAGTCGTGCGCTTCGATGAGCACCACGTCGAGTCCGCGGGCCGCCGCATCCACGGCCACGCCCATGCCGGTGGCCCCGCCGCCTACAACCGCAATGTCCCAGGGGCTCTTTTGCTCGGCCCGCTCGCGGATCTTGCGTACCATCTCTTCCCTGCGCATCGCTTGCTCCCGTCCTCTTACCCGGTCCAATTTTTGGCGCGCTCGACGGCGCGACGCCATTGTGCGCGGCGCGCGGCTCGAACCGTCGAATCCATCTTCGGTTCAAAGCGCACGTCGTGCTGGCGCTTGGCACGCAATTCATCCGGACTGGCCCAGAAGCCCGTAGCCAGGCCCGCCAAGTACGCTGCGCCCAATGCTGTGGTCTCCGTTACCCGCGGCCGCACCACCGGCACGCCCAGCACGTCTGCCTGGAACTGCATCAGCAGGTCATTGACGGCTGCGCCGCCGTCCACGCGCAGCGCAGCCAGCGGCGTGCCGGTCTCGCTGTGCACAGCCTCCAGCACGTCGGCCACCTGGAAGGCAATGCTTTCAAGAGCCGCCCGCGCAATGTGTCCCGGCGAAGTGTCGCGGCGCAGGCCGATGAGCAGGCCACGGGCGGGGGGGTCCCAGTGGGGCGCGCCAAGGCCCACAAAGGCGGGCAAAAAAACCACGCCGCCGGTGTCGGGCACGCTGGCGGCCAGCGCCTCCACTTCAGCCGAGGAGTTGATGATCTTGAGGTTGTCGCGCAGCCATTGCACCACCGCTCCGCCGATGAAGATGCTGCCTTCGAGCGCGTACTCCAGGCGATGCTGCGTGCTGGCCGCGAGCGTGGTGATGAGCCGGTGCTTCGAGCGCACAAATTGCGTGCCGATATTCTGCAAGAGGAAACAACCGGTGCCGTAGGTATTTTTGGCCTCGCCTGCCTGCCAGCACAACTGGCCGAAGAGCGCCGCCTGCTGGTCACCGGCAATGCCCGCGATGGCGATGCCGCCGAGGCCCAGCGTGGTGGTTACCTCGCCCACCTGCTGGCTTGACCAGACGACCTGAGGCAGCAGGCTTGCGGGAATGCCGAAGATGCGAAGCAACTCGGGGTCCCACTCGCCCTTGACGATGTTGTAGAGCAGGGTGCGCGAGGCGTTGGTCACGTCGGTCACGTGGCGCTGGCCGCTGGTGAGGTGCCAGATGAGCCAACTGTCCACGGTGCCAAAGGCCAGTTCACCGCGTTCGGCACGGGCGCGAGCGCCCGGCACGTTGTCCAGAATCCAGGCGACCTTGGTGGCGGAAAAGTAAGGGTCCAGCACCAGGCCGGTGCGATTGGATACGGTGTCGCCAACTCCACTCTCTTCCAATGCGTTGCACTGCGCAGCCGTTCGGCGATCCTGCCAGACGATGGCAGGGTGAATGGGCTTGCCGGTCGCCCGCTCCCACACGATGACCGTTTCGCGCTGGTTGGTGATGCCGATGGCGGCAACGTCGCGGGGGCGCGCACCGGCGCGGCCCAGCGCTTCCACGGCGCACGAGAGTTGGCTGGTGAGGATTTCGGTGGGGTCGTGCTCCACCCATCCCGGCTGGGGGTAGAACTGCTCAAACTCGTGCTGCGCGACGGCGGCAATCGCGCCCGCCTCGTCAAACAAAATTGCGCGGGAACTGGTGGTTCCCTGGTCCAGTGCAAGAATGTAGCCCATGCTGCGCCGTTGTCCTTTGGCCACCAGTCAAACACGCCCGGCGGGGTGGCGGCAAGGCGATGGGCCCGGCGGGTTGCAGAGGGCGCATTTGCCTCAGCATTGACTACGGAATGTACAGATTTACGTACTCATGCACGGGCATGCGTTCGAGCTGTTCCGGGTCGAGTGAAGCATCGAGAATCCGCTGCTGCTGTTCCTCTGCAAAGCATCGCCGCAGATTCGTTTTGAATTTCTCCACCAGCAGCGGCATTCCTTCCTTGCGGCGGCGGCAATGGCCGATGGGATACTCGACGGTTTCTTCGAGCACCGTCTCTCCGGGTCCGGCCCCATCGTTCAACTCCACGCGCAACGAGTTCGCGATCGAGCGCTTCTCAGGGTTGTGATAATCGGCGGTGAAAGCGGGCTCCTCCACGCACTCCACCTTGGCGCGCAGGGCGTCGATGCGCACGTCCGCAGCCACATCGTCCTCGTAGTCTGCCGCCGTGAGCCTGCCGAAGAGCAGGGGAATCGCGATCATGTACTGCACGCAATGATCTCGGTCGGCGGGGTTCTGGAGCGGCCCTTTCTTGTCGATAATGCGCAGGCAAGCCTCGTGCGTGCGAATCGTGATGCGGCGAATGTCCTCAGCGGATTTGCCCATCTGCTTGAGCCGTGCGTGGAGCGTCATGGCGGCCTCGACAGCCGTCTGCGCATGAAACTCCGCGGGATAGCTGATCTTGAACAGCACGTTCTCCATCACGTAGGAGCCGTAGGGCCGCTGAAATTTGAACTCCTGGCCGTGGAAGGAAACATCGTAGAAGCCCCACGTTTTCGCGGTCAGGGCTGATGGGTAGCCCATCTCGCCCGCACGCGCCATCAGCGCTAATCGAACAGCCCGGCTGGTGGCGTCGCCCGCGGCCCAGCTTTTACGCGAGCCGGTGTTGGGCGCGTGGCGATAGGTGCGAAGGCTCTGGCCGTCTACCCACGCCAGCGAGAGCGCGGCGATGGTCTGGTCGCGGCTGAGGCCCAGCAACTGGCACACGACGGCAGTGGACGCCACCTTGACCAGCACGACGTGATCAAGGCCCACCTTGTTGAAGGAATTTTCAAGCGCGATGCAGCCTTGTATCTCATGGGCCTTGATCATGGCAGTGAGAACCTGCTTGATGCGCAGCGGCGGCTTAGCCTCGTCAGCGGCGGTGCGTGAAAGCCAATCGGCGGTGGCAAGGATTCCGCCGAGGTTATCGGAAGGATGTCCCCACTCGGCGGCCAGCCAGGTGTCGTTGAAGTCGAGCCAGCGAATCATTGCGCCAATGTTGAAGGCCGCCTGCACCGGGTCAAGTTGATAACTGGTGCCCGGCACACGCGCGCCATGTGGAACCACCGTGCCCGGAACAACAGGCCCCAGCAGTTTTGTGCAGGCCGGATATTCGAGCGCCTCCAGGCCGCAACCTAGCGTATCCATGAGGCAGTAGCGCGCGGTGGTGTAAGCCAGCTCGCTTTCTATCTGATAGCTCAGCGCATAGTCGGCGATGTCGGTGATTACTTTGTCCGGCGCGGGACGCCCGTTGCTCGTGGTCGATGACACACTTTCTCCTTTTCAATGTTGGGCTCCTCCATCCTCGCGGCACATTTCCGCACGGGTGGGAAGACACTACGCACGATCCGCGATGGGAACAAACTGCAGATTTTCCGGCCCGGTGTAGTTGGCCGAGGGGCGAATAATCTTGCCGTCCTGGCGCTGCTCGATGACATGCGCGCTCCAACCCGCCGTCCGCGCCATGACAAACAACGGCGTAAACATGTCAGTGGGGATGCCCATCAGGTGATAGGCCACGGCGCTGTACCAATCGAGGTTGGGGAACATGCGCTTGGCGTCGCCCATCACGCTCTGGATGCGCTCGGCAATCGAGAACAACCGCGCGCCATCGGCATCCAGTGCCAGTGCGCGCGCAATCTGCTTGACGATCTCACTGCGCGGGTCGCTGATGGTATACACCGGATGGCCGAAGCCGATGATGACTTCGCGATTGGCAACGCGGCGGCGAATGTCAGCCTCGGCCTGATCGACGAAGCTGTAGCGCGCCTGAATCTCCAGCGCCACCTCATTGGCGCCGCCGTGCTTGGGCCCCTTCAACGCACCAATCGCTCCGGCAATGCATGAGTACAAGTCCGAGCCGGTTCCTGCAATCACGCGCGCCGTGAAAGTAGAGGCGTTGAACTCGTGCTCCGCGTAGAGAATCAGCGATGCCTGCATTGCCGCCGTCCACTCCGCACTCGGCGCTGTGCCGTGCAGCAGGTGAAGAAAATGCGCGGCGATGGATTCGTCGGCGGTCTCGACCTCGATACGCTTTCCACTGCGCGCAAAGTGGTGCCAGTAGAGCAGCATCGAGCCGAGCGACGCCAGCAGAGCATCCGCAATGGCGCGCGCACCCGCGTCGTCGTGGCCGCTACACTCAGGCCGCACGCAGCCCAGCACCGAGACGCCCGTGCGCAATACGTCCATGGGATGCGCTGTGGACGGCAGCAATTCCAGCGCCTGCTTTACTGGAGCAGGCAGTCCGCGCAGGGTCAACAGGCGCGCCTTGTAGGCGGCAAGCTCTGCCGCATTGGGCAGCTTGCCGTGCACCAGCAGGTGCGCCACTTCTTCAAACTCGCAGCGGGCCGCCAGATCATGGATATCGTAGCCGCGATAATGCAGATCGTTGCCGCTGTGGCCCACCGTGCACAGCGCCGTATTGCCCGCCGCCGTGCCTGACAAGGCCACGGACTTCTTGGGCTTGAAGGCCGTCGCCGTGGGGTTGGCTTCCTCTGTACTCATTGGAACCCTCCGGAGAGCATGAAGCTAAAGGATAGACGGCGCGGCTGTCTACTTTTCGCCCTTCTCTTTGGCGAACAGCTCGTCCAGCTTTTTCTCGTAGGCGTGGTAGTCAAGAACCCTGTAGAGATCGGCGCGCGTCTGCATCAGCGGCACCACGCTGCGCTGCGTTCCCTCGGCGCGAATCGTCTCGTACACTTTGAGCGCCGCCGCATTCATGGCGCGATAGGCCGCGCAGCAATACAGGATGATGTCCACACCCGCGGCCGCAAGCTCTTCGCGCGTGAACAGCGGCGTCTGGCCGAACTCGGTGATGTTGGCCAGGATGGGCACGCCGACCGCCCGGCGGAACTCGGTGTACATCGCCGCTTCAGTCACCGCCTCGGCAAAGATCATGTCGGCGCCCGCCGCCACGTAGGTCTGCGCTCGCTCAATGGCTGCCGCCAGCCCCTCGCTGGCCAGCGCATCGGTTCGCGCCATCACCACAAACCGCTCGTCAGTGCGCGCGTCGACGGCGGCCCTGATGCGGTCTGCCATTTCCCCTGCCGCCACCAGTTCCTTGCCCGGCCGATGGCCGCAGCGCTTGGCGCTGACCTGGTCTTCAATGTGCACGGCCGCCGCGCCTGCCTTGGTCATGGAGCGGATGGTGCGCGCAATGTTGAAGGCGCCGCCCCAGCCGGTGTCGATATCCACCAGCAGAGGCAGAGCGCTGGCATCGGTAATGCGCCGGACGTCGGTGAGCACGTCTTCCATGGTGCTGATGCCCAGGTCGGGCATGCCCAGCGAGTTGGCGGCCACACCGCCGCCCGAGAGATAGATCGCCCGGAACCCGGTTGCCTCGGCGAGCCGCGCTGTGTAGGCGTTGATGGCGCCGGCCACCTGTAGCGGCTTTTCTTCTTCCACTGCGGCACGAAACCGCGCACCTGCCGACTGTTGAGCCTGATTGCCTGCCATGTGACTTCCTTGCGCCGCATCATAACAGGCGGCTCGCCGGCAGGCTTCGCGCCTTAATTTCCCGAAGTGGGGTAATCGGTGCGACAATCGTCGCGTTGGTGCTGTTCCACCCTTAACAAGGGCTTACAGCGAATCTCCAATTGCTGTACCCTGAAGCCGCAACCGTCGAGTGGCTTTTTCCGTAATCCAGGAGCCCCTTGACGCAGTGCCGACAAGGGCATGTGAGTTGGAGAGCCGCCCTCGCCCGAAGGAGATCCGCCATGAAACGTCTATTGCTTTGTGCTGGCGTCCTTATCGCCGCCACCGTTACCTTATCTGCTCAGCCCAAGCAACCAGCCAGCCCACCTGAAACAGCGTCGGCCACCATCGCCGGCAAGACCATCACCATCAACTATTCGTCGCCCGGCGTGAAAGGCCGCGCCGGCCACATCTTCACCCACGACGGGCTCATCAGTCAGAATCCGCACTACCCCGTGTGGCGGGCGGGCGCCAATGCCGCCACCACGTTGCACACGGATGCGGAGCTGAAGATTGGTGATCTCATCGTGCCGCAAGGAACGTACACGCTGTTCGTGGATATTTCCGACCCCGACCACTGGGTGCTGATCGTCAGCAAAAAAACCGGCGAATGGGGCCTGGCGTACGACAGCACGCAGGACCTTGGCCGCGTGAAGATGAACATGAGCAAACCGCTCGCGATGGTTGAGAATTTGAAATACACCATCAGCGATCTGGGTGGAACAACCGGCAAGATCACCCTGGAATGGGAGAACCACTCGGCGTCTGTTCTCATCGCCGTGCACTAAACAACTGAGGCAATAACGGGTTAAGTGGGGCAGGGCGGCGAGGTTTGTGGAGAATCGCCGCCCTGCCGGTACAATAGATAGGTAGAGTACGTTCTCTCTTCTGGAGGGGTGAACAACATTGCCCTTATATGAATATCGCTGCACCCAGTGCGGCCATCGCTTTGAAAAGATTCAGAGTTTCAGCTCCATGCCTGAGACGGAATGCCCCAAGTGCCATGGCGAGCTCAACCGTCCGCTGACAGCTCCCGTTTTCCAGTTCAAGGGCTCGGGCTGGTATGTGAACGACTACGCCGGCAAGAGCGCGGCGGCCTCTTCAGGGAGTGACACTCCCAGCACCACGGCCGCGCCCGCAACAGAGGCCAAGCCCGCCGTCGCTGCCAAATCCGACGCAAAGCCCGCGGCCTCAACGGCTTCGGCATAGCGCCCCTGTTCCGCTTCGATTCAAGCGCAAAAGCTGAGACGTTCCAGGAACGTTAGGACAGGGAACGCTAAGATAGTTCCTGACAATGCCGCTGCTTGATCCCATCCCGTCGCCTGTCGAAAACGCCGATCTGGCCGCCCTTGAGTGGGAGCCGCTGCTGGGCCTGGTGGCAGGCTTTGCCGCGTCTCCCGTGGGCCGCGCCGCAATTCTAGGGCTGCGCCCCTCCGCCGACGAAGAGTGGATCGGCCGCCAGCATCAGCTCACCGGCGAGGTCCGCCTGCTGCTGGGCGAGCAGGTTTCCATCGCGCTCGGCGGCCTGTTCGACCCCACGCAACTGGCCGCCAAATCGCAGATTCCCGGCGCGGCCCTCGAAGCAGATGAGTTGCAGGCCGTGGCCCGGCTGGCCAATGACGTTGCCTCGTGGCAGGCGCTGCTGCAGTCACCCCCGGCGCGGCTGGTGGGCAAGCTGCTGGGGCTTTCGGGACTCTCCAGTGCTCTCACCACGAGTCTGCGTCCACTCGCCGAATCCATCGAGCGCAAGATTCAGCCCGACGGCTCGCTGGCCGACGACGCCTCACCCGAACTGGGCCGCATCCGTCGCGAGCAGGAGCGCCAGCGGCGGCTGATTGAAGAGAGCCTCCGCGCCGCGCTGCGCAAACTTTCCACCGACGGCGCAACCCAGGAAGACCTCATCACCATCCGCGGCGACCGCTTTGTGATTCCTGTCCGCAGCGAGCTCAAGCGGCGTGTCTCCGGCGTGGTGCACGGGGCCAGCTCCTCGGGGCAGACGGTCTACGTGGAGCCGCTGGAGACCATCGAGCAGAACAACGAACTGGTTCGGCTGCTGGAAGAAGAGCAGGGCGAAATTCATCGCATCTTCGTCGCGCTCACCCGGCAGGTGGGCGGCTATGCGCATGCGCTGGTTGAAGGCGCGCGCGTGCTGGCGCTGGTTGACAGCCTGCTGGCCCGCGCCCGGTTTGGCCGCGACTACGACTGCGTTGCCCCAGCCATCTCGCCCGACGTACTGCGCCTGGATGCAGCCCGCCATCCGCTGCTCGAAAAGCACCTGCGCTCGACCGGCGGGCACGTCGTTCCGCTGACGCTGGAGCTGACGGCCGCGACGCGCCAACTTATCATCAGCGGCCCCAACACCGGCGGCAAAACCGTCACACTCAAGACCACGGCGCTGCTGGCCATGATGGCGCAGGCTGGTTTGCCGGTGCCCGCCGCCGCGGCCAGCTTTCCGGTTTTCACCGCGTTTCTGGCCGACATTGGCGACGCGCAGTCGATTGAGGCCGAGCTTTCCACGTTCTCCGCGCACATCCTCAACCTCAACCGCCTGTCGCAACTGGCCGGTGACAAATCTCTGGTTCTGCTGGACGAGCTGGGCTCGGCTACCGATCCTGAAGAAGGCTCCGCGCTGGCCGTGGCGGTTGCCCATTATTTCCTCACGGCAGGCGCGTGGTCGCTTATCTCTACCCACCACACCTCGCTCAAGGTGTACGCGGCCAACACCCCCGGCGTGCTGAACGCCGCCGCTGGCGTGGATGAAGTCACGCTGGTTCCCAACTACCAACTGCGTCTCGGAGTTCCCGGCGCGTCGGCGGGCATCCAGACAGCCGAGCGGCTGGGCCTCAACGCCGGGATCATCACCGCCGCGAGACAGAGATTGGGTTCGCAGCAGGTGGATATAGCCCGCTTCCTGGACAAACTGCATAACGAACTTACACAACTTGAAGAAGAGCGCAAAGCCACGCGCGAGCAGCAGTATGCGCTCAATCTGGAGCGCGCGAAGCTGGCCCGCGAAGGCGATGTGGAGCTGCGCAACCGCACCCGCGAGCTTGAAACCAAGCTGGCCTCGCTGCTTAAGGATTTCGAGTTTCAGATGCGCGAGACGGTGCGGGCCATCGAGGATCGCGCCGCGCAGCAAAAGCTCTCCAAAGAGGCCGAACGCCGCATGCTGCGCCTGCGCCGCGAGTTTCAGGAGAGCTTTAACCAGACCGTCGTTGCGCACCGCAGCGGCGCGGACCAGGGCGACGCGAACGCGCAGCCGCATGTGGTGCGCCATGTCTCGGCTGGCGACCAGGTTCGACTCAAGTCAATGAACAAGGTCGCGACTGTGCAGCGCGAGGTGGAGAAAGACCTTTTTGAAGTGGCCCTCGGCCCCATCAAAATGCGCGTCAAGCGCGACGACATTGCGGAAGTGGTGCGTGCGGCGGAGCTGCAAACCGCGGAACGGCCCGATCCCCTTGCGGCGGCGCGCAAACAGAAGAACGTACACGTCACCGTTACCAGCGCAAACACCGACGACATGCGCATGGAGATCAACCTGATTGGCCGCACCGTGGACGAGGCCACCGAGGAACTGGAGAAGTATCTTGACCGAGCGTTTCTGGCGGGCCTGCCGCGCGTCCGCGTTATCCACGGCCACGGTGCAGGCATCCTGCGCCGCGGCGTGCGCGAGTTCCTGAAGGGCCACCCGCACGTGGCTACGCTAGCCGAGGCTCCGCAGAACGAAGGCGGCCAGGGCGCAACGCTGGTGGAACTGCGGCAGTAGTTGCGGATCGGTCGGACGGACTGCATCCCTTCATGATGCGCCGTTGGCGGGTAATTTTCGGCATAGCAGCGTGTGAGTGGGCACCCAGCGCACGGCCCTGTGAAGTCGAAGGTTCGTTGCTATTCCATGCCTCAGAATCGAGACCCGGGGGAGCAGGGGTCTGAAGGCCGCTGCTCCCTCCGTCGTACCGCTGGCTCACTGCTCTTACGCCATCGCTTCCTTCGTCATCGGCTCGAAATGCAGCTGATTTGTTTTGCGGTCCACGTCGATGCGGACGTGCGCGCCGCTCAGCACTTCGCCGTCGAGGATCTTCATGGCCAGCGGGTCCTGCACCATGCGCTGCAGGGCACGCTTCAGCGGACGCGCTCCATAAGCCGCATCCGAGCCCGCGGCCAGAATCAGTTGCCGCGCCGGTTGGGTGAGTTCGAGCGAAATCTGGCGGTCTTCGAGCAGCTTGCGCACCTCGTTGAGGCGCAGCTCCAGAATCTGGCTCATTTGCGCCGTGCCCAGCGGACGGAAGATCACGATGTCGTCCACGCGGTTGAGGAACTCCGGCCGGAAGTGTTCGCGCAGCACCCGCATGACCGACTCGCGGGCCTGGTCAAAGTCGTGCTCGTGCTTGAGCGCATCACCGGCCAGCATGGCCGCGCCCAGGTTCGACGTCATGATAAGCACCGTGTTTTTGAAGTCCACGGTGCGGCCCTTCGCGTCGGTCAGGCGCCCGTCGTCCATGACCTGCAGCAGGATGTTGAACACATCCGAGTGCGCCTTCTCAATCTCGTCGAAGAGGATGACCGCATACGGCCTGCGCCGCACGGCCTCAGTCAACTGGCCGCCCTCGTCGTAGCCCACGTAGCCCGGTGGCGCGCCGATGAGCCGTGCCACGGCATGCTTCTCCATGTACTCGCTCATGTCGATGCGCACCATGGACTGCTCGTCGTCGAAAAGAAATTCGGCCAGCGCGCGCGCGGTTTCGGTTTTGCCCACGCCTGTGGGACCAAGGAAAATGAAGCTGCCGATGGGCCGCTTGGGGTCACTTAAGCCCGCACGGGAACGACGAATGGCGTTGGCTACGACGCCGAGCGCCGCATCCTGGCCGACGACGCGCTCGCGCAGCCGCTCCTCCATCTGGACGAGCTTTTTGACTTCGCCTTCCAACATGCGCGACACGGGAATGCCGGTCCACTTGCTGACGATTTTGGCGATGTCTTCCTCGTCGACTTCTTCCTTCAACATGCGCACGGCACCCGTGCCGTCTTTTCCGGCTCCGTCCTGCGCAGCGTTCAACTTTTTCAGCTCCGCTTCGAGTTTGGGCAGCTCGCCGTACTGGATCTGTGCGGCGCGTTCCAGGTTTCCTTTGCGGGTTTGCTCCTCGGCCTCGAAGCGCAGCGCTTCAATCTTCTTTTTCAATTCGCTGATGCGGGTAATGGCCTCGCGCTCTTTGGTCCAGCGCGCACGCAGGGCCGTCGTCTGCTCCCTCAATGTGGCTAGCTCGCGCTCCACTTCGTTGAGCCGCACGCGGCTGTTGGGATCTGTCTCGCGCTTCAGCGCCGCACGTTCGATTTCGAGCGACGTTGCCTGGCGCTCCAGTTGATCGATCTCCGTGGGCACGGAGCCGATCTGAATGGCAAGCGATGCCGCGGCCTCGTCCACCAGGTCGATGGCCTTGTCGGGCAAGAAGCGGTCGCTGATGTAGCGGTGCGACAGCGTTGCGGCCGCCACAATCGCCGCGTCTTTGATGCGCACGTTGTGGTGCGCCTCATAGCGATCTTTCAGGCCGCGCAGAATGGCGATGGTATCTTCCACGTTGGGCTCGCCCACGTAGACGATCTGGAAACGCCGCTCCAGCGCCGCGTCTTTCTCAATGTATTTGCGGTACTCGTTGAGCGTGGTTGCGCCGATGGCCCGCAGTTCGCCGCGCGCCAGGGGCGGCTTGAGCATGTTGCTGGCGTCGATGGCGCCCTCTGCCGCGCCAGCGCCGACGAGCGTGTGGAGCTCGTCGATGAAGAGGACAATCTGCCCGTTCGATTCTTCGATTTCTTTGAGGACCGCTTTCAGGCGATCTTCAAACTCGCCGCGATACTTGGCCCCGGCGAGCATGGAACCCAGGTCAAGCGAGATCACCCGCTTGTCGCGCAGGCTCTCCGGCACGTCACCGGAGACGATGCGGCGCGCCAGGCCATCGACGATGGCCGTTTTGCCTACGCCGGGCTCACCGATGAGCACAGGATTGTTTTTGGTGCGGCGGCTCAACACCTGGATCACACGGCGAATCTCTTCGTCGCGCCCGATTACGGGGTCAAGCTTGCCGCGCCGTGCCAGCTCGGTGAGGTCCTTGGCGTATTTTTCCAGGGCCTGGAATTTGCCCTCGGGGTTCTGGTCCGTGACACGCTGCGAGCCGCGCACCGCCGTCAGGGCCTTCAAGATCGCCTCGTGCGTTGCGCCCAGCGCTACCAGAGCCTCGCGCGCCGCATCGCCTTTCAAGTACGCCGCGCCCAACAATAAATGCTCGGTCGAGACGTACTCATCCTTGAAATTTGCGGCCTCGCGGAAAGCCTGTTCCAGGGCCTTGTTCAGCGCCTGGCTCAGGCCTGGCTGCGAAGCCGTTCCGGCCACCCGAGGCAGTTTCTCCTCGATCTGGCGCAGATCGTTTTCCAGTCTTTCGATGGGAACGCCAACCTTTTCGAGCACCGCGGGAATCACGCCTTCGCGGTCTTCGACGAGCGCCAAGAGCATGTGCGCGGGCTGCACCTCAGGGTTGCCCAGTTCAGTGGCCCGCCCCTGCGCCAGCTCAATTGCCTGCTGCGATTTAACGGTCAGTTTTTCCCAACGAATCGCCATCTTCACACTCCCGGCTGCCAGCCTTTGGCTGCTAGCTCTTTCCCGCTAGCGCCGGGCTGCAGCTTCTCACTCACAATGATTTACTTCCGCGCTTGCATGTTGCACAAAAAAACAGCGCCGGGCAGGCAAAAATCGATCCACCTCCCGGCGCCATTTGCTGCTTGATTTTGCCCCCGCCCTTAGCCGCAAAAGAGCTGGAGGCTGGAGGCTAGCCGCTGTTTTTCAGGCTGCCTTCGGCTTTTCCACGCTGACCTTGATCTGCTTGGGCTGGGCCTCGGGCTTTTTGTTTAACTCGAGTTTGAGCACGCCGGCATTGTAGCTGGCCTGCACATGCTCCCAATCCACAGTCGTCGGCAGCGAGAAGGCGCGGTAGAAGGTGCCGTAGCTGCGCTCGATGCGCTGGAAGTTTTTCTCCTTCTCCTCTGTCTCG
>VFSW01002882.1_pt1 | contig 25908 bp, 24 predicted proteins | sample 5358111 | NCBI WGS metagenome assembly VFSW01 (sample SAMN11554181, study PRJNA540505) | mine drainage metagenome | isolation source: sediment from site ElyBrook_90M | place: USA: Ely Copper Mine, Vershire, VT | collected 2017 | reverse complement strand
GCGGCACGAGCAGCTACCTGCAAGGACAGTCTCTCGGCAGTTCCCGCATGTCGCAACTCGCCATGATCGAAACCGCGGACTCGATCTCTCCCGACTGCCTTACCGCCGTAGGCCAGTACCGAAGCAACCGGACCGAGAACGCCACGGCAAACTCCTCGCTTCTGTCGGATCAGTTCGACAGCACAGACAGTACCAACAGTGAAGTCCAGCAGCTCAATCTTTTGAACGCATCCGAAGCGCAGAAGCTGAGCGAGATGCAGGCTCAGGGAACGCTTCATACCTGCCTTGCCGGGCAAATGACCGTTGCCAATATGGAACGGCGCAATGCCGCAGTCGAAGACCTCAATACCGCGGTCTTCGTCCAGCAGCAGCGCGCGGCCAATGATACCAGCGCCGCTAACGAAGGCAATACCTGGCAGACCTATCTTCCGTGAGTGGAATCACTGACTGATAACTTTACGGCGCTGGCCGTCAAGCCGGCGCCGCCCTTGATTCCAGTTGAGAGGTGCAATGATGATCTCCCCGACACTATTGGCCCAGGCATTACCGAGCGCAAGCTCCGGCGTGGACTGGCTCTACCAGTTCACGAATAACCTGACGAATCTCACCACGCAGAACGGCGGCGCGCTTACCCAACTTGGACTGACCGAGCTGAGTTGCATTGCGCTCTTCACGCTTATCAGTATGGTCATCAACTGGAACACGTCGGGGATGACGTTGCGCTTTCATACGCACCCGGTCCGCGCGGGCGATCTGACCCACTTCCTGCTCCGCCTTATCGTGTGCTGCCTGCTCATAAACTACTGGGTCAATCCACTCCCCGGTGCAAGTTTTGGCCTCAACCATTTCTTCTCGTATATCGCGCAGGCGATGGTGGCGGCTTTCGACCAAAGTTCGCTCAACAATCTGCTCCAGCTTTTGAAGACAGCCGGAGACAACACGTCCATGCCATCGCTGACCGCTCCAGTGCAGATCCTCTGCTATTTCTTTGTGCAGGCATTGCTCGGCTTGGCATCGGCGATTCTGTTCCTGATCAACTGCTCTTCGTTCATCCTCTACGGCGTCACGGCCTTGTTCGGTCCGGTTTTTATTCCGCTGCTGATGACCAGGACATTCCGAGGGAAGTTCTTCCACTTTCTCGATGTGCTGCTTGGCTTCGCCATGATCCGCGCCGTGGCCGCCGCGTTCATCTTCGTGTGGGCGGGCTTTTTGAACGCATTTGCCCAGCAGACTTTCAACGGGAATTACTCGATGGAGATGTGGCTTGCCAATCTCATTCCCTGCACGATGGTCTTCATTGCCTTCATCATCAACTTGCTCTTTATTCCCAGCATGACGCAGGCGATCTTCGGCGGCACGGCAGGGATGGCAGACAGCGTGTCCAAGGTCGGCGGAGCCGTGGCTTCCATCGCCATGATGGCGGGATGAGAGGAGAGATATGTGGACATTTATCTTCAGCTTTCTGTTTCTTCGCCGGTTAGGTTTGTCGAAACCCATCCGGATCGTGCTCGCGGTGTTCATGGTTGGCCTCATCATCGTAGTTCTTATCTACACCGCGAACCTGTTTCTTACCCTTGAAGAAAGGACAAGTGCTCCCCATGTCCACCCGCACAGTTCCCATTGAAAGGCCGCTCTTGCCGGATCAATCGCTGCTTGTCGATCGCATCGGCAACGAGGTGTATGCGTCCCACTATGCCGAGCGGAAGGCATACCGCTTCATCATCGCCTGTGGCACGGTTGTGCTCCTCGGCTCGCTGGGGATGAACCTGATGCTGGCGCACCGTCCGATCACCAATCGCTACATCCGCATCGACGAGATGGGGCGCGCCCAGGCCATCCAATACAGCGACCTCAATTACAGCCCGCGCGAGGGTGAAGTGCGCACGTATCTCACCGACTGGGCCAACTACCGCTACACGATCAACCGCGACGTGATTGCGAAGAAATACCCGCTCAATTACTACTTTCTTTCGCAGGCCCTCGCCTCGAAATTGATGGCCGACGACAACGGGAATCATCTTGTCTCTCAGGTCACGGCAGGCCAGATCGAATCGAGCGATGTTCAGGTGCAGAACGTGACGATTACCTCCATGTCCGAGGAAATGGTCCAGGGCACGCGCATCGCCCGTGGAACGGCGCTGATGATCATGGATCGGTTCTACTCCGCTCAGAATTCCCGCGAGCCCCGCACAGAGCATTGGATGCTCAGCATTACCTACTACCTGAACCCGAAACAGGTTAGCGACCAGTCCAGGATTTATCCCCAATACGAGTTCATCAATCCGTTGGGATTGGCCATCACCGAGTTCCACGAAAACCGTGTGTCCGTTGATCCATTGAAACCCGACACGAATTCTGGAGGAACGAAGTGAGTTACGAGTTGATTCTGCCATTCTTTCCCGAAGAATTGCGCGAGCTGCTGCTCGACCCGTCGATCTCCGATCTGATGATTAACGGGACGACAGGTGTATTCGCGGATCGGAACGGCATTGTCGAGCATATTCCGCTGGCAACGCCGTACACCAACGAACGCTTGCAAGCGGCCATCGAGCGCGTAGCGCGCATTCTCGGCCAGGACCTTACAGGCCAGAATCCGATCCTCAATACGCGCTTGCCGGATGGCTCGCGCGTGGCAGTTGTCGGCCCACCCTCGTCGGTCTATGGACCGACGCTGACCGTCCGCAAATTCAACCGCTGGTTTACCTCGGATGAGCTAATCGCATCGGGAAGTCTCCCGGCGCAGGTTCGGGATGCGGTGGTGGAGCTTATCGGCAAACGGAAGAACGGCATTATCGCCGGTGGAACCGGATCGGGCAAAACAACCCTGATGAAAGCGTTGCTCGATCATGTTCCTATGCGAGAACGGCTCATTGTGATCGAGCAACCGGCCGAGTTAAAGATCGCCCATCCCAATGCTGTTCGTTGGGAGGCCGTTGCCGAGATTCCCGGCCAGGTTGCCGTCACTCCAAGCCAACTCGTCGCCGCTGCTCTGCGGCATCGTCCCGACCGCATCATCATGGGCGAAATCCGCGATGAATGCGGCTATGACCTGCTGCAAGCCATGAACACAGGCCACGGCGGAACCCTCTCGACTCTCCATGCCGATTCCGCGCTTGATGCGCTCGACAGACTTGCGGATATGGCGCTCAGCGCGCGGACGAATTTGAACCAGCAATTCATCCGGTCGCAGACCGGAAAGGCAGTCGATTTTGTCCTCTACTGCGAACGCGATTCCGCAGGCCGGCGCCGGGTGCGCGAACTGATCACCGTGAAGGGATACAGCCACGCTGACCAGTGCTTCGAGACGGAGGAAATCTACCGGGCTTCCTCCACGGCGGCGGCGTGATCGAGCGGACGGAAACGCGAATCGGAGACACGGCTATGAGGAGCCTTCTTGGGCACGGTGGAATGAACGGAATCTCGTCCTTGTTGTGCGCTCTTGAGCACGGCCGCGCCGAACAGCAAACGAGCGAAAGCGGATGCGAGATGCGGCTCTTTGCCCCGAGGTCTGGCGGCGTGAGAGGTGGACTTGGTTTGCCGGTCATTGGATCTATGGCATCGCCAGGAAGCGGAGAGTTTGCATCGTTCAGATGCAAGTCTCCCCGGATCAATTCCTCACTTGCTCGGTCACTGCTTCGGGGCTTTTGCGACGCCCGGCGGCAAGCTCGCTCTTCTGCTTTGCTATCGCACCCTGCGGGTTACGGTTTCCATCTGCGATGGACCCTCCGTAAATGCAGAGCTTCGGCCTTGGGAGTCGCGCCCACTCGCATAGCTTCGCCAGGTGTGACCCGAGCAGATCGGGAATTCAAATCAGGAGACTCAAAATGTTTCTGAATCGCGCAACTCTCATCGGCTACCTGGGCGGCGACGCCGAAGTCCGCACCGGCAAGAACAACCAGAAGTTCACCACTTTCTCCATCGCCACCAAGACCTCTTACAAGGATAAAGAGTCCGGCGAGTACGTCTCGCATACCGAGTGGCATCGCTGCATCGTCTTCGGCAAGTTCGGTGAATTCGCGGCCACGCTCAAGAAGGGCGCGCACGTACAGGTCGAGGGCGAAATTCGCCACACCGAGTACACGCCCAAGAAAGCCAAAAAGCCGGTGCGCACCGACAGTATCCGCGTGACTGCCATCCTCAAACTCGACCGTGCCGAAAAGGCCGCCGAGGAAGTCTTCGAGGAAGAGATTCCTGCGGAGGACGAGGCCGCTTGAGGCTTCGTCCATGCCCTTCACGGAAGCCCGGCATTGCCGGGCTTCCCCTCTGCTAACCGGCCCGTGGAATCGCATTCCCGAACGAGGTCAAAGATGAACCAGGTTGCCGCCAATTTTCTCACCCGTTGCTTCTCTTCCAGCGAAACGATTGCGCTCCTGCTGCGCCGGGAAGATGCGCCCCGGCCACAGCAGCGCGTGGTCACGCTCGAACAAGTTCTCGCGCCGCGCTATATGGCTTGGCTGGCCTTCGAGAACGACAACGGCGCAAACATCTACGTCTCCGCCAATCCACTTCTCCCCGGCAGCCGCAAGCGCACCAAGGAGTCCATCGCTTTCGTCCGCCACATCTATATTGATATTGATAAGGACGGCGATGCCCGGCTCGCTGCGCTGCGGGCGTCAGATTTGGTCCCCGATCCGACTGCCATTCTCTCGACTTCGCCGGGCAAATATCAGGCGCTCTGGCGTGTTGCTGGCTTCGACTTCGAGCGCCAGGAACAGACACTCAAGCTGCTCGCCCAAGCCTTCGGCGGCGATCCAGCTTGCACCGACCGTAACCGGGTACTGCGCGTACCCGGCTTCTACAACCGGAAGTATTCTCCCGCTCATCCTGTCACGGTCGAATACCCGGCAGATGCAACCTACGGTCCCGCTGATTTCCTCCTCGATAATACTGTCGGCTCTTGCGTGCTGCCGCTGCGCGGGAACGCACGCAAATCACCGTCGTATAGGCACTCCCATTCGGAAAACGATTGGGCCTGGGTTTGCAGCCAGTTTGCCCACGACAAGGACCCTGAGAAGCTAACGCGCGAGCTTGCTTCGCGCCGCGCTGATAAGCCCGATCCCCTCTATTACGCGCAGCGCACCGTCGATGTCGCCTCGGCTCGCTTATGGCTTGCCGACGGCATTCCCATCGGTGATGTCATCACCATGCTTGAAGTCCGCCGCCGCTTCGAGATTCCCGCCGCACTTTGCTCCGCTCGTGCGCGGGAGATTGCGACTACCGCACAACAGATGATTGCCCGTCGAACGGCCTGATTCCACAGCAAAAAGGAGAATGATATGCCACTGCTTGAAGTCACCCAAACCCGTTACGTCAGCGCCTCGATTCGGCTCACGGATACGACCGCATTGCAGCTCGATCAGTATGCCGCATTCATCCACGCATCCGCGGATGAAGTCATGGAGCAGGCGCTCGCCTATGTCTTCGCCAAGGACCGCGACTTTCAGGAGTTCATCAAGTCGCCCGAAGCGCGGCGGATTACGCCGACGCTTCGCGTGCGGCGAGCGGTCGCAAATGAGCTAACAGAAGCGCCCGCAAGGAAGCCGGTTTATGCTGCCTCATCACCCACTCCAACGGCGGCAATTGTTGCGGGATCGAAGGCATGATCCCGGGCCTTACAGGGTGGCAGAGCCACTACGGTGCTGCGCACCGGAAGAATCTCGACACTCCACCCCTCAAAGGGTCATGCAGGTATACCAACGTAAACCTGCACAAATCTCTTGACTTACGCGAACGCCGGTATACCCAGGTATACCAGCGCGGAGGCACCCAAACATGCCCTTACTCGAATCACAGAGCGGCCCAAAGAAAGCGGTCAACAAGACCGTCTTTCGGAACACGACGCGCTGCTTCAAGCTCACTCAAGAAGAGGCGCGCCAGCTTGATAAAGTTGCCGCAACCGAAGGTGTTCCGCGCAGTGAATGGATGCGCAATGCAATCCTACGCGAATTGCGCCCAGCACCCATTGGCGATCCGTCACTCGCCGAAATTCTTGGCGTCCGCCTGCTCCTGGTGAACGTGCTTCGCCCACTTGCAAATGGGCAACGGTTGACACCTGAAACATTCGACAAACTGCTCGACGAGATCGGCACGGCCAAGTACGAGTTGGCCGGAAAACTCGCGTCTGAGCGCAGGAGCTAGCTATATGCAGAACACCACATGGGGACGCAAGGAATCGATCGTCTGGCCTTATCAAATTCCGATCTACGCCTACAGCGCGGCGTTCCTTTCCGCCGTGCTGACCTTCTTCTTCGTTTGCGGCTGGATTCGTTTTGGCGCAACACCTTTGCAGCGGTACTACCTGCCGCTCTATGAGCGTACTTCGGTGATTGGCGCGTTCAGCAAAACCCACCGCAGCAACTACCGTGTGCTCTTTGTAGCGGGTCAAGGACTCAAGCCGCGGCCTGCTCAGAGCACCGATGTGATGCTGGGCAGGACTCCAGAACCGGATGGCAAAACCATTCCACTCCAACTCTCGGCAGATGCTCCGCTGCATGGATACACGCTCCTTTTCCGCGGTCCGCTGCGCAGCTTTTCCGACGTTCGTTTGAGTGATTACATGAAGGATGTTGTCTATGGCGGAACCAGTCTGCCCGTCTTCTTCCGACCGCCGCTGATCGGCGGCGCAGTGCTCCTTTTGATCCTGCTGCCGTTTGCTGTTCTGAAGGATGTGCAGCGACAGAAACAGCTTCGGTACGGGCGGCGTCTCAAAGGCCCGGAGATGCTGACGCCGCGCCAATTCAACCGTGTCGTCAAGGGGGCCGGCATCGGCTTCAAGATCGCCGGAATGCGCAAGATGCTGCGTATCCCGGCCCGCGCCGAGGCGCAGCACATGCAGATCATCGGCGATACCGGCGCGGGCAAGTCGGCGCTAATGTTTCAGCTACTCCGGCAGGTGTGCAGCCGGGGTGATTCGGCCATCGTTTATGACCCGGCGCGAGAGTATGTGAAGCGATTCTATGACCCGGATCGCGGCGACATTCTTCTCAATCCGCTCGACCGGCGCTGCCCGTATTGGGGACCGGCGGAGGAACTGCGCAGCCGGTCGGAAGCCAAGGCCCTGGCTGCCTCGTTGTTCCAGCCACCGCAGGACAAGAAAGGCGAATTCTTCATCGAGTCGCCGCAGAAAATCTTCGCCTTTCTGATGGCCTATGGGCCGACGCCGGATCAACTTGTCCAGTGGATGTCGAACCCGGAAGAGATCGACCGCAGAGTCCAGGGCACCGAGCACGCTCACCTGATCGATCCGCACGCGCACCAGCAGCGCGCCGGTGTTCTGGCTTCGCTCGGCTTAGTTGCCGACAGCCTCCGGCTGCTCCCGAAAAGGAGCGAAGCCAATGGAGCGTGGACAGCAACGGAGTGGGCCGAGAAGCGCCGGGGTTGGATCTTCCTGACCTCGCTTCCGGCAGAGCGGGAAGCGCTTCGGCCATTGCAGAGTTTGTGGATCGATTGGCTCGTTCTGCGCCTGCTCAATGAGCCGACCGCTGCGCAGAAGCGCGTCTGGTTCGTCATTGACGAGTTGGCGAGCTTGCAAAAACTTCCGCAGCTCCACACAGCAATCACAGAAGCCCGCAAGAGCAATAACCCCGTAGTTCTCGGATTCCAGGGCAAGGCCCAGCTTGAATACCTGTACGGGCATCTGGCCGAGGTCATGCTCTCGCAGCCGGCGACCAGCGTTTGGCTCACCACCAAGGAGCCAAATGCCGGAGAATGGGTCTCGAAGTTCATCGGCAAAGTGGAGATCGAACGGCTCCGCGAGACGCACTTCGACGGCACCCGCGCAGGTCGGAACTTCGCCCTCGACCGCCAGGTCGAACAGTTGGTTCTGGAGTCCGAAATTGCCGGTCTCGCCGATCTCCACGCCTATATGAAATACCAGAACTACGTGACGCGATTTTCGTTCCCGTACTTCAATATGCCGGAAGTTGCCGAGGGTTTTGAACGGCGCGACCGGCCCGACGACAAGCTGCCCTATGACCCGGCGCGTGTGCTTGGCAGTGAGCCGAATACGGAGTTGAAACAGGTTCCGGAAGATACTTCCTCATCGCAGCCCAACACGTTGCCCGTGGTGCAGCAGATCGAACCCGAGCCAACCGTCGCTCCCGGCGCCGACGATCAACAGAACCTTATCTTGAGAGGTTGAGGTGTAACCATGCTGACCATCTCCAAACCGCTTTCCGCCAGTCAGGCGCAAAGCTACCACTCCCGCGAGTTCACCTCTCCCGATCAGAGCTATTGGAGCCGTGGAGAGACCGTGACCGGCGAGTGGCAGGGCCGGCTTGCCGAGGAGTTCGGCCTGTCCGGCGCCGTCGGTGCCGAGGAGTTCGCCCGGCTCGCCGAGGGGCAGCACCCGGCCACCGGCGACCAGCTTGTGCGTCATCGCCAATCCCATCAATATCAGACGGCCGATGGCAAGACCGTAAAATCGGTCGAACATCGGGCCGGGTGGGATGCAACCTTTTCTGCGCCGAAATCCGTTTCGCTTACGGCTTTGGTGGGTGGCGACGAGCGGGTGCGGTTGGCCCACCGGGAAGCTGTCAGCGTGGCGCTCTCGGGGTTAGAGCAATACACCCAGGCGCGGATCGGCGGCAATCATCCTCCCGAAACAACCGGGCAATTCGTCGCCGCCAAGTTCGGGCATGACACGGCCCGCCCGGTGAACGGCTACGCCGCGCCGCAGCTTCACACGCACGCGGTCATCTTCAATATGACCGAACGGGCCGACGGCACGGCGCGGGCGCTCCAGCCACAGAGTCTTTTCGCGTCTCAGCAGTATGCCACCGCGGTTTACCAATCGGAGCTGATGTACCGGCTCCGCAATCTCGGCTATGAGATCGAACCCGGTAAGAGCGGCGCTCCCGAAATCAAAGGATACTCGCAGGAGTACCTTGACGCCTCCAGTCCACGCAGTCGGCAAATCCGCGAGTATATGGAGCGCAACGGTGTTCAGGGACACGAGTCCGCGCAGATTGCCGCTCATTCCACACGCGACCGGAAAGAGATTCTGTCGCCTGCGGAAGTGCTCGATGCTCACCGGCGGCTGGCCGCCGAGTTCGGCAATCAACCCAATACCATTGTCCAGGGGGCACAGGAACGCCTTCAGAATAAGGTCCAGCCAATGATTCCAGAGAATCGCGCACAGGAATCGTTGACCTTTTCCCGCGACAAGAACTTTGAGCGCGAAGCGGTCATTGACGAGCGCGCCTTGATGCGCGACGGCCTTCGGCGTGGGATGGGCGAAATTACCTACGCCCAGGTCCGCGCCAATCTCAATGCTCGTCTTGCTTCCGGGGAGTTTCAGATCGTGGATCGGGGGAAGAACACTCCGGCGCGGCAATTTACGACCGCCAAAACCATCGCTGCCGAGCAGGAGATTGTGCGCCGCGTCGGCGAAGGGCGAACCCAAGTCGAGCCGGTTCTTTCCCGGCAACGGGCGATTGCCGTTGCCGATGAGCACGCGCACTTGAACCGGACGCAGAAGAGTGTTGTTGAAGATGTTTTGAGTTCGCACGACCGCATCCATGGGCTTCAAGGATTCGCCGGCAGTGGCAAGACCGCATCGCTCTCCGTGGTTCGCGGCGCGGCGGAATCCCAGGGCTATGCGGTGCGCGGTTTTGCCCCGACCTCGCGCGCCACCCGCCAGCTCAATGACGCCGGCGTCGTCTCCGAGACGCTGCAAAAGTTCCTAGCGCATTCTGTCGATCCCAATGCGCCAGGGCAGCGGCACTTCTATTTCGTCGATGAATCAAGCCTTGCGAGCACCAATCAGATGCGCGATTTTCTTGCCCGGCTCGGGCCGCAGGACCGGGTGTTGCTCATCGGCGATGTTCGCCAGCACCAGGGCGTCGAGGCGGGCCGCCCCTTTGAGCAGTTGCAGGAAGCCGGAATGCACACGGCCAAGCTCGACGAGATCGTCCGCCAGAAAGACCCGGCGTTGAAGTCCGCCGTCGAGTTGCTTGCCAGGGGCGACGTTTCCGCTGCTCTCGAATCGCTTCAGCAACATGGCCGCGTCCGGGAGATTCCGGATGCCCAGGAGCGAATTCGCGCCATCGCCCAAGCCTATGTCGAGTCGCCGGAAAAGACGCTCATCGTCTCGCCCGACAACGCTTCGCGCCGCGCATTGAACGTCGCCGTGCGCGAAGAGTTGAAGACCAAAGGCGCACTCGCACCGGAGGATCGGAGTTTTCGTGTCCTCGTTCCGCGCCAGGACATGACCGGCGCGGAGCGCACCTGGGCCAACCGCTATGAAGTCGGGGACATTATCCGCTACGCCCGTGGCAGCAAGACCGTCGGTATCGAGGCTGGCGGCTACGGCACGGTCGCAGGCGTCAACCCCGGCGACAACTCGCTTTCCGTCAGAAAGGCGAATGGAGAGCTTGCAACTTACGATCCCCGCCGCCTATCCGGCGTCAGCGTCTACCGCGAGATCGACCGCGAATTCTCTGCTGGCGACCGCATCCAGTTTTCTGCGCCTGACAAGGCTTTGAATGTCGCCAACCGCGACCTGGCCATCATTGATTCCATTGCGCCTCATGGCCGCGGCAATGCTCGAATCAAGGCCAGCCTCGATTCCGGCCGTGAAGTCGATTTCGACCCGGCCGAGCATCGCCACTTCGACCACGGTTACGCCATCACCAGCCACAGTTCCCAGGGCCTTACCGCCGAGCGTGTCCTCGTCAACGCCGATACCGCCGTTCACCCTGACCTCATCAACTCGCGCTTCGGTTACGTCTCCGTCTCCCGCGCCAGCCATGAGGCGACCGTCTTTACCGACAACTTCGCCAAGCTCGCTCCGCAGCTCAGTGCCGATGTTTCCAAAACTTCTGCGCTGAAAATCGCACAGAATGTCACTTCCGCGCTCGGAATGGGCTTGGGCATAGGACTCGGATGAGCACTCGTACTCTGCACTTACTCTCTTGGAGCCTCCCCAAAATGACTCTGGATATCTAGGCATGACAATTCCAGAATGGATCACCAACTGAGTCTATCGTTGAATAGTGCGGGCAATCGCCACGTGTGCCAAGCAAACGCGCGTCCGGGTTCAAGGTGGTCCGATCTCCGTCGAAACCCAGGAAAGTAGATGTCGAATCCTTCGACCAGGGCGTCAGGATTTGCACTACGATGCCAACCGCAGCGGATGCAAGAAGCCCATTCGACCAGACAACCTGCGGCGTACCGCCCGCATGGCCGTATCTCTGCTCCTCCAGAGCACAGTCGGATTCCCGGATATGGCCCATACACAGGAAGCACGGCTTGCCCGGCATCGATAGAACCACTTGGCCGGAGATGGTGTAGGGCTCAGCCTTGTGAACATCCATGCCGATGTCTATTAAGGGAATCAACGCAGCTCTGCACACTCGCTCGATTTGCACCTTCGTGGCGAATCCCTCGATACAGCTAACAACCACATCGGCATTCCGCAGAGTTTTCAGGTTTGGTTGCCACTCCTCCTGGATGGAGAGGATATGCGCGTATGGGTTGAGATTTCTGATCAGTCGTGCTGAGACCTCCACCTTCGGGGTCCCGAGCAACGCATCCTGATAGGTGGCCCCGACTGTTCTATTCAGATTGGGGAGTTCGATCTTGTCCGGGTCGATAAGGATGAAGTTGCCAAATCCTAGATGGGCAAGCTGTTGGGCCACGTGCGAGCCACCACCGCCGAGACCAACCACTGCGACCATAGCATTTGTGAGTATCTGAACGCTGTTTTCGCCAAGAAACGATTGCCGGTCTAAAATGCTCTCCATGTGGCCTCCTGAATGATCTTGAGAGGACCACCGACAATCGAGAATTTCTGAATGATCTGCGGGGCTTCTTGTCCCGGAAGCCAGCACAGCCCAGCCATCTCATTATGGCTAAAGACTACTGTTCCATGCGGATATTCGGGCTGAACATGCCAGAAATTTGGAACATATTCCCGTGATTCTCGCAAGTCAGCGCGACTGAACCAAGGCTCCCCATAGTGATCATGAACATGCACATGGAAGATACTTGCTTTCTGCGACAGCGCCGCCTGCATTGCTACACGCATCGCATCGGAATTGAAAACGCAGCCGAATCGTTCGTCGGGGATATACCAGTCATCCGGGGTAATGAGATAGCTCTGCGCAAGGATCAGCGTGCCATTGCCCACCATAGACGGCTTGCAGACTAAGAAGCCCATGCGCTCGTCGGCGAATTTGTGTGGACGCACGAGGTCTTCATGGACGGCGTTGTACAGGTCCAGCGTGATTTTGAAGTGAATCCTCATCTCAACGCTCCTAGATGCTGTGCAAGAACTTCCAGTGGTCGACCGGTATTGATTACCCCATTCCATGAAAACGCAAACCACTGACGCTGGAATATCACGACATCCTTCGAATTCCAGTTCAGGTTCGTGTGAGACACAATCGGTTCCGAGAAAAAGAGTCTGGTCGGATAGTCGTTGACTGTCGTTGAGACAATGCGAAGCAATGCGTCAACCTTGCGCGGACGGCATTGCGGCCCAAGCGCAAGGGAAGGCAGGAAGATGTAAGTAGAACCACCTTCCTGCATCTCGACGGCCCCCGCGCACACCTGGTTGAGCTCGTCCGTCGCTTCCTTACTCAGCATAGGATGAGCCTCCACGCTGAACATGGCTAATGAAGGCCTCGCCGCCGCAGATGCGGATAGTGGCACTGTCATTCAGCGGCACCATCGTGCCGTCACACAGCTCTTCCAACTCATAGTTGGCCGGGACTCCGACATCAACCTTCAATTGCGAGACAAGGTATTCACCGGGCCGGATCTCATGCGGCTTTCCGTCCACGGTGATCTTGACCAGTTCCGGATGAGGATGCTTGTGGTGGTGTTCAAGCTCCTCCTCCTCGGCCTCCAGGCGCTCTACTTCGCGCGTATCCTTTGCAATTTCTGCGAGGTCGCGCTTGATCTCGGTCTCGATGCGCTCCTCGCGTTCTTCCAGCGGGTCATTCATACTCTTTTCGTCGCTCATTGCGTTTTTCCTTTCTTTTTTGCCTCAAAGTGGCCTACAAGGCAGGCCAATCCGGCAAGGTTAATGGTTAATATGCCAAACCGCTACTCCGCTGATTAGCGTATCGCAACGCCAAAAAAATATCAACCCCCTCAAAAAAGACTCCCGACTTCAGCCGATTCCGCAAGAAACCCCCGTTGCAACAGGCGAACCTTTGCCGCATCCCGGGAAACCGAAAAGGCCTTAACAACTTCATCAACTAGAGCGGTTCCTGTGTCGGTTTGTAGGAAAATCGTCGGCCCGTGAACGCCCTCCTTCTGGATGAATTGCTGCACCGCTCTGGTCAATGCCGTTATAGGCATCAGATAAGCCCCGCAGGCAAATCCGGCTTGCCATTCCATCCAGTCCGTTTCGCTGGTGGTCAGCATGGTGGCGCGCTTGCACTGGTTCGATTCTGCTTTCTCCGTTGCATCGAACAGGGAATCCTGCCTCATGACCCCATCGAACATGAAGCCGTGGAGCAGTACATGCCCAAGTTCGTGCGTCAACGTCGTGCGCAGGCGGTTTTCGAGCCGGACATCTTCGGTCAGCCGCTTGTTGATCCTGACATCAGGTTTTCTACTGGAATAGAAGTCGGTAACCCCCTCCACATCTACGCCGAGCCCAGACGGCTCGGCGTAGAGGTCCAGCGTATTAGCGTTCTGTTCAAGGAGGATTGTTAGATCATCCGTCGATATCGGGAACTCAGTAGAGTCATGACGATTCTTCAAAAAAGCGCTTATGGTCGCTTCGCACCTGGAGTCCAATTCCTCCGGCAAATAGTGTGGCCGCTTTGCGAATCTCCCAGTTCGGTCCTTAACCCATTTCATATGCGCGTTCACTTCTTCAGAGTTTTGCGAAAGGCCTGAAATGCCTGTTCAATTACCTTAGGGTCAGAACCAACCAGATTTCGTTTCAGCTCATCTGGAATGCTGCCCGCTGCCAAAATCAAATAGTTTTTTGAGAGGTTGAGTTCCGTGGCGAATTGAACAAGTATTGATTCCGATGGGGGATTCCTACGGTCTCGTTCAATATCGTTTAAATATTGGGGCGAAATCGGCTCTCCGTCCTCCTTCTTGATTCGAGCAGCCAACTCCTTCTGGCTGATTCCTAGTTTCTTTCGCGCCTCGGTGATAATTTCTCCAAATGACATACGCTCCCTGTTGATCCGCTGATTAGCGTAGCATATAATTCCGATTAATCCAAACAGTGGCCGAGCAATGCCCGTCAAGAATTCGGTGTGCGTACCCGCCCCACAAGCAATGGAGGTGAAATGGGATTTCAGTTCATCCACGCAGCTGATTTGCATTTGGGAAGTCCATTTCTTGGTCTCGCAACGCGCGACGAGGAAATCGCGAAACGATTTTCTCGTGCCAGTCGTGAAGCGTTCACTGAATTAGTAACTCAGGCTATTGATCTGAAAGTTGCTTTCGTGGTGATTGCAGGTGATGTTTACGATGGCGACTGGAAAGATACCTCGATCGGACTGTTTTTTAATCGAGAGTTGGCACGCCTCGATCGCGCCGGGATCCCAGTCTTCATCGTCAAGGGAAACCATGATGCCGAAAGCGTGATAACCAAGGCAATCTCACTGCCTCAATCTGTTGAGGTGTTTCCGTCAACGAAAGCAAAGACCTTTTCGATAGAGAAGATTAAGGTCGCGCTACACGGACGAAGCTTTCCTCATCGTGCCGTAACAGAAAACTTTGCCCTTTCCTATCCGGCACCGATTCCTGGGTGGTTCAACATTGGAGTGCTTCACACCTCCTGCGACGGGAGGCCGAATCACGACAACTACGCCCCATGCACCGTTAGCGATCTTGCCTCACGCAATTACCAATATTGGGCGCTCGGACATATCCATGATTTCGAAGAAGTGTGTCGTGATCCCTGGGTGGTGTTTCCAGGCAACCTACAAGGCCGGGGAATCCAAGAGTCTGGCCCCAAAGGAGCGGTTCTCGTCGATGTCGTTGACGGCGAAGTGAATGATGTAAGACGCCTCATCTTGGATAAAGCACGGTGGGCGGCTGCCAGCGTAGACATGACCGGGATTGAGGATGAACCAGATGCTCTGCAACGGATCGAAGAAGTGGTACAGCCGCTAGTCGATCAGGCCGAAGGTAGATTGCTTGCACTGCAGTTGCGGCTGCATGGTACGTCCAGCCTGCACAATCGCCTGAAAGCACGCAGGGACAGCTTCTCTGACGAAGTTCAGGCCCTCCTGCATCGCCTGCACGAAGATGCCTGGCTGCAAAAGCTGCGCGTCGAAACCACCGATCCGACGATGGCTACTGACAGTCCGATCAGTTCGATCGACTTTGCCGCGATGCTCGACGGAATCGAGCAGGATGTAGTTGTTCGAACAGCGGCTGCTGAGGAATTTGCAATCATGAAAGGTAAACTTCCCGGCGGAGTCGGCGGAGATACCTCTATTAGCGATGATCTAGACGCACTTCTTTCAGAGGCCCGCGCCGTTGTGCTCGGCCGCGTGAACTCGTAATCAGGATAGGACATATGCGCATACGCGATCTCGTCCTCGACAAGTACGGTCCATTTTCGAGCCAGTCGCTCCACTTCCGGCCCGACGCCAAACTCCATATCGTGTTCGGCCCCAATGAAGCGGGCAAGAGCTGTGCTCTCGCTGCGATCACGGACCTTCTCTTCAAGATAGAGCCCCGAACCAAATACGACTTCTTACATAAAGGGAAGGAGTTGCGCCTTGGTGGCGTGATCGAGGCCCGCAACGGAAGCTGCATCAGCTTCCAAAGGCGAAAAGGGATTAAGGACACGCTGCTGGATGTGAGTGGTGCCCCGATTCCTGATGAGTCGCTGCTGCCTTTCATTGGCAACTTGACTCGCGAAGTGTTTACCCGTGCATTCGGGCTCAACACCGAAACACTACGTGAGGGCGCGGAAGACATGCTGAAGACCGGCGGCGAGATTGGGGCTACTCTTTTCGCTGCGGCGTCAGGACTGAGAGGTATGACGGACCTTCGGCACCGTCTAGAGAATGAAGCCGAAGCAATCTTTGCTCCCCGCGCGGCGAAGGACCGAAGGTTCTACCAGATCCTCGATCGCTATGAAGTTGCCAGACGGCAGATCCGCGACTTAGAACTCAAGGTGAGCGACTGGCAGGCACTCAACGATGAGATAGACGCGTATTCCGCGAAGCTTGAAGAAATTGCGACGAAACGTGCAGAGAACTCAGCGGAACAGGCACGCCTTTCCAGACTTAAACGGGTAGCGCCGCTGGTGCGCGTCATCGACGTTGACCTCGCCGCTCTCCAATCAGTTGGCGCCCTGCCCCAGGTAGCTGGCGATTTTGCGAACCGGCTGCAAGCCGAAATCGACAGACATCGGGAGGCTACGAGCGAACGCACGCGCGCATTCGAAGACCAACAAAGCTTAGAACTCGAGCTTTCCGGGATAGTGGTGGACACAGACATCCTGGCGAACGCTGCGGAGATTCAGGCGTTAGTCGCAAAGACAGGAGCTTACGAGAAGGACCAGCGCGACATCCCTCGCATTCAAGCCGAATCCGATGGCTACTCTTCAGAATTAAAGCAGGTGGCAGTCCGTCTGGGTGTAGGCGACGTAGATCATGTTGTGCTGAATCAACCGGCCGATACGGCATGTGTGGCGGTCCAAAGTCTAATCTCAGAGGGCAAGAAACTCACGGCGGCTCTCGAACGGTGCACGAAAAACATTGCCTCAGAAACCGAAACTCTTGGCGACCTTGAACGGCAACGGGCTGTCCGCGAAGTGGTTCCGAACCCTCGTCATTTGCGCGACAAACTTACGGCACTCGCCCCTGTGCTCAAGCAACTCGACCGGCGACCAGAGGTCGAACGTGCATTCATAACCGAGAAAAGGGGCATTGAAGGTTAAGCGGCTCGTCTGCAGCCTCCCATAGCAGACTTGGGCGTGGTCGCTGGTACAGCGTTACCAAGCGCGGAAACGGTCACCCGCTTCCGCCTGGAATACGATCGATTTGCGGCGGAACTCCAGCGGGCGAATGAGCATGCTACGGAACTCGCAGATGCGATCAGCGGGACTGAGAAAAGGTTACAGTCCTACAAGACGCACGGACCTGTGCCATCCCCAGATGCGATTGCGGTAGAACGTCAGGAACGCGACAGAGCTTGGGTACGGTTGCGAGATTCGGTAATCGGGACGGCTCCTGCCCTGACTGGAGCGGAATTGACAGGGACCATCGTTGCCTTCGAACAGCACAGTTCCGAAGCCGATCGATTAGCGGACTCTGCTCTTGCCAATGCCAAACTGGTTGCGGGACACGCAGCAGAGGTTGCACATTTGACCGAACAACGAGCCGAGCAGGCCAGCGCAAGCGAACGAAAAACCGCACTGAAAAGAGACTACGACCTCCATGTGGAAGCTTGGAAGGAGCTCTGGCGGCCGGCTGGCATTGATCCACTCCCCCCGTTGGAGATGGCAGCGTGGTTGTCGCAAGTTCAGGCATTGATCTCGCGCCTCGATAAGAACAGCACGGTGGCCGACGAACTCGCCCGCATTGACGCAGCCGTCGCCGCCATTCTGCCCGCAGTGGAGAGCTTGGCCGCCGAAGCCGGAGTTCCACGAGTTGATGGATTGGATGCGAGCGCTCTGATTACACAGATCCACACTAGGCTAACCGCGGTTGAGAAACTCTGGGATGATTCCAGCAAGCTGGAGACGAGCATCGGAAATTCACAATTGCGCATTACTAAGCTGCGCGGCGACAGTGCCGAGGTGACTCGCCAATTGGAAGAATGGCAGTTGCGCTGGGCTGCGGCCATTCCAGACATTGGTTTGTCTCCAGTGGCGACTTTAGAGCAAGCTGAGGTCGCACTTGCTGCGTGGCAGAAAGTGCCAGATATTCTGCGCGAGCGCGATAATCGCGAGCGCAGAGTGGCGGGCATGCAGCGCGATAGCAATAGTTTTGAAGGCCGCGCTCGCGCCATCCTTGAGGTTGCCGCTGTAGATCTGATGTCGATTCCCGTCGAAGCAGCCGTAAAGAAACTCGGTGAGCACCTCAGCGAAGCCACGAATGCCAAAGCGCGCCGGGATCAGGTAGCAAAGAGGCTGGATAAGGCGACTCAAACCCTGGGGGCTGCAGATCGAAAGCTGGAAGAAGCCACGGCCGAGCTGAATACGCTCACCGCCACAGTGCCGGCGAACACTGATCTCCTAGAGCTTCTGGACCGTTTTTCTCGCCGGGAGGAAACAAATAAGACTCTGACAGACCATAGGGATCAGCTTATTGCTCAAGGAGAGGGGTTCACCGAAGACCAGCTTCGGGCCGAATTAGCAGAGTTCCATGTAGATGAGGCTGCGGCGAGGCTTCAGCAGCTATCGCAAGACGATTCGAGCCTGGAAGGTGAAGCCCGAGACGCCTTTGCCAATCAGAAGCTTGCAATGAACAGACGCTCGGAACTCTATAAAGGAGTTGGTGCCGAACTCGCTAATCAGCAAAAGAAGAATGCGGAGGCAGAACTACTGATTGCGGCTCGCGATTGGGCGATTCTCAAGTTCGGTGCTCTGTTAATTGGCCGCGCAATAGAAAAGGCGCGGGGTAGCCAACAGAGCCCTCTGATTAGCCGTGCCGGCGAGCTCTTCTCTACATTCACCGGCGGATCTTTCGTCGGCCTTGCACTCGATTTCGGCGAGGACGACACTCCCTACTTGGCCGGTCGTCGTCCCACGCAAGAACTGGTCGGAATTCCCGGTCTCAGTGAAGGGGCTCGTGATCAAATGTATCTCGCACTTCGATTGGCATACCTTGAAGAGTTTGCGAAGAAAGCCGAGCCTGTTCCGTTCATTGGTGACGATCTGTTTACCAGCTTTGACGAGAGTCGCACGGCCAATGGCCTGCTGACACTAGCAAAGATTAGTGAGAGTATTCAGCCTATCCTTTTCACTCATCATCATCATGTGGTCGATATTGCCAGAGAGAAGATTGGCGAAGCAGCTGACATTATTGAAATGGCGTAATCGATGTTTCTGCGTTCAGGATGTCGACTGTCTTGCGCGGAGGGACTGGCGGCTCTCCGCGATGGCCGTGAGAGCCCAGGTCCGCTTGGCATCTTGTACTGAGCCACATAGATTTGCTTTTCTGAGATCGATAAAGCGAAAGCCCGAGGCGCAAGCACGTGCAATTCGCGCAAAACTATCTTGACTGGTGGTGGCATATTGGCGTAAATTAGCACTATTGGTGTCGAGATGCCTGTTGCTACGCATGATCAATTGAGTTTTTTCGCTTGGCCACGATCCCTACCTAAACGGGATTCGGCAATCCAGTTGATCAAGTACATGGGATCAAAGCGAGGAATTGTTGATTTTGTCGCCGACACGATTGAAGCGGCTCTTGGCGGGGTAGAGGGTTCTACGATTCTAGACCTCATGGCCGGGACATCCTCCGTGGGGTATGCGCTTAGTGCCAGACATAGGGTCATTGCTAATGATATTCAGCACTATAGCTGTGCCCTGTCGAAAGCTCTGTTGATGACCACGGGGGATCTTCCTGATGGCGACGCGCTCTGGAACTTTCTTGAGCCGCATATCAGAGAAAACCGTGAAGCGTTGGAACATATTCTCGGCCCTCATCTGGCTACGGAACAGAAAATCTTGGCATCGACTGATTTTGGAGAAGACTTCATCAAGGTCTATGACAAGTTCACATCCGAGTATCCTTATGCCGGGAAACTCAAGCATAGCCCTACCTATAACGGCTTATGCAAGACATTTGGTAATCTCATCGACGAGCGGCGCCACGACTCAACTGAGTTCCCCTATTGCTTATTCACACTTTATTTTGGAAACGCATATTTTGGTCTAGCTCAGTCTATAGAATTCGACAGCGTTCGATTTGCCATAGACCAAGCACTGGGCAAGACCAGTCAAAGCCGCTGGGTTGCACTGGCATGCTTAATGCATGCCGCTAGTTATTGCACACCAGGTCCCGGACATTTTGCACAGTTTCGCGCACTTAATTCGCCCGCAGTTTGCGAAGACATTCTCAGGTATCGCAATCGATCCCCGAAAGCTTATTTCCTGGAAAAGTGGCAAGAATTTCGCAAAGAGTATCGCGCCCCGACCTACGTGAATACCTGTGCCAAAGAAGACTATCGTAGGGCGATCAAGCTATATCTTCCAGAAGCAGACCTGGTGTATGCGGATCCGCCATATTCATTTGTGCACTACAGCCGCTTCTACCATGCTCTTGAAACCTTGATTCGTTACGACTACCCTGAGTGCCAATTTTACGGTCGCTATCGCTCCGATCGGCACCAATCTCCTTTTTGCGTGCGAACCAAAGTCAAAAAAGCATTTCAAGACATCATTGTTCCGGTCGCAAAAGCCAAGAAAAAGCTCGTAATTAGTTATGCCAATACCGGCATGATCAGTTTAGAAGATCTCATACAAGAGTGTGAGGTGGAGTTTTGTACCTCGCGCGTGAAAGTTATTTCAAGCGACTACTTACACGCGACAATGGGCAGGCGCGGCGATAAGCATCGAGAAGTCCAGGAATTGCTTATTGTGTGTGGGGTTTGAAATCGGGATTCAGAACCTGCGGCAACAAGCGACCGATGGCATTTTTTGTCTGATTTGAGCAATTGAAACAGTCATTATTATCGTTTTTCCAAATTAGGCCCACGCCAATTGACGACAAATATTCAATTAGCCATTCTTGCGAACCTCGCGGTCGCCGCTCAATTACTATGCAAAGGTGGCAAGCGGCGGGCAGTTGCTCCCTATACAGATATTTATACTCGAGCACTTGACTAAGGGCTCGTCTGATCTGTGAGCGCGTGGCTCGTGGACCGCTACTTTTCATTTCAAAGATAATCGCGTCCTGATCATTTCTGACCAATAGATCGACATGACGATTGCTTTGCGTACTGAGCCCGACTTCCCCGCAGAGGCTTACGAGGGCCTGCTCAAGAAGGAAGTGCTGATAGTTGGCCCGCTCTAGAGCTGCTGGGTCGACGTTCGATGTGATTAAAGCAGAATTTGTTGGAGACGAGGGTGGGACGCGGTCCCACGGGGAAAACTCATATGTGTCAATTCTTGAGGGAAAAACAGGGTTTTCATATGTAGGAAGAAAGTCGTTTGCTTCTTCATAGGTTCCACCGAATACTACGTCGGAAAGCTCCTCGGGGGTGGCATTCAATAGGGCATTGAGACGATGCTTTATCAAGAAACCATGAGGACTGGTCAAGAAATGCTGCCGCGCGGCATCATCCGCAATATATTGCGAGCAAATTTCGACGGCCCACGGAAACCACGTGGACAGGTCAGGAAAGTGGGCACGGAATCCCTCATCTAGAATATTTGTGTGAATAAGAAAGCGGCGAAGGTTTGTAAAAGCTTTTCTACCACCTTCATGTTCAAATTCCACTACGCCAGCACTCGACGAGTGGAAAATCGACGTATCCCATTTGCCTTGATCTTTGCCTACTGAATTGCAGATGAAATTACGGTAACGTCGATCGCGGAACATGAAGAGGAAGTACATGACCATCCTCATCCGATCGGTAAATGTCCGCTCTGCATGTGCGAGATCTACAAGTTTGTCGCGTATTATCCGATTTCCGTCATCAATATATAGGTATCTTTGCCGAGCCGTAGCAATAAGATCTTGATGAAATCTGCCTGCGAGTTCTTCGATAGGCATGTCATGCTCAACGGCAAGCAGGATTTCAAAATGGTCGTTAACTGTGTGATATTTGCTTAGAGAAGAAACGAATTCAGGTAGCGGATTGCCTGTCATGTGCGTTCAAAAGCCTTTCCAGAAAAAGCTCACAGAACTGAGTGAAGAATTCAATCTCGGGTTCGGGGGCTTCCTTCAGAACTTCCGCCACAGCCAGAAGCACACGCCGGTGAGAGGCGGGATCTTCTTCAGAAGCAACGAAGAAATCTCTCACTTCCACGCTCAGTGCGTCCGAGAGGCGCTGAGCGATTTCGAGCGTCGTATTCTTCTCCCCCCGCTCAATCATCCCCACCATGGACGTGCTCAGTCCAACGAGTTCGGCCAACCTCTCTTGGCTAAACCCACGCTCCTGTCTCCATTTCCGGACGGCTTCTCCAAAAACGAGATGGAGCGGACCTTTGGGTGGCATGCAAACATTATGGGCCCCGGCAGCCTGTACTTCCATGCACATACAGTTGTATTTTGATAGTAATTAGCACCTGTAGTGTAGATTGATACTGTGAGTGCCGAATTTTAGCCGTGATGACACCAATTTTGCTTTCTTTACCGAGGAAGAGCCCTTCTTTCCTTTCAATTGCCGGTCAAGCTGACGTCTTACACAGGCCATGTCAAAGAGCCGGTTCCTTTCCGCAGCGCCCAGTCCTCAAGCACCAAAGCCATGCGGAAGAGAACCGAATTTCTTCTTCGTTCAAGTGCCCCCGCTTCATGCGGCTTTATGGCAGAGCCGGTCGGAACCCGTCAAGGGTCTCCGCTGCGCTTCGATGAACGCAAAAATCTGCGCCCTTGACCGAACCCTCCGCGCCTCTGCCCGCCGCGCAAGACATGAAGCGGGGGCACTCAAACAAAGAAATTGGGTTTGAGGCAGACGCCCTCCTTCGGAATCCGCCCCACGCGGGCAGCACAGGAGAGCGAACATCATGCCTTACGCCAGCAGCAACACAAACACCACCGCGCCGCACAGCAAAAATGCGGCGCTTCGCAGCAAGTCCCCTTACCAGCAACGCACCAGTCAGAAAGATAACCCCACACAGCAACTCATCAAGCAGGCTGTGGACTTTCTGCTCCAGCAGCTTGAAGCGGGCAAGAGCGAGACATTGACGGCGTATCTGGCCGCAATGGCCCGGTTCCATTCCTATTCCTTCGGGAACATTCTCAGTATTGCGAGACAACGCCCCTCAGCGACAAGAGTAGCCGGGTTCTACGCATGGAAGGAGTTAGGCCGTTTCGTCAAACGTGGCGAGAAAGGCATCCAGATTCTCGCCCCGATGGTTGGACAGCGGCGCAGAAAGGACACCACAGAGCAAGAGCCGAACACGAACCGGGAGACGAAACCCGCTCCTGTGTTGATTGGCTTCCGCGCTGTGTATGTCTTCGACGTGGCGCAGACCGAAGGCGCGGACCTGCCCGAGTTCGAGCACTCAATCACCGGCGACGTGGGCGAGCACCACGACCGGCTGACTGCGTTTCTCGATGCGCAGAATATCGCACTCGAATACAGCGAGAACATTGCGCCCGCGCTCGGCGTCAGCTACGGCGGAAAGATTGCCTTGTTGCCGGGCCAGTCGAAGGCCGAGGAATTTGTGACTTTGGTGCATGAGGCAGGGCACGAACTTTTGCACAAAAGTGACCGACGCACTTTGACCACCGCCACCGTGCGCGAGACGGAAGCCGAAGCCGTGGCTTTCATCGTGGGCCAAGCTATCGGCCTTGAGATGGGAAAAGCATCGAGCGACCACATCCAGATGTACGCAGGAAACACGGCGCTTTTGGCTGAAAGCCTTGAAGTCGTACAGCGTACCTCTGCGGTGATTCTGGACGCCATTACCGGAAAGTCAACCACCACGCAGAATGCGCCTTCGGCATCTTCGCCGGAGATGCAGGACGCAATCGCGGAGGTGGCGTAATGCAGACCCTTCTCCGCATCCTTGAGCGGGCCGGAGGTTACCGGCCCGCGCTCTACCTCAAAATTGAGAACCCGCCATACATGGCCCTTGTCATCGAAGCCACACCGGGGCCGGGACCGTGCGGACTGCCTTCAATCTCCGTTGCGCACTACGGGGAACAGAACGGTGACCTGATGCGCGATCCGGAGATGTGTTTCGAGTTGTCGAAACCGCCGCTCTGCGGCTTGGGACTGTCCAGTTTCTATTTCAGAAATGACTATCTCGGCGTCGAGCAGGTTTCGCGCTGTCGGGATGAGGACAATTACGTTTTCCGGCCCGACCTGTACGAGCAGCACGAAGCGTTCGCGCGGCAGTGGGGCCGGAATCTGCGCGACCAGGGGTTTCTCGAAGCCTTTACGGACAAGTCGATTCGCGGCTAGTCCGCTCCCTGCGGAGCGGACTGAAAGCCCGACGTTTGCCCGCTCTGCGTGTCTCCACTTTTCAACCGCTCGAAAGGAGCATAGGAAAATGACCACGACTGTTATCAATGCCACCGAGTACCGCGAACTTCCACTCTCGCAACTCAACGAATCGAAGAGCAATCCGCGCCGCGCCTTTGACGAGGCGAGCCTCAAAGAACTGGCCGAGTCAATCCGCAGCCAGGGCATACTTTCGCCGTTGCTTGTTCGCCCGCTCTCCGAATCCGGCTTCGAGATCGTAGCCGGTGCGCGGCGTTACCGCGCCGCGCAAATGGCCGAACTTGTTACTGTGCCAGTGCGGATTGTCAACCTCTCCGATGCCGAAGCCTTGGCCGCACAATTGGTCGAGAACCTGATTCGCGCCGAGATTCACCCGATGGAAGAGGCCGAGGGGTTCGCCCGGCTTTTAGCGTTGGAGGAACCGAAATACGGCATCGAACAGATAGCCGCCCGTGTGGGCAAACAACCGTCTTTCGTGGCTTCGAGGTTGAAATTGATTGACCTTGTGCCCGCAGCGGTCGATGCCTTCTACGCCAACGAAATCGGCGTGGGCCACGCCGTCTTGCTAGCGAAATTGCCTGCTGACATGCAACAACAGGCGCTTTCGGCTTGCTTCAAAGAGGTATACAACAACGGAGCAAAACCCGCGCGGATTCTGCTGCCCGTCCGTAACCTGCAATTCTGGATTGAATCGAACGTGTTGCTCGTTCTGAAAGACGCCCCCTTTGACAAGCGCGACGCGCAGCTTGTGCCCACGACGGGCAGTTGCGCCGACTGCCCCAAGCGCACCGGGCACAACAAACTGCTTTTCTCGGACGATCTTGGAAAGCAGGGGGACCGTTGCACCGATCCTGGCTGCTATCAGGCCAAGGTTTCGGCGCAGGTGGCGAAAACTATTGCCGCGAAGCCGCAGCTTGTGCAGATCAGCACGGCTTATGGAACGCAGAAGGAAGGCAGCCCCGTATTGCCGCGCAACAAGTACACCGCCATCCGCGACGAACAGCCGAAATCGAAGGACGAGGCCAAGCGTCCCGAGTTCAAGGTGTGCAAGTACGTCGCCGACGCCATCATCACGGAGGGGAGCGACGTGGGCACGATCCATAAAGTCTGTGCGAATCCCTCCTGCCCGATCCATCACCCCAAAAAGCAGACCCGCGCGGGCGCAAGCGACGCGCAAATCAAGGCCGACGAGGAGAAGCGGCACAGGGAGGAAGCCATCGCCAACACGACCGGCCTTCGCGTTCTCGCTGCGATTGGCGCGGCGGTCCCGGTACGGCTCATGAAGCGAGACCTCTTGTTTGTGGCCGAACGTCTGGCGAACCTGCTGGATGAGAACCGTCTCGCAATTCTTGCCAAGCAGTACGGCATCCGGCAGAAACGGGATGACGGCGGAGTTGCCAAGACCCTTGCCGCCTACCTTCGGCGCGCCGACGAGAGCACGCTCGGACGCGCTGCGGTCCAATCTGTCATTCTTCTCGCGGCATCCCGTGGCAATGCTTCGCAGGTATTGCGCGATGCGGCTACCGCCTACAAGGTGGACACGGACGCCATCGCCGCCAAGGTCAAGCAGGAATTTGCGGCGAAGGAAAAGGCCAAGACGGCATCGAAACCAGCGCCGAAAGCACCCGTCAGGGCACAACCAAAGACCGCGAGAAAGGCGGCAGCGGCATAACCATCAACCCGAGACGAAACACTGTGCGGAGCCTGCAAGATAGGCTCCGTATTTTTATGTTCGCCTGCCCGTTTGCCCTCCCTCATGCGTGGCTCCTGCCATCCGGCAGGAGCGGCATTCTCAGCCCACCCAACGGGCACCGCCGCCGGCAAGCGGCGCCGGGGGCTTTCGCACCAGGA
>VFSW01002881.1_pt1 | contig 25908 bp, 22 predicted proteins | sample 5358111 | NCBI WGS metagenome assembly VFSW01 (sample SAMN11554181, study PRJNA540505) | mine drainage metagenome | isolation source: sediment from site ElyBrook_90M | place: USA: Ely Copper Mine, Vershire, VT | collected 2017 | reverse complement strand
GGCGGGCTTGCGGTCCTGTCCGCCGCGGTCGCGGCGCCGCGGCGGCTCAAGACGGTGTCGGCCAAGCCGACGGACCGCAAGCTGAACTGGAACCAGTAGCGGCAGCCCGGCTTTAGGGTAGCAGCGGCGCGGAGGCGCGGACGCCCGCGATCAGGGGCTCAGGGCCGATGGCCCGAGCCCGACGAAAATCAATTCTGAATTGTGAGATTTTGGATGTAGAGTTGGAGCGCTTTGCTTTGGCCGGATCCCGTGGATTGCTGATAGGTCATGCTCACGTCGATCAACTGCCCCTTGGAGGTTTGGGGGTATGAAAAATAGAGCGAAAGAAGATTGTTGAAGGTCGGGACGTTGCCGATATAAAGGGTCTGCCCTTTCTGATAAAAAGTGAAAGTCTTGGGATTGTTCGGTATGGTGAAGGTGATGCGGCTCCAAGGCGGCTGGTTCGAGTCGTACTGGTCGATGACGATGCTGGAACTCTGCGCTTGGCGCAAAAGCTTGTTGACGACGTCGAAAGTCGCGAAGGCGTTGTTCTGGATGTTCAGCAGCGCTCCCGACATCATTTGGGCTTGAAAGATCTTCGTCGTCAGCAGGGAACCCACGGAGCCGATGATGCCTAAAATGGCGACGGTGACCATGAGCTCGGGGAGGGTATACCCGCGCCTCGAGTTGGAGCGTTCGCCGCGCCGCCGGGCATTGATCACCATGCGAAGTTCGCCGTGTTCGCGCTGGAAACAAAAATATTGGAAAAGCTTTTCTGCAGGGTCTGCGTCGCGGTGGTTCCGACTTCCTGGGAAAAATAGCCGTAGACCGTGTAGGTCGATTGGTTTAAAACGCCGAGGCTGTAATTCCCGGAGGAGTCGCTCATTGTGCTGAAGAGGCTGGTGGGCCCGTTGCGGTAGCTGTTGTTCACGAGCGGCAGCCCGTTCAAAGTCGTCGTGGAAGCGACGATCAGGACGCCGGTGGTGATGGGAAGGCCGCCATGCTTGACGGTGCCCGAGATGGTTCCCAGCCCGACGGAAACCGTGAAATTATTCCCCGAGAGGGTCACGCCTTGCGGGACGGTCAATGCGATCGCGGGAGGATTTGAAGACTGCGTCTGGCCGTCGATGATCGGGGAAATTTGAACGGACCCGACGGGGACGCCGTCAAGTTTGTAGGTGCCGTCGGCCTGCGTCATTGCCGTTGCCGCTTCGTAGCCTTGGTAGATGGCATGAATCGGAAGGTTGGGATAGGGCGAGAGGTTTGTCATTGTGACTTGTCCTGTGACTTCGCCGGCTGGAGGCAGAAGAAAATTCATTCCCGTCGAAATGCCGTTGGACGGGACCGATACCGTCGATGAGAGCTCTCCGTAGCCTATGTTTTGAAACCCATTGTTGACGAGAACCGTCTGGGTTCCGCTTGCGATGGCCAGGACGTACGATCCCGCCCCGGTGGTCAGCGTCGTTCGGACGCCGGAGACCACTTGGATCGCGGAAGCCGGCGCGAGGGTGTCGGAGCGCAGGATCTGCCCCGAAATTCCTCCGCTCCCGCTGGGGTACGCTTCGAGCAGAACGTCTTGGGCGGTGAGCGCTCCAGGATTCACCACGGTCGTTCCCCCAGTGGTCGCGGACCACGCGCCGGAGTAGCCGGACGCAGGGGGCGTGCTCCAAAAAAGAGAGAGAGCCCAGGTCCCCGTCGTGACGTTGGGGATGAGGAAGTATCCGGTACTCGAAGCGAGGACTCCAGAGGAGAACCCGTCCGTCGCCGCGACCGCCGCTGAAGAGGCGATGGTTCCATACACCACGGGATTGGGCGGGGTCGAAGCGTTTCGAGGATAACCCGCGGGGATGGGGCTGACGAGAAAATCGCTGGAATTGGAGTTGTTGTCGACTGAATTTCCCCAGCCGGCCGTCAGTCCCGAGCCATAATCTGTTTTTCGCAATAGAAACGCTCCGGAGCACCAGGAGCTTGCTCCGGTATTGACCGCATGGCCTTCAATTCCGGACGGAGGCCCAACTCCGGAATTGGCCCAACCGACGGAATCGAGCCAAACTCCGTAATTGTTTTGTATGGCGGCCCCGCCGCTGCCGTTCCCGCAATTGATATGGAAGGGGTTGGCGCTAAGGAACGTGGCATTGGGAAGAAGATTGTTCGCGGTGGGTGTTTTCGCCGCGATGAGGTAGTATCCTTGCGCGGGGATGGACGCCGTCGCCGTGGCCAAGTCAAAGGCCAAGTTCGTGACCGCATTCGTGTTTGAGATGCTGTAAATCTGGATGAAGGATGAGAATCCATTCGTGATGAGAATGGATGACGTCGTTGGGTTGTAAAGCTCGAGGAAATCGTTGTCGTCTCCCGCGTTCCCGGCATAGAACGCGCTGATCAGGAGATGCTGCGGCCTGGCCGTGGCCAGGCCGCCGACCTGTCCAGTTTGCTTGATTTTATGGGTGAAATTCTGTAGGAGAGGAACGCCCGGGAGGACATTCAGCGTGGAGGACGGCGCGTCGTAATACGCGGGATCGGTCGCGACCGCGACATAAGCGCCGGTTCCCATGGTGATCGAATAGTATCCGGTGCTTGAGGCGACGGCATACCAGTTCTGGTTTTGGGAAATGTAGACCTTGGCATTGGAGATGGCGACGCCGCTCGTGTCGGCCACGACGCCGTAGACGGTCCCGTCGAGGGGGACCAAATTAGGATCCGTCATCAGGCTGGTCGCCGTATATGTCTGAGAAATGGGGCCCTGCATGTACTGAACTATCACCTGAATTTGCTTGAGCCCCGTATCCGCCGCGCCGGGCGAAAGAACGACGATCTGCCCGCTCGAACTGCGGTTGACGCGGCTGACGACGGTTCCGCGATTGTAAAGCTTGTTGGCCATGTTGAACCCCTGCGGGATGTAGGCCGTGCGGTCGACTCCCACGGGAAACGGCGAGAGCACTTGATTCAGGTCCGATTGGGACGTGACCAGGAGTTGATCGTAAGAATAGCTGCCCAGGGTTTCCAGTTGATCTTGGGCCAAACGCGAGGCGACCCCCCTCGTCATGGAGGAGGTCAGGGCTTTCATTGTCGTCATGTAGACGAGGGCGGTCGACGTGGCCGTGATGGCGATCACGGCCGTCGCCACCATCAATTCGACGAGGGTCAGTCCGCGATTGCCTAAGGATCGTGTTTTTTTAAAAATCAATCGTTCTCTTTTGTCCCGTGGTTGCCAGACGCATCCCCCGCCCAAGCGGTGCTGGCTTGGGCGGGGGAGCTGTCCTGCGCCGTCGTCAGAAGCGAGCTGCGGGAACGTCCTTCCAGAGCGTCTGCTTCTGGCCGGAACCGATGATCTGGATGTTGAGGTCGTTAAGGAAGAACACGCTCAACCTCCGGGCCAAGGCGCGTCCGCTCCAGTCGCCGCAGGCGTTATGGTCGACATGCTCGCTCAGGTCGGGCGGGTCGACATCGCCATGATGGTCTGAATTTTCGTTCGAGCCGTTGTCGGAGTCGGTCGAATGCTTGTCGCAGTCGTATGAGTTGTCATCCGATTCCTGATCGTCTTCGTCGGAATTCGCGAACGTCACCGATTTGGACGCTGCCATGATGGTACCGGCGAAAACCCCGCCGCGATGGAATTTCACGCTGTTACCCGCGTACAGGAACCCTTGGAAGTTCAGCGTCGCGTCGGTGTTCACGCTGTCGTTCTGCGCCGAACCGAAGTTGTAGGTCGCGTTCACGCCCGACGCTCCGGGACCTCCGATATCGCCCGGGTAATCCCCCCCCTGAGCGGTGTCGATTTTCTGGTACTCCATCCACGCGGAGCTCGGGATGTTGACCGCATGCGGGTAGTAGGCGGGGAGCGCGGCCGCCGCGTAAGCCGCGTTGACTGCGGAGACCGGAGCGGGATTGTCCTTGAATTCGACGGAATCCATGGCGATGATCACACCCCTCAACAGGTTGTTCCCGCCCTTGAATTTCGCTTTGACGCCCTGGTCATAGAAGCGGACATAATCTTGGGTGTCGATGACGTTTTCGTAGGTCCAGCTGTCGTCGTCATCGCGGTCGGAGTCGTCCCTGTGTCCGAGAGCATCGTCGCCGTGCGAGACGTGGTTGTGACGATCTCCTTTCGCGAAGTAATTCCCCTGGGCTTGGGCCAGCGCTTTATAATAGTTGAGATCGACTTGCGGCCAGGCGGGGAGTCCCGGCGCGAAATTGAAGGACCACCACCGTACGCCGTCCGTATTGGGAAGGCTGGGATTGACGTCGATGTGCGTGATCTTTCCCATGGAAAAAAGACGAGGGAAGTACACGCGATCCGCCTGGTGCGGAAGGTCAAGCTTGTCGTAAGCGTAAATCGGACCCCAGTGAACCTTGGTCCGGCGGCTCAGCTTGACGTCGGGCGCCATGATCGCACCGAATTGGGCGGAACTTTTGTTCAGAACGATCTCAAGACCTTTATACTGGGGGCTCGTCGAGTTGTCTTTGCCGTAGCCGATGATGTCGCGGCTATTGGGATCGCTGGGATCCTTCTGGATGACCACCTTGTATTGGCCGCCGGGGGCGTCGGCGTATACCACATCTCCATTGAAGCCGGTAATGGTTCCGCCGTTGCCCAAAAGGGCCCAATTCCCGGGAACCGAGTTCAAGGCGTGAATCCCCTTCTCGACGCCGATCCGGGCCATCTGGAAGGCGACATTGGAATGCTGCGATGACACCGCGGTGCTCTGCGTCGACATATTTCTGGCGACGATCGAGCCGATCACGATCAACGCCACGACGGCGACCACCGAAACGGTCGCCATCAGAGCTTGCCCGCTCTCGCTTCTCGTTTTTCTTGCGATCATATCAGAACCCCCTCCGCGCGCATTCCGAACTTGAATAGAGGGTAATGGTTCCTCTCCGGGAAATCAAGAAAGAAGTTTGTAAGAAATCAGGATGGGGTTGTCAGCCGGTAACCGACGCCGGGGATCGTCTCGATGTTCTGGCCCCAGCGACCGAGCTTGCGGCGAAGCTGCGCGATGTGGAAATCGACGGTGCGGCTCTTGCCGAACCATTCCTGCCCCCAAACTTTCTCCATCAATGCGGCCCGGCTGAATGCGGTTCCCTTATTCTCGAAGAAAAGAGCGAGCAGCTCGAACTCCTTTGTTCGCAGGCGCAGGGGCCGGCCGTCTAGAAAAACTTCATGCGCCGCAGCGTTGAGCGAGAGTCCGCGGAATTTCTCCTCTTTGGATTTGGACGGCGGCAGCGCGCGCCTCGCGCGTCTTAAAATCGCTCGCAAATAGGCCATGGCGACCTCTCCGCGCAACGGCAGGACCCAGTAATCGTCGGCGCCGGCATCGAGAAGCTCCGCCACCGAGCGGCCGGAGCGCTTCCCGCCGAAGAGAATGAGCGGGCTGGCAAGGCGCTTTCTCCGCTTAAAGAGACGGGAAAAAAACCCGGGGGTTTTGAACGCAGGATCGTCGGCGCAGAGAAATACGACATCCACGGGATGTCTCTCGAGCTCGCGCGGGGTATTGGCGCCGATCGTGAACGTCAAACAGATAAATCCAGAGGCCGTGAGGATGCCTTCGACGGTTCGAAGCGACTCTTTGATGTTTCCAAGAAGAATCGCACGACGCGTCGTCCCGGTCATTTTTCGTGGACCAGGAGTTTTCGCAGCCGGGCGAGAATCTCTTCCGGGTCAAAGGGCTTCGTCAGATAGTCGTCCGCGCCCGCGTCAAGCCCGCGGACGATTTCCGCGTCGCGATTCCTGATCGTGAGCATCAAGACGGGCAAATTCGACCACTCGGGGTTGGCTCGTATCGCGCGGCAAACTTCGTATCCGTTTTTGCCCGGGAGGTTGACGTCGAGTACCACGAGGTCGGCCTGATTTTTGGACAAGGATTCCAGGCCCTTCGGGCCGCTCTCGGCGAAGAGCAATCGATACCCGGCGGGCTCGAGCGTTTGGCGCAGGATGTCCCGGAAATCCTCCTCGTCTTCGATGATCAATATTCGAACCATCAATCGCCCTCCCAGGCGGGCAAGATCAGGGAAAAAACGCTTCCATTCTCGGGACGGCTCTCGACTTGGATATCACCGCCCATGCTCCGGGCCAGCTCGAGGCTGATCGCTAGGCCCAGGCCCGTGCCCTTGACTTCGGGCGCGTTCGCGCTTCCGGGCAAGCGGCGGAAGCGCTCGAAAAGATGAGGCATATGTTCCGGAAGGATGCCACAGCCGGAATCCTGAATTGAAAGGGTTACGATCCTGGGCTCGGCCCTCCCGCTGAAAGCCGAAATCTTCACAAACCCGGAGAGTCGGTTGTATTTAATCGCGTTATCAAGGAGATTGGTCATAATCTGCCGCAATTTCGCAGGATCTGCCTTCGTATCGGGAATCCCTTCGGGGCAGTCGATAGTCAGGGAGAGATTCTTATTTTTAAGAGCGGTTTCGAAGAGGAAGCACGTTTCATGAACGATATCCAACGCTTTGACCCGCTCTAGATGCAGTGACGTCCCCTGAGATTCGATTTTGGACAGGTCCAATAGATTCTCGACCAGGCGCCTCAGGCGGGTGATGTTGCCGCCGATCTTTAGGAGGTTTTCTCTGGTCTGGCTCGGGTCCGGCGCTTGACGCAAAAGCAGCGCGATGTATCCCTCCATCGCCGCGAGGGGCGACCTGAGTTCGTGGCTCACGTTGGAAATCAGATCGCTCTTGAGCTGATCGACTTCCCGCAACCGGTCCGACATTTGATTGAGGTGGCCCGCCAGTTCGTCGAGTTCCCGAACCTTCGATCTTCGGATGCGATGGGCGAAATTACCGCGGCCGAAGGCGGCGATCCCTTCGAAAATATCTCCGAACGGTTCCGTCCAATAAACGCCCCAGAAATATACGAGGATGCAGGCGACGATGACGTAGCCCTGGGCGGCCAGGAGGAAAAGGTCTCCGCGCAGGCGCAGAAATCCGTTCGCTTCGTGAAAAGAGGCATAAGAGGCCAACGCGCCGAACTCAAGAACGACGGCAACCGCCGCCGTCGGGAGGAGCGCGAGATTGTCTTGAAGCTTCACGGTCGCGAGGCTACGGCAGCAGCGGCGCGGAGGCGCGGACGCCCGCGATCAGGGGCTCGGGGTGAACGCCGAAAAGCAGGACCCCCGCGACCGCGACCGCGATGGCGCCGTACACGTAGGGGCCGACCTCGACGGGCAGGGCGGATTCCTCGGCCGGCGCGCGGAAGAACATGCGGTGCGCGATTCGGAAGTAGAAGTACGCCGAGGCGACCGAGTTCAGAACGCCGAACACCGCCAGCCACCAGTGGCCGGACTCCACGGCCGACGAGAAGATGTACAGCTTACCCATGAAGCCCGCCAGCGGCGGGATGCCGGCCAGCGAGAGCAGGCAGAAGATCATGGCCAAGGAAAGTCCCAGCGAGCGGCGGGCCAGGCCGTTGAAGGAGTCGAGCGAGTAGCTCCCCGCCGCTTGGCCGACGGCCTGCGCGACCGCGAAGGCGCCCAGGTTCATGGCGACGTACACGAAGGCGTACATCATGACGCCCTCGGTCCCCCGCGGCGTGCCGACCGCGACGCCGATGAGCAGGTAGCCCGCCTGCGCGATCGACGAGTAGGCGAGCAGACGCTTGACGTCGTCCTGGAAGAAGGCCGTGAAGTTCCCGATCGTCATCGTCAGGACCGCGAGCAGGCCGAGCAGGGCTTGGAGATCGTAGGACGAGGCCGGGAAGACCGTCCCGAACACGCGCATGATCGCGGCGAACGTCGCGAGCTTGGGCGCGATCGAGAAGAAGGTCGTGACCGGCGTCGGCGCGCCCTCGTAGGCGTCGGGCACCCAGAAGTGCATCGGCGCGATGGAGGCCTTGAACGCGAAGCCCAGCAGGATCAGCACGAGGGCCAGGATCAGCATGGGCGTCTGCGCGGCGCCCGGGATCAGGCGCGTCGTGCCCGTCGCCCCGTAGTACAGCGAGATCCCGTAGACCAGGATCGCCGACGAGAACGCGCCGAACAGGAAGTACTTCATCGCGCCCTCGTTGGACTTCGGGTTGCCGCGCTCGAAGCCGGCGAGCACGAACGAGGAGATCGAGACGAGCTCGAGCGACACGAAGACCAGCAGCAGGTCGGTCGCCGAGACCAGGAACATGAGGCCCGAGGTCGAGAGCAGCATCAGCGCCGCGAAGCTTCCCGCGTGCCGCTCGGGCAGGGCCTTGTAGTCGAGGCCCATCAGCAGGCACAGGGTCGCCGTCAGCAGGGTCGTGAGCTTGAAGAACTGCCCGAACGCGTCCGCGACCCACAGCGCGCCGGCCGCGTGGATCGACGGGGCGCCCATCGAGGCGACGACGAGCGCGAGCACCCCCGCCGAGGACAGCCACGCGAGATGGTACAGCCAGCGCGACTGCGAGCGCGGCAGGAGCATGTCCGCGAGCAGCACGGCCAGCGCCAGTCCCGAGAGGATCAGCTCCGGGGTCAGCAGTCCGAGGTTCTGCATCTCATTTCCCCAGCAGGTGGGCGACGGTGGCGTTCATCAGGTCCAGGGGCCACTTCGGGTCCACCCCGAACCAGATCATGAGGGCCACGAGCGGGAGCAGCGACGCCAGCTCGCGCGGCGTCATGTCGGTCAGGTCCGCCCATTTCTCGTTGAACGGTCCGAGGAAGACCTTCTGCATCATGCGCAGGAAGAACGCGGCCGTCGCGATGATGCCGAGCACCGCGATCGTCGTCGGGACCTTCCACGCCGTGAACGCGCCCAGGAAGCACATGAACTCGCTGATGAAGCCCGACAGGCCGGGCAGGCCCAGCGAGGCGAAGCAGGTCAGAGACATGATGCCCGCGTACACCGGCAGCTTGACGGCCAGGCCCCCGAAGGCGGAGATGTCGCGCGTGTGCGCCCGGTCGTAGATCACGCCGACGAGAAGGAACAGCGCGCCCGCGATGATGCCGTGGTTGACCATCTGGAGCACCGCTCCCGAGAAGCCCGCGGCCGTCATGCCCGCGATGCCGAGCAGGCAGTAGCCCATGTGGTTGATCGACGAGTAGGCCACCATCTTCTTCATGTCCGTCTGCGCCAGCGCGCACAGCGCGCCGTAGACGATGTTGATGACCGCGATGACGATCAGCGCGGGCAGGAACCAATGGAAGCCGAGCGGCGTGATCCCGTAGGAGATGCGCAGGAGGCCGTACACGCCCATCTTCAGCAGGACCGCGGCCAGGATGACCGAGATCGGCGTCGGCGCCTCGACGTGCGCCAGCGGCAGCCAGGTGTGGAACGGGAAGGCCGGGATCTTGATCGACATGCCGAAGTAGAGGCCGAGGAAGACCAGGATCTGGAAGCGGGGATCGAACGCCGACTGCATGCCCGGCGTCATCAGCTCCAGCATGTCGAAGGTGTGCGGGACCGAGCGGAAGTACAGCGCGAGGATGCTCAGCAGCATGAACACCGAGCCCGTCAGGGTGTACAGGAAGAACTTGATCGCGGCGAACTCCTTGCGCGGGCCGCCCCAGACGCCGATCAGGAAGTACATCGGGACCAGCGTGAGCTCCCAGAAGACGTAGAAGAGGACCAGGTCCAGCGCGGTGAAGACGCCGAGCATGCCGACCTCGAGCGTCAGGAACCAGAAGAAGTACTCCTTGACGCGCTTCTCGATGCCCATCGAGCCGATCAGGGCGATGAAGCTCATGAAGGTGGTCAGCAGGAGCAGCGGGAAGGAGAGCCCGTCCACGCCGAGGGAATAGGAGACGTTCAGCGACGGAATCCAGGACCACTTCTCGACGAACTGCATCGTCGTGGCGGAGCGGCTGAACTGAGGGATCAGCCACAGCGAGGCCGCCAGGGACACGCCGGCCGCGAGGAAGCTCGCGGCCTGGATGGCCTTCGTGTTTTCCTTGGGCAGCATCAAGACGACCAGCGCTCCGACGAGGGGCGCCCAGATGATCAAGCTCAGCATTTCAGTTCTCCCGCAATCAGCGCGTCAGAATCAAGGTCGCGGCGAGGCTGAAGGCGATCGCCGCGTACATCAGATATTCCTGCACCTGGCCTTCCGCCACCAGCGAGCGCAGTCCGAGTCCGAGATCGTTGCTCAAGCCCCCGACGCCGTCCACCGCGGCGTCGACGAAGCTCATGTCGAAGAAGTCGCTGATCATGGCGCCGATCATCATCAGCAGGCCCCAGCCGTCGACGAAGATGCGGTCGACGACGTTGCTGTCGATCCAGAACGCCAGGGCCGCGACCGAGTCGCACAGCGCGACGAGAGCGAGAAAGGCGTCGTCGAGGTACCAACGGCGGTCGAGCACCGTGACCAGCGGTCCGAACGCCGAGCGGATCGAGGCCGCCGCGGCGAAGCTCGGGCCTTTGTAGAGGACGAAGGCGAACAGCATGGAGGCGAGCACCAGGACCACCACGGTCGCGGCCAGCCACGAGGGCAGTTCCATCTCCTCTCCCGCCGCTTCCGGGGCGGCTGCCTCGGAATGGGCGGCGGGCGCGGCGGCGGAGGCTTCTGCGGCGGCGGAGAGCGCGTTCTCCCCTCCGGCCTTCGCTTCCGCGGCCGCGCCGGGCATCACGGCGATGGCGGGCGTCGGGATCGCCTTGTGGATGAAGCCGTTGCGGCTCAGCCCGTAGCCGGAGACGGCCGAGAGCAGCGCGAGGACGACGAGCGGGACCGTGATCAGCGCCGGCGATTCGTGCGCGTGATGGTGCTTCTCGTGGTCGCGATCGTCCCCCCAGAAGGTGAGGAAGAAGAGGCGCGACATGTAGAACGCGGTCATCAGCGCGGCCGAGAGCAGGATCCAGAACATCGCGTGGTTGTGATGCCAGACGGCGCCCATGATCATGTCCTTCGAGTAGTAGCCGGCGAAGAACGGGAAGCCGGAGATCGCCAGGACGGCGACGAACATGGTCGCGAAGGTGATCGGCATCTTCTTGGAGAGCCCGCCCATCTGGCGCATGTCGTTGGTGTGGACCGAGTGGATGACCGAGCCGGCGCCGAGGAACAGCAGGGCCTTGAAGAAGGCGTGCGTGGTCAGGTGGAACAGCCCGGCCGTGTAGCCGCCGCAGCCGAGCGCGCACATCATGAAGCCGAGCTGGGACACCGTCGAGAAGGCGAGCACGCGCTTGATGTCGTAGCTGACCAGGGCCATGCTGGCCGCGAGAAACGCCGTCGCCAGGCCGATCCAGGCGGCCGTCTCCATCGCGATCGGGGCCGCGAGGAACACGAAGTAGAGCTTCGCGACCACCAGGATGCCGGCCGCGACCATGGTCGCGGCGTGGATCAGGGCGCTGCCGGGCGTCGGGCCTTCCATGGCGTCGGGCAGCCAGATGAACAGCGGGAACTGGGCGGACTTGCCCATCGCGCCGAGCAGGATGCCGAGGCCGCACGCCGTCGCGGCGGCCGCCGGGAAGTAGCCGTGGTTGAAGAATTGGTAGATCTGCGTCAGCTGAAAGGAGCCGACTTTCGCGTAGATCAGCAGGAGCGCCAGGTACAGGCCGGAATCTCCGAGCTTCGTGGTCATGAACGCCTTCTTCTGCGCCTCGCAGGGGCCCTCGCGCTCGAACCAGAAGCCGATCAGGAGGTAGGAGGTCAGGCCCATGAGCTCCCAGCACATGAAGGTCACGAGCAGGTTGCTCGAGACGACGAGGCCGAGCATGGCCGCGGTGAAGAACGACACGAACGCGAAGTAGCGCTTGTAGCGCTTGTCGTCGTGCATGTAGGCGACCGAGTACACCTGCACCATGAGGCTGACGAGCGTCACCGCGACGAGCACGAGCGAGGAGGCCGGGTCGATCAGCACTCCGACCGGCATGGCGTAGGCGAAGGAGTTTCCCGCGACGGTGGTGGCGAAGGAGAACCACGGCCAGTTGTGCTCGTAGGGCAGGGCGAGGCTGCCGTCGGCGAAGCCCCAGAACACCGAGACCGCGATGCAGAAGCTGAAGAACATCGCGGCGATGCCCACCCAGGGCAGCGGCGAATGCGGGTCTTCCTTCGCCCCAAACAGGATGATCAGGGACGCGGCGAGCGGAATCAGCGGGATCAGGTAGGCGTGTTCGATCATGTCGTCAGCCCTTGAGGAGATTGAAGTCTTCGACGTACGTCGTGTCGGTGTTGCGGTAGATCGCGAGCAGGAGCGCCAGACCCACGACGATCTCGGCGGCGGCGACGGTCATCGTGAACAGCGCGACGGTCTGGCCGACGGCGCCGGCGGGGTGCAGGAAGCGGTCGAAGGCGGCGAGGTTGAGGTTGGCCGCGTTGAACATCAGCTCGACCGACATCAGCACGCCGATGATGTTGCGGCGCGTCAGCGCGCCGAAGATTCCGATCAGGAACAGGAGCGCCGAGACCGTCATGTAGTGGGCGAGGGTCACTGGGCGGCCTCCGCGCGCTCGCTGTGGGAGAAGAAGACCGCGCCCAAGAGGGCGGCGAGCAGGACCAGCGAGACCAGCTCGAACGGAAGCAGATAGTCGCCGAGGAAGAGCTTGCCGATGATTCGCGTGCTCGGCTCGGCCGGGGCGGCGGAAAGAGTTCCGGAGTACGAGCGGGCGATCTTCAGCAGGCCCGCGCTCGCGATCGCGCAGATCAGGAGCGCCGCCATCCACAGCTCGTTGACCTGGCGGTTGTGCAGGTCGACCGCGCGCCCGATCAGCATGACGACGAACATGACGAGGACCGCGATGCCGCTGACGTACACCATGATCTGCGCGGCGAACAGGAAGTCCGAGCCGAGCGAGGCGAACAGCCCCGCCACGCCGGCCAGCGACAGCCCGAGGAACAGCGAGGAATGCACGGTGTTCCGGTGCAGGACGACGGCCAAGGCGGAGAGCAGGACCAGGGCCGACAGCGAGTAGAAGGCGATGTGTTCGAGCATGTCAGTTCCTTCGCGGCTGGACTTCGTGGATGTGGACCTGGCCCTCGGGGTCCTTGAAAGCGTCGGCCGCGCGGTCGAAATACTTTCCGACGAACGGGAATTTGTCCTTCCAGCAGCGCACCATCTCGTCGCGCTTCGTGAAGATGAGCTCGTAGTCCAGGGAGTGCCACACGGACTTCGGCTTCGTGGGGCAGGCCTCCTCGCACAGGCGGCAGAAGTTGCACTTGCCGAAGTCGATGGAGTACCAGTCGACCTTGGCGACCTTCTTGCCGGCCTCGTTGGTCGCGTTCTCGAGCGCGATGCAGTTCGACGGGCAGGCCTTCACGCACAGGTTGCAGGAAATGCAGGTCTCCGCGTCGAAGAGCAGGGCGCCGCGAAAGCGCTCGTAGGGCACCAGCTTCTCGTCGGGATAGTGGATGGTCACCGACGGCTTGAACATGTACTTGAGCGTGATCAGATGTCCGACCACGATCGCCTTCGAGCCCCGATAGATCCTGGCGAAGTATTCGATCATGGCATTCTCACTTGAGCCGGAACGCGAGGTAGAGCCCCGCGACCGCGATGTTGGCGAACGACCACGGCAGCAGGAACTTCCAGTTGAAGTCCATCAGCTGGTCCACGCGGAAGCGCGGCAGCGTCCAGCGCACCCACAGGAAGACGAACATCATCAGCATGGCCTTGGCCAGCATCCAGATCCAGCTCGGCACCAGGAGGAAGAGCGGCAGATTGATCGGGGAGGCGCCGCCGCCGAGGAAGAACGTCGCCAGCAGGAACGAGCCGAGCAGGACGTAGCCGTACTCGGCCAGGAAGAAGATGGACCACTTCATGCCGGAGTACTCGGTATGAAAGCCGCTGACGAGCTCGGACTCGGCCTCGGGGATGTCGAACGGCGTGCGGTTCGTCTCGGCGATGGACGCGATCAGGAAGATCACGAACGCGATCTGGCCGACGACCGGATAAAAGATGAACCAGCGCGGGATCAGGCCGTGCCAGTAGCCGGCCTGCGCGTTGGAAATGACCTGCAGGTCCAGGGAGCCCGCGAACATCAGCACCGGCACCACCGCAAATCCGCGCGGCAGCTCGTAGCTGACGATCTGCGCGGCGCCGCGCAGGCCGCCGAGGAGCGAGTACTTGTTGCCCGAGGCCCACCCCGCCATCACGACGCCGATCACGGAGATGCCGGCGAAGGCGAAGATGTAGAGCGTGCCGATGTCGATCTTCGCCGCCGACAGCGCGTCGCCGAAGAGGACCGGCGCGAAGGCGATGATGCAGGGCGCGATGACGATCGCCGGCGCCAGCGCGTGGACCCAGGAGTCTGCCGCGGCGGGCGTGATGTCTTCCTTGAGGAGGAGCTTGAGACCGTCGAGCGCGGTCTGCGCCCAGCCGTGGAAGTTCCACCCCTTCGGACTGCCCGCGTAGGTGGGGCCGACGCGCGACTGGATGTGCGCGGAGATCTTGCGCTCCCACCAGATCGACCAGAGGCCGTTGATCAGCACGACGTGCAGGACGAGGAGGACCTTGATCGCGGCGAAGACGTAGTCGGCCGTCGCGGGCGGGAGGCCCTTGGCCGCGGCCAGCGAGGCGATCAGCGCGTAGAGCTTGTCCCCCCACGCCGCGAGCTCGCCGATCAGGGCTCCGCCCACGAGGATGGTCGCGACGATGCCCGCGAGCAGAATCGCGCCGAGACGGTAGCTGGGCACCGACCAGGGCTTGAGCCAGAGCTCATCGGGCCAGCGGCGCGTCTCGAGGAGGCGGCCGTTCTTGCGGTTGAGCACCGGCGTCGGCAGGGGCTTCACGGCGGGCTTCGCCGGCGCCGGCTTCGGCGCGGGGGCGGGAGCGGCGCCCGCGGGAGCCGCGGCCGGAACGGGAGCGGCGGGCGGAACGGCCGCCGCGGGCTTGGGCGCCGAAGGCTCCTTCTTGTCTTCGGGATTCGGCTTCGGAGCGGTCATCGGTCCACCTCGCCGAGCACGATGTCGATGGAGCCCAGGAGCGCGATCACGTCGGAGACCTTCATGCCGACGAGCTTTTCCTGGAGCATCGCGAGATTGACGAAGGACGGGGCGCGCACGTGCATGCGGAACGGCGAGATGCCGCCGTCGGAGACGAGATGGATGCCGAGGTCTCCGCGCGAGGCCTCGACGTGCGCGTAGGCCTCGCCCGGCGCGGGCTTGGGGATCTTGGCGACGCCCGGGGCCATGACCGGGCCCTCGGGGAGCTTGGCCAGGACCTGCTCGACGATGCGCACCGACTGGCGCATCTCCTGGGTGCGGCAGAAGAAGCGGTCCCAGCAGGAGCCGGCCTTGCCCAGAGGCACGTCGAACTCGTAGTTCTCGTAGCCGCAGTACGGGTCGTGCTTGCGCGCGTCGTAGTTCACGCCCGAGCCGCGCAGGTTCGGCCCCGACAGGCCCCAGTTGACGGCCTCGGCGGCGCCGATCAGGCCGACGCCTTCGGTGCGCGCCATGAAGATGGGGTTGTACGTGAGGAGGTTGTCGTACTCGTCGAGCTTGGGCTTGAAGAAGGCCAGGAACTCCCGGAGCTTCGCGACCCACTCGGGCGTGACGTCCACCATCACGCCGCCGAGGCGGATGTAGTTGTAGGTCAGGCGCGCGCCGCACAGCATCTCGAAGAGGTCGAGGATCATCTCGCGCTCGCGGAACGCGTACAGGAACGGGGTGTACGCGCCGATGTCGATGCCGTAGGTGCCGAAGAACAGGAGGTGGCTGGCGACGCGGTTGAGCTCGCACATCATCACGCGCAGGGCGTCCGCGCGGGCCGGGGCCTTCACGCCCATCAGCTTCTCGGCGGCGAGGCAGAACACGAGGTTGTTGGGCATCGCCGAGACGTAGTCCCAGCGGTCGGTCAGCACGACGCAGTGGTGGTAGCCGCGGACCTCGGCGAGCTTCTCGGTGCCGCGGTGCAGGTAGCCGATGTCGGGCACGGCCTTGACGATGACCTCGCCTTCGACGGTGAGGCCGACGCGCAGCACGCCGTGCGTGGACGGGTGCTGCGGTCCCAGATTGATGAACATCTGGTCCGTCTTGAGGGCTCCGACGGTCTCGTTGTCGGGGGCGGCGATGGCGGCGTCACTCATCGAATCGGTCCTTGACGTGAACGTAGTCTTTGCGCAGGGGATGGCCCTGCAGGAAATCGGGCGTGAGGATCTTCACGAGGTTCGGGTGGCCGTCGTAGCGCACGCCGAACAGGTCGAAGATCTCGCGCTCCTGCCAATCCGCGGCCTTGAACAGACCGGCGAGGCTGGGCGCGGACGCGGCGTCTCGAGGCGTCTCGAGGCGGACGAAGAGGCGGGCCTTGTCCTTGATGGAGACGAAGGACCAGACGAGGTCCATGACCGGGCGGTACGCGTAGCCGGCGGCCGGCGCGGACTCGATCTGCGGCGTGGCGCCGTCGGGCAGGAAGGTGTTGAAGTTCGGCTGGCGGACGAAGCCCTTCATGTCGACGGGCCCGAGGTAGTCGACGGCGGTGACCATCTCGAGGTAGTCGAAGCCCGCGCCCTTGAGCCAGGCCGCGAAAGGAACCAAATCGTCCTTCGACGGAAGGCGGACCGTGAGATAGTCCTTCACGGGCAGCGCGGCCTTCTCGATCTTCGGAAACTCGGACTGGATCTTGGCGAGGAGTTCGTCTTGGGTCATAAAAGTATCAGGCGTTGATGTCGCGGCTGCCCTTCTCCTGCTGGGCCGTCGCGAGCCCCTTCTTGAGCGACATCTTGGCGATCTTCTCCTGCAGCTTCACGACCGCGTACTGGAGCGCCTCGGGGCGCGGCGGACAGCCCGCGATGTAGACGTCGACGGGGACGATGCGGTCCACGCCCTTCACCACGGAGTAGGAATCGTAGTACGGGCCGCCGCAGTTCGCGCACGAGCCCATCGAGATCACGAAGCGGGGCTCGGGCATCTGGTGGTAGATCTCCAGGATCGGCTCGGCCATCTTCTTGACGACGGTGCCGGCGACGATCATCACGTCGGCCTGGCGGGGGCTGGCGCGCGGGATCACGCCCATGCGGTCGAAGTCGAAGCGCGACGCATAGGAGCCCATCATCTCGATGGCGCAGCAGGCCAGGCCGAACGTCATCGGCCACAGCGACTGCTTGCGGCCCAGGTCGATGAAGTAATCGGACGTGGTCAGGAGGAGCTCGCCTCCCGGCAGTCCCTTGGTGAGTCCCGGCAGCTTCTCGAGGATCATGCCCATGGTCTTACTCCCAGCTCAGCGCGCCCTTGCGCCACGCGAAGGCGAGTCCGAGCGCGAGCACGAACAGGAACGCGCCCATCTCGTACAGCGCGAGGCGGCCCATCTCCCGGGCGGTCACGGCCCAAGGGTAGACGAACAGGACTTCGACGTCGAACAGCACGAACAGCAGGGCGAAGGTGTGGAAGCGGATGTTGAGCTTGACCTCGGTCGAGCCGGTGGCAGGAATGCCGCACTCGTAGGTGCTTTCCTTGCGCGCGTACGGCACTTTCGGGCGCAGGAGCTTGGCCGCGCCCAGCGTGACCGCCGCGAAGGCGACGCCGACGGCCACGAAGGCGAAGATCACGGCGTAGGCGCTCATCATAGATTCTTCCTTTGAATCAGGACCTTGAAGGACTCGCCCATGCCCTCGGGGTGCACGAGGGTCTTCAGCTGGGCGCGCTCTTTATATGAGGAAGCGTCGTCGCCCGCGGCGGCGGCGAGGAAGGCGTCGATGCCCCCCACGACCAGGAACCGGGACAGGCTTTCGTAGCTCTCGAGCGGGGCGCCCGCCGAATCGCCGGCGGCGATCAGCGCGGAGAAGTCCGCCGGGACGGTGAGGTCCGATTTCCCGGGCGCGGCCGTCAGGTCGGACTCGAGGCGGTGCGCGCGGTAGGCGCGCGGCGCGTTCGGCGTCTCGGAGGTGAAGCGCTTGCCGTAGTCGAGCGTGAGCAGGAAGCCGGCGTTGAGGCGCGCGGCGGCCTCCGCCAGCCAGAGCGGCGCCGCGAGATTGACCGCGTGGCGCTCGCCCTCGGCCAAGGCCGGCGCGATGGCCGCGGCGTGCGCCGCGAGGTCCGGCGTCGAGAGCTCTCCCAGGACCTGCGCGCCGCTCTCGTCCACGTACACCTCGCGCATCGCGCCGGCGTTCATCTGGAGAAGGTGCGCGGGGATCGCGTCGAACAGCTCGTTGGAGTACAGGACGCCGGTGAAGCGCGGCAGGCGCTCGACGCCCGTGCACGCGTCGACGGGCAGGCCGAACGCGGTGAGGCGGCGGACCGCGTCGGTCAGGTCGCGCCGCGAGCGCTCGATGAGGACGAAGCGCAGGCCCGCGGCGACGCCGGCGTGGGCCTCGCGCAGGCGCCGAGCGACTTGGGCCGCGAGGGTGCCGTCGCCGCAGCCCGCCTCGACGAGCGTGAGAGCCTCGTCCGGCCGCGCGGCCTTCACCCGCCGCAGCAGCGCGGCGAGGCGGTCGGCCAGCACGGAGCCGAACGCGGGGTGGAGCTCCGGGGCGGTGTAGAAGTCCGCGGTCTGGACGCGGGTCGAGTAGAATCCCTTCTCGGGATCGTACAGCGCAGACTCCATGAAGTCCCTGAACGTGCGCATCGCGCGGTTCTTCGGGGCTTCTCTAGATCAGGTCTTCGGCGCCGAGCGTCTTCTTCTTGCCGTCGGCCTGGACCTTCGAAATGGAGGCCTTCACGGCCGCGTCGATCTTCGCGGTCAGGGCGTCGAGATAGTCTCCGCCGGTGCGCAGTCCGGCTTCCTTCACGATCTTCTTGATCTTGCTGGCGACGACGAGGGCTTCGGCCATTGTTGTTGTCTCCTGGCGAGTCGATGTCACAAGACGCGAACGATTACAACAGATCAGAAACCCCCGAACATTGATCTGGATCAATGTTCGGGGGTCTTACAAAGATTGGCGCGGGGCAGAATTGAACTGCCGACATGGCGCTTATGAAACGCCCGCTCTACCACTGAGCTACCGCGCCGCGAAGCGAAATTGCGGCGGCGCCAATTATAGCACGCGCGCCGCGGGCAAGGCCAGCGTGTCGCGCGGGCGCGAGAAATATGTATGATGGGTCACGCGTCAAAAGCGCGTCTGGAGGGATCACTTGGCCAAGGCGAAAACGGCGGCGAAAAAAATCACGGTCATCATCGCGGACGACCAGACGCTGTTCCGCGAGGGCATCAAGGATTTGCTCGAGAACGAGAAGAACATCCAGGTCGTCGCCGAGGCCGCCGACGGACGCGAGGCCCTGCGCCTGGTCAAGAAGCTCCGCCCGAACGTCATCCTCCTCGACATCAAGCTCCCGCACATGGACGGCATCGAGGCGACGCGCCAGATCCACAAGGAGTGCCCCACGACCAACGTGCTGATCCTGTCCGGCTACGAGGACGAGGCGCACGTGATGGAGGCCATCCAGGCCGGCGCCAACGGCTACCTGTCCAAGATGCTTCCCGCCGCGGAGCTCGTCAACGCGCTGAAGACCTTCGCCAATCAGGGCGTGATGATCCCGCAGCCGGTCATGAGCAAGCTCATCGACGGCCTGCGCAACATGGGCACGGCGAACGCCGAGGCTTCGCTGGTCGCGCTGACCAAGACCGAGATCAAGGTTCTCGCCCTTCTCGGCCGCGGGCAGTCGAACAAGGAGATCGCCGCGTCGCTGACGTGCAGCGTCAAGACGATCAAGAACCATCTCAACAGCATGTTCCAGAAGCTGAGCGTCTCCAACCGGACCGAGGCCGTCGTCAAGGGCATCGACCTGGGCCTGATCTCGGCCGAAAAGTCGGACTGAGCCGAAGGCGCTGCGGAGCCCCCCGGAACGGCTTCCGGGGGGCTCTTTCTTTATATGGAGGCGTGTCATGGGCAGGGCATTGACGGTTTTTGCGCCGCGGGCTATCCTGAATTCATGTCGTCGATGACGAAAAAAATCGGGAACGCGGCCTTCGCCGCGTCCCTGTTCGTTTTGGGGGCGGGGGCCGCGCTCGGCGCCGCCCCCGCCGCGGGCCTGACGACCTTGCCGGGCCACGTCCCGCCTCAGGTCCGAGGCGCGGCCAGGCTCGGCCGCGTCGCCCCCGACGAGAACGTGGAGTTGAGCCTCTTCGTCGGAATCGATCAGGTCCTTCTGGATCGGACGCTGGCCGAGCTTTACGGGCCGAACGCCTCCTCGAACCGCCGCTTCCTCACGCCCGACGAGTTCGCCCTGAAGTTCGACCTCGCGGCGAAGCGTCAGGCGCTCAAGGATTTCGCGGCCGCCTCGGGGCTCGCGCTCAACGCCGCCGAGGACCGTCCCGGGAGCCTGATCGTCAGGGTCTCGGGCCCCGCAAGCCGCGTGGAAAAGGCCTTCGGCGTCCAGCTGAACCACTACCGCGCCGCCGACGGACAGGTTTTTCGCGGCCATGAAACGGATCCGATCGTCCCCACATCGCTGGCCCCGCATCTCCACGCGGTGTTCGGCCTGTCGAACTACCGCGGGGCGAAGAAGCCGCATCTGCGGCCTTTCCGGCCCGGCGCGGCGGGCGCGCTCGCGGGATTGTCCTCGAGCTCCGGCGCCCGCCCCTCCGCGCTGAGCGGAACCGGCCCGAACTGCTACGCCGGTCAATGCGGCTTGGCCCCGGCCGACGTCAAGACGATCTACGGCTTGAGCGGGACGCTCAACGGCTCCGGCCAAACTGTCGCCATCCTGGAGCTCGACGGCTACGCCGTTGCGGACATCGGCCTCTACGAGGCGCAGTTCGGGCTGGGCAGCCCGACCGTGACCTGCACGACGGCCGACGCTTCGTGCGGCGTATGCGGCCCGAATCAGACGGATCCCTGCAACGCGACGACGTTCAGCGGCGGCCAGCCCGATCAGACGACGTCGGGACCGGACAACGGGATGATCGAGGTGGCGCTCGACATCGAGATGGTGATCGGGCTTTCTCCCGGCTCGCGCATTCTGGTCTACACGGCGCTGAACACGAACGCGGACCTCCTCAACGCCTACAACAACATCGCGACGGACGACCTGGCCAAGGTCGTCAGCACTTCCTGGGGCGGGGACGAAGCCTCGACCTACGCGAGCGACTCGACGCTGATGAGCTCCGAGTCCTTGATCTTCCAAAAAATGGCGACGCAGGGGCAGACGATCTTCGCGGCGGCCGGAGATAAAGGCGCCTACGATGCCGGAGGCGACACGACGCTGGTCACGGACGACCCGGCCTCCCAGCCCTACGTCACCGGCGTCGGAGGCACCAGCCTGTCGGGGAGTCTCTCGAGCCATTCGGAGTCGGTCTGGAACAACGGGTGCTACGACAGCTCGAACAATCCGGTGCTCTGCTCGGCGGCCGGCGCCGCTTACTCCGCCGGCGGCGGCGGCGTCGCCAATTATTCCGGGACGTATTGGCCCCTGCCGAGCTATCAATCCGGCGTCGCGGGGACGTATTCCCCGACTTACCGCAACGTCCCCGACGTGGCGCTGAACGCCGACCCGATCTCCTCCCCCTACAACATCTGCGTGGCCGGGACCTGCAACGACGCGGTCAAATACACGACGCTCGTCGGCGGCACGAGCGCCGCGGCGCCGCTGTGGGCGGCGGTCACGGCGCTGATCGACGAGCAGCGGCAGAGCAACGGCTACACGCCCCTGGGATTCGGCAACGCCGCCTTCTATCATCTCGGAACGGGCGGCTCCTACGGCAGCGACTTCAACGACATCACGGGCGGCAGCAACGGCTATTACTCCGCGGCCGCCGGCTACGACAACGCCTCGGGCTGGGGCTCGTTCAAGGGCGACGCCTTGATCGGCGCGCTCAGCGCCCCCTTTCCTCCCGCCGCGCCGGTGTCCAATTTGAACGCGGTGACCCAGGGCGTCTCCTCGATCCAGTATTCATGGAACACTCTGGCCGGCGCCACGGGCTACGACGTCTACTACGCGACCGGGGGCCCGACCCCGCTCCTGACCCTCCGGACCGCGTCGCCGTCCTACACCCAGACCGGCTTGATCGGCAACGAGACGTCCGGAATCTTCGTCTACGGCGAGAACCAGGGCGTCGAGGGCCCCGGGGCCTTCGTCACGACCGCGACGTACGCCGCGGCGCCGGGCGCCCTGCCGTCCTGGGCCGGCTGGGCCTCGAGCGCGACGTTCACCTATTCCGCCTGTCCGGCTTTCCCGGCCGCGTCGTCCTGCTCGGGCTACGTCGTCCAGGCTTCGACGGCGTCGGATTACTCCGGGACGGGATTCTCGAGCGCGACGGCGAACACCGGCCTGCTCAGCCTGAGCCTCACCGGACTGGGGGCGAACACGGGCTACTTCTTCCGTTTCGGCTATCTGAATCCGAACGGCACGCCCTCGTTCGGGGCGTCGAGCTCGTTCACCACGGGCAGCAGCCTCGTGGCGCCCGCCTCCCCGTTCTTCGATCAGATCTCCACCGGATCGATCCGCTTCGGCTGGAGTTCGGGCGGCAATCCGGCCGGCACGACGTATCTCGCGCAGGCGTCGACGGCGGCCGACTACAGCGGGACTCTGCTTTCGAAGTCGGGCGCCGCCCTCATCGAGGGCTTCGGCGGCCTCTCGGGGGACGCGAGCTACTACTTCCGCGTGCAGGGGCTCGGCGGCCCGTTCCTGACGGCGGGCCCCCAGGCGACGCTGGCCGTCGCGCCCGCGGTCTCGACGAACGCATTCCCCTCCGTCGGCGCGACCTCGTTCACGCTCGCGTGGTCGAGCGGCTCCGATCAGTCGGACACGCTTTATCAAGCCGACGTCTCGCCGTCGCCGAGCTTCGCGTCGGGCGTGCTCACGACGCAGGTCCGCTCACCGGTCGCGGTCTTCTCGAGTCTGACGGCCGACACGCTCTACTACGCGCGCGTGTCGGCGATCGGGCGCCTGGGCGGGGTCACCGCCGAGGTCCCCCTCGGCTCGACGACGACGCTCGTCCAGGCGCCGACGCTTCCCGGCGCGCCGTTCTCCGGCCTGACGACGAACGGCTTCACGTTCTCGTACAACTCCGCGGGCAATCCGGCCGGAACGCGCTACCTCGTGCGCGTGTCGACGGATCCGGGCTTCTCCGTGATCGGCGCCTCCTCGAACACCGCGTCGGCCTCCGCGTCCTTCGCGGGTCTGCTGTCCAACCAGCTCTACAACGTGGAGGTCGCCGGTCTCAACGCCTCGGGCGCGCCGACGGCGTTCGCGTCCGCCTCGACGGCCACGGCGGTCGCGGCGCCGACCGCCCTCGCCGTTCCGGTCACGACGGCGACGGCGACGGGCCTGGGATTCTCGTGGAGCGCCGCGGGACTCGCGCCCGGCACGTCCTACGTCGCCCAGGTCTCCAGCTCCCCGGCGTTCGCCTTCGGCGTGACGAGCTCGGCGACGGCGAACGCCTTCGCGGCGTTCGCCGGGCTCCAGCCCAACACGACGTATTGGGGGCAGGTGCAGGCCGTCAGCCTCAGCGCGAACCCCAGCGGCCCGTTCCTTTCCCCCGCCGCGGCCGGCGCGACCCTGCCGAACGCGCCGGGCGCCGTCGCCTCGCCGTTCGTGCTGGTCGACTACACGAGCGCGACCGTCGCTTGGACGCCGCTGCCGTTGGCTCCCTCGAGCGCCGCGGCGGAGGGCTACCTCGTCCAGTTCTCCTCGTCGGCGAATTTCGCGACGATCTCCGCCTCGAGCGCGGTCGCGCCGGGAGCCTCCTCGGCGACCTTGACCGGATTGTCCTTCGCGACGACGTACTACGCGCGCGTGGGCTCCGTCGGCTGGGAAGGACTGGCGAACTACCTTTCGCTCGGCATGACGGGCACCGCGCTGCCGCCGCTCTCGTCGGGAACGGTCGCGGCGTCGGGGATCGCGCTCGCGGTGCCGCAGGCGTTCTCCCAGCTGTTTTCGATGCGCGTGCTCGTGCCGCCGGGGGCGTTCCCGGCCGGGACGGCGATCAGCGCCGTCGCCAACGTCGCGCCGCTTCCCCCCGCGGTCACCAACGAGGCGTCCTCGATCTCGCCTCTGGGTCCCAGCGTCGGCCTCGTGCTGGCGGCCGCCGGCCTCCAGCCGGCGGTCCCCGTGACCATCGCGATGGCCTACGACGTCACGCAGATCCCGCCCGGGCAGAACGAGAGCCGTCTCGCGCTCTGGCGCTACGACCCGAACGCGGGTCAGTGGACGCTGGTGCCGTCGCAGGTCGACGCCGTCGGCCACGTGCTCACGGCCCAGACGCCGCATTTCTCGACCTTCGCGCCGTTCTTCGCCGCGGCTGGCTCGGACGTGAGCTCGGTCCAGGTCTGGCCCCAGCCGTGGGAGATCGGCGACTCCTCCAGCCAGTATTGGGCGAGCGCGCTCTCGTTTTCGAACCTGCCGGCCGGCGCGACGGTCAAGATCTTCACGATCATGGGCGAGCTCGTCTGGAGCGGGACCGCGGCCGCGGATGGGACGCTCGTCTGGAACGGCAATAACCGCTTCGGCCGCAAGGCCGCTTCGGGGACCTATTACGCCGCGTTCCAGAGCGGAGGCCGGACGAAGACGCGCCGCCTGGTGATCATCCGATGAGGCGCCTCGCCTTCGCCGCGGGCCTGCTGGCCGCCGCGGCGCCGGCGCGCGCGCTGCAGACCGACGTGGGCGCCTCGGCCGCCCAGTTCCTGCAGATCGGGGCCGGCGCGCGCTCTCTCGGCATGGGCGAGGCCTACACGGCCGTCGCCGACGGGCCGGACGCGGCGTACTGGAACCCGGCGGGGCTGGCCCGGATGACGCGGCCCGAGACGGCGTACGCGCGCTCCGAGCTTCCGGCGGGGCTCCACCACGACTTCTTCGCCGTCGGCGTCCCGAGCGAGTACCTGCACGGGACCCTCGCGCTCGCGGTGACGCGCCTGTCGCAGGACAGCCTCGCGCTGGTCAACGCCTCGAATCAGACCCAGGGAAGCTTCTCCCCCCACTCCGAGGTCTACGCGCTCGCCTACGGCCACTCCTTCGCCGCCAACGACATCGCTTCGACCTCGCGCGACTATTTCGGCGACGACTGGAACGTCCCGCGCGCGGACCGGCCGTACGAGGATGAGAAGGAGCCGTGGACCGGGGAGATCGCGGCCGGCGCGTCCGTCAAGGTGATCAACGAGGACCTCGGCACGCGCTCGGCCACGGCGTGGGCGGTGGACGGCGGCGGGCTCTTCCGTCCGACGGACCTCCATGAGCTGATCCTGGCCGGCGCGGTCCGCAACCTCGGCTCGAAGCTCACCTTCATCGCCAGCCACGAGCCTCTGCCGACCGAGATCGCGGCGTCGGCCGCCTACGACGCGCGGACCGAGGCGGGCTGGCGCCTGCTGCCCGCGCTCGAGATCGACGTCCCGTACGCGGGCAACGTTTACGGCAAGATCGGCTTCGAGGCGACGAAGGACATTTCGGAAGGCACGAGCGCGGCCGCGCGCGTCGGCTACACGAGCGTGTCGGCCGCCGACCTCGGCATCCTGTCCGGCGTGACCGCGGGCGTGGGCCTCAAGGTCGGGAAGTTCTCGTTCGACGCGGCGTTCCAGCCGATGGCGCTCCTCGGCGAGGCCTTCCGCCTCGGCGTGGGCTGGAAGTTCTAGCGGCCGCGGGACGGCTTCAACGAGGCTTTCTTTCCCCCCGCTTTGATCCGAGTGAGGGCCTCGACGGCGTAGACGCGCACGCGCGGATTGCTGGCCTTCTTGGCCAGCCGCTCGAGGGTGGGCAGGGCGCGCTCGTCCTCGGTCGAACCGAGAGCGGCGACGGCCGACAAGGTGAGCCGCTCGTCGGGATCGGAGACGCGCGCGCACAGCCACGGCACGAGCGACGGCTCGTGCGCGGCGTAGTCGGCGAGCGCGCGCAGGGCGGCGACGCGCGCGCCGTAGGGCGAGGGCGCGGCGGCGGCGGCCTTGAGCCGGGGCAGGACGCGGGGATCGCGCGTGGACGACAGGGCGGCCACCGCGGCCGACGCCAGGACGTCGCGGTAGCTGGGCGTGCGGAGGTTCTTGACGACGAGGCCGAGATGCCTGCCGCCGGCGAGCGCGCCGAGGGCGCGCGTGGCCTCGGCCTGGACGCCGAGAAACGGATGGCGGCGCGCCAGGGGCGCGAGCTTGGCGTCGGCGCCGGGGCGCGCGCCCCGGGGGCCCAGGGCGCCGACCGCGCCCCCGGCCAGAGGGTGGGCGGCCCCCGGCCGCCGCCGTTGGAGCGCGCGGGCG
>VFSW01002880.1_pt1 | contig 25915 bp, 14 predicted proteins | sample 5358111 | NCBI WGS metagenome assembly VFSW01 (sample SAMN11554181, study PRJNA540505) | mine drainage metagenome | isolation source: sediment from site ElyBrook_90M | place: USA: Ely Copper Mine, Vershire, VT | collected 2017 | reverse complement strand
TTTACGAGCAATTTTGCAGCAACATCCGGGGGGGGACCGCGGATGAAACCGTGGTAAAAGTCTTCTATGTCGTCAAAGACGCCGCTATCTCGTCGTCGGGCCACCAGATGTCGATCTCAGCAGGATGTTGGAGTTGGCACTGTCGAGATCGATGGCATTCTTAGACCTGCAGCACATCGCCCTCGCGTGCCACCATTTCGTAGAGCACGGGATTGACGAAGAACCCGATGAAGAGGCGGGATATAAGGCCGGCAACAATGACGATGGCGAACGGCCTTTGCGTGTCTGATCCAATGCCAGTGGAAAGCGCGGCCGGCAGCAATCCGAGGCAGGCGACCAGGGCCGTCATCATGATCGGACGCAACCGTAGCAGCGAAGCTTCGCGGGTGGCCGCGCGAATGCCCATTCCTTCCTGACGCAGCTTGTTGATGTAAGAGACGAGAATGACAGCCGTCTCCACCGAGACTCCGAGCAACGCCAGCAAACCCAGAACAGAAGAGACACTGAAGGGCGTGTGTGTGAGTTTCAGCGCGACCAGCGCTCCCACCGGTTCCGTCATGATGACGCCGAGCGCTATGGTGACCGGGAATTTAAAATTTCCGTAGAGCGCAAACAGGATCATAAAAATCAGCACGACTGCCAGCGGGCCGATGAAGTACATCTGCGACTTGGCTTCGAGAAACTGGCTGTATTCTCCGCCCCACGACATCGTGTAGCCCTGCGGCAAAGTCACACCTTTTTTCACGGCTGCCTGTCCGTCGCGCACTGCCCGCTCCAAATCTCGACCCTCGATGCTGTATTGCACGCCGATGTAACGCGAGTTGTTTTCGCGATAGATAAAGGATGCTCCATTGCCCTGCGTGATCTTGGCAAGTTGGCTCAGCGGTATCTGCTGACCATCCGGCGTACCCACGAGCAAATTCCCAATATCGTGCGCGCTGCTGCGAAATTGAGGCTGCATGCGGACGACGAGATCAAACAACTTCTCGCCCTGAATGACCTGCGTGACCGCCTGCCCGCCCACCGCCGCTGAGATCACAGCTTCTACGTCGGCGACGTTGATCCCATAGCGTGCAATCCTGTCTCGATCGACGTCGACCAGCAAGCTGGGCTGGCCCAGTTCGCGAACTACTGTAAGTTCGGTAAAGCCCGGGACTTTGGCCAACTCGTTTTTGATCTGGATCGCTTTATCCTGAAGCACGTTCAGGTCGTCACCATAAATCTTGACCGCTAACGAACTCTTGAGTCCGGTGAGCGCTTCGTCAACCGCGTCTTCGGCGGGCTGCGTGTAATTGAAAATGATTCCGGGAAAGGCGGTAAGTTTCTTGTTGATCGACTCGATCAGCTCTTTTTTATCGCTCGCCTCACCACTCCACGATTTGTCCTTATACGATTTCAGGCCAACATAGAATTCGCAGTTAAAAAATCCGGTGGAATCCGTGCCATCGTCGGGTCGTCCTAACTCCGATGCCACGACCGTCACCTGCGGATACGACATAAGTATGTCGCGGATCTGCGGCGCGACCTTGCTCGCCTCCTCGAAAGAGATCGTGTACGGCATCGTCGCGCGAACCCAAAGTGCGCCTTCGTCGAGGTGGGGCATGAACTCACCGCCGATAAAGGGCACCAGCAACAATGCGGCCACAAAGATCAGAGTTGCGATCAGCATCGTGGTCTTCGGCCGGTTGAGCGCCCAATCCAGCTGCACCGCGTATTTCCGTTTCATCCATTCGAAGGGGCGATTCGGCTTCTCGTGGACGCCCTTCTTGAACCAATAGGAGGCAAGCACCGGAATCAGAGTAAGCGTCAGGATGAGAGCGCCGACCAGCGCAAACGACATGGTCTCAGCCATGGGGTGGAACAGTTTGCCCGAGGCCCCGGTAAGCGCATAGATCGGAAGATACCCGGCGAGGATGACAGCCACCGAATAAAAAATCGGGCGATCCACATCTTTTGCCGCCGCCAGAATCACTTCGTTCAGGTTGTACTGCTGACCCTCACGGAGAGCCAGTTCGCGGTAGATGTTTTCGATCATGACCACGGTGCCATCGATGACGATTCCGAAATCGATGGCACCGATCGAGAGCAGGTTGGCCGCAACGTCGTGCGCATGGAGCACGATAAAAGCAAATAGAAGCGAGAGCGGAATGGTGATCGCGACAATGATCGCGGCGCGAAAACTGACCAGGAAGAAAATCAGCACGACGAGAACGAGCACCATGCCGCGAAGCAGGTTCGCTTCCACGGTGTCGGTTGTCAGGTCAACCAGTTCGCTGCGGTCGTAATAAGGACGGACCTTGACGTCGGGCGGCAGTATCTGGCGGTTCAGTTCCTCGGTCTTTGCCTCGACTGCTTTCAGGACGTTCTGCGTCTGCTCGCCACGCAGCATCAGAATGACGCCTTCGACCGCATCGTCATTTTTCTTGAAACCGAATTCTCCGAGACGCGGCGCGTGCCCGATCGTGACATCTCCGATATCGCGCATCCGGACCGGCACACCCTTGTTGGCGCCGACCACGATGTTTCCGATGTCATCGGTGTTGCGCACCAGTCCGATACCGCGTACGTAGTAAAACTGGCCGCCTTGGGAATAAAATCCGCCGCCGGCATTGGCATTATTGGCCGAGAGCGCGGTGATGACTTGCGGAATGGTCAGGTGATATCCGTAGATTCGCGCCGGGTCGAGCAAAACCTGGTACTGCATGACGGTTCCACCGAAGCCGGAATCGTCGGCGACGCCGGGCACCGAGCGATAGGCGCGCTGCACCGTCCAGTCCTCAATTGTCTTCAGCTCTTGCGGTGAGCGGTCGGGACTTTCCAGCACATAGCGATACACCAGACCGCTGGGGCTGAAAAGGGGCGCCATGGTCGGGATCACTCCCGTGGGCAGGGTGGCTTGCGCGAGACGCTCAAAAACGATTTGCCGGGCGAAATAGCTGTCCGTGCTTTCGTCGAAGGTAAGAATGAGATCGGACAAACCGTAGAGCGACTTGGAGCGCATCACCACCATGCGCGGAACTCCATTCATCTGGAGTTCGAGCGGAAGCGTCACCAACCGCTCGACTTCCTCGGCCGCATGGTCCGGCCACTGCGTGATGATTTCGACCTGGGGCGGCGAGAGGTCGGGATAGGCGTCCACCGGCATCCGCTGAAACGAGAGGATGCCCCCGACCGTGATGAAAGCGGTCAGCATCAGCACGAGGAATCTTTGACGCAGCGCCGCTTGGACGATTCGGTGGATCATGCGGTGGTGGACACTATTCTCAGATTCTTATCTTCCCTGCGGACGACCCAGACGCCCATCTCTCCACTCTCCACTAGCGCTGCAGCGAGTTCGCAAACTGCAGGAACAAACTGCCATTCCCGACGACTTGGTCTCCAGCCTTCAGGCCGCTGGTGATCTGCGTTTGGCCGTTCAGGCTTTCTCCGAGCGTTACCGAACGCCGGCCAAACTGGTTCGGAGCGGATTGGTTCGAAGCAGCCATGGCATAAACGAAGGGCTGGTTCTCACTATCGCGCAGAACAGCGGCATCCGGGAGCGCAATGGCATTGGAAATCGTGCCCGCGTTCACGGTGGCAGCTACATACATATCCTTCTTGAGTTTTTCACCCGGGTTATTCGTCTCGATGCGTGCCTGTAGCGTCCGCGTGTTCGGATCGAGCGAGGCCGCAACGTAGGAAATGCGTCCGTGGAAAACCTCAGGATACGTATCCGTCTGAATTGTGACCGTGTCGCCGACACGGACATAGGGCAGATCTTTCTGGTAGATATTGACCAAAACCCACACCGTGCTCGTGTCGGAAATCATGAAACATTGCGTCGTACCCGGCTGAAGGAGCTGCCCTGCGGAAACATCCTGCTCGACGACTTCGCCGGCAATCGGCGCTTTCACCGGCACTTCGAACGAAGGTGGTCCGTTCACGAGTTCATCCGGATCCGTGATTCCCATCACTTTCAATGCGGCTTGCGTCGAAGCCAGGTCGCCGCCGGCCTGTATCTCGGCCGACTGCGCCTGCTCTACATTCTGTTCCGCAATCGCGTGATGCTGGTACAGATCCTGCGCTCGCGCGTTGGCCTTCTTCGCCAGGGCGTAGGCGTCCCGGGCCTTCAGGTAATTGGTGCGAAGCTGCGAATAGTCCGGACTCGCCACGTACAACATCGGCTCGCCCTTGTGCACTTTCTGGCCGGGCACGACTGCAATCCTGCTGACTGGCCCGCTCACGGGCGTAATGACAGGCGTCGTACGAAAGCTGTTATACGCCACGGCTCCCGTCAAGCGCAGGGTCCGAGCCAGCGTCGCGGGCTGAACCGTCAGCACCTGCACGTGCGCCATCTGCTCCTGCGGGATGGTGAATAGTTCCGCGTCGTCTTTCTTGGCGCTGCTCGAATCGGCGGACGTCTTCGACCCGGAGTCTCCGCAGCCCGACAACATCAGCATAATCGCCGATGTTGTAGCGAGTCCCGCCAGCCATCGACGACGATCTGCACGAACATTCATAGCAGGTTCCTCAAGACCGGTTCCTCATGGCAAGTTCCTCGTTCCTTCGGCTTCCTTCAGTTGTTCGAGCGCCGTCATGTAAGCAGACAACGCCTGGCGATAGGCCAGTTGCACAGAGCGATAGCTGCGCTCGGCATCCAGATAATCCAAAAGGCTGGCCGCGCCGCGCTTGTAAGCATACTCACTGATGTCGCGCGAATCCTGCGCCTGTTTCAGGTAGCCCGAGGTGTAAAGTTTGACGACTTCCTCGTTGCTCCGTACGGCTTCATAGGCGTTGGCAACGTCGGAGAGCACTGTATCGCTTGCCGATTGCTGCAGTTCCTGCGCCTGCGTCAGTGCATGGCGGGTACGGGCGATGTCGCCTTGACCTCGGTCGAAGATCGGCAGCGGAAAGTTGGCAAAGAGGGAGGCGGTATTCTCCCCGGAAACGTGGGTGAAATCATAGGTGCCTGTCACGTCCACCTTGGCGTTCGCTTTGGCCAGAAGAATCTGGCTCTGCGCAGCGGTGATTCCCAATTCGGCGGCGCGGAAGTCCGGGCGCTCGCGCAAGGCTCGCGCCTGCAAATCTTCGAGGTTCCCTTTGAGCGGCTGAAATTCCAGATCCCCCACCACGTCGAAGTCCGCCGGGACTGCGTTGTAGCCCAGGAACTCACGGAGTCCAACCAGCGCCTGCACTTTCGCGAGGCGTGCCGAGGAAACGTCGGTCTGAAATTGCAGAAGCTGCAACTTAATCTTCAGATAATCGCCCTCACCAATGTATCCGGCTTTGAGCTGCGTTTCGCTGATATCAACCGTCTGTTGAAAACCTTTCAGGTCCTGGAGCGCGAACTCCAACGTCGATTCCGCAAGCAGCACATTCACGAATTGCTGGCCGACATTGAACGCCAGCGTGCGCTCGGCGTCGGCAACCTGAGCGCGCGTGACGGCCGTCGTATCCCTGGCCGCTTGCAATCGCCGCTGCCGTTTGTGGCCGCGCTCGAACAGGTATCCAATGCCCACATCGAACTGCTGCACGGTGTTCAGATTGTCGCCAGAGAAATACTGCGGACTGAAAAATGGAACGAATTGGCTATCCAGCCCCAACGTCGGATTGGGGCGCAGATTCGCGGTAATCTCCTGGGCCTCATTTTGCAGGATGAGCGTTCGCGAAGCTTTGAGGGAATGGTTGTGCGCTAACGCCAGATCAATGGCCTGGTCGAGCGTGATTCGAGTTGTAGTCTGAGCCCTGCCTGCCGCTGCCAGCAGAAAAAGCGCCGCCGCGGCGGCAACTATCCGAGAGCACCTCGCGCGCATAAGGGTTGAGATCAAAGTCGACCGTGACGCCACAGATTTTGCAGAGATGTTCGAATCGTCCTCCTGTGTCTTAGACTGCGACCCAGGTTTGAATGGATGTATTGTAATTCACATTCGTTCAGCGACGCGCCAGAATGCCTACTCCCGCGATGCGTTCTTGTCGAGCGCGGCGGTCAGGCCTTCGAGAGCGTGGGTCTGATAACGCTCGGCGTCTTTGCGGGTGAATACGGGTGTCACGGCCTGGACGTAGCTTCGGGCCGCGTCGTAATCGCCGCGGCGATACGCGATTTCGGCCTGCGCCAGTTTTATATCCGCTCCGCAATCGGGATTCCCCGTGAGCTGCGACAGCGCCGACACGTCGATTTGCTGCAAGAGCGTGGTTGCTTCGTCCAGTTTACTCGCGCTTATCAGGCAACTGGCCAACGCGTAGGCCGCTCCTCCGGTCAGTCCGGCGCGCGGGCCGAAAGCCTTCACCGATGCCAGATAGGCTTGGCGCGCATTCGATTCACCTTCACGATCATGCCCGCCTCGGCATTGAGCGAGAGAACCGTCCACCAGCGTGGCTACGGCAAAGAAAGAAAGCGGGCCCTGTTTGTGAACCGCTAGCTCGTGAATGGCCAAGTCGTCGCGGATGGCATCTTCCCAAATTCCAAGGCTACCTTCCGACTGCGCGCGAGTGGAAAGCAACTGCATGGTCAGTTCGTGGTCGGGTCCCAACCGGGAAACAAACTCCGGATAGATAGCGGTTGCTTCCTTGATCGCCTCTTCGTGCTTGTTCTGAATCATGAAGGCCTGCGCCAGATTGAGGCGAACCCGTAAAACGTGCGGACTGTCCGCGCCCGCTACATGCGTGAAGGCATCGATCAGTTCGCGAAACAACTGCTCCGCCTTCGCGCCCTCGCCCAGGCGGATGTAGGAAAACGCCAGCCGCTGCTTGAACGTCAGACGAGCGGTCTCGTCGAATTCAGGAAGAGCCCCGGCTCGATCCACGGCCGCCTGGAAGTTCTCTGCCGCGGCCTTTGCGTTGTTCTCAATGAGCGCAACCATTCCACGCGCAGAGAAAAGCCACACCTGGACGTCAGGCCGCAGATGCGGCACCTTTGCAATGTGCGCCTCTTGCTGGGCGAGAATCGACTTTGCCAGTGGCAGCGAGCCGCTTTCGTAGCTCCGCGACTCCAGCGTGGTTCGTTGCAGTTGCACGATGATGGCGTCTTGCGACAGCTCACCATCCACTTGCTTGAAAAGCGTTGCGGCGCGGTCATATTCCTGTCGCGCATCGGGATAATCGGTTCGGTTATCGAACGCTCGGGCAATGGTCTGGTGGAGACGCGCGGCGACCAGTGGCTCATCCTTAAATTTGCGGTCGATACTGGGCGACGCCTGCTTGATCGCGTCCATTAACGACTCGCTGGATTTGCCGCTCGAAAATGGATTGCTGCGGCCCAACAAATCGTCGGAGAGAAAGCGGTTGATGGCGCTCGCAATCGCGGTCTGACGCTTGGCAATGTCGCGCTCTCGGACAGCTCTGCGATAAAGCGAAAAACTCAATCCCAGCCCCACGGCCAACGCAATAACAGCCAGCGCCACCCAGGGACGCCGCGCCTGCGCCGCGGCCAGTTTGCGTTCGGCAACCTGGGCTCGAAGCTTCGCGGTCTCCAGTTCATCGCGCTTGATGCGGCGCTGCTCAAGCGTGAGCAGCCGTTCAGCAAGATCCGCGGCGCTGCTCAGGCGCTTCGCCGGATCGCCGCAAGCGGCATCGGCAATATCCTCCCGCAGCAGCGGGTCTTGAATCCCGGCCTCCCAACCTGGCGCGAGCGGCTTGCGGACATCGCCGGTCACCAACTGGTAGAGCATGACTCCGAGCGCGTAAACGTCGGCCCCAGCACTGGGAGACTGCCCGGCCAGAACTTCGGGCGCCAGATACATCAGAGTTCCGGTCAGAAGTCCGGCGGGAGTTCCTGCGGCGGACTGGGCTTCCACAGCCGCAGGCAAAGTGAATCCCAGGTTGGTAATTCCCAAGGCTTGGAGTCGCGACGGCTCGAACAGAGACGCACTGCCGAAGTCCGCAATTTTGATCTGCCAGCCGCCCTTGGGATTAGGCACGACCAGGATGTTGGCAGGCTTCAAGTCCTTGTGGAGCACGCCAATATCGTGGGCATCGGCGACGGCACGGGCGATATCAACAAGCAAACGGAGACGAACATCGAAAGCAATATTGTTGAGTCCACCCTGCGCGATTGCCCATTCCGCAAGGTTTGGTCCGGCATATTCGCTTTCCAGAAAAAACGGCGAAGTCTCGAAATTCCATTCCAGGATGCGAACAAATTCCAGCCGGTCGCCGAGCGACTCCCGCAGGAAGCGAGAAATGGTGATCTCGCGTTTCAAACCCTTCAAGCGCGCGCCATCAGCAGCAAACTTGAATACACGCTGCTCGCGGGTCTTTGGGTTTTCCGCCAGCCAGACCTCGCTCGATCCCGACATGTCCATCGGACGGGTCAGTCGCCATTGCTCCCGTCCCGGGACAGAGTCGCCCGATTTGAATCCAAGCTCCATTCCGGCCGAGGCCGCAACTGACTTGCAGTAGACCGGCACCGCCAACCGATAACCGACCCGAGGAACGGTTACAATTGCGGGATAGTCCTCGTCTCCCATGGCCTTGCGCAGTTTGGAGACAGCAGTTGCCAGCGATCCGTCCACCACCGACACGTCTGGCCAGACGGACTCCAGCAATTCTTCTTTGGTGACGACCTCGCCGGCGTGAAGAAGGAGCTGCAGCAGGACGTCCAGCGGCTTCGATTCCAGCTCTATGGGCCGGCCCTTGACTCGCAACTCCCGAGCTAATTCGTCGAATTCGTAGTCCGCAAAGCGCCAGAGGCGGCCCGACGCCCCTGCAACTTCCCCTGCAGTTCCTTGTTGATTCATAGACTTAGTCAAGCTTTAGAGTTCTTAAGAATTCCGTCAGGACACGCAGCGGGGGATGATGCAAACTGGCTGCCTAACGGCCCCTGGCAAGTGGGTTCATTTTGCCACGAACCGGCGCGCCGGAGCACGAAAATAAAGTGGGCAACAACCAAGCTGGGGGTCGGGTTGGGAAGGGCCGGACCCCCAAGCCCATGGAACCGTTAGGGTTCCGTTTCGCAAGCTGCCCGGGTGCAATCTCGCTGTGGAGGAGTTCCTATGAAATATCTCAAGAGTTTAGTCACAATAGTCGCGCCGGCCTTGTTAATTGTCGCGGCGACTGCGAACGCCCAGACGTATACCAACCTTTTCGCTTATCCGGGTACTGACAATAACACCAGCGGCATTACTTGGCCGAGCGTGCTGTCACAGGGGCAGGACGGGAATCTCTACAGCACCATCCAAACCAATGGCGCCTCCAATGCGGGTAGTGTGTACAAAATTACGACCGCCGGCGCATACAGCCTTGTCTACAGTTTTTGCGCAGAGGGTGGCCATTGCCTGACGTCCGGCGCGAATCCTACCGGCGGCGTCACCCTGGGTTTTGACGGCAACCTCTGGGGAACCACGCTTAACGGCGGCAAGGACGGCGCAGGGACTGCCTTCCAAATCACGCCTGCGGGAACTCTGCTTTCAAACTACTCATTTACCAACGGCACCGACGACAGTGCTCCGATCTTCACCCTTCTGCAAGGCCAGGACGGCAACATGTACGGCGTGTCTGAAGCGCAATACAACACGCAGTACGGTTCGTTCTTCAAGTTGACGACCAAAGAAAAAATTACAGCCCATCCGTTTAACTACACCGACGGAGCCGCGCCAAGCCTGCCGGTGCAAGGCACAGACGGCAACTTCTATGGGACCACACAAGGAGGTGGCGACGCCACATGCAAGTGCGGCGTAGTTTACAAATCGACCGCGGCTGGAAAAATCACCGTGCTCCACAAATTTACAGGATACGTTAGCAGCTCCCAGTACGACGGCAGCCGGCCGATCGGGATTCTAGTACAAGGCAGCGACGGCAATTTCTATGGAACAACCTATACCGGAGGGGAATACAACGAAGGAACGGTTTTCAAAATATCGCCAAGCGGCACCTACACACTGCTCCACAGCTTCTTGTATGCGTCTCCCGCCTATGATGGTTCCCTTCCGATCGCCGGCTTGACGCCCGGCACAGATGGAAACTTCTATGGGGTAACCGCAGACGGCGGCACAAAAAACACGGGTGTCATTTTTCAAATCACTCCCGGTGGAACGGAAACAGTCCTCTACAACTTCTGTTCGGTCAATTGTTATTACGGGATCTATCCGAGTACACCGATGGTGCTCCACACGGACGGAAAGTTTTACGGCAATACTGCCGGTAACTCACTGGGTGGCTCCGTTTTCTATAGCTTTGATGTGGGCCTGAAGGCGTTCGCGAAGCTTGAGACCTGGTCCGCCAAAGTCGGAACCAAAGCAGAGATCCTTGGTCAGGGATTCACGGGGGCAACCGGTGTTTCTTTCAACGGAGTCGCCGCGACGTTCGACAATGTATCCGACACTTATATGACTGCGACCGTTCCTGCGGGAGCACTCACCGGGCCCGTGACAGTCACCACTTTTACCGGGACTTTGAAGAGCGACCGGAACTTCCTGGTGACTCCGCAGATCAAGAGTTTCACTCCAACGAGCGGAGTGGTGGGGGCTTCAGTGGTGATCACTGGAGTCAGCCTCACGCAGGCGAGCAGCGTCAACATCGGCGGCAAGACAGCCACTTTCTCGGTGAACTCCGACACGCAGATAACGGCGACCATCCCAGCGGGAGCAAAAACCGGAAAGGCAATCATCATCACTACCCCCGGGGGCGTGGCGACGAGTTCGACGAAGCTTGCGGTCGCACCTTCAATTATCAGCTTCAGTCCGACAAGCGGCCCAGTTGGAACTTCGGTCACCATCACAGGTAACAGCTTCACCGGGGCGACGAAGGTCACCTTCGGCGGGGTTGCCGCCACCAGCTATCAGGCTATCAGTGACACGCAGGTCGATGCGTTGGTTCCAACCGGTGCCGTGACCGGGCCAATCGCGGTCACGACTGCTGGCGGCACTGGGACGAGTTCAAGCAACTTCATGGTCAACTAGTAAGAACGTCAACTGCATGGAAAGACTGACCGAGTCAACGCCGGCCGCGGCAATTGGCCGGCGTCTCGCTTTTAGCGCGACTCATCCGCGCTCGCGCCGCTCAAGGTGACGTCACTGGCGACTGTGACGTAGCTACACCCCTCTCGTGACCCCGCGCACAGCGGCCTGCCCGCGCGTTCCTGTATCTACAAAGAGCATAGTTTTTATGAATGCCTTCAAAGATACGGGGCACCTCTTTCGGATGGCTGCGGTGTTCGCCGTCGGCATCCTGGCGTTTGTGGTGATGCGGGTATTTTTTGTACCCAAGAGTTTCGGCGAGTACGGGCACTATCGCGGAAATGCCATCGCCGAAATCGCCGCTCGTCCGGTGAACTACGCTGGCCACCAGGCCTGCGAAGATTGCCATGTGGACGTGCTTGAGAAGAAGAAGAGCGGCAAGCATGTGCATGTCAACTGCGAGGCTTGCCACGGTCCCCTGGCAAAACATGTCGATGACCCGGGCTCAGTCCAACCCGCCAAACTCGATACTGCTGTGCTCTGCGTCCGCTGCCACGAGGCGAATATCGCCAAGCCAAAAGGATTCCCCCAAGTCGCCTCTGCCGATCATTCCACTGGGCTCCCTTGCGATACCTGCCACCAGCCACACAGCCCGGCGATTGTCGCCGAAGAAACCGCCGGAGGGAAGAAATGAGCATGACCCGGCGTCACGTGCTGCTACTGCTGCCGGCGGCCGCCTTGGCGTGGAAACACGTCCTGGCCGGAACCCCGGAAGCTGCCCCTAATTACAAGTTGTCCGAGCACTGGTGGGGCATGCTGATCGACATACCTAAATGCATCGGCTGCGGCAACTGTGTGCGGGCCTGCGAGGCTGAGAACGACGTGCCCGAGGGGTACTTCCGCACCTGGGTGGAGCGTTACCACGTGACCGACTACGATATTGAGAATCCCCACGTGGACTCGCCAGACGGCGGCAAGAAAGGATTCCCCCCGTCCAAGGAAGAGGGCGGGAAGAACTTCTTCGTCCCCAAGCTGTGCAACCATTGCGCGGATTCCCCATGCACCCAGGTTTGCCCGGTGGGCGCGACCTTCATAAGCCCAGATGGCGTTGTGCTGGTGGACCAGAAGTATTGCCTAGGCTGCCGGTACTGCGTGCAGGCCTGCCCTTACGGTTGCCGTTTCATCCACCCCCAGAAAAACGTAGCGGAGAAATGCACTCTCTGCTATCACCGGATCACCAAAGGCCTGACCACCGCCTGTTGCGAAAATTGCCCGACCGGCGCGCGCCAGTTGGCGGATTTGAAAAACCCCAACGACCCGATCCATGAATTCCTGAAGACCCACAGCGTACAGGTCTTGAAACCCAGCATGGCGACCCACGCCAAGGTTTATTACAACAGCCTCGATGGCTCGGTGCGATGAGGCTCTGCGCGATGGCGATCTGCACGAGAAGGAGACTGTGACCCGTTATGCCCGGCGTTGAAGGCTTCATGTATCCGAACGAAATCGAGCTCCAGTGGAGCGTGCTGATCGTCCTGTACCCATTTCTCACAGGGCTCGTGGCTGGCGCGTTTATTCTCGCTTCTCTGGAACGCGTTTTTCAGGTGCAGGAAGTTAAGCCTACCTACCGCCTCGCGCTGCTCACGGCGCTGTCTTTTCTGCTGGTGGCGCCGCTGCCGCTGCAACTCCACCTCGGACACCCGGAACGTTCGTACGAAATGTACCTGACACCGCACCGGACATCCGCCATGGCCATGTTCGGGTTTGTGTATCTGTGGTATCTGATGGCGGTACTCGTACTCGAAATCTGGCTCGACTACCGGCCAGACATCGTGCGGCTGTCGCAATCCACCACCGGATGGAAACGGCTGCTCTACCGCATGATGACCCTGGGCTCAACCAACCTCAGCGAGCGCGCGCTGAAGATCGATGACCGGGTGGGCTGGATCATTACTCTAATCGGCATCCCCTCCGCCTTCCTGCTGCACGGTTATGTCGGGTTTATCTTTGGTTCGATCAAAGCGAACCCGTGGTGGTCCACGCCGCTCATGCCGGTGGTATTCATCTTCTCGGCGATGGTGTCGGGAATCGCCGCCGTGATGCTTCTCTACATGCTGCTGACTTGGTTGCGCAAGCAGACCATTGATATGCGTTGCGTGGATACCGTGGCAAGCTACCTCTTCTACACCTTCATCATCGACTTCAGTCTGGAAATGCTCGACCTGATCCACCGCATCTACGAGTCGGATGAATCGTTCCGCAGCCTGGATTTCATGGTCCATACCAAGCTGTACGTATCGCACATCTTAGTTCAGATTATTCTTGGCACAGTCACTCCCATTGCGCTTCTCGCCCTTACCCAGGTGTTGAGCCTCGGCGAAATGGCTCGGAAACGCATTTATGCCCTGGCCGGCTGCCTTACTCTAATCGGTATTTTTGCCATGCGCTGGAACGTCGTGATCGGGGGACAGTTGTTCTCCAAGAGTTTCCTGGGATACACGACGTACAAAATGGGTCTGGTGACCCGCGAAGGACTGCTCGTGGCCATCGTGCTGACCGTGATGCCGTTAGTGATTTTGGGGGTGCTCGTGAAGCTCCTGCCCCCATGGCCGGAGAAAAATTCGGGATCGCTCCCCGGCGTCGCAGCCGCGCACTGAGTTTGACCGTATCCATTGCCAGCTTTAAAGCGAGTGGGGAATATGGACGTTCTCGACGCTTTAGCACGGCTTACCGCCCGCATTGAAACTCTCGAACGCCGAGTTTCTGTCCTGGAACATCCATCCGCAGAGGCCATATCTGGTCCCGCCAAAACGGCATGTCCCGCCGCATCGCGGCCAACTGCCGACGCGGCAACCCTGGCCCCGGATGCAGGAGCTTTTGCTGTTTTGGGCAAAGCCATGCTCGGAATCGCCGGCGCCTACCTGCTCCGGGCCGTCGCCGAATCGGGTTCCTTTCCGAAACTCGCTGTCGTCGCTCTCGCACTTGCCTATGCGGGGATGTGGCTGGTTTGGGCCGCGCGAGGGCCGGCTGAGAGGCGCTTTGCGAGCGCCGTTTACGCCACCACCGCAGCGTTGATCCTCGCGCCCATGCTCTGGGAACTGACTCTGCGGTTCGAATTCCTGCCAACGTCCGCGACTGCCGTGATCCTTGCCGCCTTCGTGATCACCGCCGATGCGCTGGGCTGGAAGCGCAATTTGGCGCCGGTCATCTGGGTGGCCAATGTCGCGGCGGTCCTGACCACACTCGCGTTGTTAATCGCGACGCACGATCTGGTGCCTTTCGTTGCGACGCTTCTGTTCATGGCACTGGCTAGCGAAGTAGCGGCATGTTGCTACCGCTGGCTCGCGCTCAGACCGCTGCTCGCCGTGGCGGCGGATGTCGCCGCGTGGATTCTTCTTTACATTTACTCACGGCCGGAAGGGATTCCCGCGGAATACAAGACCGTCGCACCATCGATATTGATCTTGCTCGGATGCACGCTTTTTCTGATTTATGGAGCAAGCGTGGCTTTCCGTATGACCCGGCTTCGCCAGAAAATCAGCATTTTCGAGATCGGGCAGTCCATCGCTGCGTTCATGCTCGCTGCCTTTGGCACGCTGCATTTTGGGGCAAGCGCTGGCGCTACGGCATTGGGGGTGGTCTGCCTGCTGTTCTCGGCGGCGTGCTATGCGGTGACCTATACCTTTTTCGACCGCCTTGAGGAACACAGAAACTATTACGTTTTTTCCACTTGGAGCGCGGCACTTCTTCTTGCGGGAATCTCCCTCTTACTGTCGCCATTGCCGCTCGCATTGTGCTTGAGCGCCGCCTCGATTGTAGCCACGATCCTCGGTGTGCGCGCTTCTCGCCTCACGCTCGAATTTCACGGATTGGCGTATCTGGCGGCAGCGGCCTATGCGTCCGGGCTCTTGGGCTATGCAGGGCGTGCGCTGGCCGGAACATTCCCATCCGCACCAGGATGGATCGTCTGGATCGTGGCTGCTTCGGCGACGGCGTGCTACGCGGTTGGAGGCCGCTGCCGCATCGAGCAGTGGAACCAGCGCGTTCTGCAATTGCTGGCGGCAATCCTGGCGGTCGCTGCGGCAATTACATTCCTGCTTTCGGTTCTGGTGTGGCTGGCGGCTATAGGAATGACTCCCGGCCCCTCGCAGGTCGCTGTCATCCGCACGTTGATTACTTGCGCGGTCGCGCTCGCGCTGGCCTTCAGTGGTTCCCGTTTCGGACGAACTGAGCTTGTATGGATTGCCTACGGCGCGCTGGCTCTGGTCACGGCGAAGTTGCTGTTCGAAGACCTTCAACACGGACACCCGGCGTCCACGGCGGTGTCGATTTTCCTGTATGCAGTAGCGCTGATTCTCGTGCCTCGAATGGCCCAGATCGGTCGGCGGACTTGAGGTGATCACTCAGATAGCGCGAACCGAAAACCTGTGCGCCCAATGTATCTTCGGGTACTCCGCGCTCACTCCGGGAACGCGAACTGCATCAAAACCTTGCGTGTGATTTCTGGGACTATGTGACAAAATCTATCTTCTAAACTGGGAGTCCCGAACGGTGTCTTCACAAACCACAACCGGCTCCGGAACTCGAAGAGACGAGCGCGAGTTGCGCGAAGCGCGCTTTGCCATGCGCGTCTCCCTGATTTTTGGCGTGGTAATGTTGGTCGGCAAGACCACGGCGTATTTCATGACGCACTCGGCGGCGATTTTTTCCGACGCGGCCGAATCGGTTATCCATGTAATCGCAGTCGGATTCGCCAGTTTCAGCCTGCGCCTCAGTACGAAATCTGCTTCCCCTCAATTTCTATACGGCTACGAACGGATCACATTCTTCTCCGCTGGATTTGAAGGAGCGATGATCATTGTGGCTGCCATGGCCATCTTCTTTGAGTCGATCAGAAGGTGGATGGCCGGCCTGAAACTGGAACACCTGGGAACCGGCGTTTTGCTGGTCCTTGCGGCGGGCATCCTTAATGCGGGCCTCGGTTACTATCTTCTGCGGATCGGGCGCCGGAACCATTCGCTCATTCTCGAAGCGAACGGCAAACACGTCTTAACCGATAGCTGGACCAGTTTCGGCGTTGTCCTGGGACTCGGGCTCGTGTTGCTAACGCGCTGGAAACCATTTGATCCCCTGGTGGCCATCGTGGTCGCCGCAAATATCCTGTGGTCGGGCGGGCATCTGGTCTGGCGCTCAGCCGTCGGACTTCTGGACTACTCCGACCCGGCCGCCGGTCGCAAGATTCGCGACAAGCTGGATGCAATCTGTTCGGAACTGGCCATCGAATACCATGGCGTTCGCTTCCGGACGACCGGATACCGCCAGATTATCGAAGTGCACTTGCTGTTCCCGAACTTGACCTCGGTCCGCGAAGCTCATCGTCTAGCGACCATTCTGGAAGAACGCCTGCCGGCTGAACTGGAAATGCCTGCCGAAGTCATCACCCACCTGGAATCGTTGGAAGACCATGCCGATGTCCATCGCGAAGAGCACTACACCGGAAGGCCCGAGTAATACGGCGCATGGCGGCATCCATAATCTGTCGGAAGCTCCTTGCGAACAACCGGTCAAGAATTGATAATGCTGAGAGTGCTCCTATGAATTTTAATCAGCAAGCTGGCAGAAGATCTCTCATTCTGGGCACGGTATTGGTTGCGCTGGTGTCCTTGGCCTTGGCTTATCAGGCAAGCCTGATACCCACCACACGGTTGATCAACCCCGACGAACTCGTCAAGGTTCTTCAGTCTTCCAAGGGCGAAAAGCCGCTGATGATTCAAGTGGGCTCCCACGTCCTTTTTTCCCAGGCACATATTCCTGGCTCGGAGTACATTGGCCCCGCCTCTACGGAGATCGGCCTTCAACAGCTACGCCAACGGCTAGAATCTCTGCCGCGAAAAAAGTCCATCGTCCTCTACTGCGGTTGCTGCCCCTGGAGCCATTGCCCCACCGTCAAACCTGCCGATGATGCCTTGCGCGCACTCGGCTTCACCAACGTGAAAGTTCTGTACCTCGCCAACAACTTCGGCGCGGACTGGGTCGACAAAGGTTACCCGGTTGCGAAGGGCGACTAGGTCCCCGGTCTTCTCGTGAAAGCAAAGAATCTCGTTATCGTCGCTGTGGTGATCCTGGCCGCCTTTGGAGTTTCTCTCCTCGAACGCCATTTCCGATCCAACCAGTTCCGCCCGCCATCCGCGGAGCATGCCGTGGCCCCGGATTTCTCACTTCCAGAGTTAACCGGCGGCCAACTGACGCTTTCGGCCTACCGCGGAAAAGTAGTGATCCTGGATTTCTGGGCCACCTGGTGTGATCCCTGCCGCGAAGAGATTCCGCATTTTGTCGATCTTCAGAAACAGTATGCGAATCAGGGGCTGCAAATCATTGGGGTTTCCATGGACGACGGACCGGAACCGGTGCGGGATTTCTATCAGCACTTCCAGATGAATTATCCGGTGGTAATGGGCAACGCGAAGATTGGCGAACTCTACGGAGGCATTCTGGGCTTGCCCATCGCGTTCGTCATCGGCCGCGATGGCCGCATCTATGCCAAGCACATTGGCGCGACCAGCATGTCCACCTTTGAAAAAGAAATCGTGAACCGGCTTGCGGGGCCAGAATAATCAGACACCGGGTATTCTCCCCAGCAAGCAGCTCGAACCGCGCTTGAACCCGGCCAGGTTCTCGCTATAACCCTGTCGTCTGGTAGCGCAGGACGGCTAGCGCCAACCGGTAGTCGTAACCCGCCTGAGCGGTAGTGATTTGGGCTTGCGTCTGCTGCAGTTGCGCCTGGCTCAACTCCACGATGGATCCCAGTCCGAGTTGGTACCGCGTCTGCGCAAGGTCGAGCGCAAGGTTCGCCTGGTCCAACAACTGTTGCGCCACTCCGACCCTCTCATAGGATGTATTCGCGTTGAGCCAACTGGTGCGCACATCGCGGGAAATCCGGTTGCGAAGATCCAGCAAACGACCTTGCGCCGCTTGCTCTCTCAGGCCCGCCTCACGAGTCCTTGCACTATAAAGAAAACCGTTGAATATCGGTATACCGACGTTAACGCCGACCGCACCGTACCAACTGGAAAGCAGCGGGTTGCCCACCGGAGTATCACCGACCGCTCCAATCGCGCGAATGTCTGGAAAGAATAAATCGCGCTCGGCGGAGTGAAATTTCTGGGCAGACCGATATTGGAATTCCAGCGAGAGTATTTCCGGGCGCATGGTGAACGCCTGGGCAATCAGATCATCCACATTTCCCGGGGGCGTAGTGATTGCTGTCGTGTCCTCGGCCAATTGAAAATTCTGAGTTTTTGGATATCCGAGCACCATGGACAGCGTGGCCAGTGCGGCATTCTCATTGTTTTCCGCGTCCAGGAGAAGAAGTTTGGCCTGCGCCAGGTTGACGCTGGCAAAACTGAAATCCAATTGCGACTTCAATTTGCTCTTATACAACGCTTCGATCTGATCAACCACGGTCTGCCGGGCACTCACGGTCTCCTGCGCCACCGTCAGAACCGCATGAGCCTGCAAGGCGCCGTAGAAGGATTGATCCACGGCGAGCAGAATCTGCTCCTTTGTGGCGATCGCGTTCTGATTCTCCGCTTTGGCTGCAAAGCTGGCACTCGACGCCAAGTTCGTGGTGCGTCCAAAGTCCGTGATCAACTGACTCACCGTGACCCCGGCAGCGGCGCGCTCGTAGATGACGGGATTGTTCAGTCCTCCGGCCGTGATCCGGCTGTTGGCGTGCGAATCTACGCCCGTCAGGTCTGCGGTCGCCGTTGGCCAGAGGCTGGAACGCACTTCGCGGCTAACCTGTTCGGATGCAAGAGCCGTTAGCCGAGCTACGGAGATTTGCGGGTTGTTCTTCAACGCCAGCGCCTCCGCTTGCTTCAACGACAGAACTGTCTGCGTTCCAGCATTGGCGGGGGCATTGGCGGGGGCATTGGACGACTGCTGCCCATTCGGCAGCATGCTGGGTGCGGTTTGATTAGGACCTGGCTGCGGCACCGGGGCCGAAGGCAAACTCTGTGTCGTTTGCGGCGGATTGACCTGCAAGTCTTGCGCATATGCCGCGCACGGCACAAGCGCAGCGCAGGCCGCAATGCAGGCAACAACAACTGGAGATTTCATCTTCATGGTTTTCGTATGACCTTAGCCTTGCGCGGCTGGCCTCTGCTCTTCTTCTTTCCGGTGAATCCACAGATAGGCGGCTGGAACAATGAATACGGTGACAATCACAGACATAGTAAGTCCCCCGATAATGGCGCGTGCCAGCGGAGCATACTGTTCGCTGCCAGCCTCCAGCGCCAGGGCCATTGGAATCATGCCCAGGATCGTCGCCAACGAGGTCATTAAGACAGGGCGCAAGCGCACGCGGCAGGCAGTTGCCACCGCCTCCTGAATCGGCATTCCCGCTTTTCTAAGCGATCGCGTGAACTCGACGATCAGAATACTGTTAGAAACCACGATCCCGGTCATCATGATGACTCCCATCAACGACATCACATTGACTGTCGTATGCGTCATCAGCAGGAAAACAATGACGCCCGTGATACCGGGTGGGATTGCGAGCAAAATGATCAGCGGGTCAATGAACGAAGAAAACTGCGCCATAAGGATCAAATAAACCAGAACAATGGACAAGATCAATCCGACACTGAAACTCTTGAACGACTGACGCATGCCTTCGACGGAGCCGCGCATGGTGACGCGCACATTTTCTGGCAGCTTGGTGTTCGCAATCACTTTGTCCACTTTGCTTGCCAGACCGCCGAGATCCTCACCTGCGGGCGCAACATACACGTCGATGACGCGCCTCAGTTGGTAATGATCCACCTCGGTGGGTGTGTTGATCATCTTCAGGTCCGATACCGCCTCGAGGTCGGTGGTGTTGTTGTTGCCGGTGGCGTGCAGGGGTATTTGCTTGAGATCTGTAATCGAGTTGACCTGCGTCTCCGGATACTGCACCGTGAGCATATAGTTGTTCCCGTTGCTCGGATCAACCCAGTAACTGGGAGCGATCATGCCGTCGGAAGATAGCGCCGTAATCACGTTGTCGATCACTTCTTGAGACGACAATCCAAGGCGCCCAGCCATCTCGCGGTTCACATTGAGTTGGATCCCGGGGTAATCCAAGTCCTGCGGAATGAGCACATCACTTACCCCGCTGACGCCGCGAATCTTTCGGGCAATCTCACTTGCCACGTCATAGGCCTGCTTTTGGTCGTTGCCGCTCACCTGAATATCGATCGGAGCAGGCAAGCCGAGATTGACCACCGAATCCACCAAGCCCCCGGATTGGAAATAGGTCGAAAGTTCGGGCAGGTCATTTGCCAGCTTTGTACGGACACGCCGCATGTATTCATAGCTGCCAACCGAATGCTCTTTCTTGAGGCTGACCTGCACGAACGCCGTGTGCTGTCCGGAGTTACTGGTATAGATCGCCGAAAAATCCGGCGTGATCCCTATGTTCGAAACAATCATGTCCAGATCCCGGGGACGGACGACCTGGCGAATGTCGTCTTCAACGCGCTTGATGTATTGATTCGTCAATTCAAGACGCGTGCCGGTTGGTGCCTTGATATTGATCACAAACTGGCCCGCATCGGTCCGCGGGAAGAAACCGAGACCCATCAGCCGATACAGCGCAAAGCTAAACAGGCAAATGCCAAGAATCCCGATGACGGTTGCCGCAGGGCGCAGAAGACTGCGCCTCACCGCGATGTCGTAACGCATGAGCATCCGGTCATACCGGCGATTGAACCACAGAACAAAACGTTCGAAAGCGGTCTTGCCCTGATGGTGTGCCACCTCTTGATGTGCTGACTTGATGAAATGTGCGCAAAATAGCGGCACCACCGTCATCGCCACGGCATATGACGCGAACAGCGAAAAGACCACCGCGGCCGCAAGGGCGGTAAAAAGAAATCTACTGACGCCATAGAGAAAGACAACCGGGAAGAACACGATCGCCGTGGTAAACGTCGCGGCCAGCACCGGCATCGCGACCTCCCGCCCGCCTTTTTCCGCGGCCCCCTCGGACGTCTCCCCCAGTGCCAAATGCCTGAAAATATTCTCCAAAACGACCACGGAATTATCGATCAGACGCGAGAAGGCCAGTGCTAACCCGCCGAGGACCATGGTGTTGATCGATCCGCCACTGGCATTGATCGCGAGAAAGGCAGCGAGCGCGGATAACGGAATCGACAGCATCACCGCCACGGTAGCGCGCATGTTGCCGAGAAAAATCAGGATCATCAACGCGGTCAGGACCAGTCCGATTCCACCTTCGCTGCCCAAATTCGATATCGCCGTCGTTACGTAAACGGACTGATCGAACACCACTTTTGTGGCCAGCGTTTTCGGAACGTCAAGCAGATCGCCCACCGCTGCCTTGATACCGTTAACAATGGCGATCGTGTTGCTATCTCCACCCTGCTTAAGAATTGGGAGATAAACCGAGCGCTGCCCATCCACGCGCACTATATTCGTCTGGATCGCAGCCGCATCTTCGGCGTGGCCAATGTCGGCTACCATGAGTTCCGCATTACCTTCGGATTTCAACGGCAGACGGTTTATTTCTTCCGTGGTCGGGAGCTGACTATTGGTGTAGATGTTGTAATCTTTGGGACCAATGCGCACATCGCCGGCCGGCAGGATCGTATTGGCATCGTTAACCGTGCGCACCACGTCCATCAGGCTCAGTTGGTGCGCCTGCAACTTAACGGGGTCAACGTACACTTGAATCTGCCGGTACTTGCCGCCGAAAGGTTGGGGAACGGATGCACCTGGGACGTTGGCAATCTGGTTACGAACGTTGAATTGTCCGAGATCATGTAATTGCGTTTCGTCCAGTCCTTCCCCTTTTAGGGTGATCAAGCAGACCGGCAGACTTGAGGCATCAAACTTGAGCACCACTGGGGGAAGCGTACCCGGGGGTAATCGCCGCAACTGCGCCATCGCCAGGTTGGATATACCGCTGACCGCCGCGTCGGGATTTGTCCCTGGCTGAAAGTAGATCTTGATCAGGCTGACTCCGGTCAATGACCGCGATTCGATGTGGTCAATGCCACTCCCCAGGGTAAAAAATCTCTCAAAAGGATTGGTGATGTTGGCTTCAATCTGCTCCGGCGGCATGCCGGAATAAAAAGTCGCCACGACGACTACCGGGATGTTGATGTTGGGAAACAGATCGATGGGCATCCGTACGACCGTGGTTACGCCCACGACCGCGATAATCAGGCATATCGTGATGATGAAAAACGGGTACTTAATGGCAAAACCCGACATGTCTAATGTGCTCCTACTAAAGTGAATCGCCGCGAAAAAAAGCTAGCCGTGCTCATAATGCTTTTTCCTCCGCGTTCGATGGCTCATTTCGATGCATGAGCAGGTATGCCGCTGGTACCAGGAACAGTGTCACCAAGAAGGAGAGGCTCAGGCCTCCGATAATCGCCCGCGCCAATGGCGCATATTGTTCGCTGCCCGCTTCCAGCGCGAGTGCCAGGGGAATAAGCCCGAGCAGCGTGGCGAAGGTGGTCATCATGATCGGGCGCAGACGGACGTGACACGCATTCTTCAGCGCCTCAAGCAACGGCTGTCCTTGCCGCCGAAGCTCACGCGCAAACTCCACGATCAATATCGAGTCTGACACCACAATGCCGATCATCATCATGACACCCATCAGGGACATGACGTTGACTGTGGTATGAGTGATCAGCAGGAACAGAATGACACCTGTGAACCCCGGAGGAACCGCGAGCAAGATCAGGAAGGGATCCTTTACCGAGGCGAACTGCGCCATCAGAATCAAATAGACCAGCACGACGGACAAGCCCAGCCCGATCGTGAAACTTTTGAACGATTGCCGCATGCCCTCGACCGATCCGCGCATCGTTACCCGTACGTTTGGGGGCAACTTTGTTCCGTCGATTATGTGCTGCACTTGCTTCGCAAGGGTGCCAAGGTCTTCCCCCGAAGGCGCCACATACACATCGAACACGCGGCGCAGTTGATAATGATCCACTTCGGTTGGCGTGTTAATCGTCTTGAGGTCGGAGACGGAATTGAGATAGGTTGAGTTCGGATTAGCCGCAGAGCGCAGCGGAATGGTTTGTACGTCTGAAATCGACTTGACCTGCGACTCGTCGTATTGAACTGTAAGCATGTAGTTATTGCCGTTGCTCGGATCCACCCAGTAACTGGGAGCGATCATGCTGTTCGAGGTAAGCGCCGTGATGACGTTGTTGACCGTTTCCTTCGACGACAGTCCCATGCGCGAGGCCATCTCGCGTTCCACGTTCAGCTCGAGTCCCGGGTAATCAAGGTCCTGCGGAATAAGCACATCGCTTACGGTCTTAAGTCCTTTGATTTTCTTTGCCAGATCCGTGGATGTTCTCAATACCTCGCGCATGTTGTTTCCGCTTACCTGAATGTCTATGGGAGCGGGCAAGCCGAGATTTACGATTGAATCCTCGAGACCGCCCGTTTGGAAATAGGGTGAAAGCTGAGGCAAATCGGTAGCCAGCTTTGCGCGAACCCGATTCATATATTCGAAACTGCTAAATTTGTGCCCTTCCTTAAGACTGACCTGCACGAAGGCCGTGTGCTGTCCGGAATTGCTCGTATAAATCGAGGAAAAATCCGGAGTGATGCCGATATTGGAAACGATGAGGTCAAGGTCTTCGGGTCGAACGACTTGTCGAATATCCTCTTCGACACGGGCAATGTACGCGTCGGTTATCTCCAGCCTCGATCCCGTCGGCGCTTTGACGTTGATGACAAATTGTCCCGGGTCGGTACGCGGGAAAAATGACACTCCCAGCAGCGGAGAAAGTGCCAAGCTTAAAGCGAAGGCTCCCATAATGATGGCAACGGTGAGCTTCGGCCGTGTCAGGCTTGCAGCCAGCGCGCTGTCATACTTCCTCAGGACGGCGTCGTAGCCACGGTTGAACGGCCGCAAAATCCGTTGCAGGAGACCTGCGTCACTGTCTTCTCCCGTGATTTCGTGCGCCCCGTGAATGAACTGCGCGCAGAAAAGTGGGACCACACTCATGGCCACGAAGTAGGACGCTGCGAGGGAAAGCACAACGCCTAGAGCTAACGCCGTAAACAGAAATCGGCTGACACCATACAGAAAAACCACCGGAAAGAAAACGATGGCAGTCGTGAGCGTTGCCGCCAGGACAGCCAACGCAACTTCGCGTCCGCCCTTTTCAGCCGCAATCGCGGGCGCCTCGCCCATCTCCAGATGGCGAAAGATATTTTCCAGCACCACCACCGAGTTATCGATGAGCCGGGAAAGCACGAGAGCAATGCCACCCAACACCATTGTGTTGATCGTTCCTCCCGCGGCATTGAGCGCCAAAAATGCTGCCAGGCAAGACAGAGGAATCGAAAGCATTACGGAAAAAGTGCCACGAATGCTGCCCAGGAAAACTAGAACCATGACTGCGGTCAGCAGCAAACCGATGCCGCCCTCGCGCAAGACGTTCCAGATTGCTGTTTTTACATAAATGGACTGATCGAAAACGACCTGCGTTACCAGCGACTTGGGCACATCGAGAAGCGCGGCTACGGATTTCTTGATCCCGTTTACGATGGCGATGGTGTTACTGTTCCCCCCCTGCTTGAGGATAGGAAGATAAACCGACCTTTGCCCATCGACACGAACGATATTGGTTTGGATGGCCGCTCCGTCCACGGCATGGCCGATATCGCCGACCATCAGTTCGGAATTGCCTTCGGATTTCAGCGGCGGCCGGTCCATTTCTTCCGTGGTGGGCAATTGGCTGTTGGTGTAGATGTTGTCATCCTGCGGGCCGATCCGCACGTCCCCAGCCGGCAGAATGGTGTTGGCACTATTCACCGTGCGCACCACGTCCATCAGGCTTAATTGGTGGGCCTGCAACTTTACCGGATCAACATAGACCTGGATCTGCCGGTACTTACCGCCGAATGGTTGTGGCACCGACGCTCCCGGAACATTCGCAATCTGGTTGCGAACCGTAAACTGGCCGAGGTCGTGTAACTCCGTCTCATTCAGGCCCTCGCCTTTTAACGTGATCAGACAGACCGGCAAACTGGAAGCATCGAACTTGAGCACAACTGGCGGCAGGGTACCTGGCGGCAATCGCCGCAGTTGAGCCATCGCCAGATTTGAAATGCCGCTGACAGCAGCGTCCGGGTTGGTCCCGGGCTGGAAGTAGATCTTGATCAGACTGACCCCTGTCAAAGATCGCGATTCGATGTGGTCGATGCCACTCCCCAGCGTAAAAAATCGCTCGAACGGATTCGTGATATTGGCTTCAATCTGCTCCGGCGGCATACCGGAATAAAACGTCGCCACCACCACCACGGGAATATTAATGTCGGGAAACAGATCCACAGGCATGCGGACCACGGTCGTCACGCCGACCACTATGATGATCAGGCACAGCATGATGATGAAAAATGGATACCGAATGGAAAAGCCGGACATCTCTACTGGGCTCCCTCTTCGGGCGTGTATTTTTCGTCGGCCATCGCACTCATCTTGGGATCGACATGCTGGCCGGGATGGTAGTTGCCGAGGTTCCCGACAATGACTCGATCCCCTTCTTTCAATCCCGATAATATTTGGATTCGGTCGGAACCTTCAATTCCCGTATGGATCTCGCGCTCTTCCACATGATTCTGCGAATTGACCAGCAGTACGGTCGTTTTGTCCTCACCTCGACTGACCGCCTGCAACGGGAGCGTGAGAGCGTTGGGATCGTTTTGCACCCTCAAAGACACGTCAGCGTACATTCCAGGCGTCAACTTATAGTCCTGATTGGGAACATCGACTTCGACCTGCATGGTGCGGGTCGACCTGTCGAGCGAGTCGGTCGAGCGAATGACTTTGCCGGTGAAGTGTTCGTCCGTCGCCTTCACCCGGATATCGGCCGGCTCCCCATCGTGCACACTGGCGGCCAGAGACTCCGGCACCGGAATCCGCAAACGCAATACATTTACTTGAGAATGTTTGACGACCGGCAGAGAACTGATGTTCGAAGTACCCGCCTGAATCAGCGATC
>VFSW01002879.1_pt1 | contig 25921 bp, 22 predicted proteins | sample 5358111 | NCBI WGS metagenome assembly VFSW01 (sample SAMN11554181, study PRJNA540505) | mine drainage metagenome | isolation source: sediment from site ElyBrook_90M | place: USA: Ely Copper Mine, Vershire, VT | collected 2017 | reverse complement strand
ACTCCTTCATGGGGTAGATCTCGGCATTCTCGCCGTCCGAACTGGTGATATAGAATAGGCCGCCGTATTGCTCATCGATCTGCCGCTTGAACTCCACCGGCAGCTTGAGGCGACCTTTTTCATCTACCCTCGTGATGTGGCTGCCGCGAAACATCCATCCCGTGCCTTATGCGGAACTCCCGCAAAATCAATGGGTCACAGCGGTCGAACCGTGCTAACGTGGAGCGCTGGGACACTGTTGGGTCTTTGAGGTGCCGATTTCGTGGTTTCCATCCCACCGGCTCCCACAATTTCCCACCAACGCAGCGTAACCGATGTGATTCTCCCTGCAAAGTGGAAAATCGGTTTGCCAATAAAGAATGCCTGGGCGTAAATCTTGCGGCATCCGCGAGTTACAGCGAAAACCTCAGGTCGTAGGCGTTTTCTCCTACGGAACCACAACATCTAGTAGTTATCCAGTGTGATTCCTTCCGAAGAAATTTGAGCCTGACCCTCTTGTCAGGCGGCCTCGTTCGCGGTAATGTTCGCCAAATCTTCGCCTTGGCCTTTCCGAGGTGCTTTTGCGATCCTGCGACCCGCGAATCCCCTCTCTGAATATGCGTCTCCGTTCCGCTGTCGACTAGCATGACGATATGACCGGCACGCGTCTCGACAAATGGCTGTGGGCAGCGCGCTTCTTCAAAACGCGCACTCTCGCGGCGAAGGCCTGCGAACTGGGCCGCGTCCTGGCCGACCACCAGCCTGCGCGTTCGTCGCGGGAGGTTCGGGTCGGGGACATGCTCTCCATCAAAACCGAAGGAGCTGACTTCGAGGTCGAAGTGCTCAGCCTGAGCGATGTCCGTGGACCTGCCGCTGTCGCCCAGCAGCTTTACCGGGAAACCGAGGCCAGCCGGGAAGCCCGCCGCAAATTTGCCGAAGAGCGCAAAGCCGGCCTGCACTTCACACCTGCTCCGGTGGGCCGGCCATCGAAACGGGACCGCCGGCTGATCCATCGTTTTCGCGGGAACGACTGAGCGGCCAACCTGCCCAGGATAGTTCCCAACAAAAGAAGGGCGAAGCATAAAAACCGACTCCATGCTTCGCCCTTGCCAGCCGTCCTGCCACCTGCGGCTGACCTCTAAACCTCATACTTCGATTCGTTGCTTCTGTACTTTCGTGAAGCTACGGAATCGATGCGGTGTACACGTTCGACGGTGCGCTTTCGATCCCCGCGGCGTCCACACTTTTCACTTGATAGTTGTAGGTTGCCCCATCCTGCACAGTCGTGTCGGTGTAGGTGGTGGGCAGGTTAACGGATGAGTTCAACAGCTGATAACCACCGCTGCCGTTGGCACGATAGATGTGGTAACCAACGACAGCGTCTTTGGAACTCGCCGGCGCATCCCAATTCAGCTCCGCTTCATAGCTTGTCGTCTGGGTTCCAGTTCCGCTGAGCGCAACATTCATCGCTCCCATCGAACAGTTACTGCTGAGGGCAATTGTGCCGGCTGCAGTCCCCGCGGTGGTGGGATTGAATTGAACTTGCATGGTGGACGTCTGTCCGGGATTCAGCGTCACCGGGAACTTCGCTCCTGGCAGGGAGAACCCGGCGCCGCTGACCGTTCCGGCACTCACCGTCACCGCGGCGGTCCCAGATGAGGTCATCGTCACGGACTGAGTCGCCGGTGTGCTGAGTGGAACGTTCCCGAAGGCCACGCTCGACGCACTGAGCGTAAGAGCGGGCGTCGTGGGATTCAGCGTCAGGGCGAAGGTCTTCGAGATACTGCCCGCTGTCGCGGTCAGGGTCGCGATCTGGCTCGAACTCACAGCGGTGGCCGTTGCCGTGAAACCCGCGCTCGTCGCCCCTGCGGCGATCGTCACCGATGCCGGTACCGTCACCGCGCTGCTGCTGCTCTTGAGAGCAACCGCCGTCGCGCTGGCCGCCGCAGAGGTCAGAGTCACGGTGCATGCGTCCGTGCCCGCTCCGGTCAGCGATCGGCTGGTGCAGGAGAGCGCGCTCAGCGTTGCCGGAGCCTGCCCGGTTCCACTCAGCGCGATCATGGCGGTCCCGCCGCTGGTCGCGTTGCTGCTGATCACGATCGACCCGCTCAATGAGCCCGCCGTCGCCGGATCGAAGCTGATTGTCAACGTCGCGGTCTGGCCTGGGTTCAGCGTAACCGGAACACTCATCCCCGATTGCCCGAAACCGGTCCCCGTAAGTGCTGCTCCGCTGATGCTCAGCGCAGCGGTCCCCGAAGAGGTCAGTGTCACGTTCTTTGTGACGGTGGTATTCAGCGCCTGCGTGCCAAACGCGACGCTGCTGTTGCTCAACGTCAAGGCAGGGGTCATCGCATTCAGCGTGAGCGCCAGTGTCTTCGAAACCCCTCCTGCTGTCGCGGTCAGAGTCGCGGTTTGACTGGTGCTGACAGTCGTCGCCTTTGCCGTAAATCCCGCGCTTGCTGCCCCGGCCGGAATGGTCACGGAGGCGGGTACTGCAACAGCGCTGTTGCTGCTCGCCAGACTCACCGTGGTTGGACTCGTCGCCGCCGTCGTCAGTCCGACGGTGCAGGCGTCACTCGCGGCTCCCGTCAGCGAACCCGAGTTGCAGGAGAACGAACTCGGGGTGGGAGTTGCAGAAGCCTGTCCCGTGCCACTCAGGATCACCGTCGCCGTCGTCGCGTTGCTGCTGATCTTCATTGATCCGCTGAAGGTTCCGGCGGTCGTCGGATCGAAAGCTACGGTCAGCGCTGCGGACTGTCCCGCATTCAACGTCATCGGAAAGCTGCCGCCGGAAACAGCAAAACCTGTACCGCTGGCTGTCACGCTGTTGATGGTCACCGCTCCGCTGCCGGAAGACGTCACCGTGAAAGGCTTTGCCGTGGGTGTGTTCAGGGCAACCGTACCGAAAGACAGGCTCGTCGGACTCACCGTCAGCGCCGGCGATGAGGATCCCGGCGGGGAGACCTTCACCGTAAAGGTCTTCGAAGCGCCGCCATAACCTGCCTTGATCGTGACGTTCTGAACCGATTTGATCGACGCCACCGGCGCGGTAAATACTCCGCTGCTCTGGTTGGCCTGCACGAACGCGTCATCCGGCACATTCACTGCATTGCTGGTGCTCGTCAGGTTGACCCATGCCGTGCTCTTGACGACGCCGCTCAGGGTCACCGTGCAGGTTTCCGTGCCCGGACCCGCGAACGAACTGGATGCGCACGTCAACGCCGTGAGCTTCACGGCAGCGAAGGACGTCTGGGGCAAGGTGCCGGCCGTGATACACAACAGGCCAGCCAGAAACAGGTGGGGCCGCCTGGAGGCGCGTTGCGCTCGACCATACGGCTCGGGGTTGCAGGAAGAATTCACGTCTGCCGCATCGCTGCGGCCGAAGGGGGGAGGAAGAAGACGTACATGCATCAGCGGCACCTCGAAAAAGCGCCCTCGCACACCCCACCTGGCGCGCGCGCAACTGCATGGCTCGCGTGTTGGCCGAATCAATAGAGAGGTGGTCGCACGAAGTATTTCGCTGACGGGATCATCGACGGAGAACGATGTTAGTAACTGTGAGTGCGATCACAAGAGTATCCATGTCCAGTTACCATCGACAGTAAAGCAGACGATATCGATACTATTTCCCGTTTCGGATACTTAGACGTCAGCGCGTATCCATGCGCCATCGATGAAGTAATGCTGCTTGCCTATTACCTTGTGCACCATGACTTAGGCACATATCCGTCCGGCTCTCGATGGCATAGTTACCGTCGAGCCATGACCATCGTCGGGCTTCGCACGGTCAACATCGCCATCGCAAAAACATAGCGGCGGACCCGGGGCCGTTTCGCCGCTGGAACCGCCGCTGTTTTGCCGCTTTTACGTGAGACGATCGGGCGCCTATGGAACGGCCGCAGAGTAAACGTTCGATGGCGCGCTCTGAACCCCCGACGCATCCACACTCATCACTTCGTAGGTATAGGTCGTGCCGGTTTGCACCGTCGTATCGGTGTAAGTGGTTGGTTGATTGGCGGAGGGATTGAGCTTCTGATACCCGCCGCCATTGGCTGCGCGATAAACGTTGTAGCCGGCGACGGCATCGCCGGAGTTCGCGGGCGCAGCCCAATTGAGCTGTACCTCATAGCCGCCCGATGTTGTTCCCGTACCGGAGAGAGCGATGGTGGGGGTCGCGCCACTCGCAGCGTTGCTGCTGATCGTGACGGTGCCCGTATCGCTGCCCACGGCCGTTGGGTTGAACTGAAGATCCAGCGTCGCCGTCTGCGACGGAGACAACGTCAATGGAGTTGTAATCCCTGACATCGAGAACCCAGTGCCCTGAATCGTGGCTCCGCTGATGATCACTGCTGACGTTCCGGTCGAGGACAGTTGAACCGTCTGCGTCGACGGCGTGTTCAGGCTCACGTTTCCGAAAGCCACACTTTTTGATCCAACTGTCAGCGCGACCGTTCCGCCGGCTGTGGGTTTCAGTTGCAGGGAGTATGTTGCGGAATTGCCGTTGCCCGATGCAGTGAGCGTCACGGCCTGTGCCGAGGTTACCGCGGATGCCGATGCGGTGAAGCCAGCGCTCGAAGCTCCCGAGGCCACCGTCAGGGACGCGGGGACCCTGACTGCACCGTTGCTGCTGCTCAGGTTCACAGTCAATCCGCCGCTGCCGGCTGCCTGGGTAAGGTTCACTGTGCACGCATCGCTGCCGGCACCGGTGAGGGACGCACTTCCGCACCTGAGTGCGCTCAGCTGCCCTTGCGATGAACCATGCCCGCGGTTGCTGCGATGGCGCTGCGCACAGGTCGATCCGGGCGCGCTGCAGAGCATCGCGGCAACCGCGAAGACAATTCCGATTTGCAGACCCCTGAAACGAGGCCGGGACCCGGATCGAAGGCCGCTGGTTGAACGGTGGCTGAATGGATGTGCATCGTCAGCCGCGGTGGCGCGGCTGGCAGGGGGAGAAAAACGGTTAAGCGACATTGAGTGGCACCTGAGAACGCCTGGGCACACCTCAACCGTTGGCACACGCAGCCATGCTGCGGCGCCGGCCTTTCTGCACGCAGAAAGGCGCAGCTGAGTGTCAGGCGTTTTCTCCTTCGAACCGAGCCTGATCCACCGTCGAATACACGACGGCTTCCTGGCCTCGTCGAACGAGACACTACCTTTCTCTCTCAGACTGAGATACAAGGCTGCGGCAAAATTCCCAGGGGGACCCTGCGACTCTTCAATCGCGGCTACTGCTCAACAGCGAATTAGTCGAACGGGTGGTAACAGCTGACAGCGTGGCGAACAACATGGTCACTTCTGAGCCCCTACCTCACAAATCGAACAGTGATTTTCCAACCTCCGGAACTATTCTTCCGTTACTAATAACCCAGTGGTACTCCTCATCGACGCTTTCTGCAACCACTGGGATCGAATTTTCCTGAGGATTTCGCGCCATTTTTCGCCACCGCTTTCGAACCGTCGAAAGTCGTGCAAAATGTGCCGATTTTGGGCCAATCCCCTGCACTTTTTTCACGGTGGCGCGCGGCCGGCAATGCGCCGACCGTGCGCCATCAGGATGCTGAATTTCACACCGTCCCCGGTGACGATTTCCCCGCGGTTGCTGTACCCTGTTCGACATGCAAAGTCAGGTCATCGGAACCACTATGCCGGTGCTCGAGTTTCTGCTCGAGCCGAACGACGTCATCATCTCTGAGGCGGGAGAGCTCTCGTGGATGTCCGCCAACGTTCAGATGACTACCCATACGCAGTTCGGGGGAGGCGGCGGCATCTTCGGCGCGATCAAGCGGGTTGCCGGAGGCGGCAGCCTCTTCATGACTGAATACCGCGCCATGGGAGGCAATGCCGAACTCGCGTTCGCTACGCGCGTTCCCGGGCACATCGTCCCCGTGGAAGTGGCGCCCGGTTACGACTACATGGTGCACCGCCATGGGTTCCTGTGCGCCACAGCCGGAGTTCAGATCGGCGTGGGATTCCAGCAGTCTCTGGGCGCCGGCATCTTTGGCGGCGACGGTTTCCTGCTGCAGAAGATCAGCGGCCAGGGCACGGCGTGGCTCGAGCTTTCCGGCGAGGTCATCACGCGCGACCTGCAGCAGGGCCAGACCATGCTCGTTCATCCCGGCCACGTCGGTGCTTTCACGGCCAGCGTTAATTTCCAGATCACCATGGTCCGCGGCATCAGAAACATGATCTTTGGCGGGGACGGCATCTTCCTCGCCGCACTCAGCGGACCCGGCCGTATCTGGCTGCAGACCCTGCCCATCTCGCGCCTTGCCCACCAGCTGATGGAGTACATGCCGGCGGGACGCGAAGTCCGGCAAACTACCGAAGCCGGCCTGCTGGGCGGCATCATGGGCTCGGTACTCGATAACATGAACCGGTAACGGGTTCCCGCGGCCCGCTACTTTCTCCGCGAGGAGATTCCTCTGATAATGGCCTCCCCAGGAGGCCAGCCGTTGGATTCCCGCTATCACAGCTAAGCCAGGCTGTACCTCATTACTTCGGTGAAGCCAGAGACTCCCGTAATCTGGCTCCTTCATCCCGCGTGAACTAGTCTCAACTTCACTTACAGAAGTTGCCGACGGTGCGCGCTGTTATGCGGGATTGTTTCTCAGAATCGAATTACCCTCTTGTCTCCGCGGTGATTCCCACGCGGGACCGGCCCCGGCTTCTGGCCTGCGCAGTCCGCAGTGCGCTGCGCCAGACCTGGCCAAATCTGGAAGTTGTCGTCGTAGTCGATGGCCCAAATCGGGAAACGGAAGCTTGCCTCGATACCTTCACCGATCCACGGCTGCGCGTCATCCTCCTCCCCGAAAGGTTTGGCGGATCCGAAGCCCGCAACGCCGGAGTCCGTATTGCGCGCGGTGAGTGGATCGCCTTCCTCGATGACGACGACGAGTGGTTGCCGGAGAAAACCGATCGCCAGATGCGGGCGGCGCATGCCATGCCGGATTGGTTTCCCGTCGTCTCCTGCCGCCTCATCGCGCAGTCCTCCACGACCAGCCGCGTGCTGCCGATGCAGCCATACCGGGCGCCGCAGCCGGTTGCCGATTTTCTCTTCTGTCGCAGCAGCCTGCGCGACCCCGGCGGAGTCATGCAAACCTCCACCCTGCTGGCTCCCCGCGATCTGCTGCTTGCTGTGCCTTTCCAGCCCGGACTCGCGATGCATCAGGACTGGGACTGGCTCATTCGAGTGGCTTCGCACAAGGGTGTTGGCGTCTCCATGGTTCGCCAGCCTCTCGCCATCTGGCGCGTAGACCAGGGACGGGATTCGGTGGGCCGCGATCTCTCCTGGGAGACTTCGTTGTCCTGGATCCGCAGCGTACGCACCATGGTTTCGCCGCGGGCCTTCGCCTGGTTCGTCGCGGTCCAGTGCGCATGGCGGGCGCAACGGTCCCACGCGGGTCTGGCTGCCAGGCTGGATCTCCTGCGCGCCTTCCTGTTCGAAGGCAGGCCCGAGCTTCACGCCTTTCTTGTTTTCCTGATCTTCGCGTTTGTCCCGCCGCGAATTCGCCAGTCGCTCCGCCAGGGTATTCACCGGAATTGTGAAGGCCCGGACGAAAGGCCGGGACTACGGCTCGTCGTCAGTCGCAGACGAACCCTGCCCATCCTTCGCAAATCCTCTTTTTGATCGCACCGACCGTGTCCCTCATCGACTACACCAGCGCGTATCTCATCGAAGTGGCAGCCCTCGCGGCGCAGCTCGACACCACGGTGATCGATCGCATGATCGACCTTCTCCTGGAAATCCGGGATCGCGGAGGACGCGTCTTCTTTCTCGGCTCCGGAGGAGGCGCGGGTCATGCCAGTCATGCGGTCAACGATTTCCGCAAAATCGCCGCGATCGAATGCTATGCGCCAACGGACAACGTCTCCGAACTGACCGCCCGTATCAACGACGATGGCTGGGAGTCCTGCTACGCCAACTGGCTCCGCGGCAGCCATCTGTCTTCACGCGACGCGGTGTTCGTCTTCTCCGTCGGCGGGGGAGATGCCGAACGCCGCATCAGCACGAATCTGATCGCCAGCCTGTCTCTGGCACAGCAGGTCGGCGCCGGCATCCTCGGCGTCGTGGGTCGCGACGGCGGTTATACCGCGTGCGTCGCGGATGCCTGCCTGATCGTTCCCACGCTCGCTCCCGCAACGGTCACGCCCCATACCGAGGAGTTCCAGGCCGTCGTCTGGCACCTGATCGTCTCCCATCCCCGGCTTCGGCGGAATGAAATGAAATGGGAATCCGCAAGATGAGCCGGCCGGCCGTCTTTATCGACCGCGACGGCGTTCTGAACGCGACGGTCCTGAACCCCGCAACGGGGCGCATGGAATCTCCACTTACCATCGAGGATTTTCACCTCATCGACGGTGCGATTCCGGCGCTGCTGCAGTTACAGGGCGCAGGATTTCCGCTCATCCTTGTGTCGAATCAGCCGAACTTCGCCCTGGGTAAGTCCAGCTATGAAACGCATAACCGGATTCATCACAAACTCAAGACCATCCTGAACTCCGCGGGTGTTCGCTTTTTGCGCTTCGGCTACTGCCTCCACCATCCACGCGGCGTCACCCCTGGCTATTCCCACGCGTGCCAGTGCCGCAAGCCCTCTCCAGGGATTCTCCTGCAGGCGCGGGACGACTTCGGTCTCACCCTCGCCGATTCCTGGATGATCGGAGACCGGCCCGCGGACACCCGCTGCGGCCGCGTTGCAGGCACGCGCACCATTCGCATTGATCCCGAAAGATCAGATTTCGGGCTGGCCGCGCAAATTGCCGACCGCTGTGCCGACTACTTCGCGCGGAATCTCACCGAGGCCGCCGAAATCATTCTTGGCGACCCTGCCCGTCGTACCACGGCCAGCCCCGGCCGCCGCCAGAGCACTGGTGTCGATCTCGTAGCCCGCGGTCCGCGCATCGTGATGAAACATCTCCACCGTCTCTCGCGAGTACTCGTGTAGGTCCCGGCCCAGCAGCTCCATTTTGCGCAGCATTTCCGGAGGCACGGTGACGATGTCGCATCCCGACTCCTCGGCCTGAAATATATTCAACACCTCTCGAGGGCTCGCCCACAGCAGCTGCGCCCGAGGACGCCACCGCAGGATCCGCTTCGCCTCGGCCATCAGCGGAACTGGATCGACCCCTGTGTCGGCGACCCGGCCCGCGAAGACCGATACGATCGCCGGGGTCTCCGGCGCCAGCGCCTGGACAACCCACTCCACCTGCTCCAGAGCCAGGATCGCCGTCACGTTGACCGTGACTCCCGCGTCACCCAGCCTGCGAATCAGAGGGCCCAGGAAAGCTCCCTGGCGATTCGTCACCGGAATCTTCACATTAACGTTCGCACCCCAGCTCGCAATCGCGAGCGCCTGCATCTCCATTTCCGCTTCGTCGTCGGCAAAGATTTCCAGCGATACCGGCCGGTCGGGGATGGCACGCAGCAGCGAACGCGCGAAGGCCTCATAGTTCCGCACACCCGCTTTGCGCATCAACGTCGGGTTGGTGGTGAAGCCGCGAATCCAGGGTTTCGCGTACATCTCCAGGATTCCGGGTAAATCGGCGCCGTCACTGAACAGTTTGATCCGCAATTCTTCAATCTTCTTCATAACCTGCCCTTCTCGTTTCGACTCGGTTCGGTTTCCGCTTTTTGAAATCTCTCTGCGATGCTTCGCCTGAGCGCGGCCCCACTCTCGCCCACCCACTGCCGAAAGACCAGCAGCACAAATCGGGCGTTGCCGATCAGATATCTGCGCCACAACCGGCGAGGCTCCATCGCCAGGCGAAACAACCATTCCAGCCCGACGGTCTGGAAAAAACGTGGGGCTCGCCGCCGCAACCCTCCTTGTGTGTCCAGCGCGGCGCCGACTGCAAGGATCGCCCCGGCGTTCAGAATCCCTCGATTCTCCTGCATCCAGATCTCCTGCTTCGGCGCTCCAAACGCAACACAGATCAGATCAGGTGCCGCGTCGGCAATAGAAATCCGGATCCTCTCCAGCTCAGCCGGGTCATCTTCAAAGCCGTGGGGTGGGCAATACGTCCCACATATCTGCAGGGTTGGATACCTGGAGCGCAGCTGATGGGCCGCTGTGACCGCCGCACCCGGCAGTCCCCCGAGAAAAAATACCCTGAAGCCGTAGTGAGCGGCCTCCGCGCACATCCTCTCCATCAGATCTCCACCCGTCACGCGTTCCGGAATGGGAACCCCCAGCACACGCGAAGCCATGACCACTGAAACACCGTCAGGAACGGCGAGGTCGGCATCGCGCATGGCCTCGGCAAAGCGGCTGTCCCGCTGCGCCATCGTGACCAGATGGGCATTCGGCCCAACAACGGTCAGCGGCGGAAACTCCCCGCGATGCAGCAGCGCCTCCACCATCAGCACCGCGGCGTAATCCATGGTGATGCGATCCACTGGAAGCTTTCCCAGAACGAAACGCGGCGGTAACGGCAACCGCGCCGGCGCCGAAGCAACATCCCCTGCACCCTCTTCCAGCGCTTCTTCGGTCAGGCCCACAGGACTTCCTTTCGTTTCCAGAACTCCTGCGGCGCCACGCCGTTGCCCACGGCGGTCCGGCGCAACTCATCCCGGACCCGGCGCGAGACGTAGCCCGGCGACGCGTGAAAAGCGTGCGCGAACGCCGCCAGCCCGCGCAGGTAGTGCCTCTCCGCGAGCTGCATGTTGAATTCCCGCAGCGCCTCCTTAGCTTCAAAGGCCTCCGGACGCACAAAGCCTCCCAGCGGTTCGGCGATCTCCCCCAGCGCACGCGGTTGCTTTCCCCATAACTCGGAGAGCAGAAGGTACTGCACATAGATCGCGGCCAGCTGCTGCTTTTGGAGGTTGCGGGAACTCACGCTGTCAGGACGGATGCGGAATCCCACCAGGGCCTCCGGAATGCAATGGATCTCGTGACGCAGCGCCATCCGCCACCACAAATCGGCGTCCTCCGCGTGGATATCCATGCGATAGCCTCCGACGGCCCGCACCTTATCCACGTCCAGTGCAACAGAGGAGTGGCAGATCGACAGAAGATATCCGCTCTGCACCATCGCCCGCAGTTCGTCAGGCGTGCCCTGAGAACATCGGAACTGCCCGGCACAGCGATCCCGCGGATGATAGTCGGCCAGGGAATAGATCAGCCCTGCATCCGGATGCTCGGCGATCGCATTCTGCAGCTTCTCTATCCGAGCAGGATAGGACACGTCGTCTGCATCCATCCTGACCAGCCACGGGGTTCGCGCCTCGTAAAGCAGCCGGTTCAGGGCGGCCGTCACGCCTGCGTGCTCCTGCTCTAGGACGCGCAACCGGGGCCACGGGAAGCCAACTCGCGCCATCTTGTTTTCGAGGTCTCTGAGATACGCCGCGCTGCCGTCGGAGCCGCCATCGACGACTACCAGAATCTGGAAGTTTCTGCTCGTCTGACCCAGCAGACTCTCCATCGCCTCCGGCAGCCATGGCATGGCGTCGCATACCGGCATTCCTACAGTTAGCCCTGCGTTGGCTTTCTCCATAACCACCCTGCGCCGGCGGCCCCGAGAGCGTAATTACGCCTCCTGCCGGCATGAAATGTTCTGAAGTACGAGGGAACTTATAAATGGCGCTCAGGTAACACAGGCTGTGGATCGCGCATTCGCCATGCCGCTGGTAATGACGCCAACAGGCCATAACTTTTCCATAACCCTGACTTGGGTAACGGTCACAGTCACAGAAAGGGTTGCTATTCACGCCCGCGAGGTCCAAACATAGGGATCGTAGTTTCATTCTGGGCCAGAAAACCCCAGCCAGTTTCACAACGTAACCTGCAGGACCCATTCGCAATCGTCAAAGGAATCAAAATGCTCCTTTCGGAGGGAAGCTACTTTATCGTTGGGGGTGCCGGCTTCATCGGCAGCCACTTCGTCGACGCGCTGCTCGCGTCCGAAGATACCCGCCGCGTCACCATCTTCGACAACTTCTCTTCGGGCCGCGAATGGCACTACGAGAAGCACGTCGGCGACGCGCGGCTGACCGTTGTCCGGTCCGACGCCAGCGACGTCAACGCCCTCAGCGCCACCATGGACGGCCACGACTGGGTCATTCATCTGGCTTCCAACCCCGATATCGCTGCAGCCGCCGAGAAGCCTGAGATTGACTTCTACCGCGGCACGCTCCTGACCAACAACGTGGTCGAAGCTATGCGCCGGACCGGCCTGCATCGTCTCCTCTATGCCTCGGGCAGCGGTGTCTACGGGGACACCGGGTCACGTCTCGTCGGCGAGGATCATGCTCCCCTGGTCCCCATCTCCACCTATGGCGCCAGCAAGCTGGCCTGCGAATCTCTCATCGCCAGTTATTGTTCGATGTTCGGTCTGCGCGCCTGTGCCTTCCGCTTCGCGAACGTCGTCGGTGCCCGCCAGACCCACGGCGTCGGCTTCGACTTTGTGCGCAGGCTTACCGCCAAGCCCAAACGGCTGCGCATTCTCGGCGATGGCCATCAAAGCAAGCCTTATATCCATGTCACCGACGTGGTCGACGCCGCTCTCTGTGCCGCCAAGAGGGCCACCGCACCCTTTTCCGTCTTCAACGTCGCCACCGATGACGCCGTGACCGTAAACGAAATCGCCGACCTCGCGGTTGAAACCCTGGGCATCGCGGCGAAACCCGTCTTCGAGTACACCGGAGGAACCCGCGGCTGGCGGGGCGACGTGCCCGTCGTCCGTCTCGATTCCACCCGTATCCGCTCCCTCGGCTGGTTCCCAAAACGGAACAGCCGGGATGCGATGCGCCAATCTTTGCAGGAGCTGACCGCTGATGCACGCATCCTTCACAACTGACTCCAACCCTTTTCCCGCTGTCCTGAACATGACTCCCTTCGACGCCTGGTCTTCGCACTCCTCGCCGTCGGACGATGGGCTCCCGGGCAAATACCAGGCCACAAAAGACTCCCTCCAGCGAGAATCGCTCTGGCCTCCACGCCTCGCGCTTCTCGCCGGCGGTTTGGCCACGCGACTGCGCCCGCTCACTTCGTTCATGCCCAAGTCGCTCATCCAGATCGCCGGCGAGCCGTTTCTCGGACACCAGCTCCGTCTCATTCGCGCGGGCGGCATCCGGGAGGTCGTGCTCTGCTGCGGCTTCCTCGGCGAACAGATCGAGGACTTCGCCGGCGACGGCAGCCATTTCGGCCTTTCGATCACCTACAGTCACGGCGGCGAGCAGCCTCTGGGCACCGGAGGCGCGCTGCTGAAGGCGCTCCCCCAACTCGGCCAGCGCTTCCTCGTCATGTATGGCGACAGCTGGCTCACCGAGCCCATCGAGCCGGTCTGGCGGACCTTCCTTGACGCCGGCAAACCCGCGCTGATGACGGTTTTCCGTAACGAGAATCGGTGGGGAGCCAGCAACGTCGAGTTTCGCAAAGGCGCCGTCGTTCGCTATGACAAGCGCCATCCTTCCCCCGCGATGCGCCACATCGACTATGGGCTGGACGCCCTCGACGCCAGCGTTCTCTCGTCGTGGAGCGTCCCCATCTTTGATCTTGCCGAGGTGTGGTCCGGACTGGCGAAGTACTCCCTGCTGGCCGGGTACGAAACCTCGGAGCGCTTCTACGAAATCGGAAGCCTTTCCGGAATGCGCGAGACCGAGATGGTGGTCGCCACCTCCCCGCGCGTGCGACGCGTTCTCACTTACGCAAGATGCAGCACCCCTCCACCGCAGCGAGATACGCAGGTGGTGTGACGTTGATCATGACGCGAACACCCCTGCGTATCTCGATTGGCGGCGGCGGCACCGATCTCCCTTCCTATTACCAGGAAAACGGGGGCGGCTTCGTCATTTCTGCCGCAATCAATAAATACGTCTATATCACGGTTAATCGGAGTTTCCTGCCGGGCTATTTCCTCAAGTATTCCGAGACGGAGCACGCGGATACCTGCGAGCAGATTCGCCATCCGCTCATGCGTGAAGCGCTCCGTATGCATCACGCCCCGTCGCCTCTTGAAGTCGTGAGTGTCGCCGATGTTCCTGCCGGCACCGGCCTCGGCTCTTCGGGCACCTTCCTCGTCGGCCTGCTTCACGCCCTCTACGCGTGGCAGCGGGAGCCGGTCACTGCGGAAGCCCTCGCCCGCGAAGCCGTGGAGATCGAAATGAACCGGCTCGGCGAGCCCGTCGGCAAGCAGGATCAGTACATCGCCGCGTACGGCGGAGTGCTCTGCCAGGAATATCTGCCCGACGGCGAGGTCCGGGTCACTCCGCTGCGTATGACCGAGGAATCGCTGCGCGAGCTGCGCGACTCCCTCATGCTCTTCTTCCTGGGCGAACTGCGCAGCGCGTCGTCGCTGCTGGGCGAGCAGAAGCGCCTCTCCGAAGCGCGCGACCCGGCGATGATCGACAGTCTGCACTTCGCCCGCATGCTCGGCCGCGAGATTCGCAGTGTCCTCGAGGGAGGCCAGGTGGCCGACTTTGGCCGCCTCATGCATGAACACTGGATGCGCAAGCGCAATCGCAGCCGCGCCATGACCACCAGCCGCATCGATTCCCTTTACGATCTCGCACGCTCGGATGGCGGCGCTACCGGAGGCAAGGTCGTCGGCGCCGGCGGCACCGGCTTCCTTCTCCTGCACACCCACGATCGCCGGCGTCTCCGCGACACGATGCTCCGCGCCGGCCTCAGCGAAATGGATTTCAGCTTCGACTTCGACGGATCGGTGGTACTCCTTCGCAATGTTTAGCGCCAGACTTCTCCCGGAACCGCAACCATGAACGCGCGCGCTCTGCCCCTCTACGACCCGGCTTCCGATGCGCCTGTCGAGTGGACGCTGCTCGATCTCTTTGCCATTTTCGTCCGCCGCCGCGCCTGGATCCTGGCGGCGATGGCGGTCAGTTGCTGCGCGGCATATCTGTACTGGCTCTGGGCCACACCACGCTACCGCGCCACCGCAGTGATCGAAATTCAGAAGGAGTCCACCGGCGCCTTCGGCCTCGACAACACCACCGCGGACCGGCCATCCACCCCGATCGGCGATTCTTTCGATGACAACCTCACACTCCAAACCGAAATCGGCATTCTGCAGTCCGACGCGGTCACCCTCGACGTCATCCGCAGTACCGGCCTCGAGCCGACCGCGGATTATTTCGCGCCCCATTCAGGCACCGGTGCCGCCGTCCACCGTCTCTGCTTCTGGCGCAAGCCCTTGGAACCGCTCTCCACACCGCTGGCCGACGCCCCCAATCGCCGCTTCGTTGCCCTGAAGATTTTCGCTGCGCATCGCCGCATTGCTCCGCAGGCCGGTACCCGTCTCATCGCGATCGGCTACGCGGACCCCGATCCCGCTCTCGCTGCATCCGTCGCCAATGCCCTGGTTCAGGCGCTGGCCGACTATCGGTTCCAGTCGCGCTCCACCGCTGCCGCAACGTCCGCTTCCTGGCTTTCGGCTCAGCTCGCCGGACTGAAACAACAGACCGACGCGTTGGACGCCCGCGCCGCAGCCCTCGATCGCGCCTCCGGCGACTATGGCGATGACGGCTCTCACAACCCCGTCCTGGCTCGCCTCGACTCTCTCAACGCAGCGCTTTCCGCCGCTGAATCCAGCCGGATCGTTCGCGAAGCGATCTGGCGTGCAGTCCAGACCGGCGATCCCGAGGCGATCTCCGGACTCGCGGGAAATCCCAATGCCGGCCCGAACACCCAGAATTCACTCGCCCTCCTCCAGGCCCTCCGCTCCCAGGAATCGGCACTGGAGAGTCAGATCGCCGAATCCGCCAATCGCTACGGCGAGAACTGGCCAGCCTTCATCGAACAACGCGACCGCCTGAAAAGCATTCAGACCTCGATCCGCGAGGAGGTCCGGCGTCTTGGTGAACGCGCCCACACCGACTATCAGGTTTCGCTCGATGCGGAGACCGCCGCTCGCGACGCCTTCACCGAGCAAAAGAATCTCGCCTCGCAACTCACCGGCAATGCTGTAGCCCTGCGCCTCGCCCGTCAGGAAGCCGGCCAGAGCCGGACGCTGTACACCTCCCTGCTCGGCCGGCTCCAGCAAACCGGAGTCCTCGAAGGCCTGCACTCCGGCAATTTCGCCGTGGTCAGTCCCGCGCTCGTCCCGCCTTCGGATCAACCGTCCAGTCCGAACCTGCTGCTGCTCGCCGCAATGGCGCTCGGCCTGGGCACCCTCGCCGGATGCAGCGCTGCGATCACCCGCGAACTCACCGATAACGCGATTCGCACTCCGGCGGATCTGGAAGCTCTGCTTGACGCGCCTGTCTTCGCCGAAGTTCCCCACTATCGGCTCCCTGAGCCCTGGTATCGGCGCATGCTGCCTTTGCCGATCGCGCTGCAGCGGAGGACCGAATTTGGGTTTGAAATTCCCGCTCCCGAGACCCCGTTCGTCGAGGCCCTGCACCGCCTGCGCGCTTCCCTGCTTCTCTCCCACAGCAGTCGACCTCCGCAGGTCATCACGATCACCGACGCGCGACCTTCCTCCGCGCCCGCCGTTGTGAGTCACGCTGACGGCACGCCGCCCTCGCTGGCTCTCGGGCTCGCCACAATCCTGGCTCAGCATGGATCGCGGGTACTGTTCGTCGATGCCCATCTCCGCTCGGCTCCCGATATCAACGCCTCAGCCCAAAGCGGGCACAGCGAAATGCTCTCCAGTGAAGCCGTCATCCCGATCATCCACGCGGTCGCCGGCCTCCCCGCTCTCTCCGTGCTCCAGGCAGGCGCGCATCCCCCCTGCCCTTCCGAACTGATCGCCTCCTCGCGCATGGCCAACCTGCTCGCCGACTGGCGCGAGATGTTCAGCTTCATCGTGATCCACGCTCCCGCTGCCGTCTTCGCCGACGCTCTGGTCCTCGCCCAGCTTTCCGACGCGGTGCTGGTCTCGGCGCAGGCAGGCGAAACCCGGCGAGAAGAGATCCTTCCCGCCTTTCACGCACTCAGCCGACAGATTCCCGATCACGCGGTTCTCGGCGCGGTTCTCGAAAATGCTCGCCCCGGACTTCTCCATGCGCCCGCCTGAAGTCTTCTCCTGTCTCGCCGTCTGCCTTGCGCTCCTCGGCCGTCCGGTTCCCGTGCACGCCCAGCAGCCGGCGTCCTCGGCCCCGCCCGCCGCAATTCTGCACTCCGAACAAGATTCCCCGTCCTCCTCGCTTCCGTCGTCCTCGGTTTCCGACCCGAACTCGGATCGGCTGGCACCCACCGAGTCTCTCCTGATTGGTTCCGGCGACCTTCTCCGCATCACCGTTCTGCGTGAGCCGGAACTGGATCAGCACGTCCGTGTTCTGGACTCGGGGGACGTAGTCCTTACCCTCACGGGCAGGATCGCCGTGCAGGGGCTCACTCCCGCACAGGCCTCCGCCCGCATCGCCGATCATTACCGTGCCGGCAATTTCCTCCTCCATCCCGAGGTCGCCGTTTTCGTCGAAGAGTACGCCACGCAAGCGGTGACGATTCTCGGCCAGGTAGTCCATCCCGGCGCCATCCATCTTGCGGCGCCCCGAACTCTGATCGATGTCATCTCACTCGCTGGCGGCCTCACCCCGGATGCCGACCGGCACATCGTCGTCCAGCGCGGCGGCAAGGGTGGCGAGCGCATTCGCGCCTTCCTGCCCAACCGTGCCGAAGATGCGCTCAACGCCGATATCCTCGTCCGCCCCGGTGACACAGTGGTTGTCCCCAAAGCCGGTATCGTCTATGTCCTGGGCGACGTCGCGCACCCCGGCGGCTATGTCATGCGCAACGACTCCCAGCTCACCGTCCTGCAGGCGATTGCGCTGGCTGCCGGAACCTCCAGGACAGCCAGTGAAAAGCGCGTGCGCCTCGTACGCAACATCGACGGAATCAGCCAGTCCATCGATCTGCCCCTTCACGATATGGAGCGCGGCCGCGCACCCGACGTTCCCCTCCGCGCCGACGATATCCTCTACGTGCCCTTCAGCCTCGCAAAGAACATCTCCCTGGGTATCGCCAACATCACGGCCGCTGCCAGCTCCGCCCTCATCTACGCCGCGAAATGAATCCCGCCCGGCTTCGCGCCTCCCCTCGTCGCAGGTTCGCGCGGCTGCCTCTTGAAGACGTAGCCTGCGTTGCCCTCTTCGTCTTCTTCGCGATGCAGGGGGCCATCCCCTATATCGCCCCCGCGCAGTCCCTTGAGATGACCGGCTCAGCCCCCGGTAGACTCACGACGATCGGCGGCATCGCTTCCCAGGCCATCGCGAATGGCGTCATGCTCGCACTCATCCTGCGGCGCCCGCGCTTTCTCCTCCGCCGCATGGCTGAACTCCCCTGGCTTGTCATTCCCGCCGGGATGAGCGTCCTCGCCATCGCATCCGCGGCCTGGTCCCTCGATCCGATTCTGACCCTGCGCCGCGGCATTCCCTTTACCCTCGCCGGTCTCTTCGGACTCTGGTTCGCCACGCGCTACTCCCAGGCGCGTCAACTCGCCATTCTCCGCATGGCGATGATCGTCCTCGCCGTTGCCACCGTCGCGCTCGTCGTTCTGGACCCTTCGCTCGGCCTCGATCTTTCCCCCGGCCATGCCGCCGACTGGAAAGGCGTCTTCACCCAGAAGAATGCCTGCGGCCGCATGATGGTCCTCGCCACCGCGGTTCTCCTCTGCGGAGAACGCCGCAGCCTTTTCCGAATCAGCCGTCTCGCGACACTCACCCTGTTCCTCTTCGTTCTGCTCATGAGCGGCTCCCGCGGCGCATGGATGATTGAAGCCTCGCTGTTTCTTCTCTTCGGATTGCTCTCCATTGCCCAGCGTGCCGGCCAGCGCATCCGGCTCGTCCTCGCCGTCGCAGCACCGCTTGTCACCATTGCCTCGGGAGCATTCCTCGTCTTTGACTTTCCCCTCATCGCACCGCTTCTGGGTCGAGACTCGACCCTCTCTGGACGCACTGCCATCTGGGCGCAGGTCGCGCACTTCATCGCTCAGCGTCCTCTCTTCGGCTACGGCTACGACGCTTTCTGGCGAGGCATGCAGGGACCGTCGTTCCAGGTCGCCGCCGCGGTTCACTTCATCGTCGCTCACGCGCACAATGGTTTCCTCGAAATCGCCCTCGAACTCGGCGCAGCCGGACTCCTGCTCTTCGCCTTTAGCTGGCTGCGCGGCTGGTTCGGGCTTTGGCCCCTCTGGCAGCGCGGCGATCTGCATAGCGTTGCGTGGCCTCTGGCCATCCTTGTCCTCATCGCCCTCTACGATCTCGACGAGAACACCCTCCTGATCTACAACGGCCTCTTCTGGATTCTCTACGTTGCGGCGCTCGTCACTACGGAACGTGCCCGCGGTGAGCGCCGTCACACCGCCGCGCGCCGAAATCGTGAAATCCTGACATCGAACCCGCAACGACTTCCGCCTCTCGGCGAAGCCGCTCAGGAAGTCTCGTGAACCCGACTGTCCTTATCTACCGTTCCGACCTGCTGCCTGCCTCCGAAACGTTTGTCGCCGCTCAGGCCCATGCCCTGCGCCGTTATACCCCCTGCTTTGCCGGCCTCCGCCCCATACCCACCACCCTCCTCATCGATCCCTGCGACACGACCCTTCTCACCCGCAGTGATAAACCTGCCGACAAGATCCGGCGCCGCCTTTTCCTCGCGACCGGCATCGCTCCCCAATTTGTCCGTCTCCTCGAGCGCCGTCACCCCGTGCTGCTGCACGCGCATTTCGCCATCGATGCGGCGGCCGCTCTTCCGCTGCAAAAGCAACTCGACATCCCCCTCGTCGTAACGTTGCACGGGTACGACGCCACCACCTCCGACCAGAGTCTCCGGCACTACGCCGCAGGCCGCACCTACTTACGCCACAAAACGGAGCTGCGCGCTCGCGCACGGTTCTTTATCTGCGTCTCGGAGCACATCCGCCGCCAGGCTCTCGAGCGCGGCGTTCCTGAAGACAAGCTCCGCACCTTGCCCATCGGAGTCGACCTGAACTTCTTCGTACCCGATCCGCTCCGCTCCCGCGACCTCGATCCGATCGTTCTCTTCGTCGGCCGCCTCGTCGAAAAGAAGGGTTGCGAGCACCTGATCCGCGCCATGTCCCACATCGAGGCCCGTCACCCGGCGGCGAAACTGCTGATCGTCGGCGACGGTCCTCTGCTCGATCCGCTGCGCGCCCAGGCCCGCGCCAGCCTTCGCCGCTGTACCTTCCTCGGATCGCAGCCCCCCAGCGTCGTTCGCGATCTCCTGTACCGTGCCACGGTCCTGGCCGTTCCCAGCATCGTTGCCGGCTCCGGCGACAGCGAGGGCCTGCCCATCACTCTTTGCGAAGCTCAGGCCATCGGCTTGCCCATCGCTGCCTTTGACGGCCCAGGCGTCTCCGAGGCGGTTGTCGCCGATGAAACCGCACTGCTCGTCCGGCAGGGTGATGAGAGTGCCTTCGCGGAGGCCATCTCCCGCATCCTTACCGATGCCGCCCTCTCCAAACGCCTCGCCATCGCCGGACGCCGGCGCGCCGAAGAACACTTCAGCCTCGAGAAACAGACCGCCCGCCTCGAAGACCTGTACACCGAAGCGCTCCAGTAGCGCCGCCCCATGCCCGAGGAATCCCTCCGTCAAAGCTCCCTCTGGATGATCTCCGGCCAGGGCATCGCCATGGCTGCTCAGGCAATCTACTTCATCCTCATTGGCCGCGCCCTCGGCAGTCACGAATACGGAGCCTTCGTCGGCGTCGCCGCGCTCATCGGCGCGCTCAGCCAGTTCAGTTCACTCGGCATGGAAATGATTCTGGTCCGCAACGTGAGCCGCGACCGCGCCTCCTTTGCTCGCACCTGGGGTCACGCGCTCGCCATCGCAGCGGCTGGATTCCTTGTGCTCCTCGCGGCGTCCATGCTCTACGCGCACTTTTTCCTGCGCCCCGCACTCCGTCTGCTCGTCCCCTGGATCGCGCTTGCCGACGGACTCCTTGGCAAACTGATCCAGCTCACCGCGCGTGCCTTTCAGGGCGCCGGACGCCTCGCATGGACCGCTCGCCTCACGGCGTTCACGAACATCGCTCGCGCTCTCACTGCCGCTCTCGTACTGCTGTGGACCAGGATCCACAGCATCCACGTCACCGCGTTGCTCTGGACGCACGTCTACTGGATCTCTACGCTTGCCGTCGCGCTCTTCGTGCTCGTTTTGATCTCGCTGCAACTTGGCCTTCCCCGTTTCGTTCGCATCCATCGCACCGACCTGAGCGAAGGCCTCAGTTTCTCCCTCTCCAGTTCCTCGATTTCCCTCTACAACGACATCGACAAGACCTTCCTCGTCAGTCTCGGCCAGACCTCCGCCGCTGGCATTTACTCAGCAGCCTACCGAGTCGTCGATGCCGCCAGCGCCCCCATCTTTGCTGTCTACGCCGCTGCCGCTCCGCGCTTCTTCCGCGAAGGAGCCCACAGCGTCCATCGCGCCCGCGACTTCTCGCGAATGACGCTGTCCCGCACGCTGCCGTAATCCATCGGAGCAGCAGCCTTGCTCGCACTCGCTGCGCCAATCCTGCCCCGTCTCTTCGGCCCGTCGGGCGGCGAATCGGTTTCGGCACTCCGCTGGCTCTGCCTGCTGCCCGTTCTGCGCTCGCTGCACTACGCCTGGGGATCGGCCATCACCGCCTCCGCTTCGCAGTGGAACCGCACCGCAACCCAGTTCGGCGCCGCCGCCCTCAATTTGTGCCTGAATGCGTTACTCATTCCGCGCTGGTCCTGGCAGGGAGCAGCCGCCGCCAGTCTGCTCACCGACGGCGCGCTCGTTGCTGCCAGTTTGTTTGTGCTGGCGCGCCTGATCCGCCGCGAAACGGCGACAACTCAGAACGCGCTCATCCCTGCGGTCAACGTCTAATTCCCGTTCACGCTCAGCTCCCGCATCAGGAACACATAATCCAGCGCGATTTCCTTCAGATAGTCGTACCGTCCCGACGCCCCGCCATGTCCCGCCGTCAGATTCGTGTGCAGCACCAGATTGCGCGCATCGGTACGCAGCGTCCGCAACTTCGCTACATACTTCGCCGGCTCCCAGTACATCACCTGCGAATCGTGCAGCGACGTCTTCACCAGCATCGCCGGATAGTCTTTGGCCTCCAGATTGTCGTAGGGTGAATAGCTCAGCATGTACTCGAAGGCCTCTTTCCCGTTCGGATCGCCCCACTCTTCGTATTCCGGCACTGTGAGCGGCAAGGTGGGATCCAGCATCGTGTTCATCACATCGACGAACGGCACATGCGCGATGATCGCCCGATACAAATCCGGCCGCAGGTTCGCGATCGCGCCCATCAGCAATCCACCGGCGCTGCCGCCCTCCGCGGCCACGCGATCCGCCGCGCCCCATCCCTCCGCCACCAGATGCTCCGTCACCGCGATGAAGTCCGTGAACGTGTTCCGCTTCTGCATCAGCCGTCCGGCATCGTGCCATGCCTTGCCCAGGTCCCCGCCGCCGCGCACATGCGCATACGCCAGCACAAAGCCACGATCCAGCAGGCTCAGCCGATTGCTGCTGAACCCTACCGGCAGCGAATATCCATAGGCTCCGTATCCATATACCCACAGTGGATTCCGGCCCGGTTCCTTTTTGTCCTTACGCCACACCAGCGAGACGGGCACCTCGACGCCATCCGCCGCCTTGGCAAAGATCCTCTCCGACGCGTATCGCTCGCGTTCGAAACCGCCCGGCACCTCCACCTGCTTCAGCAGCTTCGATTCTCCGGTCGCCACGTCATATTCGAAGACCGACGCCGGCGTTACCAGGGATTGGTACGCATAGCGATACCCGCCCGTCTCGTATACCCGGTTCGCATGCGGATGGATACTGTACACGGGTTCCGGAAAACCAACTTCCCGGCCTGCATCCATCTCCGGTCCATCTCCGCGAAACGGCCGCACCAGGATGTGCTGCAATCCCTCGCGGCGCTCCCACACCACCGCGTGACCGGCGAACAGCTCCACTTCTTCCAGCATCGCCTCGTCGCGCACCGGGATCAGTTCTCTCCAGTTTTCATTTCCCGGACTCTCCAACGGCGCCGTCACGAGGCGGAAGTTTCTGCCTGTGTCATTGGTCCGAATGTAAAGCTGTCCGTTGCGATGATCGGCGTAGTACTCGATCTCGTCGCGCCGCGGCGCCACCAGACGCCACGTTCCCCGCGGGTCGTCCGCGGGGAGGAATCTCTCCTCTGCCGTCGTGTGGCTCGAACTTTGCAGGATCAGGTACTTGTCATCGCGCGTTCGCCCCGCGCCGATGTTGAACCTCTCGTCTGTCTCCTCGTACACCAGCTCGTCTTCGGTGTAATGCGTTCCCAGAACATGCCGGAAGAACTGGAACTGCCGCTTCTGCTCCTCGTCTTCCACCGTGTAGAACAGCGTCGTATTGTCCGCGGCCCAGACCACCGATCCCACGCGCTCGGCGTGTTCCTTGAACACGTCGCCGGTACGAAGATCCTTCACGTAAAGCTTGTATTGTCGAAATCCCCTGTTATCGCAGGTGTACGCGAGCAGATGTCCATCGTCGGAAACCACCATCGTTCCCAGCGCCATGAACGCTTCGTTCTCCGCCAGACGATTCACATCCAGCAGAATCTCTTCCTCGCCCGTCGGACCCTCGGCCGTACCCCGCTTCCGGCAGTAGATCTCGTACTGCTTTCCTTCCTCCGTACGCTGGTAGTACCAGTAATCGCGATCGCGAAACGGAACCGAAACGTCGGTCTCTTTGATGTGGCTCCGCATCTCCTCGTAAAGCTGCTTCTGCAGATCCTCGGTACCGTCCATCACGCGACGGCACCAGGCGTTCTCCGCCTCCAGGTACCCCACCACCTCGGGATTCTCTTTCTCCTGCAGCCACGCGTAGTCGTCCACCAGCGTGTGCCCGTGGACCGTCCTCTCCGTGTGCCTGCGCGCCGCCACCGGCGGGAGCACAGCGATCTCACCGTTTCCAGCGCTCATCGTTCCTCTCGATTCAGGATTCTTTTGCAACGCAATGCATCAGATGCAGACAGGAGGCTACCTGCCAACCCCAACCCGGTAATCGCAGGGCTGTCACAGGGAACCGGCCACCAATGCCGATCGACTACTGGCTATTGGCTATTCCCTATCCCTAATCCCTGCTTTTAACGCCCTGCCACGGCCTGATCCAGCATGGAGTAAAGATCGTCGAAATTCGTGATCTGCCTGTACCCGTGTTCCGTCACCACAAACGCCGTCGGCGTCTCGTTGATCCCCATCCGCTCCCCCAGCGCCGCGTCGGCTTTCACCTCCGCCGCCAGATTGCCCTGTGGATCCATCACGAAGGGCAACGCTGCGCCGTGCTGCTGCGCAAATTTCTGCGTGAAGTTCTGCAGGTCATTTTTGGTCTCAATGGATATCTGATTCGCAAAAATCGCATTGCGATAATCGTCGCCCAGCTTCTTCGATTTCGTGTCGAACCAGCGAGCATTCACCGCGGCCTGGAAGCTCCATACGTGCCCCGGAATCGGAAAGTCCCGCCGCACCCAGCCGACGTGATATTTCTCCACCGCCTCCATGAGGACCGGGTTCTCCCTTCCGCACATCGGACACTCCATGTCCGCGAACTCCACGATCGCCACCTTGTAGCCCGGCGGCGGATGCAGGGCGGAGGTGTCTTTTGGGTGCAAAACAGCCTGCTGGGTGGGTGCCGCCAGTGCGATCAGGGAAACGGCTCCAGTCAAAACAAACGCGCGGATTCCAAACATATTTTGAGTCTACAAAATCTCGGCGCAAAACGATGCTCAGCCCGCCGAAACCGCAATTTTAGCCCCCTGCTTCACGGCCCGCTTCGCGACTCTCCACTTCACGGCCACGTACGTCAGATACACCAGGTGAATCCCCATCGTCGCCGCATACGCCAGCACCAGATGCCGATGTCCGATGTCTCCCATCGCTACCTCCCTCCCGCCAACTGCGCCTGCCCCGGCGCGAATTCCAGCGCCCTGAGCGCTTCGTCCTGTTCGGCCTTTTGCGCGCGATACTCCGCCACATACCGCAGGCTCGCCACAAAAATTCCCCACCTCAGCCCCACGGCCAGGTTCCACCAGATTGCCGGCATCATGCTCGGATCGAGCCCCGATCCCGGTGCGCCGCCAAACACCGGCGCTGGATGCTGCGTCCGCCACCATCGCGTCGACATATAGACCCGCGGCACGTCGAGATACCCGAAGATCGCCATCACCGCGGCCAGGGTGCGCATCTGCGGTCCCGCGGCAAACCGCCGCAGCAGCAGGTACGCCACATAAATCAGCCACAGCACCAGCGTCGAGGTCAGCCGTGCGTCCCACGTCCACCAGATGCCCCATACCGCGCGTCCCCACAGCGATCCGGTCACCAGACCGATAAAACAGAAGACCACTCCCATCTCCGCCGACGCCACGGCCAGAGAATCCGCCTTCATCGCCAGCGTCTGGTTCCGATTCCTCACCGCAAGGTACACCAGCGAGCACCCCAGGTTGATCGCGAAGAATAACCCCATCCCCGCCCACGAAGGAACGTGGTAATAGATCACTCGCGCCACCTCGCCCTGGGCGGCATCCGGTGGCACCACGAACAGCGCCACGTGGAACCCTTCCGCCAGAACCCCCAGCGTGACCAGCAGCCACAACCATCGCCACAATTTCATATCTGCTTCTCCCTACCGCCCCAATTCCTCGATAAAAACAGGTCGCCCCTCACCTCGGCAGTTCCTTCACGGGCCCCGATGGGCCACCACTTACGTCAAATGTGAACCGCACCTTCACCTCGTCCACGGCAATTCCATACGGAAACGGATCGTACGGAGCCGATCCGGTAATCGCACTCATGGCTGCCCTATCCAGCGCCCTGTTGCTCGAAGAGTGCTCCACCGCCAGGCGGGTCGCGCTTCCGTCGGTGTGGATCCAGCCAACAATCTTCACCTCTCCCTGCGTGTCCGCGAGCGACTTCGACGGTCCAGCCAGCGTGTGCAGCCATCGCTCTTTCGTTTTGTTTTCGACTTCCGTCCAGTACCCCTTCAAATTGTCGCGGTCCGACGCGGGAATTCGG
>VFSW01002878.1_pt1 | contig 25925 bp, 16 predicted proteins | sample 5358111 | NCBI WGS metagenome assembly VFSW01 (sample SAMN11554181, study PRJNA540505) | mine drainage metagenome | isolation source: sediment from site ElyBrook_90M | place: USA: Ely Copper Mine, Vershire, VT | collected 2017 | reverse complement strand
AGTCGAACTCCATTCGCAAGCTTAGGTTGTTGTCCAAAAAGAGGGGACCACTTCAAACCGCATTAGAGGATCCTGCCCCAAAGGAGTGAAGGAAAAGTAAATCTTCCAAATCGTTCAATTGCCATGCAAAACATATTTACCTTACGATGCTGTATTTGAGAGGCGTGACCCTATTGACAGTTTCAAGACCCGCACTGGCTCAAGGTTAAGCGACGATGAAAGGTGCTCGCTCTCTAATCGGCGATGCTGATGGTAGTTACGCCAGAGCAGAAGCAAACCCGCGCGGCAGTTTTCACTTCTGTTGGCAAAAAGACTGCTTCTAAAGGAATGTAGATTATCAAGAATATGAAGGTGGAATCGAATTGTCGCCTGGGTGGCGTTACTCATCGAACACGACCTTGATGCTACCATATTTATTTCACGATTGACATAAGCGATTCTTCAAATAGCATTAGCGAATTATCCGAGTTAGAACTACGCCCTCTATTTCTGTTGGCCAGTGATTCCTATCGAATATTTCTAATTTCGCCTCTCTTTGCTAACAAAGAAGGTCAAGTATTCGAGGCGGCGGTTTCAAGCGTTTAGCGCAACGAAACGACTACTTGAAACGGTCCATAGCAACTTTCGAAAGAATCGCTAAAACAGTAGTAATCATTTTTGCCATTAACTACATAAATATGAGTTAGACTCTTACATTGAAAACTAGTCGCTCATTGGAGGTATTCAAATGTCAAAAGCAGTCGTACTTCTCAGTGGAGGTCTTGACTCTACTACTTGCTTAGCAATTGCCACTTCAATGGGTAGGGATTGCTACGCTCTAAGTTTCAAATACGGCCAAAGGCACTCGATTGAGTTAGATTTTGCTCGACGGGCCGCTCAAAAGTACGGTGTCAAGGAACATATTGTGGCGAATATTGATCTCAGCGTGTTTGGTGGTTCGTCTCTTACCACCGATATGCCAATCCCAACAGATTTTGAGTCTGCCGAACGCGCAGACATGATCCCATCAACTTACGTTCCAGCCCGAAACACAATTTTCTTATCGTTCGCCCTTGCCTACGCAGAAACAATTGAGGCCTCTGACATTTTTATTGGCGTTAACGCTCTCGACTATTCAGGCTATCCAGATTGTCGGCCTGAATTCATAAGGGCTTTCGAAAGCATGGCGAATTTAGCTAGCAAGGCAGCAATTGAAGGACGAATCAAAACAAGGATCATAACTCCTCTAATCGATCTAACTAAGGCACAGATAATAGAGCGAGGAATGCAACTGAATGTCGACTACGGCGACACCCATAGTTGTTACGACCCATCTGAAGATGGTCAAATATGTGGTCGGTGCGATTCCTGCATTCTCCGAAAAAATGGGTTTGATAGTTTGGGAATGGTTGATCCGGTGACAGTAAAATGAGCTATGTTGTAAAGGAAATTTTCTACACCCTACAAGGCGAAGGGAGCAGGACGGGACGTCCCGCAGTATTCCTCAGGTTTTCCGGATGTAATCTATGGACGGGGCGCGAAGTAAACCGTGCTGTGGCAATCTGCAAATTCTGCGATACTGACTTTGTCGGAACAGACGGAACGAACGGTGGCATCTACAAAAGTGCCGAAGACTTAGTCGATATAGTCGATGAATGTTGGCCAACAAGATCGCGTGAAAATCGGTACATAGTATGTACCGGTGGTGAACCACTTCTTCAAGTGGATGACGATCTAGTCAGTTGCCTACATCAAAGGGGCTACGAGATTGCGGTAGAAACTAACGGGACTCAACGTGCCCCCGATGGTATCGACTGGATATGTGTTAGTCCTAAAGCGGGTGCAAAATTAGTTCTTACTAGCGGGAACGAGCTAAAGGTAGTTATTCCTCAATTTGGAATCGATCTTGAATTCCTCCAGACCCTTGAATTCGAAAAGTTCTATGTTCAACCAATGGATAATTCAGAAATTGAAAGAAATACTAAGATCGCAATTGAGCATTGCATGCGGAACCCAAAGTGGAATCTTTCGATTCAAACTCACAAAATAATAGGAATACGATAATGGAAATATACAAGGAATTCTCATTTGATTCGGCACATCGCCTTGTTAATTTACCAGAGACACACAAATGCTCTCGATTGCACGGGCATACATTTAAGTTGACAGTATTCGTTAGTGGAAATGTAGATCCGAAACTGGGATGGGTACTCGATTTCGGAGAAATAAAAAAATACGTGAACCCGATAATTGAAGAGCTCGATCATAACTACTTGAACGAAATACCAGGACTTGAAAATCCAACTAGCGAGAACATTGCCATCTGGGCCTATTCCAGGCTAATCCAAGTTCTCCCTGTTTCGAAAGTTATGGTGAACGAGACTTGCACAACCGGATCTGTCTACGAAGGTAAACCATAATGCGCGACGTTCAATCCGAATACGATAACCGCGGAATAGGTCTCGAAGAGGTAGGAATTAGTGAATTTCACTTACCAGCACTCGTAACGGTTAGCAAGAGCAAAAAATTGTCAACGGTTGCAAAGATGTCGATAGCTGTGTCGGTACCCTCCAATATCCGCGGAACGCACATGAGCCGCCTAGTAGAGTCTGCAATGGACTTTCTCGACGAAATAACTCCAAATTCAGTTGAGAAATGTCACCAGGAACTATCAAGTCGTCTTGACTGCGTAAACACGACTTTGAGAATCGAATACGACTTATTCCGAGATAAAACTTCTCCAATGTCGAACAAGGTAGCACCGATGAGGTACGCGGCAAGAATAGATTCGTTCGGCGCAGGAGACGAACGCGTCACCATTGTAAGTTGCTCAACCAAGGTAACTTCGCTTTGCCCGTGCTCCAAAGAAATAAGCGATTACGGTGCACACAACCAACGAGGGAGCATCGAAATCGCAATCCAATATGACAAGCATGCTTTTCTAGATCTCGAAGATGATTTAGGAATCATCGAATGTATCGATATTGCAGAAAACTCAGGATCGGCCCAAATCTACGCACTTGTCAAGAGAGGCGATGAGAGGTTGATGACAATGCAAGCTTACGAAAATCCCGTTTTCGTCGAGGATATGGTGAGGAACTCGACTTTGAAGCTACTTAGAGCGAACAAGAATGCGTTTCGGGTAACGGTTTCGAATGATGAATCAATTCACGACCACAACGCATACGCGATATACACCGAACCTGCTTGGAATCACAAGTATGAAGCTATTCGGAGGTAATTGTTCTTGAATTGCTCCATCGTGGTTAATTGCACAAATCGAAAATCTCTACCGAGCGATCCAAACCTTATTTTCGCCGATTACTTCAAAATCGAACCGGACATGCAAGTTAACGCTTGGGCACATAACATTGAAGTTGCAGTCAAAACAATTCCAGCCTACGACTTGTACCAGGGTAATTACTGGAGCGAAGTTAGATCCCTCCGACGTATGCTCGAATTTCTCGATTTGGGTATTGAGTTTAACTTCTATGTCGCTTCTGCGGGAATGGGACTAATTTCGCTAGAGGATACAATTCCTTCATACAATGCTACATTTTCGCCCAATAACCCAAACTCTATTGGTTCAAGGAGTCGTGTAGTCGAGTGGTGGTCAACGATCAACACTATTATGAATCGAACTTCCCTTGAGAAAATCTTTCAAAGTTCTGACTTTACTTTTTTAGCCGTTTCTCAATCATACTTATTCCCAATGATTTGCGGAGGAATAGATCTGAGAGCAACCGATGGAAATGTTGCATTATTTTCAAGGAGCAAAAATATTCCGGCCAGTCTAAGTAACAATGCAATTCCTTTCATTGCTGATTTCGAGAATTATTTAGGGGGTACGCGCGATGTTCAGGTACTTAGAGTCCTTAGTAAGATTTTCCAAAACGTCGTTGAGCCCCTGAATTTAGAGCAAGTAAAAGAGTACCTTGAGTATCTCTTTGCAAATGAAGCTAGTAAGCGAAATTATAACCGTTCTACCGTAGCAGATTCAACTATTGAAACTTGGATTAAATCACAACTCTCGATCGACAATAAGTCATCTGCTACATCGCTTCTAAGAAGGTTACGCGACAGTGGTTTCGCATCTGAACAAACAAGATTTCGAAAAATCTACAAATCCGTAATAAGCGCCAACAACGATGATCTCAGAAGCAACTAACTCTACCTATATCAGCAAGCGTGCTATCCAAATCGAACAATCGCCTGGGGTGTTCGTGTATATGTTCTCTCTAAATGCGGGAGAGATACTAAAAATTGCAAACATATCCCGAATATCACGGGACTTCGAGGGTGAACTAATTGGTTATCAACGAGGCATCGTAAAAGAGCACGTCAAGGAGATCGTCGAATATCTGAATTCGGATACAGTCGTACTTTTCCCAAACCCAATAATCGTTGCCTTCGATATGACGACTAAATTCATCGCAAGTCGGGGACCCGGAGCTAGTGACGGATACGCTGTTGGAGGAACTCTTAGGATACCACTTGTTGAGGGTCAAGATAAGCCAGGGTGGATCGTTGACGGACAACAGCGGACCATAGCCCTTATGAACAGCAAGCGAAAAGATCTTCCTATCGCAGTTACGGCATTTCTATCACCGTCTGTTGAACTTCAGCGTGATCAATTTATACGGATCAATAACGCCAAGCCACTTCCCAGAGCAATTGTAAATGAACTACTCCCTGAAATTGACTTTCCACTCTCGTCGAGACTTTCGCTCCGAAGGCTACCCTCTGAACTTTGCAATTTTTTGAATAGCTATGATCAATCTCCATTTAAGGGCTTAATTAGGCGCCCTACGACCACTCCTAACGACCGAAGGATCGCTGTGGTTACAGATTCCAGCATTCTTAACATGCTTAATGAATCATTAAAGGTGACCGGTTCGCTCTTCCCCTACCGCAACACATCTAATGGCTTGGTAGATTTCGAAGGCATTATTAATGCCCTCAAGCTTTACTGGGGGCAAGTGAAAGAGACTTTCCCGGATTCGTGGGGGGTAGAGGCTAAAGATTCTCGCTTAATGCACGGAGTAGGTATTAGATCTATGGGGCGGTTGATGGATAGGATATTGATCGCTTATCCGCCTCAAAGGGATGAATCTATCAACTCAATACGGAAAGAGCTTGAATTTATAAAGCCTCATTGCAGATGGTCAAATGGAACATGGGAAAGTCTAGGACTCAAGTGGAATGACGTTCAAAATGTTCCCCGTCATATCAATGAAGTATCTAACTTCTTAATTCGTCTTCACTTTGAATACCAGGCACAACTTTAATGAAATTTTTCTTTCCCGATAGTCAAGACCAAGTTGATCCAAACTTTAACTTCGATACCGAAGACCATTTAATTCATCGCATTCGCCAACGGGATGACCGGTACGCACATGAGGTACTTTCACGGTCACCGTACGACGGCATACTTATTTCAAAGACAATGGTTGATGGCATAAACAATAAGTCGGGTAAATATTCGGTTGCCCAACGCAACAGATTCTATCGAGTAGGAGCTAATAATTTTTTTAGAACCAATCGCTCAGATGGACCCGATCTTCTCACTATGGGAGACTGCGGAGCTTTTACTTACGTAAGCGAAGATAAACCACCTTACACAGTTGATCAACTGATCGATTTTTACGATAGTTGCAAGTTCCAATTCGGACTATCACTAGATCATGCAATCTTGGGCTATAAAGGCAGAGATGGAGACCAATGTTACGATAGTGCTCCAAAGGAATGGCGTGAACGACAACAACTTACAGTTGAATTAGCTAGCGAATTTTATCGTCGCCATTCGGAACGTCATTGCACCTTTACGCCAATCGGGGTCGCGCAAGGTTGGTCACCCGGATCTTATCGATCTTCCGTGGAAAGCCTCCAAGAAATTGGATATAGCCGCGTTGCGCTTGGAGGAATGGTACCTCTGAAGACGCCTGAAATAATTGAATGTCTTGCAGAAATTTCGAAAATCATATCACCTGAAACGCAGATTCATCTCTTGGGTGTGACTCGAGTAGATTCAGTGAAAATTTTTGCAGGCTACCAAGTGACGAGCTTCGATAGCACTTCACCTTTCAGACAAGCATTCAAGGATGAGAGAGATAACTACTGGACGTTGGACGGAAAGTATTCCGCAATAAAAATTCCACAGGTCGACGGAAATCCTACGATGCGCAAATTAGTCGCATCTGGTGAAATTAACCAAGATCGTGCGTTTCGGCTTGAAGCATTGGCAATTACTGCAGTTAGAGATTACGCGGGCAAGAAGACCTCAATCGAAGGAGCCTTGGACGCATTACTTGAATACGAAGCTCTCTTTAACCCGAAGAGAAATTTGGAAAGCTCTTATCGACGGACGCTATCAGAGCGCCCTTGGGAAAAATGTGATTGCAGTATATGTCAATTACTAGGTATTGAAGTGATTCTTTTCAGGGGCTCGGAGCGAAACAAACGTCGTGGATTTCACAATCTCGAAGTGTTTCGCAAAATGTTGGATTCGAACAAACAGATTGGTGCAGAACAAATTGACTTCGACGAATAATTTACTCATTCCAGCGGTCGAAATTCGGCAAAGTCAAGACAAGAGTATTTATGCCTTTGCTATTGACGGTAAAGAGATTCCTAATTTCGCGGCGGTTTCAAGAGTGCGAAGGAGTGACTTATCCGAAATCCATGGATATCAACGCCCGGAAGTTGTAAACCACATAAAGTCCATTAAAAGTTACGTAGAATCTGACAGCCCGATTCTTCCAAATGCCGTGGTTATTGCTTTCGATAGCAGAGTCAAATTCATACCGAATAGCGAAGTTGAATTGGGGTACTCTCGCCAAGGTCATCTTTCCATACCTTTAGCCGACACTACGCTACCAGGGTTCATCGTTGACGGACAGCAACGCATTGCTGCCATTCGCGATGCAAAAGTGGAATCATTTCCAATATTAGTAAGCTCCTTTATTTCGCAAGACGAACATGAGCAACGCGCTCAATTCATTCTCGTGAACTCGACCAAGCCTCTCCCGAAAGGATTGATTCACGAACTTCTTCCGTCTACCGAAACTCTCCTGCCACCCCAACTCCAAAAAAAGCGCTTCCCCGCTGCTATCGTAGAGGAATTGAACTTCAGGGAGTCGTCGCCATTGCAGGGGATGATAAAGACTGCAACATCACCGTCCGGAATAATTAAGGACAATTCGATAATGAAGATGATCGAAAATAGCTTGACCGACGGTGTCTTGTATAGATTTCGTAACCCTCTAACAGGTGAGGGCGATGTTGATTCGATATGCTCGGTAGTATCGAATTTTTTCGCCGCCGTAAAGATCACCTTTCTAGAGTCATGGGGATTACCACCTCGCCGAAGCCGCTTACTACATGGGGTAGGAATCATAAGTCTTGGCTATGTAATGGACTCCATTTCTGAACACCACAGCCAATCGTCGACTCCGGACAGCAAAGTCTTTGAGGAAGAGTTAACCAAATTGAAGCCCTACTGTGCCTGGTCATCAGGAAAATGGGAATTTGATGAAGGATCATTTATGAGCTGGAACGAACTTCAAAACGTTCCAAGCGATATTCAACTTCTCACGAGTTTCTTGCTTTCAACTTACGAACGAGTTGCTCGGAAATATCAACCATAGTTCTCAGACACCGAGTTGTGGATCGAGTGATTTCCAGTCGGCAATTTTGAGGATCGTAAAATTCTTTACGCCTAAGCAGTTAGATTTTGAAGGCAAAACCGTTAGTTGCTTCGTCGGTCAATCAAAACTAACGGCAACATCAAGTTTGTGGTGTCAGGATGTCTGGCACTAGCAACAAGTTTCGATCTGCCCATCACATCGTCAACAGGTACAGCAAGCATTCGTTAGGGTAAAGCCAAATAGTTAAATTCAAATATGTCGCATCTTGCGACAACCTTACCGTGGAAATTTTTTTCTAGGTTTATGTGTGCCTAAATGCACTTTTACTAGCTCAGTTTCAAATCAGAACCTTCCTGAAGTATTTGAACGATAGTCATCAATGATTCAATTCGCCTCTAATCAAAACATAACTGGTGTAACATTTGGTCAGATTTATGTCAACAGATAGTTTCCTTGTATCGCTTCATGGTAGTTTCGTCGCGACACCGACCCATGGTGTCGGTAAGCTGATTTCAACAGAAGACAAGAGTGCTTTGGTTCGCTTTTTCAAAGGACCATCTGCGAGCCCGTTCTTTGTCGAAGAATTGCCACTTTCATATGTAAAGACTTACACGCCATCCGAACAGACGCGAATTTATATAAGGATGGCTCATCAATGGGGAGTTGGAAAGTATATCGACGTCACAGACCTCGACGAGAGAAGCTTTTTAGTTATCGGTCCAGACTCGCAACCGGTTCAAGTTTCAGTGGACGATGTTGAAATAAGGTGTGACGCGCCAATCGATGATCCGTTCCAATTTTTACAGACGAAGTCGGGCGAGAGTCCAAAAATTTACTTTGACCGTATTGATTTCTTGAGAACCTGGACTATACAACGTGCATCCGCCACCGGCGTTGAAGGTCTGTTGCTGAATAATATCGAACTCATGCCTCACCAGTTGCGAGTGGTGAGAAAGATTTCAAGCGACTCGTCGAAACGCTTTATACTCGCAGATGAGGTTGGACTCGGTAAGACTATCGAAGCGTGCGCCGTCATATGGCGGTACCTTACCGAAGTTCAGCAGGCGAAAATCATCATCGTTGTACCCAAACATCTAGTAATGCAATGGACGGATGAACTAGATAAGCACTTTGGATTGATCGCAAGTGCGACGAGCAACATAACGATCGTTACATACGACGAAGTTGCCAAGATAAAGGGCGTTACCGTCGACATGATGATAATAGACGAGGCACATCGAGTGACTCAGACTAAGTATTTGTCACAAGATGACCTTAAAGTCATTGTCGAGGCTTCAAAGCGAGTTAAACATATTCTTTTGCTCTCTGCTACACCCGTTAGATCAAATGAACTCGCATTTCTTCAGATGCTGGAATTGGTTGATCCGGGAAACTACAACGCCGCTGACGTCGAATCGTTTCGAGACCGCATCCAAAAGCGCGATAAAATCGCGCTTTTCTATCAATTACTATCCGACGACGTCGACCAGTATCTTCTCGGACTCTTTGCAGAAGAGCTAACAGCTCTATTTCCCAACGACGACAAACTAGCCACTCTCCTCGAAGAAACTTTAAGCCAATATGACACGGGCCATTCGACAGACCTCGCCATACTACGCAACTACATTTCAGAGAACTACCGAGTGCATCATCGGTTGATACGAAACAGAAGAGATCACCACAACAATAAGGGTCTTTACTACGTGCGAGGAAGAAGAAGGGGACTTCTTTTCACTTTAGAGGTAAAAGATAGCGCTGAGGAACTGAAGAGCCAACTTATCGAGACATTTCGCGAAGCGTTATTGATAGCTCAAGAACAAGAGATAGTTAGTCGTGACATCGCTTCTGATTTACTACGCCAGGCATTAGAGGCGCTTGGCACCCTAACTACGCAGGTTCGATACACGTTTCGAGCAGTATTAGAGGGTATGGGAAGCGCTTTCCTGGAATCGCTCGGAGACGATAGACGAGCGAGAATTGAGACTTACCTTATCGACATCGAAAAAGTAGCTAACGAGACCTTCGAAGACCTTATTAGACAAATCTCGGATCATTCCATCTCCAAATCTCAAGATAAGAAGATTGTAATAATCTCAAACTTCACCAGTGTTGCTGAACAAGTTCATAAGGGATTAGTCGATCGGTGGGGTGAAAAAAAGGTCTATGCACACCTTTCGACTCAATCCGGACCATTGAACTTCAAGGAGGTTGAAGAGTGGGAGAGTGCCCGAAACACGGCAATATTAGTATGTGATGCCGGTGCAGAAGAAGGAACTAATCTCCAAGCAGCAGATCAAATGATCCATCTTGACCTTCCTCTCGAAGCAGTGAAACTTGAGCAGAGGATTGGCAGGTGCGACCGGCTTCACGAAAGAAACTCAGAACCAATTGAGTCAACCGTAGTCAGCTACGGTTATTCACCTTTCATTTCGACTTGGACAGAGATCCTTGCTGACGATTTTAAGGTATTTGACAACTCAATCTCGCATCTTCAATACGCAATATCCGACATAGAAAAGGAGATGTTCACTTCAGTCGTATCCGTTGGACACGATGCAATGTACGCGTACCAAGCAAAAATTGCAGGGCTTATAAACACCGAGGTGGCTAACATAAATGCTCAGGACTCCCTTGACTCACTAAATGAATTGGAAATATCGGAGTCGATGAAACTCGATATGCAACTCATCGAAAGTGACCGAGGAAGAAGCTTAGCGGAACCTATGATTTCTTGGCTTAAAGGGGTTGGAGCACAAGTCAATTATGAGGGACAAGATCTGGCACGCTTGAGACTTGTTAATTCATGGATGATTCCAAAGGATTTGGAGCTCACAATCAAACGTGCAAGCCATGGGAGATTAGCCCTCACACGGAAAAGTGCCATCAGTTCAGGTTCTAAAATTTTGCGAGCCGGTCATCCTGTTGTCGATGCAATTGCAAGTCATCTCTTGGAAACCGAAAGAGGTGTCGCCTTTGCGACGTATCGACAAAACGTATCTCTCGAAGAAGTTCGATTTATTTTTCGAGCCGATTTCCTAGTCAAACCGACCTTAGGGGACACCATCGATGGCAATTCGGACCAGAGCGAGTTAAATCGAATAATCAATGACCTACTTTACGTAGCATCTCCGCCAACAGTTGAGACGATCTGCGTTACTCCAACTGGGGACGAGATACTCGACTTCGACTATTCAATTGAATTCACAAATAATCATCAAATTAACCTAATTAACCATCCGGAGATAATGGACGATGTAAGTAGCAATTTGGATTGGGACATTGCATGCACGGTTGCCTCCAAAGCGACAAGGGACCTTATTCAAGAAAGAATAAAGATCCAAAACCGCCGTGAAATATGCACTCGAGAAGTTGTAACCAAGTTAAACGGGAAAATCGCTGCAATGAGACGCGATAAATACGACGAAGAGATAATTGCGCAAATTGAGGCCGTTCTAAATAATTTCGATGAAAAGGTGGCCTTCACTATCACCCCCCTGGGTTGCGGACTGCTTGCAGAAGGTCCGGATGATGTAAGGAATGTTGAATGATTACAATTTCCGACGCTCAGGAGACCATTGACGCTTGGTACAACCAGTCGTCTCCAAATAAATCAAACAGGCTTTTCGACGCAATAAGCGAATTAAATCGATCAAGTGGCAAAGGTTTACCTGATGCCGCAGTACTAATTCGACAGGTCCTAAGACTCGAAGACTGCGAACGGGAGTCGGAGTTAGGAACGAGAGTCACTGAGTCTTCGCTGGTGCTACCCAAACTTCAAATCTTTGAAAACTTTGAGTGGTCACAGTATGGACTGAAGTGCGTTGCCATTGCGCACGACAGGCTAAAGGTTTCAGCGCAACCATGGAAGCCCGAGTGGTTGGATAACGTCGATTCCGAATCAATTGATAGAGGTTGGAGAAGTAGTAGGATAGGTCTAGATATAGATGAAAAAGTTCAAGTCGACCCATTTCTAAAGGTCACACACCCTCATCTCGAAAACTATAGATCGTTAGGGCAAAAACAAGCGGTTCGAAGTTCGATGACAATGCCGCCTGGGTCAACGCTTCTCGTCAATTTGCCCACCGGTGAGGGTAAGACTCTTGCCATTACATCCGCAGCATTGATGGCTTCCGATGGAAAAACTTCATTTATCGTCGTCCCGACTGTATCTCTGGCCATAGATCAAGACCGGCGCTTTGCAGAATTATCATGTGATGCCATGAGAACTTCGTACCAACGCGGTTTATCTGAAGATGAAAAGATTCAATTTCGAAAGAGATTGAATTCCGGAGAGCAGAAGGTGGTCTTTACAAGCCCAGAAGCTTTATTGTCTTCCCTGTCTCATGCAATTTTGCACGCTGCCGAAGGCGGACGCCTTGCCTTACTTGCTATAGATGAAGCTCATATTATGGCAAGTTGGGGCGAAGTGTTCCGACCACACTTCCAGATGTTGTCTGGGTTACGCAACCATCTCCTCAAAATAGTAACTGAGAATAACCACGAACCATTCAAGACGCTCCTAACTAGCGCCACGGTTACCGACGACGTTTTGGATCTTCTCATAAAGCTATTTGGAAATCCAGGCCCTTTTTATCAAGTCGCGGCGCCTAAGGTACGGTCGGAGATCTCATATTGGATGAAAAAAGATTTACTCTCCCATGACCGGAACGGCTTCTTAGTCGAGGCGATTAAGCATCTACCACGTCCAGCAATTATCTACACCACACTTCGCGACGACGAGAACACTAATCTAGAAGTTCTAACGCCGAAGAGAGTCAAACAACTGCTCCTCGACACAGGCTTTAAGAGGATCGCCGTAGTAGACGGACTTACAAAGAATCAAGATCGAGAAGAAATTATAAAAAACTTCAGGGAAACAATTACTGGGAAAAGCAAGTACGACGTCGTGGTGGCGACGTCTGCATTTGGACTTGGAATCGATGTACCTGACGTACGGACAATAGTACATGCGTGTATTCCCGAATCCATTGATAGGTATTACCAAGAGGCAGGGCGATCGGGGCGCGATGGCTTGCCGTCTATTGCTCTACTTTTGGCAACTAATGAAGATTTGGAAGTGGCAAAGTCGATTTCAACCCAAAAAATCATCACGAAAGATATGGCCATTCCTATGTGGGATGCCATGCTCGAGGTCTCCAAGAGAATTGAGAATCATCTCGTACGGGTTCCAATCACGGCTAAGACCCAATCTCTAAAGGGCGATAGCTCAAAAAACCAAGAGTGGAATTTGAAGACACTCAACATACTCGCACGAAGTCGCTTGATTGAGTGGTCTTTCTCCAATGTTGATGATTCGAGTTTCCTCTGGGCGACTTTCAACATCTATAATCCCTCGATTTCAAATGCCGACGTTTGGGATGAAAATGTAGAGCCTACGCGCCTTAAGTTGAAGGAGGATGCAAAAAAGGGCCTCGATACCCTCATAACGGCGTTAGGAAAAAGGGAGTGCATGGGAACTCTCATTGCCCATTACTACTCAATCTCGACGCCGGAGAATTACCGGGTCATTTGTTCTGAATCATGTGGAGGGTGCCCCCACTGCAGAAGGCAGAAAATTGAAAAACAATTGCTTTATGACATTGAGCCTCCAGCAATTGAAATACAGAACGGCGATGGCTTTTACCTTGATCGATATGCTTCAAAAGGAAAGTACGGAAAGCGGTTAGTCATATATCGCGATGAGCCCAATAGTACTAAAAAAACTCTAACTTCGGTTATTTCGAATTGTATGCAAGCGGCTGGTGTGCGCCTCATCGTATGCGAAGGATTACTTTACGAAGCTGTCCTGCAAATATTAGACGATAACCCATCTTTGAAGAGAAATTTGATGCTCGATCGACTCGAAATATACTCTCCAACAACCGCAATTGGAGTAAGGACTCTATTTCTTATATCCAGCGATAAGCACATGGACTCCTTTATAGAGGGAAGTGCGCAAGCAAGAATAAGTGTGATTTATGGATATGGGAAGATCTTGATGAATAATCTTGGTCTAAATCTCGAGGATCTTGATGGTGCACTTAATTTAAAACAAATAGAAGCTTTGGTAAAGGGGCAGTAAACTTGGCAATTCTAAATAGTGCGGAGGTAAGACCGTCGGCCATTGCTGTAATTCTTAGAGCGATTGCATCCATAGGCGAATCAGGTGTGGAAAAAGATCTCCTTATCACAATATTAAATCCGAAAGGCTACAACGAACCTCTCTCCAATGTTGAGAACGAAATACGAGAGAATATTTCGGTAATTACGGACCTAAAACTCGTTACGGAAGTGGATGGCAAGTTCATACTAAACCCAGCATATTTCAGTTATTCAGGCTTTACGGAATTGGATATCACAAAAGCGCTGCGAAGGGCGACATCAAACGAAGAATCTAATGGTGGAGATTGGAAGGCGCCTTCCCGAGCGAGCGAATTTACAAATTCAGTTGCCTGGTTTTTGACGTTACCTACGAGTGGGGTTTCGGCGACCTTCGAGAGTGGATCCCCAAACATCCAAGACTTACAATCGCGTCAATTTGGCGATCGCGAAAAAGATGGGTGGGTAATTGGTAACAAAAATAGATGGAACGCATTCAAATACTGGGCGTGCTCGTTGGGATTTGCATATTTTTCCTCTGAAAACCGAATAGTTCCCGATCCAACAATCGCTATTCGGGAAGATATCAGCGATATTTTTTCAGATTCATCGAAGTTGCCAGCCACGGAGTTCATAAAGAGGATTTCAAAATTAATTCCGGTACTAGACGGCGGAAGATATCGCCTCCTTGTGGAAGAACACATCAAAACCCCACCTCAAATACGTCCAGGAATTATCTCGGCATCACTTTCAATGGCTATAAAGAACCTCAATTCACAAAAGACCATAACTATACATGACAGCTCCGACGCAGAACGTATCACCTTGTTTGATAACAGAACGGTTTCACACCTAGAAATTAATGAAAGTCAAGTCCGATGATACAAATGAACAATCACGTCTGCTGGAAAGAAGAGAACACCATAAGCGTCACCTCCCGCGATGCGGCAAGTTTAACAGATGCAGTCTTTCAAGCGGTACATCATCCACTTCCCATTACGAAGCGACGAATCGAATCGCGCAAAGACGGTGAGAAGATTTCGGAGTTAGATCTCGCGGAATTTATAAAGAGTAAGTTGCGTCCGGATGGATACCTACTTGTGCCAATCGTCGGCAGTTCAGGAACGGGAAAGTCGCACCTGGTAAGGTGGCTTCAAGTCAACACGAGCGATACCGAAGGGTGGGAGTGTCGCTACTTGCCGAAGAACGATACGGGGCTCAAGCGAACTATTGAAACCATCATTCGTGACTCTGACAACCCAAAGCTCATTGATATTAAAGAAACTTTAGCGAATAGCGCTTCCAGCGACGAGAGGGAAGAGATTGTAAGCCAAAGGTTACTTGACGAGCTCGCGATTCTCATCTCCGACTTCGAAAACCTTCCCATATCGAAGGCCGTTTCGTCCGATCCAAAGGTATCACAGCTTAGGAATAGACTTATCGAGGAACTTCCGGATCTCTTCCATGATCCAGTGGCGAGAGAGGCCATGACTAGAAATGGTGCAGTGATACCGCGCCTAGTTAAATTGGCCATTTCGGGACGTAGCGCTGACGATGGTCTCGACGACGACGCATCCGTATTCTCGGAGATTGACCTACCACTTTCATCGCCAGAGATCGCGAACGCAACCAAAAAGGTAAACAAACTTTTAGCGAGATTCAAGGTGCATCCCGATTCGCTAAAAGGGGCTGTAGATCTCATCAACTTGGTTCTCCCAGAAGCATGTAAGCGAATTAGCATAACTAACAAGGTTGACCTTGTTGAGATATTTAGAATCGTCAGGCGCGAAATAGCGAACAGCAATAAGGAATTGGTTCTATTTATTGAAGACCTAACCGTACTTCACGGCGTCGAACAAGAATTCTTAGATGCGATTATAGAACCCGTGAATCACCCTGATGGAAAGCTTTGCAACTTACGGGTGGTATTCGCAATTACAGAAGGTCACTTTGATAACCTCGATACGGTAAGGACTCGATGCGAAGACGCCTTTTGGCTAGATGTTCGCTATGGTGAACAAGGGGTTGGTACATCCGACATCATCAATTTCGTTGGTCGCTACCTCAACCTCACACGCATCAATCCTTCAGATATCGAATCAGAGTGGATAAATAAAAGGCATTCGGATTGGCTTCCGAATGCCTGTGCAAAGTGCAGTTACATGGATGAATGTCACGAGACATTTGGGAAGTCAGATCAATCATTTGGAATATATCCATTTACAAGTACAGCTATTCATAAATTTGTGGAAGCACTTAGTGAGGCAAGATTCGATCCACGAAATATCGTGAGGCAATTAATATTCAATTTCCTTAATCAATCGAAGGTGGAAATAGAGACCGATCAATTTCCATCGGAAAATCTATTGAGACCCTTTAATTCTATAGAACGCCTCGACCCTCTTGAAGAAACAGAGATTCGGAACCAAGTTAGTACTAATGAAATTGGCGATAGGGTGGTTGGTATTGCCCGTTATTGGATCGCCGAGTCAAGCCCCGATGACATCTACCATGCATTCAACCTGCCCATCATTGCGATTGACCGCAAGGCTAGGGCTTCGAGCTTTCCGTCCGTAGCAATGAATACACAGCTACATGCAAGTTCAGTAGTAAAACCGTTAGCAAAGAAGAGGGATTCGTCTCCGCTGTTCAACGCCATCCAAAACTGGAGTACTCGTGACAAACCTTTGTCAATGGGGGAGGTTGATCAGCTTCGAAGGAAAATATCTAAGCTGGTCGTAACCAATCTAAGGCACAGTACGCATCCATACAGCGACTCACATAGTATTGGGATTTCCTACGTAGAGGACAGAATAAGATTCTTCGAAACTGCCTCCAAAGGCAGCAAGAAAAATAGCTTAATCGAGATTGAAAAATCACCCGAATCAGCGTTAGTCCTTCAAGCAATAGTTATCGGGGACGAAGACCTCTACGAAGACTTTGACGAGGGGGAACTCGAAAGCTATCACTTGTCTCTGTCGCGTGCCATCAAAAAATGGATCGATAGCTTAGCGAGGCACATGGCTGACGAACGATCATCTCTCCTAAATGATGACCTAATACGGTTGCTAGAGATGCAGTCAGCTTTGGGAGTGATCCGCCCCATTGATAGTGCGAGCCACATATTGTCGAAACTCTTTCTTAGCGGTGAACAAAATGAGGATGCACCTCGGCCTGAGTCAGGTACCTCGATCTCGAAGTGGACAGATTACGTCAACCAAGCCAATTATAAGATCAGGGGTGTACACAGCAAAATCCGCACTGAGTTTGGCGAAGGAAGGGCCGGTCCCAGAATCCTCGATGCTGGTTACCTGTACCCAATAATCGATACATTCCATCAGGAAGCGAGACCAAATGCTCATATGGCCACGAATCCGTTAGCAATATCAAAAGAAATATTAATTGCTATTGAAAAAACTTGGTCGCAGGTTCCTAAGCTATTTGACCTAATTGAATCTGAAATTGACCTCGAGGAAGAGTGGCCGCTTCAAACCTCCAAAGTTATTGAAACAACTAAGTTAGCTTTAGCTATGTCGACACTCAAGAGTTACGATTTTGAAAGAGTAAAGCAACTAGAAAACTTAGCTAATTCAACGCAACAATTTTACATGCAAAGATACAGTCAAATTGACGAAAAGATAAAAAGCAATGAAGTCAATTGGTTCCATAAAGCTACATTTCTTTCAAGCATTAATCTAATTGAGATTCAAGATGTGGCTGAATTCATAAAAATTGGAAATGAATTAATACAGAACATAGAAGCAAATATCAAGGTCCTGGGCTCGAGTAAATCAGGTACAGAGATTAACCGAAATTCGCTAGAAACTCTCCTAAACGATCTGTCTAATTTACGAACGGCAATAGGGGAATACTAAGATGAGTCTCTTTCAACGTGCATCAGTGCTCTTAGAGCAGATGGAAGTCATCAACCGTTCTAACAAGGATTCGGCGTTGGCTAGTGCAGCCTCAGATCTCAGCACACAGGTTTTTGAGTTAGCCAAGATGATCTCCTTTATGATCGATTTACAAAAGGGATTCAAAGAAGAAATATGGCTTCCAAAAACTTCTGCTTTGGTTGCAGAGTTGGATAAACTCCGTGAGGTACTCGAAATAGAAGGTCTCACTGCAGTTCAAATGCCAGCAGGTTCACAGTTTTCCACCGAAAGTCGGACGTACATCAAAATAACTCAAAATGCAATTTCGGATATTTGGAAATCTAAATTTTCCATAATCAATGACGTAATAGCAAAGGGGGAATCTCTTGCAACAAAGGTATTGGACTTAGAGGCGCGAAACAAATTTAGATTTGTTGTGCATAAATGGACCAGCCTAAGTTCGCGAATCCTACCGAAAGATAAAACCTTAGTAGATAGTGCGTTAGGGACCGATACGATCGACGATTGGCCAGATGCGATAATGAAGCTTTCGAAGCAAGTGGAGGATGCTGCGAAAGATCTCAATCGCAAGGGAAAGCTTATTTCAGATGAGACTTCGAACTTTATTGACTTAGCGAGAAGGAAGGGTGGTGTGCCCTTGAGCGACCTTACTCTTGAAATATTGAACGAACTATTGGCGCTACCAGGTATCGACGATTTCATAGTCAGTTCGAAATGAGCCCAGATCTTCTACGTACGATCCTCGATCACCTCGAAGACAGGGAGGCAAAACTACTTACGTGGGGAATTCACAACGTAAGTTTCTCAGAAGACGAAGTACTAGAAGAGATCTCGTCGTCGCTAGCACAATTCGAAGATGATCAAGACATCGAAGCCGACGATATCTTTTACAAATTAACTGTAATGGGCCTGATCCACGAAACTAGCGCGCCGTCACGGTATCGGACGAGAATGGCAGAGACAGTGCGTTTAACGGCACATCTTAGACAGTGGTTTCACGGTCAAGAAGTCGTATCTGCGAGAAATCTTGTCTCTGATCTACGGTTCATGTCAAAGCCTCGCACTATTCCGCGTAGAGATATCGAGTGGGAAAGTGCGATTGAGACCCTTCGCCTAGAGTTAAATGGTGAATGGACTGAAGGCCTTGATCGTGCAACTAAATCACTTATCGAAGGTAGGCACCTGTCAAGTTTTCAGCTTAGATCGTTCGTCGAGTTGCTCCTAAGCAAGGAGAGCGACAGTGGCACGATAATCAGCGCTGGAACTGGCTCAGGTAAAACTCTTGCCTTCTTTCTTCCAGTTCTCGCAAAGTTGCTATCAACTCCACAGAGACGAGAAATACCTACAGCTTTGGCGATATACCCCAGAACCGAACTTCTTAGAGACCAACTCGGAACTGCACTTTCAGAGATTAGGGACCTAAAGGATAAGAGTGGAAAGATCCCGCGACTTGGAGTCTTGTACGCCGCTGTCCCACAGGACTGGGGAACTCTTATTAGCTTAAAGTCGCCCGAGTCTTGGATTAGAGTCGATTCCGGATTCGTTTGCCCAATCATTTCGTGCATCGAGAAAGAGTGCAACGGGCGCCTGATATGGCTTGAAAACGATAGTCAAAAACCGAAACTTACGTGTGAAAAATGCTCTTCACAGATAAGTGGCGAAATTCTTGCGTTTACCCGTCAACAACTCGCAGCACATAGTCCTGACATATTGTTCACGACGACGGAAATGTTGAACAGAAATCTAGGGTATGGACCGCTGCGCAAGCTTTTTATTGGCAACGAAAGCGAAACCCCTGAGTTTTTGCTTCTCGATGAGGTTCATACGTATACCGGGAACCACGGAGCGCAGGTTGCTCTATTGCTAAGGCGATGGCGTAGTTACTTACGAAAACCAATTCGCTTCGTTGGATTGTCCGCCACCCTAACTCACCCGACCGAATTTCTCTCCCAACTTACGGGCATAGACTCAAGTTTAATTTCCGAGATTGAGCCTACATCCGATGAATTAATCGAATTTGGAAGGGAGTACCTGCTCGCACTCAGAGGAGATCCTGCTTCTCAAACTTCACTGCTGTCGACCACAATACAGACCAGTATGCTCATGCGTCGCATGCTTGACAAAGATCAAAAATACCCTAGCGAAGGTATGTACGGAAGCAGATTATTTGTCTTCGGCGACGACTTAGATATTGTAAATAGACTGCACGCGCAAATGGAAGATGCCGATGGCTGGAAGCCCGGTGGAGTAGATATGAAGCCCAAGGGAAGCCTGGCAAATCTGAGAAAGCGAGGTAAGGATGACTACTCGCGGGATTCTGTAGGACAACTTTGGAGCCTTGCGGAGAAAATTGGCAATTTTGATTCACCCAACCTAAAGATTTCTAGGACAACGGCGAGAGACCGTGGCGTTGACCAAAAATCAGACATTGTTATAGCTACGGCAGCACTGGAAGTTGGCTATGACGACGAACGAGTCGGTGCCGTGATTCAGCATAAAGCACCCCGAGACCACGCTCAACTGATACAACGAAAAGGTCGGGCTGGACGCAAACCTACCATGAGACCTTGGACGGTGGTTATATTATCGGACTACGGAAGAGACAGGATTTCGTTCCAAGCGTATGAGGAACTATTCAATCCGACAATAGAGTTTTCACACTTGCCGCTGAGGAATCGCTCCATTTTGAAGATGCAAACTGTTTGGTATCTTCTTGATGAAATTAACAAAATCTCGTCGCATTTTGATATAAGGAAGATATTCGACGAGTCAAACGAACGGCAAACAAGCGTGATCGGAGACGTCGACGGTGTAACTGAAATGATCCGCAATAGGTTCCTAATTCCCGACGGAATTGCAAAGTTGACGTCGAATTTGGCAAAGATCTTTTCAGTCGAGACAGAAATCTTGGAAAGCATTCTTTGGGATCCGCCAAGAGGTGTGCTAACCTCCTTTATTCCTTCACTTTTGAGAAGATTAGAGTATCTAAAACACAGCAAAGACAATAGGTACCACCTTCCAAAAGGCGATCTCAACTTATTTGTTCCTTCAAATCTCTTCTCATCACTAAACACCCCGGAGGTCGAAATCCTCGATAAGCTCCAACCGGGTAAATCTGAACTTGCACCTGCAGAGAACGCTCTCATACTATTCGCACCCGGGAGAGTCAACTACCGTTATGCCATAGGGGGAAAGCGAGATCGGCGGTGGGTCAGGCCACCTGACCCTCATGAAAAAGCTCTCGCCATAGAAAGCTTTAGTTCTAGCCTAATTCATATTGGCAAGTCGAAAGTGATGAGAAATTTAGAGAACGTTTTCCAGCCGATCGAAGTACTTACCGAACAACCGCCTAAAGATACCCCGGATTCGTGTTATGGGAGATGGAACTGGAAGTCACGTTTTGGCTATGAAACCGATCCATTCGAACTTTACATCCCTAAGCAGTTAAAGTGGTCATCCATTTTTCGATCACTACAAGTATTCACTCATCGAAACGATGCCCCTCTAAATGTGGTAAGGTACGCTGACTCCTTCACTGTCGAGTGGAATGAACAAAGCAAACCCTCAAGGTCAACATTTTCAGTTACTCTAAACGAAATGCCTGCTGCCGTTGGCATTGAAATGATCGTAGATGCACTGAGAATTTCCGTTGTCCTTCCCAATTTCGTTCCGGAAAATGAGGAATTACTTAAAGCTCTGAGAGTACCTAGATTAGAGTATCTTGTCAGGAACGACGAAGCAATTTCTATGATAGCTCCTTCGGTATTTATTCAAGAGTGGTTATGCGTCATCCTTATCGCAACTATTGCAAGGCTGAATCCAAGTGCGAAAGTAGAAGAACTGATTTCGGACTTGACCAACGAACAACTCTCACACCATTTGAAAATTACGAGCGAGATGATGTTCAATTCATCAGAGTATTCAAGCGAGGGTGAGAAAACTACCGAACTATCGAGGTCGATATCGCAGATACTTGAAAGTAATGAGTGTGTAGAAAGCTTGAGGAATCACGCAAGCGCTCTCTGGGATAAACCAAATAACAACTGGATCAATTGGTATCGCGACCAGTACCTGTCAACAATTTGCTCGGCCCTCACCCTTGCGATTCAGATAACTTGCCCCGAAATTAACGCCGATAATCTAATTTGCGACTTCGAAATTGATGAGGGCTCCCCCGAATTGGGAACTATTTACATCTGCGAAAATCAGCCTGGAAGTACTGGGATCGTAGAAGCAATGGTCGACTACTACTGGCAAGACCCAAATAGGTTCTGGAACTTCGTTGAAATATCACTGTCGCCGAGTCTTAGTGAAACTGTAAATACCAACTTGACTAGCCTCCTAGACGACAAAAACAGAGAGGTCTTAGATAGCCAACTTGCGTCAATTCGCGGTGCAAAAAATTTTCAACAACAAACTATGGCTTGGCAGAGATTCAGAAGTTGGCTGCGTGATAGCGGCTATAGTACCGATCAATCCGTCATATCCGCAATCTCTACTCGTTTTGCACGCTCAGTAGGATCCCTGAATGGCGATGTAGTAATTCGCGATCTTCTGAAGCTTTGGAGTGGGATGGAAGACTCCTTAGGTTTCGAGATCGACATAAGAGCATTTTCAATTGCCGCCAGCAAACATCAGGCGATAAGGAATATGTTAAAGCCACTTTCGGGTCAAAGTAACGACCCAGAGAAATGGATCTCCAACCAAATTGTTGGACTCCTATGGTCGAGAGGCCATAGACTTCGATCGCTGGCGCTATCCAACTACTCTAGGTTTAGGCAATTTGAACCCTCTGAACGCCTGATATTCAGCAATCTACTCGAAGATCAAGCCATCAGAGTGGCAGTTGACTCCGACGAATGGCGAAAAAACCTTGACCTCGTGTTGGCAAGGAGTGGAAGCGCAGTTCTAGTAGCGGAGGGGAGTCACGCCGCTAAAGTAGCTTTGACCGACCTCCTTGTGACACCCTCAAACTACGAAGTAATCGAATATTTCCCCAAAGTCTTAGGTGTTCAACGTAGTCACGGAGAATTCGAAATTTTTCTTAGCGTAGATGAGATGAATTAATTGCGTACAATTAGAACGTCAGGACCTAGAACGAGATACGAGTTGCGCAACGCGTTGCAGAGCCTATTCGTTGCCGAACTCGTCTCACCTAGTGAGGAGATTTTCATTGTGACGCCTTGGATCTCCGACGTAGAGATAGTAGACAACCAAGCGAATACGTTCAGCGGAATCGATACCGACCTCCCAATTGGTAAAGTTCGGCTTTCAACGATCCTGGTGCGGACAATGCTACGAGGTGGAAGAGTTGTAATAGCAACTCGCCCGGATCCACACAATAAGGCATTCACTGATTTAATTGTAAGCCAAACGCTAAAGCTGGAAATCAGACATCTACTAAATATATTTTTCGCTTCCGACCTTCACGAAAAGGGGATTCTAACCTCTTCGATCTATATGAGCGGATCAATGAACCTAACTCATAATGGACTCAACAAGCTCGATGAGAAAGTTACTTTAACTACAGATAAGAGTGAAATAGCTCGAACCAAAACAGAACTTAGTGACCGATGGAAGAACTAAAAGATATCTTCGGTGGCCTGAATACGTTTTACTCGTTTCCGAACGAGCTTGACACCGAAAAATTGAGCGACTCTTCAATGACCCTAATTTCCGAGATGGAATCTCGGCTGAACAAATCGCGTAGGGCACTCCTACCGGCGGTTGTAGATGGATCGATTCGTTGGTATGGCATCGCACCTACTAACATCGAAGCACGAAAACTGGGGGAAGAAATTGACGGATGGCTCGGGACACCGATTTCATATCGGATAACTGATTTCAATAAGTATGGCTTGGATTCGGATGTAATTGACCAAAGGGCAGTTGAGTTATCGAATGGAGGAGTCACATATCGAGTCGAAGTTGGCAACGAATGGAAGAAAAAGGCTCGTCAAAACGTCGAAACTTTGCTCCAACTGTGGGCGATCGCACCGACGAGCAACGTTGAGAGTCATAGATCACTCGGACAAATTCTCGGAGAATTCTTCGCCTCCCTCGCCAGTTCAAATAGAAAGCGCTCTGAGGCACTCCTCGATGAACTCAAGGGGAAGGCTATGATAACTGCAACGAATCAACGCTTTCTTAAAATTGCACTCCTTCACAAATTTCAAGACTTCGAAGCCATTATTAGCGATACGGAATTGCGAGACATTTCATTCCTCAAAATGCCACAAGCGGTAACGGAGTCAATTTCAGATGCAATAAACGGAGTCTTCATTGCTCCCCATGAGGACTTTGACAATGTTAACCTTGCCCAAATTGCGAAGCAGATCGAGTCCAGATCTGCCTTCGTCATGGATAGGTCATCGAACGCAACGAGCGTAAATGTCGCTCGTTGCATGTTGCTGCAAGAGGTTTATATAAATAAGTCCCAGGATGTTGGACTTATAAAAAGAGTCTCACAATACAACAATGATCCCCTCGTTTCGGCCATCTGTAGCGACTTGATGCAACGTCAAACTAATGCCACGCAATCCGATGATCTCGACCCGATTCCTGACCATGAAAAATTAGAGTACAAATTTACTTCTAAAAGCATTGAATCGCTCCTAGTAGACATTCGCAACGCTATTGACAGTGGTTCGTTCCAAAGAATATCAGCAGCTCGTGAAAAATATGCAGCGGTTCCGGTCGCCGTCAAGGAACTCATATCCAATTTCACGCCCTACCAACAATTAATTGCGGAACTCGAAGAATTTCAAGTTGATGGCCAAGTACCAAGCGATTGGATTGATTGGTTAGAAAGACCATTCAATGTACTCTCAGATCAACTTTTCGATTGGTCACGGAGTTGGAAACGAGATCAAGAGTCGATAGAACTCCTAAACAGTAAATGGGCTATCGAACTCATAAGTGCGACTGAAGATGTGCAAAGGTCTAATTCGGTTATCGATGGTTTGGGTGTCTTCGTCGAATGGATTACACGAGATGGTCTACCACCATCGTGTACGGGAATCTGCGCCGATACTGTCTACGTGCTTCTAACTTCAACTTCATCAATAATATACAGGGATCTGTCTCTAAAACTCATTGACGAACTGCTTTCCGTTGGTTGCACCGAAAGAGTGTATTCTGAACTAATCAATTCGGTCAGCGCCGCCTTACGAAAGCTTGGACCACGAGATGTTTCGTGGGTAATTCGGATAATGGAAACTTTTTATGTCTCTTCAACACCGTCCCCTGAAAAACGTCAGGTCATCGCAAACGAAGTGATCGAATTATCGAAAAAATGGCATGATCGAATAACCAGCGTTGACTCGTTTACCCTGGGGTTGCTGTTCTCAGAGTTTTTGGACGGATATCCCCAGATTCGCCTAAAAGACGACGTCGAATTACAAACGTTGAAGACTAAACCTATCAAGGCGACATTAATTTATACGCTTTTGGAAAGCGCTGGAAAGGCTGCCGCCGATTGGATAGAGAGTCAGTTTTCGGGCATAAAGGTCAGGGTATCCTCAGACCATGTCAATTCAGACTCGTTAAGTTCGATGGTAAAAAGCTCCGACCTAGTTATTGTCCAGACGAGTCACGCTAAGCACGCAGCTACGAAAGCCATTGATGAAGCAGTAAGAAGCAAGGATCGCCTTGTAAGGGTGGACGGAAAAGGGACCTCGTCAATTATTCGCACATTTCTGAACTGGATATATGATCTTTAAACGCTAAGACTGATGATCGCCTCCCATTACGTTACGTAGAACGAAATGTCGAGCTAGCAAATCTAACCGAAATATAAAGATCAACTAGAGACATCTAATTGACTTTCGAATGAGCAAAGCTGATTTGTTATAATTATTTTGCGGGTGGGGCCATTACTTCAATCGCACTGGGGCCAATTCAGTCAAGCATTTCCATTTGTATTATCCCTTGATTCAGACAGTAATTACGGTAACTAATTACGCATCGGCCCAAAAAATTCACAAGTAAGCGCTGTTCGATTATTTTTCAAGATTTCGATCACGATTCGCACTGCTTGCAGTGTTCGATCCCATAGCCATATCATGAACACCCGACAACAAATTCGTGAGCTCCATTGGGAACAAAATCTTCGTAGAAGGGGAGTTGGCCAACTCCTTCAGGGCTCCGAGGTATTGAAGTAGCAACGTGTTGGAGTCAGCATCCTTTGCAATCTCCCCGATTACAGATAGGGCAGCAGAAAGTCCTTCTGCCCTCAAAATTGCAGATTGACGCTCAGCTTCTGCTGTAAGTATCGCAGCCTGTTGTGCGCCTTCTGCAGATAAAA
>VFSW01002877.1_pt1 | contig 25928 bp, 15 predicted proteins | sample 5358111 | NCBI WGS metagenome assembly VFSW01 (sample SAMN11554181, study PRJNA540505) | mine drainage metagenome | isolation source: sediment from site ElyBrook_90M | place: USA: Ely Copper Mine, Vershire, VT | collected 2017 | reverse complement strand
ACTCCACCATGTGTTTCCAGCCGTGCATGCCGCCCCAGCAAATCTCGCCCTCCGCCGCAAGCCGTTCGCCGTTTCCTTCCGCAATCGTGCATGCTTCGCGAAAGGTTTCCGCAATGCGCCGCGTGTTTTCCGCCGGATGAGCCGCCCACTCCGCCGGACCAACAGACGAATCGATCCGGACCACGCCGTACTTGCGAATGCCGAGATCCCGCAGTTTCCGGCCGATGGCGCACGCTTTGCGCACCTGCGTAAGAAAGCGGCCGCGCTCCTCTTCCGATCCCATCGCCGATCCGCCGCCCGTGGGTGGCCACACCGGCGCCACCAGCGAACCTGCCATCAGCCCGTGCGCCGCCAGCTTGTCGGCCAGCGCCTTGAGGTCGTCGTTCGAAGAATCGATATCAGTGTGTGGCAGAGACAGAAAAAGATCGACCCCGTCGAACTTCGTTCCATCCACCTCGGCCGCCGCGGTCAAGCGAAGCATCGTGTCCAGGTCGATCGCCGGCTCGGAGTCCGAGCCTTTGCCGACGATGCCCGGCCACATCGCGTTGTGAAGCGCGGGCGACTTGTGTTTGCTGGTGCTCATCGCGGGTCCCCTCTTCAACGATCCTTGCGCAGTGGCTCCGCATCCGGATTGCCTGGTCCGAAGTGCTTCAGGATGACCAGCGGGTCGGTGCTGCTCGGATTCTCGATCTTCACGCCCGCCTTCGCCGCGGAGGCCGTAACGAACAACTCATCCTCGGTCAACTGGCCGAAGCGAATCATCGATGGCGTGGAAACCGCGGTCCCGCCAAAACTGCCATACCCCTGGGTAAGAATCAGACCATAGGCCGCCGCATCCTTGATCGTCACGCTGCGGCCGGGCAGCACCGTGAGTTCCTTGGCGGAGTAGTACTTGCCCCCGTACGTAATCCACTTCTCGCGATATCCCGCTTCCTCCATCTCCTTGATCGGCCGCACCGGAACCGGGTGCCTCTTGTTGCTCTTGGCAAACTCCGGATTTACGTTGGCCTCCCAATCCAGCATGCTGATCAGGTAATCGAGATCGTGATGGAACTCGGGCGGCACGTCCTTGGTCAGCAGGCTCCAATCCACGATGCGCCCTTCCACCTCCGACTGGAACATGGCGAATACATCGCTGTTGACCTGCGGCTCATACGTCACCAGCGATCCCGGCGCATGCAGGATGCCCGGATCGACCTGCCATCCGCTGCCGGGTTCAAGCCGGTACGCGCGCGAGTGGAACAGAATCCCGTTGTCGCCGCGGTTCCAGTTCTCAAGGCAGCGCCGGATGTCTTCCTTGGTGGTCCCTGGTTCAAGGCCCATGTAGGTGTGCGGGAAGTTGTTGCTCAGCTGGTTGTACTGCGGCGGAAAATAATAGGCCTCGGGTTTTCCTTTGTGCCCAACCTTCTTGGCAAACGCATCGCTCTGATGCATGTGGTGCGGAATCGGACCCATGTTGTCAAAGAACTTGCACAGCAGGTTCCAGCCGCCCTCGCGCGCCATCACGTCCGCGCCCAGCAGCAGATCGCCCGCGCATTCCACCGCATCCTTTAGCAGGAATCGGCTCCCCGCCGCCGGATGAACATAGCTGAGCCCCTCGTCCGGTGTGGTCGCGGGACCGTTCGAGGCTTTGGTGGTTGATGAAAACCACCGCTCGTTGATGCCGCCTCTGTGCGCGCCAAACGCGTACAAGTCATCTGGATGGAGCTTCAGCCTTCGCCCGGGAATCATGAACGAACGAGGCACCCACGAAGGCTCCAGCCTGAGTACTCCCTTGCCCGCGTCTACGGATTGCTGAACAGTTGCCCGATCTAACATTTGTTCTTCTCCTGATCAATGATCCTGAAGCTCATAGGGTCATTGCTTTCTGTCCAAAATCCATCTGTTTAGTGCTCAATTCCGATCCCGAAGGAATAGAGGACGTTGTCGCGGTCCGTAAAAAATGCATGGCCATCGCCGATGGAAACCCCGGACAGTTCCGTGTAAGTTGGAATCTCATCCTTGCTGGAGTAAAGCTCCGCGCCTGTCGAACCGTTCAGTGCGTAAAGCCTGGCGTGGGTCGAAGCATTTCCGCCGGCAAGAGCAATCACAGTTCCATCCGCCACGCGTGGAGGCGCGGGATTCACCATGTCCCCGGAGACCCAAACGGGCTTCAGCGAGAGCTTGCCGTTCGCGTCGTCGAGCCGGAAAGCGACCAGCCCTCCATGCGGAGTTGCCCCGTGCAACTGCGCGCCGTCGTCATGCAATGTGATCCCCGCGGAGACCGATGCAAACACCCAGACAGTGCCGTCCTTGTCCTGCCAGCTCGCGAAGCCGTCCCAGCCGTGCTTCGCGCCCGGCTCGGCGATGCGCGGTGTTTCAAAAAGCGGCGTCTTGTGATCCGCGCCGCCTAGCGATGCGGCGTCCAGCAACGCCAGGCTCCCGTCTTTCCCGGGGGCCACGACCAATGGCTTCTCCTTGTACGTAAATGTAATCGGGGAAACATTCTCAAAGCCGGCCATCGCCCCGTCAGGCGTGTACCAGTCTTCGGCCTTCATGTCCTTCCCCAGGGCAACCACGCTGTTGGCGTAGATGCCGGCGCTTGCATCGGAGGCGCCGGGGCCGGTCACGACAAATGATTCGCCGTCTGCAGTGAGCACCGGCCCGGTCAGCGCGAGCGGGACTACACTTTGCGTTGTATAGCTCGAGACCGGGTAGTCGGCTGAAGCCAGGTCGATGGCCCAGACGCCGTTGGCCACGCCGCCGCAGCCGCGGCCGGTTGCCGCAAAGATGGTCTTGTCCGCGAAGTTCAAGCCGTAGGCGCTGCCATCCGCGGCAGGAAGAAATTTCACTGGAGGCGCGAAGTCGGCGCCCGTCGTCATCACCTGTTCGTGGAGCATGCCATCGGGCGTGAGCACGTAGATGCCCTTCAGCCCGAAGTAGCCGCCTCCCGGCGCAACGCCCAGACGGCGCTCGCTGGGCCCGGCAGGTGGCGCCTGGACTGGCCGGGGAGTCCCCGGCGCGCGCTTGCGCCTGGTGCGGAAGTTGATCACGACCGGCGGCTCCATCAACAGTCCCATGCTGGAGACCCCGCAGCCCGACGCGGGCTTGCTGGCCTGACCATTGAACTGTTTCTTCCAGATCATGGTTCCCAGTTCGGAGTCCACCGCATACAGCGTGTCTGCCGAGCTCCAGTAGACAATGTCCTTGAAGCCCTGCGCGTTGATCAACCGGCCGGCAAGCAGCGGCTCGCTGAATGACCGCGTTCCCTGCGTCGGCTTCCCGAGTTGAATCTTCCACAGAAATTTGAAGTTGTGCCCTACGGCCTCCGGCGTGAGAATTACTTCGTCCTTCTGCCATCCGCTCTGCCCCGCGTCCGCGCCGGTCAGGCTCCAATCGCCCCTGTCGTCCTGGGCTAGGGCAGCAGTTGCGCAAAAGATCACGCTGGCGCAGAACAGTCCGGCAGCCGGCCTCGAGAGTCTTCTTTTCACGTGTTCGTCCCTCAATGGTTATCCGTTGAACTCAGAAACTCGCAAACCGCCGGATGCAAACGCATGCCCCCGGTTCACTTCAGGCCGAAACAGTAAATCGTTCCGTCAAACGTTCCGAACATCACCTTGTCGCCGGCCACGGAAAGACCGGCCTGGTGAAGAAACGACTTGACCTGGTCGCCACTCGAATAAAGTTCCTTGCCCGTGGCGCCATCCAGCGCATAGAGCCTGGCCGGAACAGAACGCTGGATGCGTTCTGCGGCACTGTACAATCCGCCCACGTCGTCGTTGGCCTGCCCGGTAAACTCCCCGGCCGCCAGCACAAAGACCACCCCATTCGCAATCACCGGAGGCTCGGCCGTGATCATGTCGCGCGACTGCCACGCCGGCTCCAGTTCGGGCTTGCCGTCTTTTTCTTTGAGCTTCAGCGCGATCATGCCGCCGTGAGGCGTGGGGCCATAGGAAATAGGGAACTTCACCGCTGTAAATCCGCCGGTTGGCCCCAGCACCCAGCGCGTGCCGGCCTTGTCCTCCCAGCTCGCCATGCTCCCCCACGTGCCCTCAGTCTGGAAATTCACGTTCGTGTTGGAGAGCAGCGGGCTGCGGTAGAGCGGCGTGTTATGGTCGGCCCCGCCCAGCGACTTGCTGTCGAGCAGAAAATACCGCCCCTCCTTGCCTGAAGCGACCACCACATCCCGCCCCTTGTATGGAAACACCACGGGCGTGTCGTTCATGTCCAGGTCTCTTTTGGTCAGCCACTGGTGATTGCTCGGCGTGTAGTAGTCCTTGAGGGTGAGCGTGCCGTTCGAAAACGTAAACGCCTGCACGCTGGTGGCGAGGATGCCGGCGGCTGCATCGTACGGCCCGTCTCCCGACTCAAAATAGATGGTTCCGTCCGATCCCACGGCTGTGCCTGCCGTACCCCAGATGCCCCCCTGGGGCGGAGAAGAGACAGCCGTCTTCTTGTTTTCCAGGTTCAGCGCATACAGCGCATTCGGAACGCCGCCGCAACCCTGCGCAGTCACCGTGTAGACCACATTGTTCACCAGGTTCAACCCGTAAGGCTTGCCGTAGGGCAGGGGGAGAAACTGCATCGCCGCATCGCTCTCGTTGCCGGTCGCCGGATCGATCACGTGCAGGTATCCGTCGCTGGCCAGCACATACAATCGCCGCACCGGAGCGTCGGCCGGCGAAATCACCGGCGTGGCGGTCATCGCGTTGGTGCAGATGAAGCCTTCCCCTTCGCCCGGCTCCTGCGGTTTTTCCGATGCCCATTTCAGTTGCGTCTGCCAGACAACCTTGCCGCCCTCCACGTCAATCGCAAATACCTGGTTGGAGGCTGCCGCCAGAATGGCCAGTGTCCGCGGGCCTTCCGCGGTGGCCACGCCGGAAACAATCAGCGGCTCGCGGAACGACTGCATTCCCATGGGCTTGGCCGCGAGCTGCACCTTCCACAGCAGCTTCATGTTTTTCACGTTCTTCGTCGTAAGTTTTGACTCGGACCGCTGCCAGGCGTCGCGCGCCGCGTCTCCGCTGCTGGTCAGCCATTCCGGCGCAGATTGTCCGCGCGCAGTGCCCAGGCACGTCACCGTACAAGCCAGCGCGCAAATCAACGGCATAATTCTCAACGTGCACATCCTGAAGGAAGAATTCTTGAAAGCCATGCGGTAGTGCCCCTCCGCCGAGCGAGGTTTTCGGCCTGACATCGATGCTGTCGATTCAGCCCCGGCTGTGGCGGCAAAACGACAGGGGAAACCGTTCGATACTATGTTCCGGTTGCGAGTGAGAAAATCTCTACTGCAATGACTCGGTTCCAATGCGGAGGCCCTCAAGAAACAGCAGAACAATCGCACTCTAAGGCTGTGGGAAAACCAGCGAAACCGTCAGGGAAGAACTCGAAACTATGAAAGATCGCAAGAAAAAACAGGCTGTCGTGTAGCGTCGAGAATACTAGCCGTCAGCCTCCAAAGGTGTCAATTCAGGCCTGTTTCACTGTGCGCTCTGCCCCCCTCCCTGACACCGGCCTGTCTCTCCATTTGCTTGATTCCCCAGGATTTATCCAGACCGGCGGAAAAACCAAAAAAAGCCTTTGCTTCTTATCGCCCCAATGGATATATAGTTTCTGCTTAGATATTCCGGCTCGGCTTCCCACCGCTCCTGCAGGCCGCTCACAACGCGAGGTCAAATCATGAAGTTCACTTCGAGAAATCGACGCATTGCCAGTTGGGCGATCGTTCCAGTCACAATCGCCGCTTGCATCCTGGCCGCGATCGCTCACCTCAACCCGCCCGTCCATGCCGGTCAGGCGGCAGCGCCCGCGGTGCGGAAAGTCCAATTGGGCAACGCCAGTCCGGGCGCGCTCTATGCCGTCACCCTGGGCGTAAAAGACCCCGCGCAGTTGCAAGGCAGTGATGCCGTTCGCGTCACCATCAGCGACGCAAAGGGAGAAATTGAGTCCAAATGGCTGCACCCGGCCGACCTCGATTTCTATCTCACGCTGCACCCGCGCGCATCCGGCCCGCTCACCTACACCCTTTCGTCGGACCCCTCCGTGCACGTGCCTGAGATCAGCGCTACCCTGAGCAAGATACTTCAGTCTCCTGTCTCTCTACCAGCCGGTGTGCCCGACCTCAAGCGAGGCGTCATCGCCGCCGCGCCCAACGGCACCTGGCAAAATGCGCAGCCCTTCGAGCTTGGCCAGACCATCTTCGGCAGCGACGACGAGCGGCCCTACGCTCCGTCGAAGAGCGAAGACGGCTATGCCGCCATGCTCAAGGGCTTCCAGTGGTTCCGGTTCACCTTCCGCGAGAAGCAGCCCAAGCTCGTCTACTTCGTCCTCAATGTGACCGATCGCGATGTCCCGCTCGACGTCGATGTCTTCCAGCTTGGCAAAGACTCCGACGGACAGCCCGATGTCGTCCCCTTCAACGACGGCCAGTTTGTCTACCAGGTCGAGGCCACCCAGAATTATCCGGGGCTCTACAAGTTCCGTACCCGCATCCTCAAACCCGGCCAGGAATACTACGTGCGTGTGGCCGCCAATCACCCGGCCTATCAGTTGCACACCTATCAATACAGCGTTCCGCCCAACAAGGATCCGCACGAGGCGGTCCGCGCCGGCATGGATTTCCTGGTCAACATGGGCGACACCTGGCTCTCCAATACTCCGCGCCGCGGCTCCATCGCCCTGCGCACCACCATGCAGCACTCTGAAACGCAACTCTGCATCGCCTGCCATCCCTCGCAGTTCACCACGCGTGGCTATCTCAAAGCCGTGCAGAATGGCTATGCGCCCACGCAGCGCGCGGGCCTCGAATTCCTCACCGACCGCATTTACAACAACGCCCGCCCCTTGTATGGCGAGCCGAACACCAACTGGGTGCGCATGATCTACACCGCGCGCACCGAAGCCAGCCGCCTGCCCTTGATCGCGCACGCCTTCGAGCAGAATGTCACCCACGATCCGCCGCGCAAAAACTTTGACGTGCCCTATGCGGAATTCCTCAAGATCCACTACAAAGGCCTCACCGTCATGCCCGGAGACGAGGCCGACGGATGCGAGCCCGAAGTAAGCCCCTTCGAGATTGCGTCGCAAAGCTGGCACACCTTCGACCTCGCCTATAACGAGACGAAAAAGCCTGACTGGCTGGCCGAGCGCGACCACGTCGAGCAACTGGCTTTGCCCGACGAGCCGAAAAATATGATCGACCTCAACTGGAAGATCATGCTCCTCTCTGAGATAAACCGCGATAAATACGCCTCGCAAATCTCCACTCTCATCGACAAGCTCTACGAATACGAAACGCCTGAAGGCGGATGGCCCTATCCCTTCGACAAGAAAGCCAAGGCCGCGGACTTCATCTCCTACAACGCGGTGCTGGCGCTGGCTGAGGCAGGCCGCCGCCCTGAGACCGATCAGCACCTCGCCCTTGCCGTCAAGGCCATGCTTGCCGCGCAGCGGCCGGAAGGCAGTTGGGAAGGCGATCCCGTCTACCAGGGTTTCAACACCCCCTTCCGCGCCACGCAATTCGCCGTCATGGCGCTTTCCACCCTCTACCCCGGAACCACCGCGGAGAAAAACTGGGATGCTGCTTATCCCGCGCCCGCCCGGACACTCGCCGTCAACGATCTCCCGCTGCTCCTGCAGCAACTCGATCAGTTCTGGGACCTTGCCCCCGAACCCCAACTGCGCCAGATTCGCAAAGTCCTTGCCGAGAGCGATCAGCCGCTCGCCCGTGAAGCCGCCGCCCGCGCCCTCGGACACATGGCCGATCCCGGCGCGATGGACGTGCTGATCAAGGGCCTCGGCGATCCCGCCAAGATGGTGCAAACCACCTCTGCCTACGCGATTCGCATGGTGCTTTCGCGCCGCCAGCAGGCCGCGCCGGAAGGGCGCAAGCTGCTCGCCGCCGCGCTGGCATCGCCCGACGCGCGCACCCGTTGGGGAGCCGCTCGCGTCTTCAACCAGCACTTCCGCGATCTCACCGGCGATCCGCAACTCCTCGCTGCCCTCGAGCACGACCTCAACGACCCCGTCCCCTACGTTCGCTTCGAAGCGGCTGGTGGCGTGTGGCGCTGGTACTACTGGCAGGTGGACAAGCCGGAAGTACGCCGCGGCACGCTGGAAGCGCTCGCCACCCGCCTCAATACCGAAACCGACGCGATGGTACGCCGCGGGCTTGAGGAGAGCGTCTACGATCTGCTCGACGAGAACACGGGCTATCTCTCCGCCTGGGTGCGCGCCAGCGCCACGGATGAAGACAAGGACCGCATCAACACCGGATATGAAGCTGCCGCCCGCGACCAGGCGCAGGTGCTGGCCAAAGTGCTGCGCGAAGGAACGCCGCTCGGCCGCGAGGGCATTCTGAATGCGCTGTGGGATTTTCATATCCGCCACTACGCATTGCCGGAACTCAAGGCAGACACGGTTTCCATCGGCCTGCCCGCGGTTCTCACCAAGTACGTAACCGGCGTGCCCGACCTGCATCGCCCCGGTTATGAATACTCGCCGTACCGCGAGACCGTCGATTTCAAGTACGACGTACACAACGGCTTCTTCCAGACCCGCATCGGCAACGACAGCGATCTGATCCACTTCTTCAAGAGTTCCGGTCCGGAGCTGGAGGACGCTCTTCTAGCCTGCCTCACAGGCGCCGACGACTCCATGAAGATCGAAGTGCTGAAAGCGGGCAGCACGCTGAGCGAAGCCGGCGACGCGCGCTTCACCCTTGCGGCTCTCAACCTCTCGGAAGACTCCAACGCCGACGTGCGCCAGACCGTCCGCTACGTCTATGAAGGCGGTCAGCGTGGAATCCTGAACCTCGATACGCCTTCCGCTCCCGATCCCAAACTGGTTGACAAAGTCGTCGAGATTCTCAAGCAGGGAAACCCCGACAGCCAGGCCGTCGTGCTGCCTCTGCTGGCCGCGCTGCCGGAAGACTCGGCATGGGAACAGCAGGCCAGCGTCCAGGACGCGCTGCGATCCATGCTCGAGCAAAAGCCGCGGCCGAAGAACTACGCGCAGGTCCTCGATGCTGCCTCTTCCTTCACCACCCTCATGCGTGAACCGAAGCTTCAGGAACAGGTGCTCGCCGGCTTGCATTCCTTCAACGGCGATGTGCAGCGCGCCGCCTTGAGGATTTGCTTCGAGCACTTTCTCAACGATCCGCAATCGGCGCAGGCTGTAAAGACTGCGTTTGCCGACCTGAATACCTCGGCGCTCACCATCCTCATGCAGGAAGCGGGCAATCCGGAGTTTCGCACGCGGCGCCGCGGCGGTGCGGGCGGCGCAGGCTCGCAGGATCCGGATTACCTCAATCGTCATGCGGGCGCCGTGAAAATCAAGACGCCCCTGGAGTATCCCATCGTGGGCGACACGGTGCTGGCCGGCCTGCTCAACCCTGACGCCAACGTGAGCGCCGCTGCGCTGGATACGTTGCGCGAGGTCAAAGGAGTAGAGAAGCGCCCCGACTTCCGCACTGCCATGAACACGCTGCAGAACTCCAGCAATCCGCGTCTCAAACTCATCGCCGCCAGTGTGCTGCAAGGGAAAAATCTGGACGAAGCTCTGCGCGACGTGCAACCCGGCTCCGTACTCGACTTCCGCTACTTTGTCACCAGGGTCGAGCCAATCCTCGCAACGCCCGGCCCTGACGGCAAGGCCTGTGTCTTCTGCCACGCCAGCCACGTGATCTGCAAGCTGGAGCCGCCCAACGCCGAGGGCAAATTCTCCGATCAGGACAGCAAGGAAAACTATCGCTACGCCATGCGCGTCGTCGACATCACCAACCCCGACCGGAGCCTGATTCTCATCAAGCCCACCCGGCCCACTGACAGTGCGGGCAATGTGGGCGATTACCTGGCCACGCACAATGGCGGCCAGCGCTGGCACGGCAACGAGTCGAGCGATCAGTACCGGACGATTCTGGAGTGGATCCGCGGAGGCCGCACGGAGGTAGCGAATCTCCAAAAATAGAATGTTCTGCTTACCCCTGGAGGTTGGGTTCATTTGTCCGGCACGAAAGGATTGCCATGCATGATGCGCGCAACGATTTACGCAGTGGAATTCGCGTGTGCAGCTTGATTGCTGTTCTTGGCGCCTTGAGTATGGCAGACACTCAACCTCTGGCTGCTCAGCAGGCCGCTGCCCAGGTGCCCGCACAGGACGCTCGCAACACCGAGATCAGGAATGTGGACACGCACCTGCCTCTGCCGGAGTTCACCAGCCTGCAGGCATGGCAGCAGCGCAGAACCTTTCTGCGCAAACAGATCCTTGTTTCATCCGGACTCTCGCCCATGCCGGAGAAGACTCCGCTGCACGCGCAAATCTTCGGCAAGCTCGAAGAGAAGGACTACACCATCGAGAAGGTGCTGATCGAGACGCTGCCGGGCTTCTATCTCGGCGGCAATCTCTATCGCCCGCGCAACGCTAGCGCGAAGCATCCCGGCATCCTCAACCCGCATGGCCATTGGCCCTATGGCCGTCTGGAGAATCAGCCCCTTAACTCCGGACCCGCCCTCGGCATCAGTCTTGCGCGTCAGGGCTATGTCGTCTTTGCCTACGACATGGTCGGGTACACCGACACCATCCAGCTCCCCCATCGCTTCGGCAGCCCCGGCCAGCGCTTGTGGTCCTTCGGCCCGCTGGGCTTGCAGCTCTGGGATTCCATCCGCTCGCTCGACTTCCTTGCATCGCTTGATGACGTCGATGCAAATCGGATTGGGATAACCGGCGCATCGGGCGGCGGCACGCAGGCGTTTCTCCTCGCGGCGGTGGACGATCGCCTGCAGTTCGCCTCGCCGGTGAACATGGTTTCGGCAATCATGCAGGGCGGCGACCTGTGCGAAAACGCTCCGGGGCTGAGGCTCGGCACAAGCAACGTTGAAATCGCCGCGATGTTCGCGCCTAAACCCATGTTGCTCGTCTCCGCCACCGGCGACTGGACCCGCAACGTCCCCCGCGAGGAGTACCCTGCGATCAAAAAGATCTACGACCTCTTCGGCAAGGGAGACAAAGTGGAGGTTGTCCAGATCGACGAGGTGCACAACTTCAACCAGCTCAGCCGCCAGGCCGTCTACCGCTTCTTCGCGGAGCAGAATCCCGGCCTCAGCGACAGCCGCGAGCTCATCGAGCACGACATCGACGTGCCCATGCTCCAGGATATGGAGGCGCTTTCCAATCGCACCTTGCCCTCCAACGCCCTCGACCTGGAGGGCGTCTTTCACTTGTGGCAGCACAATTCCATGACCCAGAACAGCGGGATTCAGGATGAGAAGTTTCTGCGCGATCGGCTGAGGCAGACGCTCGCAGTTGAAATTCCGCAGAGCGTAATCGCCGACCTTCACGATCGGTCCATCGTCCTCAGCCGCCCTGGGAGCAACGATCGTGTGCCCGGCATCTGGATCCAGGGAACCGGCAGGACTGCCATTGTTGTCGATCCCGAAGGTTCAGCAGCGGCGCTGGGAACAGCCATCGTTGATCGCCTGCGCAAAGAGGACAGGCCCATCCTGCTGCTTGACGTCTTTCAGACCGGAGCCGCAAAGGCGCCGCGCCTTGGACACAGCTCAAAGAACACCGCGGTGAAATTGGCCGGCGATGCCGACGATGAAGCGCACGCCGACGCTGCCGCCGGCGGCCCGAAGTTTCTCACGTTCAATGTGGCTGACGATGCCGCTCGCGTTCAGGATATTGTTACGACCGTCGTCTACGCGAAGAGGGCCAGTCCCGGCGTAGACCTTTACGCCTCGGGAGACGCAGCTTTGTGGTCCATCTTCGCGGCTGCCGTTGGCGCTGGCCCGATCTCGCTGCACCTCGAGAACGTGCCCACACTCTCATCCGATGCAGACTACGTGGATCACTTCAATGTCCCCGGCATCCTGCGCGCGGGCGGCCTGCCGGTCGCGGAAAAGCTGGCAAACGGGCGATAACGGAGAGTGCGCGGGTTTGTACCTTGGAGGCTATGTGAAATTCGGAGTTAATCTCTTCATTTGGACCGCGAACTTCGATGAGTCTGATCTGCCGCTGTTGCCGCGCATCCGCGCTGCAGGCTTCGATGGCGTCGAGGCGCCCATGTACAAAGGCCGCGAATTCGCGGTGGCCGCGCTGCGCAAAGGCCTCGCCAACACCGGCATGGAATGCACCATCTGCTCGGTTCTGGTGGAGGGCCTGAGCCTGATCTCGGACGACGCGGTGATCCGGGCGAAAGCTGTCGAACAGTTGCGCGAAAACATCGAGGTCACCGCGGAAGTCGGTGCGAAGATCATCGCCGGCCCGATGTATGCGCCGGTGGGGTACCTGCCTGGAAGACGCCGCACCGCTGAGGAGTGGAGCCGCGCGGTCGATTGCTGGCAGCAGCTCGGCCCCTGGCTCACGCAGCACGAGGTCGTGGCCGCAATCGAGCCGCTGAATCGCTTCGAAACCTTTTTCCTGAACACCGCCCCCGATGCGGCCCACTTCTGCGATCAGGTTGGGCATCCCAACGTTGGGATCCTGTTTGACACCTTCCACGCCAACATCGAAGAAAAGAACATCGCGGACGGGCTCCGCACCGCGGCGCGCCATTTGCGGCACATCCACACCTGCGAAAACGATCGCGGCACGCCGGGAAGCGGCCACGTCGAGTGGGAGCAAGTCTTCCAGGCGATCCGCGAGACCGGCTTCGACGGCTGGCTTACCATCGAAAGCTTCGGCTCCAACGTCCCGGAGATTGCAACCGCGGCGTCCATCTGGCGCGATCTGGCGGTCACGCCTGAGGCGGTCGCCTTCGACGGCATCCGTTTCCTCCGGAAGATGGCGGCAGGCCATCTCGCCGCGCATTCAAATCCTTGACAGGCTCTATTGAAACAATTATTGGTGGATGGCCGGTTCTTCCAGCCTTCCTCAACCGCCTGGATGAGTCCGGGAGATGCAATACGTCATTTGCGCACCACCTAGGTCTCTGACCGTGTGAATTTGTATCAACTCCGTGCCCCATCCATTCGCCTTTTTCTGGCGAATGGTTGGGAAAGCACAAACCTCAAGGAACGAAATCAAGCGGTCAGAGCCCTAGTTTCCGGGAGCTATTCCATGAAAGCTGCAAAACCACTTCCACTGCTTCTGCTTGTTTTGGCTGTCACTCTGTGTGGCTGCATGAAGGACGAGAAGAACGGCGCCGCAGCAACCAGCCCTGCGCCCGCCAATGCTGCCTCGCCTGAAAGCTCGACGCCGCTCAAGATGGACAGGCTCGATGCAGCCGCCAATCAAATCGTCCCCGCCGATGCCCGGCTTGAGCGCATCGCCAACGGTTACACCTGGACCGAAGGCCCCGTGTGGGTCAACGGCAGCCTCTTCTTCGCGGACATACCTGGCAACAGCATCCAGAAGTGGACGCCGGGGGCCGGCGCCAGCACCTTCCTCAAGCCAAGCGGATACAAGGGCGCAGCTCCCTATGGCGGTCCCGAGCCAGGCTCGAATGGGATGACCCTCGACGCGCAGGGCCGCCTGACAGTTGCGGGGCATGCCCAGCGCGACGTCTACAGGTTCGAGTCTCTCGATCCCGCGGCGCCCATCACCATCCTCGCCGACTCTTATCGTGGCAAGCGGCTCAACAGTCCCAACGATCTCGTCTACAGTTCGGATGGCGCGCTCTATTTTACCGATCCCCCCTACGGCTTTCGCACGCAGAAAGACAACGACCCCGACAAGCAGCTCAAGGTGAACGGAGTCTATCGTCTCCCGCATGCCCTGCTGCATAAGCCCGGCGCTCCGCCCGCCAACGCCGATCTGCAACTGCTCGTCAGCGATCTTCCGCGCCCCAACGGCATCGCCTTCTCCCCGGATGAAAAGTATCTCTACATCGACAACTCCGAGCCCAAGAAACAGTGGTTCCGCTACCGCGTTCAGCCCGATGGCGCGCTGACCGAGGGAAAGCTCATCTACGACGCCACGGCCGACCCGCGGCCCGGCAACCCGGACGGCATGAAGGTCGATGTGCAGGGAAACATCTACAGCGCGGGACCCGCCGGCGTCTGGATCTTTTCGCCCGATGGAAAGCCACTGGCCACCATCCTCATCCCGGAGCGGGTGGCCAACGTGGCCTGGGCCGGACCGGACCGCAAAACACTTTATATCGCCGCCAGCGGCAACGTTTATCGCGTCACTCTCAACATTGCAGGAGCGCCTCTGATCCGGCAGCGCTGAAATTGGAACCGGCGGCTGCCTGACTTAAGCCCTGCGGAATGGATGGAAGACATGAGGATCGGGAGAGCCCTGCTGGGGACATTGGCCCTGGCGCTCGGAGCAATGAGTTTCGCGCGCGGCCAGGATGCAGTCAAAATCAATCCTGAAAATCCGAAGTATCTGCTCTTTCGCGGCAAGCCGCTCCTGCTGCTCTCTGCGTCGGAACACTATGGCTCCGTCATCAATCGTCCCTTCGATTACGAGAAGTATCTGGACGACGCACAGCAGCACAAGATGACCATGACCCGGACCTTTCTGTTCTACCGGGAACAGCAGAGCTCCCGCAATCCGTCGTCCCCCTGCAAGCCCGAATCTCCTGACTTCATCGCGCCCTTCCCGCGCACCGGTCCTGGTACGGCAATGGACGGCGAGCCTGTCTATGACCTCGACAAGTGGAACCCAGAATACTTCGAGCGCCTTCACAAATATCTCGATGCAGCCTCGAAGAGGGGCATCGTGGTCGAACTAACTGTCTTCAGCAACACCTATGAGGACGGCGTCTGGGCCTTGAATCCCCTGCGCGCGGAAAACAATCTGCAGCATGTGGGCGCAGTGGCATGGCAGGATTACATCTCGTTGAAGAACCCGGAACTGGTGAGCTGGCAAACCCGCTACGCGCGCAAGATCATTCAGGAAACCAGCGGCTACGACAACGTTTATTACGAGATCTGCAATGAGCCCGGCGGCGGCTTTGCCGGCCATGCCTCCGCCGCGGACGTAGATCTCTGGCAGAAAGAGATGGCGCGCGTCATGCGCGATGAAATGCGGAAACTCAATCGTCCCCACCTTCTCTCCGGCCAGCAGGCTTTCACTTACGCGTCCGAAAACGCGTTCCCCAATGACGGCACCTTCTCCAACGATATCTTCGACATCGTGAACAATCATCCTCTGCCCAACACGCAACTCGATGGCAAGGTATTCGAGATGGGCGGTTTCATGTCGAAGGAGTTGAAGCTCGATGGAGTCCAGGGCTTCTGCCGCGCCTCCTACTCCCACCCCAAGCCCGTGGTCCTCGACGAAGACAACACCGCCAGCATGTATCGCGACCTGACCGGCTGGACCATCCACCGCAAGCGCGCCTGGACAGCCGTGCTCAGCGGATGCCACTACGACTATATCGATTTCTCCATCACCGTCGGCAGCGAAGCCGGCACCCCGGCTTCGCGTGCGGGCATCCGCAGTTGGATGCGGAATCTGTCGGGCTTCATGGAGTCGTTCGATTACATTCATGCGCAGCCTGCGGCGGATTGGGTTACCGGCTTTCCGCCGCATCTGCTGGCTTCCGCCCTTTCGTCCGGCCATGATTTTGTCGCCTACCTTGCGGACGCGCGCGAGTTGAGTGACCCCACGGCCGGAGAGTCGATCACCGGCCCCGTCTCCATCCATTTGCCGCAGGGCACGTACGACCTTCTGCTCTACTCTCCCGCCACCGGTGAATACTCGCCGGCGATGGAGGTTCATGGAGGAGAAAAGACCATGGTTACCTTGCCCCCGTTCAAGCAGGACATCGTGATCAGGGCTACCCGCAGGGCGAATGAGTCAGGCTCGCCCGCGCACGGAAATTAGCCGCACAGGCGCTGAAGCTGGAAGCATCAGGAGTGAAAATGGGAGATTCCGGTCGATGACCCTAACCTCGTTTGCGGCTTCTGCCGTGCTCACGGGCACAGACCGTATCATCTCCCTTTCCCAGGCAGACGTGCTGATCATCGTCATCTATTTCGTCTCCGTGCTGGGCATCGGCGTCTATCTGCAGCGCTATGCGCACACATCGAAAGAGTTCTTTCTGGCCGGCCGCGAGATGTCCGCATGGGTTGCCGGCCTCAGTTTTCTCTCCGCGAACCTGGGCGCGCTCGAACTGATGGGCTGGGCCGCGGCCACCTATCAATACGGCATCCTCGCCGCTCACTTCTATTGGATCGCGGCCTTCCCGTCCATGGTGTTTCTCGGCCTGGTGATGATGCCCTTTTACTACATCTCGAAGACCCATTCCGTGCCCGGCTATCTGCATCTGCGTTATGGCGAAGCCACCCGCGCGCTCAGCGGAATCTCTTTCGCCTTCATGACCATCCTCATGTCCGGCATCAACATGTACGCCATGGCCATCGTCATGAAGGTGGTCCTGGGATGGAACATTCACTTCAGCATCTGGGTCTCTTCGTTGACGGTGGCGGCTTACGTCGCGCTCGGCGGCCTCTATTCGGCAATCTTCAATGAAGTGCTGCAGTTCTTCCTCATCTGGGTTGGCGTCCTCACGGTGCCGATCCTGGGCATGATCGAAGCCGGCGGATGGTCCGGTCTGGTGGCGAAGATTCACCAGCGCGTGCAAAGCGACGAGTATGTTCACCTCTGGAGCACGCTGGGAACGTTCTCGGGCAATCCCATGGGCGTGCATTGGACCGGCATCGCTCTCGGGCTCGGCGGCGTGATTGCGTTCGGCTACTGGGGCACGGACTTCCTGGTCATCCAGCGGGCCATGTCCGCGCGGGATCTCAGGTCCGCGCAGCTTGCGCCCATCATCGCCGCCTACTTCAAGATGATCGTGCCCTTCATCGTCATTCTCCCCGGCCTGCTGGGCCTCGCCCTCCTGCCGTACCGCCTTGTGCCCGAGGGCACGCCGGGAGACGGTTTGCATACTTACAACGAAGTGCTTCCTCTCATGCTCGCGCGCTATTGCGGCCCCGGCCTTCTCGGACTCGGCGTAACCGCCCTGATTGCCGGCTTCATGTCCGGCATGGCCGGAAACCTCAGCGCCTTCGCCACGGTTTGGACCTACGACATTTACCGGCCCTACCTATGCAAAGTGAAATCGGACGCACACCTGGTGGTTGTCGGCCGCTGGTGCACAATCCTGGGAGTGATCCTGAGCATTGGCGCCGCCTACTTTGTCACCCACTTCAAAAGCATTATGGATTACATGCAGGCGTTGGTGAGCTTTTTCATTGCTCCGCTCTGCGCCACCGTGCTCATCGGCATGCTGTGGAAGCGCGCCACCGCCAAAGCCGGGTTCTGGGGACTGCTCGCCGGAACCGTCTCCTCCGTCGCTATGTTCACTCTGGTGCAGGTCAACCACGCGTTTCTTGCAGTCATCGCGCTATCGCCCAACGCCAAGGATATGGCCGAGAATCTCTATCGTGCGCTTTGGTCCTGGCTCATCTGCGCCCTTGTCACTGTGATTGTCAGCCTGTTTACCACGCCCAAGCCCAATCACGAGCTGAGAGGGCTGGTGTGGGGATGTACGGAGCTCTCGCTCGAGAAAAGCCTGCCGCTCTGGAAGCGCCCTGTCTTCTGGGCTGGCGGCGTGGCGATTTTCTTCGCCATTTTGCAGTGGACATTCTGGTAGCCGATTTGTACTTGGAGGGAGAACGGTTATGAGCAGGGAAGCGCACATGCTGCCGGTGTGGTTTTTCATCGGCGCGTTGCTTGCCATCTATGGAGCCATCATCCTGGTCGTGGCCCTGGTCGATTTCCACCACCCGCCCGCGGTCGTGCTTGCCCGGTTCCATCCTGACCTGTTCGCGGGCGTTCTTCTGCTCGCTGTAGGCGGCCTCTACACGTTCTGGTTCCGGCCCGGCCGCCGCAAATAGCCGCGGAACTCCCTTCGCCGCCGGCTGCCTGAAAAAGAAGATCGACCGGCATGAGCCAATGTGGATCAAACGCTCGGCAGGCGCCTCTCACTCAAAACGATCGGATCCTTCACGATCACCAGGTAAGACAGCGCGCCTAGAATCGAGACAGCCGCGCAGATCACCAGTGGCAGTTGAAACGAGTGGGTCCGGTCCAGCAGCCAGCCGGTAATCACAGGCGCAAAAGATGCGCAGACAAAGCTGCCGAAGTTCTGGATGGCCGCGACCGAGCCGACAACTCCTGAGGGTGCAATCGACTGCACCAGGCACCAGCCCGCGTTGCCCGCAAGATAGGTGAAGAACAGCGCCATTCCGATGCAAAACGCCGCGCCCGTTGCGCCCGGGATGTACCGCACCAGCAAGGTGCACAGGCCAGACCCGGTCAGCCCCGTCACCAGCAGCGTCTTGTAGCCCTTGACCGGCGCCACTCCGCGACGAACCAGCCAATCGGCGATCACGCCGCTCAGCATCATGCCAACCGCGCCGCAAAAGAAAGGAATCATGGCCACCGCCCCGGTTGCCGCAATGCTCAGGTGGCGTTCTGCTTCAAGGTAATTCGGCATCCACGACATGTAGAGCCACACCGTGTAGTTGATGCCGCCAAAGCCCAGCATCATGCCCCACATCGTGCGCTGCCGAAACAAACCCAGCCATTGCGAAAAAGAAATGCCGGCGAGGCCGCCCAGCGTGCCTGGGGCCGCGAGTCGGGCACTCTCGGCATCATCCAGCAAAACGTCCCTGCGATCGCGGTAGAAGACATACCACGCAATCGAAAGCATCAGGCCTGGCACGCCGATCAGCATGAACATCCCGCGCCATCCAAACGCCAGCATGGTCACTGTGAGAATCGGCGGCGCCAGAGCCTGTCCCATGGTGGTTGCAGCGTTGATGATTCCCATCGGCGTGGCTCGATCGCGCACGTTGAACCAGTCGTTGACCGTTTTTACCGAGGAGATGACGAACGGCGCTTCCCCAGTGGCCAAACCCACGCGCGCGCCGATAAACGAGCCGAATCCACTCACCCATCCGGTCGCCGTCTGCGTCAGCGACCACAGAAACATTCCCGCGCCCAGAACCTTGCGCTCGCCAAACCGATCCAGCAGCACTCCCACGGGTAGTTGGCAGATCGCGTAGGACAGCGAAAAAGTCGAAAGCAGAATCCCCATGCGCGTGGCGGAGATCCCCAGATCCGCGCGGATGGTGGTGTTCGCAATGGCCAGCGAGCCTCGGTCGATATAGTTGATCACCCCAGCGATGGAGAGAATGGAAACCGCGAAGATCTGGATTCTCGCAACGCGGCGCATCGGCTGAGGCCTTGGGTCGGAAGCCATGCCTGATTAAACCATCCAGGACCTGGGTCGGCGAAAGATAAGCTCTTGCCCGGTCGTGCTATAGTACCGCCCATGCGTTCGTTGCGCGATGTGCCGGTCGCTTTTGACAGCCAGCGCCGGGCGGCTGGCGATGCACCCTCCGCATCCGATAGCATTTGTACTCTGCGGGAATCACACCCCCACGATCTCCGTACGATTCTTCTTCAGGAAGGAACTTCATGCCGGAAAAAGTTCTGCAACTCGACGAACGCGACAATTCCATCGTCGCTCTGGTCACGCTTGAACCGGGAACGGCCGTTCAGTTTGGCCCCTCGTCGTCTCCGTCCCACTGCACGGTTGCCCAGGCCATTCCCTTGAAGCACAAGATGGCGGTCGCGGACCTCAAGCCCGGTGACCTGATCTATCTCTACGGCATGGTCGTGGCCGAGGCGGTTGAGCCCATCGTGCGCGGAGGCCTGCTGACCACGCGCAACGTGCGCCATCGGGCTGCGGACTATTCAGCGGTCCGCCAGCCGGCGGCGGTTGCCCCGCCCGATGCTTCGCCCTGGGCGCGGCGCGGCTTTCTCGGCTACCACCGCGCCGATGGCCAGGTGGGCACGCGCAACTACTGGCTCGTGCTGCCGCTGGTCTTCTGCGAGAACCGCAACATCGAGCGGATGCGGGAGGCGCTTGAAGAGGAGCTGGGCTACGGCAGCGCCAATAGTTATCGCCGCCATGTGCGGCAGTTGATTCAGCAACAGGCGAAGCGGGATGTCCAGCCGGAATCTGTTGAACATCCTCGCCCGGAGCGCGTCTTCAACAACCTTGACGGCATCCGCTTTCTTACCCACCAGGGCGGCTGTGGCGGCACACGCCAGGACGCGCAGGCGCTGTGCCAACTGCTTGCCGGCTACATCCACCATCCCAACGTGGCCGGCGCAACGGTCTTGAGCCTGGGCTGCCAGCATGCGCAGGCCAGCATGCTGATGGACGAGTTGCGCGCGCTCGATCCCGGGATGCGCAAGCCTGTGCTGGTCTTCGATCAGCAGAAGTCGGGACGCGAAGCGGCGCTGATGAGCCAGGCGCTCGACAAGACCTTTGCGGCCCTCGCTGAGGCCAATCGTGCCGAGCGAACATTTGCGCCACTCTCCGCCCTGACCGTGGGCCTGCAGTGCGGGGGCTCCGATGGCTTCAGCGGCATTTCGGCGAATCCCGCCGTCGGCTACGTCTCCGACCTGCTCGCAGGTGTGGGCGGCAAGACAATTCTCTCCGAGTTTCCCGAACTGCACGGCGTGGAGCAGGAACTCATCAATCGCTGCGCCACCGATGCGCTGGCGCAGCGATTCCGCGATCTCATGCAGACTTACCAGGCGCGCGCCCGGGCAGTGAACTCGGGCTTTGAGATGAATCCCTCGCCGGGCAACATCGCCGACGGCCTCACCACAGACGCCATCAAGTCTGCCGGCGCGGCGCGCAAGGGCGGCGTCTCCACCATCCGCGGTGTCATCGACTATCCCGAGTACGTCACCGCCACTGGGCTCACTTTGCAGTGCACGCCTGGCAACGACGTCGAGAGCGTGACGGCGCAGGTGGGCGCGGGCTCAAACCTGGTGCTGTTTACCACCGGCCTCGGCACGCCCACCGGCAATCCCATCGCGCCTGTGGTCAAGATCTCCACCAACTCCACGCTGGCCGCACGCATGAGCGACATCATCGACTTCGATGCGGGCGCCATCGTCAGCGGCGAGGCCACCATCGCGGAATGCGCCGCGCAGTTGCTCGATCTCTCCATCGATGTGGCCAGCGGCAAGCAATTCACCAGGGCCGAACTCGCCGGTCAGAACGATTTCATCCCCTGGAAGCGCGGGGTTTCGCTTTAGCAACCTGTTTCTGAGGGACGCATGGCGAAGCGTTGGGTGGCGCTCACTTCCACAGTCGCAGCATCACCACGCCTCCCTTGGGCGGCGTCACGGTGTAGGAGTCGTGCATTGGTTCGAGGTCCTTGTGCGTCCACAGGTCGCGCGCATGCACGGAGCCGCTGAAGCCCAGGTCCTTGAGGCGAACGGTGACCGGTTGCGGAACATCGTCGGTGACAAAATTGAACACGGCCACCGCTTTTGCGCCATCGGCCAGCGTCCGCACCCAAACCTGCGGCGGCCCCAGCCGAGAGCCTTGTTGGCCCAGCTTGTCCTGGTCTACGGCGATCACTTCCTTGTTCATCAGGATGCCCTTGGTGGTCTCATCCATCCTGCTCAGGTCGTTACCCGCAAGCAGAGGCGCGGCCAGCATGGCCCATAAACTCATTTGAGTGCGGTACTGGTCGGCGTCCATGCCGCCGTTGCCCACCTCAAGCATGTCCGGATCGTTCCAGTGTCCCGGCTTCGCGTAGCGCTCAAGCCCCGCCTGCGAAAAGCCGATCAGCGCCATGCTGCGGTAGCTGTCGCTGATGTCGTCGGTGGTGCGCCACAGGTTGCCGCCCACCTCTTCGCCCCACTCCCACACGGAATCCACGCCGTACTGGCAGATGCTGTAGACAATGGGCCTTCCGGTCTTTATGAGCGCGCGGTGCATCTTGGCATAGGCGTCGCGCATGATCGCCGAAGCCTTGTTGGGGTCCTGCTTCGGATCGTAGAGATCCATGATGGTGCGCAGCCCGCACAGGTCGTACTTGAGGAAATCCACGCCCCATGCGGCGTAGGTGTTCGCGTCCTGTTCCTCGTGCCCGTAGCTGCCCTCAAAGCCAGCGCAGGTCTTGGGACCCGGCGAAGAGTAGATGCCAAACTTCAGCCCCTTCGAGTGCACATAATCGGCCAGCCCCTTCATGTCTGGAAACTTGCTGTTGGTGTGGATGTTCCCCTGCGCGTCGCGCTCGCCTTCCCACGTGTCGTCCACGTTGATGTAGACATACCCTGCATCGCGCATGCCGCTGGCCACCATGGCGTCCGCCGCGGCTCGCACATCGGCATCGGTCACCTTCTCCGCAAAGTGGTTCCAGCTGTTCCAGCCCATCGGAGGCGTTGCCGCCAACTGCGTTGTTTGGGCCTTTGCCCCGGCGGAAAGCAAACCCGCCAGGACAATTGCCGACGGAACAAGGATTCGCGGAGAAGCCAAACGACGGTGGATCATGTTGCTCCTATCCCTTCCCTGATGTAAATCGCCGTTGAATGAACGCACGAATGCCGCATCCGCTCCGCGCGAATGATGCAGCGGCTAGGCCTGCGTCGCGATCTGCGAGGCCGAGCGCTGGCGCCAAAGACCGCGCGTGAAATCGGGGAATTGCACCGGCGCGCTGCCGCTGCCGACTGAGGCCTTGCTCAGCGGGCCAGGCGCCGCCCAGGCCGCCGCGTCGTAAACATCCATGTCCGGAACCAGCCCCTCGCGCATGCACTGCACCAAACGGTAAAGCATGATGAAGTCCATGCCGCCGTGCCCGCCCAGCTTTTTGGCAATCTCGCCTTCTGTCTTCCACAGCGGGTGCTGGTGCTCTTTCCACGCATCGATACTGGCCCAGGCCTCGTCGCCCGCCTGACCGTCGAAGTAGATGCGCGGCGGATAGTCGGCAAACACGCCCTTGGTTCCCGCGATCATGTTGATGCGGTCGTAGGGATGCGGATTGACCGTATCGTGCTTGAGCGTGATGGTCAGGCCATTCACGGTCTTGATGATCGACGTGTTCATGTCCCCTGTGATGTAGCGTTCCGCCCAGCGCGGGTCTGACGGCGCCAGGTGCGCCTTGCGATATTCATCGAGCCCGTGCTGCGGCGTGCTGACGGAGACCATGTAGTCGAAGCGGTCGCCGCGCTGAATCCCCATGTAGTTGGCCACCGTGCCCAGCCCATGCGTGGGGTAGAGATTGCCGTTGCGCTGCGTGTGCACCGTGCGCCGCCATAGCCCCTCGCCCTTGTTGGAGAACAGTTCCTCGCGCAAATCGTGAATGTACGCTCCTTCTCCATACAGCAGATCGCCGAACAGCCCTTCATGCGTCATGCGCAAAATCAGCGTTTCGTTGTAGCCGTAACAGCAGTTTTCCAGCATCATGCAGTGACGCCGCGTCTCCTCCGACGTGTTGACCAGCTTCCAGCAGTCTTCAATGGTGGTGGGGCCGGGTACTTCAACGGCGGCGTGCTTGCCATGCTTCATGGCCGCAACCGCCATCTCCACGTGCCAGTCCCACGGCGTGGCAATGATCACAAGGTCCAGGTCGTCGCGCGCCACCAGCGACTCGAAGGCATGATCGCCGCTGGTATAGAGCTCAGGCGAGGCCTGCCCGGCCTTCACCACCAGCGATTGCGCATGTTCCGCCTTCTCGGGCACCACGTCGCAAAGGGCCACAACTTTCACGTCTGCCGCAAGCAGATTTCCCAGCAGGCTCGTGCCCCTGCCTCCCGTGCCGATGATGCCGAGGCGCGGATTGACCTGCGAAAACGGCACGCCAATCATCGTGGGAGCGATTGCTTTGGAGGCTTCCGCGTGCAGCTCCGGAATGCTGATGGCGGCGGCGGCGATGCTGCCGAGGCGGAGAAAATCCCTGCGCGAAAAATCGTTGAACGAATCGGCCATTTGCTTGTCCTTGCCTTCCTGGTTGAAATGGTTATCTTCGACTATCGAACCGCTGGACTCTCCGGACCTGCGCGGATATTATCCTGCATGGAAAGAATGACACGTTGATTTCGAAGCCGTCCAGAACCGTCTTTGCATTGCGTCAACCATGATATTCCAGCAGGGCGGTCCCGATCGTTGGGATCGCTTCCGCAAGCGCCGTGGTGGCCATCTCCCGCAGTTGCAAAGCATCGCAAGGCGCGGCAAATCTTCTCTGGCACCGCACAATCGCGATGTGTTACCTTTCAGTTGCGTTTTCCTCGAAGAATGATGCGCAGCCGGCTCCCGCAGGGGTAACGGCGGGGAGGGTGAAAGCAGTGCACGGAACAGCCGCCATGGAGAACACAGGAGTCAGACTTTCGCCTGAAGCCAGGCAGACCACCGCATCCGCGCCGCCTCGGAACATCGCCGTGGACGCCTACAGGGGCCTGGTCATGCTGCTGATGATGGGCGAGATCATGCAATTCGCCAAGGTCGCTCATGCCTTTCCCGGCAGCCTCTTCTGGCGCATCCTGGCGTTCAATCAGACCCACGTCGAGTGGGCCGGCATGGGCCTGCACGACACCATCCAGCCCGGCTTCAGCTTTCTGGTCGGCGTGGCGCTGCCTTACTCCATCGCCAGCCGCACCAGCAAAGGGCAGAGCTTCCAGAGGCAGTTGGTGCATACCATCTATCGGAGCTTGGTGCTGATTTTTCTCGGCTTTTTCCTCCGCTCCACGCAAAGTACGCAGACCTATTTCACCTTTGAAGACACGCTCACGCAGATTGGCCTGGGTTATACCTTCGCCTTCCTCATCGCGCATTGCCGCCCCAGGTGGCAATGGACTGCGATTGGCGTAATTCTGTTTGGCTATTGGCTCGCCTGGGCGCTCTATCCGGCTCCCGGCGCTAACTTCGACTGGGCCGCGGTCGGTGTTCCTGCTAACTGGCCTTATAACTTCACCGGCTTTGCCTCCCACTGGAATAAGAACAGCAACCTCGGCCAGGCATTCGATGTATGGTTCCTGAATCTCCTGCCGCGAGCCTCGCGCTTCACTTACAACGGAGGCGGCTATCTTACTCTCAGCTTCATCCCAACGTTGGGAACCATCCTGCTGGGCCTGTGTGCGGGCGAGTGGTTTCGCTCCGCGGCTCCAAAAATTCCCGTGAAGCGCTTTGTGATTGCCGCCGTTGTGCTCATAGCTGCGGGGGTCCTGCTGCATTTCACGGGCATTTGCCCCATCGTGAAGCGCATCTGGACGCCAGCCTGGACGCTATTCAGCGGAGGCGTTTGCTTCGCATTTCTCGCCGCATTCTCCTGGATCATCGATGTAAAAGGCTATCGCCGTTGGGCATTCCCCCTCATGGTGGTCGGCATGAACTCCATCGCCGCCTACCTCATTGCCCATCTGTGGGAAGACTTCATTGTGGAGAGCCTGCACATCCATCTTGGCTACGGGATCTTCAGAGTATTTGGGACTGGCCTCGAACCATTGATGCTTGGCATCGCCGTGATGCTCACCTATTGGCTCGTCCTGTACTGGATGTATCGCCGGAAGATATTCCTGCGCATCTGATCCCGCAGCGGCGCGCGTCGCTCGGTTGTCGGTTCCGAGTAGCCTGTGATTAAGCCGCTGTATGGAGTCTTGAGAGTGCGCGCCTCTGCCCCTGCGGAAATGCAGGTCGCAATCGGTAACCCCTATTGAACCAACTTGATCGGAGCTTGCCTGCAGCGGGGACGCACGCTCTAGCTTTACTTCTCCACTGGGCTGCCGGGCGCCCGCGCCTGGCGCTTGGTCCAGGCGGTCTTTAATTGCTCGTAGGTTGCCTGCATTGCGTCGAGTTCGAGATCGGTCAGCCTCTCGATGTCGATCATCTGATTGCGCGCGCTGTCCGTGGCCCGGATCAGCTCATTCAACTTCAGGTTCACGGCGCGGGCATCGCGATTCTGCGTGCTCTGAATGAGGAAGACCATGAGAAACGTCATGAGGGCCGTTGCGGTGCCGATCACTTGCGCCCAGCGGTCGGAGAAATGGAAGACTGGCCCGGTGGCAGCCCACGTGGCGATCACCAGGCCCGCCGCCACGAAGGCCCAGGTGGAACCGAGCCAGGCGGAAGCCGCGGAGGCGAATCGGCCGAAATGGTCGTGAACGGTTGGGGGCTGCGCTTCCACTGCTCTATTCATCATAGGGGTGAGCTCCGTGGGCTCGGTTTTCCCCGACGATACGAT
>VFSW01002876.1_pt1 | contig 25928 bp, 22 predicted proteins | sample 5358111 | NCBI WGS metagenome assembly VFSW01 (sample SAMN11554181, study PRJNA540505) | mine drainage metagenome | isolation source: sediment from site ElyBrook_90M | place: USA: Ely Copper Mine, Vershire, VT | collected 2017 | reverse complement strand
CGTGTTTTTAACCCCCCGCGGGCCGGGGGGGGGGCGGCGGGGGGGGCGGGTCCGGTGGGGGGGGGGCGCCGGGGGGGCCGGCCCCCCACCACCGCCTCAGGGTCGATGGTTTCGTCAGCACTCTTCATCTCACCAGGGATCGCGCTCAGGGCGCGGCTCGCGTTTCATGAGATCCTCCACCAGCTTGCTGGCGTCTTCCCCGTCGAAAAGCTGACACAGCGATTGGGTGAGGGGCATTACGACCCCACGGCTGGCGGCAAGTTGCAACGCCGCTCGCGCGGTCGTCACGCCCTCAGTGACCGATCGCCGGCCAGCCAGAATCTCGCCAAGCGTGCGGCCTGTCGTCGCCAGCTCGTAACCAAGTGAATAGTTGCGACTGAGAGGACTGGAGCATGTCGCGATGAGATCCCCCAGCCCTGCCAGCCCCGCCATCGTCATCGGATTGGCGCCCTCAGTGACAGCCAGGCGCGAGATCTCGGCCAAACCGCGCGTCATCAGCGCCGCTTTGGTGTTGTCGCCGAATCCCAGGCCATCCGAAACGCCGATGGCGATGGCGATGACATTCTTGAGCGCTCCGCCGATCTCGACTCCCACCACGTCATCCGTCGAATAGACACGCATCGTGTGGGTGGTGAGCCATTCCTGCGCCTGGCGCGCCGTCGCGCTGTCGGCTATCGCGACGACGCTGGCCGCAGGCTTGCCTTTCACCACTTCGTGCGCTAGATTCGGGCCACTCAGCGCGCCGATGCGCTCGCTGGGGATGCCTGGCAACTCTGCCGCGAGCACCCGAGTCATGCGCGCGAAGGTGTCCACCTCGAGACCCTTGCTGCCGGTGACGACGACCGCGCCGGGCGGCACCAGCGCGGCAACACGACGGGCGTTGGCCCGCGCTTGTTGCGCAGGCGTCACAAAGAGCACCAGGTCCACGCCTGTGAGAGCTTCCGCAACGTCGCTGGTCACGCGCAGATTCGCCGGCAGCGGCGCGCCGGGCAAAAACAGCGCATTCTCGCCATCGCGCCTCATGGCCAGCGCGCGCTCCGGGTGATGCTCCCAGAGCATGACGCGGTCGCCTTTAGCGGCCAGGCCGATCGCCAGCGTCGTGCCCCACGCGCCGGACCCCAGCACGGCTATCGTCGCCATCGCTCGCCCTCGCTTTCACATCGCCCCTCATTCTGCCTGTGCGCCAGTATAGCACAATGAACGGCTGTCGCGTCAACGCGCGGCCTCGATCTGGACAACCCAGCGGTGATCGAGCATATAGGTGAGAGAACGGATGCGCGACCGGCACGACGCCGGTGCTATACTTGGGCTACGTCATCGCCATACGTGAGGAGCGCCGCCCATGCCGCTGCTTGACGACGAAGCTTATGCCCGACGCCTGGATGCCGCCGATCCGCTGGCGGGGGTGCGCGAGCGATTTTATCTGCCGGCGGGGCAGATCTATCTGGACGGCAACTCGCTGGGGCTGCTCTCGCGCGACGCGGAGCGCGAGCTGGCGCGGGCGATCGACCAGTGGCGCCGCCTCGGCATCGCCGGATGGTCGCAAGCCGAGCTACCGTGGTTCTTCACCGGCGAGCGGTTGGGGGCGGCGATGGCGCCGCTTGTGGGCGCGTCACCCGACGAGGTAGTGGCGACCGGCACGACGACGGTGAACCTGCACAGCCTGGTAGCGACGTTCTATCAGCCGGCGGGCCGGCGGCGCGCGATCGTCTGCACCGACCTCGACTTTCCCTCGGACCGCTACGCGCTGGCGAGCGAGATCGAGCTGCGCGGCGGCGACCCCACGCGGGATCTGGTCGCGGTGCCGAGTCGCGACGGGCGGCTGGTGGAAGAAGATGACCTCATCGCGGCGATGGGCGACGAGGTGGCGCTGGCGCTCTTGCCCGGCGCGCTCTATCGCAGCGGGCAGCTGCTCGACATGGCGCGACTCACGGCGGCGGCGCACGCGCGGGGCGTCGTCATCGGCTTCGATTGCGCGCACTCGATCGGGGTGGTCGGCCACCATTTCGACGAGTGGGAGGTCGATTTCGCCGTCTGGTGCGGCTATAAATATTTGAATGGTGGGCCGGGTAGCGTGGCGGGGCTGTACGTGAGCCAGCGGCATTTCGGCCTGATGCCGGCGCTGCGCGGCTGGTGGGGCAACGACAAAGAACGGCAATTCGACATGGCGCCGGAGTTCGTCGCTGCTGGCCACGCGGGTGGCTGGCAGATCAGCTCGGCGTCGCTGTTTGCCTCTGCCGCGCTGGCCGGATCGCTCGCCATCTTCGCCGAGGTGGGCCTCGACGCCATTCGCGCCAAATCGCTGGCGCTCACCGATTACCTGATCGCGCTGATGGATGAGCTGGCGCCCGACGGATTTCGCGTGGGCACGCCGCGCGAGCACAGCCGCCGGGGTGGGCACGTGGCCGTCGAGCACGACGAGGGAGCGCGCATCGGCAAAGCGCTCAAAGCGCGTGGCGTCATTCCAGACTTTCGGCCGCCTGACGTAGTGCGCCTGGCGCCGATCGCGCTCTATACGTCGTTTCACGAGGTGTGGCAGGCGGCGCGGCATCTCAAAGCGATTTGTGACAACGAGGAATGGCGCGACTTTCCCCCAGGGCGCGATCTGGTGGCGTGAGATTGGCACCGCGCGTGCGTTATGTCGGCCAGCGGCTGAGAGCGCAGGTCTGGTGAAGGATTACCGGACAAACGCGCGCGCAGGGAAGCGCACGGCTCGCCACCAGTGGAACGGATGTCACCGGCGGCAATCGAGCACGGCTCGCGGGAACCACGACAATCGCGCGGCGGCAGGGACGCCCCACCGCGCGATCGTCTCCCGTTTCGCCCACTCGTGAATGATCCGAAAATATGGTACACTATGAGCAACGAGCGTCTCGGTGTGAGGCGTGCTGGGCGGCGGTGGCGCGAGACTCTCTCCCCTCTCAACACAAACACCCACACAACTCACTCATGGCGAGCGCGTCACACTGGCGCAATAGACAGCCAGAGGTGCCCGACGCCCCAGCGCCGCTCGACCGGCGCTGATGAAGGAGTTTCGCGATGGAATTCAACTTTCCGCAATGCCGCAAGTGCCACGAGGGCGATCTGGTGCCGCTGTCTGACTTTGGCAGCCAGGGAGCGTCGATTGAGTACAAGGCGTGGGTATGTACCAACCCCACTTGTCTCTACAACATCAAGATCCGCAACGGCGATATCATCATCAACGAGCCAGTGAGCGACGGGTCGATGCACACCTATCGCCGCAACAACTGACCGCTCCGCTCCGCGCTCTCCTTGCGCTGGTGAGACGGCGGCGATCTCATGCCGCCCGGCTCGCACGAGTGGGCTTTTTTTGCCGCTTGCTGGCGCCTGCCGGTCCCGATGTGATAGATCCTATTGAGCGAGCGAAAGCACGGCAGTGTTCCTCATTCCTCCCATCGCTTTTCTTGCGTGTTTGGCGTAGGAGCACGGCCAGCGCCGCATTCCGCCGAAAGGGCCACGAGACATCATGTTCAAGCGGTTTCGCACACTATTTGGCCAGCCCCAAGACGCCGACTTAGAGCAAGAGCGCGACGCGACGGAGCTGGAAGCTGACGACACCGTCGCCGAGGCTGTCGTGACGCAAGAAGCCACTGAAGCGGATGAAGAAGAGGATGTGCGTGCCGCGACCCCCATCGCCGCAGCCGATGAGGTTGAAGGTGCGGATGAGCCAGTCGCGGAGAGCGGCCACTTCAACCCATTCCGACAGGGGCTGCGGCGCACGCGCGGGCTGTTTGGCCGGATGAGCGCGGCTTTCGCCCAGGACGAGATCACCGACGACCTGTGGGACGAGTTGGAGGAAACGCTGATCGAGGCGGATGTCGGGGTGCAACTCACCGAGCAGCTGATGAAGACGCTACGCGATCGCGCCCGTTATGAGAATCTGCACCGGGGCAGCGAGGTGCGCGATGCGCTCAAGGATGAGCTGCTGGTGCTCTTGGGCGAGCCTGAGCCGCTGATCTTTTCCACCACATCGGAGATTACGGTGATCCTGGTGGTGGGCGTGAACGGTGTGGGCAAAACGACCAGCATCGCCAAGATGGCGAATATGCTCAAGCGCGACAACTATCGCGTAATGCTGGCGGCAGGCGATACATTTCGCGCGGCGGCGATCGAGCAGATCAAAACGTGGGGCGACCGGCTCAAGGTGCCGGTGGTGAGCCACCAGCACGGCGCAGACCCGGCGGCGGTCGTTTTCGACGCGATGGAATCGGCCCAGGCGCGCAAGACCGAAGTGCTGATTGTCGACACCGCCGGCCGGCTGCACACCAAGTCGAACCTGATGGAAGAGCTGAAAAAGATCGGCAAGGTGCTGGCGCGCTACGACCCTGAGGCCCCGCACGAGGTGCTGCTGGTGCTCGACGCGACGACGGGACAAAACGCGATCATCCAGGCTAAGACGTTCGTGGAAGATTCGGGCGTGAGCGGCATCATCCTGACGAAGCTGGACGGCACATCGCGCGGGGGATGTGTCTTTGCGATCAGCGCCGAGCTGGGCGTGCCGATCAAATTCATCGGCACGGGCGAAAAAGTGCAAGACATCGCGCCTTTCGATCCGCTCAGCTTCGTGGACGCGCTCTTCGAGGAGTGAGGCCGCACAGCACTTGTCATCCGCTCGCTTTCTTGCTATGCTCAGCCCAAGCACGATATCCGCCGCGCGAGCGGTCAGCAAAGAAAGCAGGCATAGAGTATACCATGAGCGGCATCCTCGGTCAAGATCGCGTGGCGGCCTTGCGCCAGCGACTTCGCGACCGCCAGACATGGACGAGTGGCCCCGCCATCGTCGGCTATCTCGCGCTCTTCGATTTCATCATCCACATGCTCGTCGCCGGTAACTACGGCTATTTTCGCGACGAGTTGTACTACATCGAGTCGGGCCGGCACCTCGCCTTTGGCTACGTCGATTTCCCCTTTTTGATCGCCTGGCTGGGCGCGCTGATGAATCTCATCGCTGGTGACGCGCTAGTCGCCATTCATATCATTCCCGCGCTGGCGGGGGCGAGCCTGGCCTTTATCACCGGCATGATGGCGCGCGAGCTGGGTGGCGGGCGACTGGCGCAGGCTCTGGCCGCGCTCGGCACGCTCGTGACGCTCGTCTTTCTCGCTACCGCCTCGATCTTTTCGATGGACATCCTCGACGCCTTGTGGTGGTCGCTCGCGGCTTTTGTCGTCATTCGCCTGATCAAGCGCCAGCAGCCCCAGCTCTGGCTGCTCTTTGGCCTCGTGGCCGGCATCGGCCTGACGACGAAGCTCACCATGCTCTTCTTTGGCTTCGCGCTCGTCGTTGGCTTGCTCGCGACGCCCATGCGATCCACGTTTCGCGAGCGATGGATCTGGCTGGGCGGCGCGATCGCCTTCCTATTCCTGTTGCCATACGTCATCTGGAACGTGGTGAACGGCTGGCCCACTCTCGAATTCTGGCATAACTACGGCGGCCTTTCGGGCGGTGGTCCTATTGGCTTTCTGGGCAGCCAGATCTTCGCCGTGAATCCCTTCAACATTCCGCTCATCGTCGCCGGACTGCTCTTTTACTTCCGCGATCCGCGCGGCAAGTCCTATCGCGTGCTGGGCTGGGCGTGGGTCGCGCTCTATGTGCTCTTTACGCTCATCAACGCCAAGTCGTACTTCCTGGCCCCGGCCTATCCGATGATCTATGCCGGCGGCGCGCTGGGCATCGAGCAGCTGGCCCGGCGCGCGAATCGCGGCTGGGCGGCGCCGGCGACGATGGCCGCGATGGCGCTCAGCGGCGCGTTTTTCGCGCCTCTCGCCATGCCGCTTTTGCCGCCCGCGTCTTTCGTCAGCCATTATGGCTTCCTCACCGGAGCGGGCAACGGGAGCGCGGGCCAACAAAACGCTGGGCAGTTCCCGCAATATCTGGGCGATCGCTTCGGGTGGAATACGATGACGGCGACGATCGCGCATGTCTATGACGGCTTGCCGCCCGCCCAGCGCGCCCAGGCGTGCATCTTCACCAGCAATTACGGCGAGGCCAGCGCGCTCATCCTGCTCGGCGCGAAGGATCACCTGCCGCCGGTCATCAGCGGCCACAACAACTTCTATCTGTGGGGGCCGGGCACGTGCGGCGGCGCGGTCATCATCACCGTCGGTCAGTCACAGAGCGACGATCTGCAAAGCTACGCCAGCGTCACGCAGGTCGCCACGATCACCTGCTCGTATTGCATGGCGAGTGAAGACGATCTGCCGGTCTATCTATGCACGCATCCCAAATTTTCGGTGCGCGACCTCTGGCGGCAGGTCAAGCATTTCAACTGAGGGAACTGGGCCGGCGCCGCGCGCGTGGAAGCGCGGGATCCTTCGCGCGCCTTGACACGTGGTGGACAATGAAACAAGCGCCACCACCCACGGCGGCGATTTTTGGCTTTGATGGAGAAGTGGATGCAATCCCGTAGCGCGACCAGGGCCGGAGAGCCGCAACACCTGACGCTGACGGTCTCGATCGCGGTCGCGCTCATGGCGGCGCTGGCGGTGGCCGTCGTGCTTTCCAGCCTGTTAGTCGGGACCTCGCCGGCGCAGACAACTTCGCCCGCGGCTGCTAAACCCACCGCGCGATCACAGGTTGTACCACCGCCCACTCCTTCGGCCACGCCGTTCGATCCGAGCGTTGGGGCGCCGCTGCCCAACGACCGCATCGTCACCTTCTATGGCATCACCGGCGGCCAGGATGTCAATGGTCCCGCGTCATTCTTGCCGATCAACACTCTGCCCGACGGCACGTCGCTGCAACAGCTCGGCCAGGAATATCAAGCGGCGGATCCTTCTCATCCGGTGAAGATAGGGCTGGATGTCGTCGTCAATGTCTTCGATAACTGTATCGCTGATCCTGCTTCTTTGCCAACGTGCACAGACACCGCCGCGCCATCCGTCATCCAGAACCTCGTCGCGTATTGCCAACAAAATAACTTTTTATTGTTCTTGGACGTGCAGCTTGGCAAGATGACCGTGCAAGACATGATCACGCAGTTGCTGCCTTACCTCAAATATCCCTTTGTCGAGCTTGAGCTGGATACTGAGTTTCATTTCCCGCCGAATATGCCACCAAGCCAGATCTTCTATTCCACTGGAGGCTATGCTCGCGGCACGATGGACGCCAGCGAGATCAATTGGGCCATCGATCAGCTCGCGCAAGTCGTCGTCGAATATCACCTGCCGCGTAAAGTGCTGGTCTTCAACCAGTTCGATTACGGCATCATTACCCATGTGTCGCAGATCAAATCGAATCCTTACGTCTCGATCGTGCAGCAGATGGACGGATTCGGCACGCCGGGACTCAAGATTGGCAACTATGGGCTGTTCGTCACGAATCAGCTGATCCAATACGGCGGCTTCAAGCTGTTTACCACCTATCCCGATTCGACCTGTTGCGTCGATACGCCTCTGATGACTCCGGCACAGGTGATCTCGTCGCTCAATCCGGCGCCGCTCTTTCTCTCGTATCAGTGAGGGACAAAAGGGGAAGAAAGCAAATGGCGCGACAGCCCAGCCTCTTTATCAGCCACGCGCCAGTGGATGGCGCGATCGCGGAGCGTTATGCCGCCGCGTTGCGCAAGCGCGGGCTGGACGTCTGGCACAACCAGGCGGGCCGCCAGCAAGTGGGAATCGGCTTTCAAGCGATCGAGCGCGAGCTTGAGCGACGTGATTCCCTGGTGGTGCTCTTGAGCCGGGCGATGCTGGCATCGTCCCAGGTGCAGCGCGAGGTGCGCGTGTTTCAAGAGGTGATGGACGCGGATCAGTCGCACCGGGCCTTTTTGGTGCGCATTGAGCCGAGCAAGATTCCGGCGGCGTTGCGCGATTTCGAGCGAATCGACGCGACCAGCGTGCCTTTCGACGAAGCGATCGACGCCATCGCCACCGCGCTGGGCGCGTCGGGGGGCACAGAGACGCTCTCGCGCCGCGCCCTCATCGGCGGGGTCGGGGTGCTCGCCGCCGGGACGGCCATCGGCGGCGCGATCTGGCTCTTGCGCCGGCACGGGGCTGGTAGCGCGTTTATTGAGGCGCCGACGCCGACCCCTCTGCCATCGTTCCTGCCGGCCACGCTCGCCGCCCAGGGATTCCAAGGCAAGGTGATCACTGGCGTCTCGGTGATCGTCCCTCCCGTCAGCGATGTGGCCGCCGGAGCGTTCCTGATGGGCAGCGTCGCCAAGCAAGATCCGCAAGCGAATAGCGATGAGATGCCGCAGACCAGCATCACGCTGCCTGATTTCAAGATCGCGACCTATGAGCTGACCGTCGCGGAGTACGCGCTGGCCGTGCAGGCAAAAGCAGTGCAGCCGCCGGCCACGATCGGCACGGTCTCGTGGCAATTTCAGCAGACCAGGCCGCAACATCCTGTGGTCAACATCACCTGGCAAGACGCGGCGAATTATGCCGCATGGCTGGCGAAGGTCACGGGCCAGCCCTGGCGCCTGCCCACCGAAGCGGAATGGGAGAAGGCCGCGCGGGGCACCGACGGGCGCATCTTTCCGTGGGGCAACGCCTGGGATACAACGAAAGCCAACACGATCGAAGGCGGCATTCAAGACACGACACCGGTGGGGGCCTATCCGGCGGGGGCTAGCCCTTGCGGCGCGCTGGATATGGCGGGCAACGTCTATGAGTGGGTATCATCACTGTACGAGCCGTATCCCTATAAAGCGACCGACGGACGCGAAAACCCCAAGGATCTCTATAGCAATCGGGTGCTGCGCGGGGGATCGTGGATCGACACCGCCGCCAGCGCGAGGACGGCGGCGCGCAATTTTTACGCCGGCGTCACCGTCGCGAGCAGCAACGCCGGCGCTCGCCTGGCTCACAGCTAGCGAGCGATATCATCACGAAAAACTTTCGACCTTGGCCTTGGGTTGCAGACCACGAAAGGGAACTCATCACGATGCCACAGGCTCTCATCGTTCACGGAGGCGCGGGGGCCATTGCCCCCGCGCGCCCCAATATACCCCGCGCGGGGTGTGCCGCCGCCGCCGCCATCGGCTGGCAGGTGTTGCGCGGCGGGGGCAGCGCGCTCGACGCCGCCATCGCCGCCACAGTCGCGCTCGAGGACAATCCGGCTTTCAACGCGGGCACTGGGGCCACGCTGACGCGCGACGGCGTGGCCGAGCTTGACGCCGGGCTGATGATCGGCGATACGCTGCAAGTGGGCGCCGTCGCGGGCGTCAGCCGGATCAAGAATCCGATTTTGCTGGCGCGACAGGTGCTCGACAGCCCCATCGTTCTGCTGGCCGGCGCGGGCGCTGAGGAATTCGCCGTGAGCCGGGGACTGGCGCTGTGCGATCCCCAGGCGCTGATCACGCCAGAGCAGCGCCAGCGGTGGCAAGCACGCCGCGCCAGCGATGCGACACCGCCGCTCAGCGACCCCGACGCGCCCCACGGCACCGTCGGCGCGGTGGCTCTCGACGCCTGGGGGCGCATCGTCGCGGCGGCATCGACCGGCGGCATGGCCAATAAGCCGCCGGGGCGCGTAGGCGACACTCCCATCGCTGGCGCCGGCTTTTACGCCGAGGACGGCCTGGGGGGCGTCGCCTGCACCGGCCAGGGCGAAGACTTCATCCGCCTGGCAATCGCGCGCCGGACGATCGAGGCCATCGAGCGCGGCGCGACGGCGCAACAAGCGGCATTCAAAGCGATCAGCCTGCTGGGCACGCGCATCAAGGGCGAGGGCGGGCTTGTCGTCATCGACGCCGCCGGTCGCGTGGGCTTCGCGCGCAACACTGCCGCAATGGCGTATGCCTATATCACCGAAGGCATGACTGAACCGGTCGCCAGCGTGTGAGATTGTGGGCAAGTAAAGAAAAATTCACCGTCACGGCTTGACAGATGCCCGTGCGATGGGGTATCCTCCATGACGGGGAGTCATCTCCCCATTCGTGCCCGTAGCTCAGTGGATTAGAGCGTTGGCCTGCGGAGCCAAAGGTCGGAGGTTCGAATCCTCTCGGGCACGCCCGCTTGTCATGACCCTCGGTGCCGCCTCTTGTCGGGCGGCATTGTTGTTCCGCGCGAAGCCTGGCGTCTCGCCACGTGCGGCGCCCGTCATCGCACATGCTGGGAAGGATCAATTGTGTATGCGCTCATTGCGATTCCGCTTTCCCCGCCTGGCCTCATGCATCGCTCTTTTCGGCATCGCCTCTCTGGTCATGACCGCGTGCGGCGGTGTGCAATCAGACCCACCCGGCCAAAACTCAGGCTCGCCCGAATACGCTCAGGGGACGTTCAATTTCGACGACCCCAACGCGATCAACGGCAGTGTCGGACAGACGGTCAACGTCTATGACACCTTCACCTCGGTGACGGTCACCTTTACGGTCAACACTGTCGCGACCTCGACAGCACCGGCCAACCAGAACAGCGGCGAAAATACACTGCCCCCCGGCGAGCAATACCTGGTCGTGAATATGACGCTGGTCAACACCAGCGGCACCGGCAATACGGGCTGTCCCAGCTACAACGTCAGCAAGTGCACGGAATACCTCAGTCCGCTGCAAAACTTCCGGATGCTCGACAGCTCTGGCCGCTCGTGGCCCTCGACGACCGGCGCCGCTGAAGCGTGCAGCACCGATCCGCACACCCCCTGCGCCAACCGCGACTGGCTGACACTGCTCGGCGAATCAAGCACGACCGGCGTTGTTCCACCTGGGCAGACAAGGGGCGGCCTCACACCGGGGATGAGCTTCACCAATCAGATTGTGTTCCTCATCTCGACCGATCCATCGCTCAGCTATACTCTTTACTTCGCGCCCTACCGGTATATGGATTCTCCGCTGGCGGCTGGCGGCAGCCCATCAGGCAAGAGCTTGCCGACGCTGGCCAAGATTGCCATTACTCCATAAGCGGGCGCTGGATGCGGCTCTTACATCCCACCCGCGCGCCGACAGCGACGCGCGGGGCCGCGTTGTGTGTGACCGATTCACTCAGGTTTTCTTTCCTTCACTGGTCAGGTCTGCTATACTGTGAAGGGCAAAAACTACATCCTACGGCCATCATTCTCAAAAAAGTAGGTGCAAGCTCATGTATCCACCACCCGACGATCAGCCGCAAAGCCAGCCTATTCCGCCGCCGCCGAACTACCCACCGCCACAAAATTACCCACCGCCACCACCCAACTTTCCGCCAGCATATAATGCGCCGCCTGGCTCACTCCCGCCTGGTTACGGGGCGCCACCCGCCTTTGGCGCGCCCAACGCATATGGGGTGCCCAACGCCGCCCCTTATGGCGTCGTCACCGGTGATCAGAGCAACGGCATGGCGACCGCCAGCCTGGTGCTCGGCATCGTCGGCATCTTTTTTGGCACTATCGCGAATGTGCTGGCCGTGATCTTTGGCCACATCGCCCTCAACAAGATCAAAGAGAATCCCGCCCTCGAGAGCACGCGCGGCCAGGCGATGGCTGGCCTCATTTTGGGCTATGTCTTTGGCGGCCTCTATCTGCTTTGCATCGTCGGCATCGTCGCTCTCGCGCTCGCCTCTCCACACGTCGGCACGACGACGACTCCCTAGCCTGTCGAACATATGCGACCACCCCACAGCGGAATCATGCGGGGGTGGTCGCTGCTCGCGCACCGCTCTATAGCCAATCTGCGTCATGCCAGATCGCGGCGCAATGAATCATGATACAATATCTTGGCTATCTCACGGCAACGATTATCAATCACGCCAAAAGATGATCTTCACACGCGGAGGAACGCGACATGCTCGATTATTACAAAATGAATCCCTTGCATCTGCTGCTCGCCAGCATGGATGTCGATACGTCGAATTCCATCGCGCTGGCGCCGCAGATCGAGACCGAGGCGTTGCCACTGCGCCAGATGTCGGCGCCACTGGTCATTGGCGTCGATCTGGGTGGCACCCAGACGCGAGCCGCCGTGGTGCGTGACGGGGCGATCGTCGCGCGCGTCAGCCACTCGACGCCGGCGGCTGAGGGACCAGCGGCGGTCATCGCCGGAATCATCGCCGCCATCCACGAGGTGATGGAGCAGGCTGAGATCGGCCTGAGCGACATTCGAGGGATCGGTCTTGGCGCTCCCGGCCCTCTCGACTCGCGCACGGGCGTCGTCTTCGAGCCGCCAAACCTGCACGGCTGGCACGACGTGCCGCTCGGCGACGAATTGCGGCGCTCGTTTGCCGTGCGCGTCGCCATTGGCAACGACGCCAACCTGGCCGGCCTCGCCGAATATCGCTATGGGGCGGGGCGAGGCACCAGCGACATGATTTTCATGACGGTCTCGACAGGGATCGGCGGCGGCATCATCATCGACGGCAAGATTGTCGAGGGCGTCACAGGGACTGCCGGCGAGGTCGGGCATATGGTCATCGATATGCGCCCGGACGCGCCACGCGACAACCTGGGGCACATCGGCTGCCTGGAAGCGCTCGCCTCTGGCACGGCCATCGCCCGCGACGCCAACGCGCTCATCGCCTCCGGACGGGGTCAGGGTATCATGGCCGCTCACCGCGAGCTGGCCGCGCGCGACCCTGCCGCCGAACGGCTCGCCACCAGCGAGGCACTCCCCGGCACAGGGATCACCGAGGTCAGCGCGCGCGATGTCAGCGAGGCGGCCAAGCGCGGTGACGCTGAAGCCGTCGCTTTGATGCGCGGCGCGGCGGTCGCCATCGGCGTGGGCTGCGCGAATCTGGTCAATATCTTCAATCCTGAAGCGATCATCATCGGTGGCGGCGTCTCAAAAGCGGGCGATCTGCTTTTCGAGCCGGTGCGCGAGGCGATGCGCCAACGCGCTTTCGCCCGACCCGCCAACGCCGTGCGGATCACCCCCGCGCAGCTGGGCGACGACATGGGCCTCATCGGCGCCGCTGCCTTCGTGGACTATCAGGCTACCATCGGCGGCTAGTGTCAAATTGAGACATCCAGTCGCGAGCGATGGCTCGCAGCCGGCGTGGGAGGTCACACTGCCACTGCGCTGAGCGGAACGCCAGGCGGCCACCGTCACGCCGAGAGCGCACCCCTCTCGTGGCGATGACGATGGCTGCCGTGTCTCTGCTCCACGAGAAGTGAGAAAAGCAGGGATGCATCCGGGTCACTTTTCTCTCTCTCAGAAGGAAATGTTACCGGCTGAAGAAGCGCGCGCGGAAGTCCGCCAGGCGGGCCTTTTCGGCCTGCTTCTTTTCCCATTGCGAAAATTCGCGCCGGGCAAGGCGATCGCTGGCCATTTCCAGTGCCTGGCCGGCGATGACCAGCGTCGGGGTAAAGACGCCAACATACGAGCCGAGGCGTTGCGCGTGCTGGCGCTGCTGCTCGGACGGCTTGGCCGGCTTTTGCGCCTTGGTCTTGAGCGACGCCTTTTTGCCGAAGTGCGGCTTGGGCAGGCTGACGCGATTCCAGATCCCCAGCGACGCCGCCATCGACACGCCCGACAAGCCAAAGCACACCTTGCCCGCCGTCGAGAGCACCATCGGCCACGCCGATTGGTGATACGTCTTGCTGTCTTTGTCTTTATTGCTCGGCTGCTGAGCCTTGACCTGCTGCTGCTTCTCTTGAACTTGCTGCATTACAGTGTGTCATCCTCCATCGAAATCTGTAGAGCGGTGCGCTCTCATTCACAGATCATCGGTCCGGCGCGGCGCGTGGCGCAGGGCCGCGATTGCCCACCGTGACCCGCGGCCGGCGAATCAGGGACGATAAGGCCCAAGTGAGGGACCGTGTCCCTCACTCCACGGCTCTCTCCAATCCGATGAGGAGCGACGTGCGTTTGACGTGGGTTGGCCGCTCTCACAGCTCCGCCCAGCGGCGAATCGTGGGATGATGTGGCTGCCAGGCGTCCCACGCCTCGCGTGCCCATTGGTGAGCCAGCTTGATATATGTCGCCGCGTCAGGGGCTTGCGCGACATCCACGATCGTGATCGCCCCCAGCGACACGGGCGGCTCAAGCCAGACGAACGCGCCTCTCCGCTCGTGGACATGGCGCATCGCCTCGGTCGCCATCTCGAATGTGTACGCGCGCTCGAAAATAGCGCACAGGCTGATCAGATGCTCCGCGACCGATTGAATGGTCTGTGGTGACGGCGTGCCTGGATGTTGCACGGCATATGCATCGGTCCAGAGCCGGTTGACGCTGAAATAGCGCGAGTCTGTGTATTGCCTGGCTCCGTCTTCCCCAAGGATCCGCCAGCACCCCGGCGAAGCGCCCAAATAGCGATGCGTCGGGCCATCGATGTCAGGGACGAGCGCGTGACATCCAACACAGGGGATAAGTCGCGGTGACATAGATGTTTACTCACTTTCAGATATTTTTTATGTGCTGACCTCGCATGATGAGGTTAGCGGCTCTTTAGGCTCTGACTTGGATACCGTCCCATTGCCATAAGTGCAAACCGCTCATCAAGCCGCTCTCGCTCGTTCAATCGCAAAAGGTATTCAGTTGCGCGCCCGCTCGCTGTGAGAGGCTCAATACGCGCGCTATGCAAGCGAAAGTGTCGTTGCCATATTTGGCGACGAGGATGAAAGAGAGGAACTACCTTGCCGGTAAGAGGATCAATGGAAGAGAGATCACTGCCTTTATGTCGATTGCAAGACACACAGGCCAGCGCCAAATTCTCAGGTGTGGTGAGGCCTCCGTGCTTTTCCGCGATAATGTGATCAATCTCCTGAAATAGGAACGTATCTTCCTCACTCATAAGACAATATTCGCAAAGGCCTCCAGCTCGCATGGCAACAAGCTGGCGCAAGGCCTCAGAGATATATCCAGACATAGAGGTATCACGATGCCTGTTGGCCGAGCTGCCGGTGCGCTTCGGCTTTGATAAGGCGCATAAGATGCTCGACATATTCATAGGTGTCAAGCTCATGCCGCTCGGCTTCCTGAATCTGGCCGTCGCGCTCTGCCGCTAGCAATACGCGAACTCGTGCAGTGACGGCCTCTGATGGGCGAAATGTGATGATTTCCGCTGGTGTGGGGCGCCCTGCGAGAAACCGCGCGACTTCATTCTCAATAAATGTTTCGGTGTTCATCAGCTGATCCTCCCACAATATTTTCTGCCCGTGATCAGTATATCACCCGCTGACCCCCTCGTCATCGGAATGGAGAAGAGGCCAGCGTATGAGGAACTCAGCGCCAGTTGAGGATGTCGTCCTCGACGCTGCGCGCGATGATGAGCCGTTGTACCTGGCTGGTGCCTTCGACGATGGTCAGCTGGCGCGCGTCACGATAAAAACGCTCGACTGGATGATCCATCATATAGCCGTTGCCGCCCATGATCTGCACCGCTTTATCCGCCGCGTCGACCGCCGTCTCAGTGGCGAAGGCCTTGGCCATCGACAAAATGTGCGCGTGCTCGCGATCCGCTCCGCCTTCATCCACCGTCAGGCAGGCGTGGTAAGTCAGCCAGCGCGCCGCCTCGATGCGCATCGCCACGTCGGCGATCATCATCTGGATCGCCTGGTGCTCGATGATGGGCTTGCCAAACGTCTGCCGCTGCTTGGCGTAATCGACGGCATACTGAATCGCCCCCTCGGCGGTCCCCAGCCCGCGCGCCGCCACGATGGGCCGCACCGAGTTGAGGTTCCACATGATCAGCTTGAATCCCTGGTTGACCGCGCCCACGATGTTGGCCGCCGGCACTTTGGCCTCGTCGAAGATCAGCTCGCAGGTCGGCACGCCGTGCACGCCCATCTTGCGGTCGCTCTTGCCCACGCGAAAGCCCGGCGTGTCACGATCCACGATGAAGACCGTGAAACCGTGCGAGCCGGCAGCAGGGTCCGTCTTGGTCGCCACCAGATAGAAATCCGCCACCGTTCCGCCAGAGATCCAGTGCTTGGTGCCGCTGATGAGATACACGTCACCATCGAGCGTCGCGCGCGTCTGGATGTTGGCGGAATCAGAGCCGGCGCCAGGTTCGGTCAATGCAAACGCGCCGCGCACCGCGCCGGTCGCCGTGCCCTGGCAATAGCGTCGTGTTTGTTGCGCGTTGGCGCCGTTGAGAATCGCGGAGGGCGTGAGCGTGGTCATGTCGCGCGCGCGCGCGCACGAGTTATCGACCTTGGCCGTTTCTTCGACAGCCAGACCCAGGCCCAGCGTGCCCGCGCCGCTGCCGCCATATTCCTCGGGGAAGGACAGGCCTAGCATGCCCGTCTCTTTGAAGACCTGAAAGATGTCTTCGGGATATTCGCCCGTTTCGTCGAGCGCGGCGGCGCGCGGCTTGATCACCTCGTTGGCGACACGGCGCGCCGTCTGGCGGATCAATTCGTGCTCCGCCGTCAATCGAAAGTCCATAGGATCGCGTCTCCTCAATCGCGCGCCTCGTGGCGCGATATTCGTCTTTGTTGCCATAGTATATCGTATAGCGCCTGGTGGCGCACGCCGCTCATATGCCGGATTAATGGGGTGTTTTGGTGAGCAATGTGCTAGTGATGTTTTTGATGATGTGAGAGCTTGGAGGAGAAGCCGCGTTTCTCATGCGAATCTCATACGTCTTTGTTATAAGAGCATCAACCGTGTGCCACCAGCAGCCGGTGACGACGTGGATGTTAACGGGAGGGCAGTCAATCGTCTCTGATCAACGAGGGAGCAAAGAAGCCGCCCTTTTCATTCCCCGCGCGACTGCTGACAAAGCGCCGTTTTGCGCGGGCACCAGGCCACAAATCCACGATCACGGCGCAATCTCAGCGACGTTTGACGGAGCGCGTTTGATGAAGCACCTCAGCACTTTCCCAGGCATGACGCGCGCTGTGACACCCGTCGCCGCCCGGGGAACTGGCGCGAGTGTGCCCATGCCCAGGTGGCGGCGCTGCCTGAGCGACGCGTTCACCATTCAGCCGCTGCCGCCCGTCTCACAGCCACGGGCCTCTCGCTTGGGACTTGCCACTACCTGTGTGCTGATGGTCGCCTACTCCGCTATCTTCATCACGTATCTTTTCGCGCTGCAACACACCCTCAACACACACGCCGAAGACATGGGGATCATGGATCAGGTCCTGTGGAACTCGACGCATGGAAATTTCTGGCACCAAACGATCTGCAATCCCGTCACCGATATGAATTGCCTGGGAGACGTATCGCGCTGGGCGATTCATTTTGAGCCGTTGATGGTGCTCCTGGTGCCGCTTTACTGGTTCTTTCCGGGGCCACATCTGTTGCAAGTCGTGCAGGTGACGGGCGTCGCGCTGGGCGCGCTGCCGGCCTATTGGCTGGGCAGCCGCCGGCTGGGGCATCCTTTCGCCGGCATCTGCCTGGCGGGAATTTATCTGGCTCTGCCGGTGCTGCGCGCGGCGGTCGAGAGCGACTTTCACATGGTGACGCTGGCCGCGCCGGCGCTGATGTTTGCCATCTATTATCTCTACACGCGCAACGATCGCGGCTTCCTCATCGCCGCAATAGTGGCGATGGGCACCAAAGAGCAGATTCCGATCGATGTCTTTATGCTGGGGCTGGCCATCGTCGCGATGCAGCGGCGCTGGCGCTTTGGCGCGCTGGTCATGGCGCTGGCGATCGCCTGGGCGGTGGTCGCGCTCACCGTCATTCACCTGGCCAGCCCCCTTGGCTTGTCGCCCACGGCTTTGCGCTATGGCGGCATCACCGGCACGATTCAGCACCTCCCGCTCTTATGGCAAGATCCACTACGCTTGCATTATCTCGAAGATCTGCTCACCAACACGGGCTATTTGGGCTTGCTGGCTCCGTGGACGCTGGCGCTGGCGCTACCAACGACGCTCCTCAACGCGCTAAGCGCGGACCCGCATCAATTTTCGGGTGTGTATCAATACAATGCCGATATCGCGCCCTTCTTGGTGTTGGGCTTGCTCGAAGGCGTCGCGACGCTGTGGTGGCTGATCACTCGCGCAGGGCGCGCGTCGCTCGCGGGGATGGTCGCCCTCCATCCCTGGTGGAGATGGGCACTGGCCGCTCTAAGCAGGCGGCGCGGTCAAATGCTCGATGCCCTGAGCGCGGCGACGGCCTGGCTCGTCGAGCGGACCGCCTGGGTGGCGCGGCGCTATCGCATCATCGCGCGTCCGATGATGCTGGGCCTGGTCTTCGAGTGCGCGATCTTTTTCATCGCCCAGCCGCCGCAAAATCGTGCGCTCAACCCCGATACGCTGTTGCCCTGGCCGCAGGTGACGTCACATGTGACTCTGGCCGGGCGCTTCTTTGGCGAGATTCCACAAGCGGCGGCGGTGTCGGCCACGCAAAATCTGGTGCCGCACCTGAGCGAGCGCCGCGACATCTATCAATTTCCCGACGGCATCGCCAGCGCGGACTTCGTGCTGCTCGACCTGACGTCGGGCATTTACCCTGAGCCGGACGAACAAAGCTTTGCCCAGGCGGTGAGCGCGACGCTCGACTCCGGCTATTTCACCCTGGTCGATGCCCAAGACGGATTCATCTTGTTGCGCCGCGCGCCCGCCGGCGCAACACCCGCGACCATCACACTGCCAGCGGCGTTTTGTCCCGTCACGCCTCTCGCGGACCCCGGCGAGTGGACGGCGATAGAGGCGATCTCGAGCTGCCAACCGCCGGGGTGAGGGACCGGCTCAAGGAAGAGGCGAGATCGATCCGCATGCCGTCGCATTCGTGATGATTGTTTTGTCCCGTTGATCGGTGCGCGCCAGGACCCAGGCGGCGCGGTGATCTGGCCTCACCCCTCGCCGACGGCGTAGGGGATGATCTCGATCTGTGGCGCGCCGTTCGTGAGCAGGATGGCCACCACATCGATGCGCCAGGTATGGTCGAGCGCGTCGTGGTCGGCGAGATACTCTTGCGCCGCCGTGAGCAGGTGGTGGCGCTTGGCGGCGGTGACGGCCTCGGCTGGCGTGCCGAATGCGACACCGCGCCGCGTCTTGACCTCGACGAAGACCAGATCGTCCCCTTGCCGCGCGATGAGATCGATCTGCCCGCTCTTGGTGCGCACGTCGGCGGCGACGATCTCATATCCCGCCGCGCGCAACGCATCAGCAGCCATCGCCTCGCCCCGCGCGCCCAGGCGCTGGCGATCGGTCGGCTGAGGCAATCGCTGTGCTCGTTGGTGTTTCGTCATCGCCGTTTCCTTCCTGACGCGCTCGCTCTTGCGTTTGGCTCAGGCCCCGTCTCCATTCCGATGAGGTCGAGGGATCACGCCACGACGCGCGGCAGATCGGCGATGGGCTGCCAGCCAGCCGGCGCGCTACGACGACCCAGCGGATTTGTCGTCACGAGCGGCGAGTTGGCGGGAATGATCTGCCATTGCAGCTTGAAGATCAGGATGCGCGTCACGGCCGCATTCACTTGATCCATCGTCACCTGGCCGCTGGTGATTGCGCTCTGGATGAGATCGATCGTTTGCAGCGCCTGATTGGCGTCGAGCGCGCCCAACAAGAGATCCGTGCCGGCCTCGAAAGCCGCCAGTCCGGCATGAGGCACGTCATAGCCGAGGGTGGCCAGACCGCCCATGAAAAGCGCGTCTGAGACGACCACACCGTCATATCTTTTTTTTTTTCTTAAGAGGACGTCGTTGATTTTGTGATAGATTATCGTCGGCAGCGTGGAGTCCAGCGCGGGAATGAGCATGTGCGTCGTCATGATCATCGGCACGCGGCCCTCCGCCAGCAGCGTTTTATAGGGCACCAGCTCGGTGCTCTCGAGTTGATCGAGCGTGCGGTCCACTGTGGGCAGCGCTTTGTGGGGGTCCACGGTCGATGAGCCGAGACCGGGGAAGTGCTTGAGGCAGGCCGCGACACCGCCTTTGGTCAGCCCGTCGATGTAGGCCGACGCCATGCTGACGACGGTCGAGGTGGTCGAGCCAAACGTGCGTCCCTGCAAAATGGGATTGTTAGGATTCGTCAGCACATCGACCACGGGCGCGAAATCGACGTTGATGCCAACCGATTTGAGGATCTGCGCGTCGCCGGTGCCTTTGTTGTATGCCACATTGGGGTCCCCGGTGGCGCCGACCGACGCGGGCGAGGGACGCGAGCCGACCGCCGACGAGATGGGATTCCATCCGCCGCCCTCGAAGTCGGTGGCAAGAATGAGCGGAATGCGCGAGCTGGCCTGGAGCTGAGCGGTGAAAGCGCGCAGCTGATCAGCATTGAGCGAGACGCCACCAGAGCTGGAGATGACGAAATAGCCGCCGATATGGTATTGCGTGATCAGCGCCTGCATGTCGGCGTTATAGCTGAGGTCGCTCGACATCGGAATGATGAGCTGGCCCAGCTTTTCGTCGAGCGTCATTGTGCTCAGGATAGCGCCGGCCTCATCGCGCAGCTGAATGGCATGCGCCGCCGCCGAGCCGCCGAATTGCTGCTGCGTGCCGGGCAGCGTGACGCCGGTGCGACTCAGCAAAAATCCCACGGCGACAATGCCGACGACTACCGTGACCAGCCATTCGAAGACTTTTCGCGCTTTCATGCCAGGTTCCTTTTCCCAAACAAAGACGAGACGCTCAGCCGTGCAGCCGTGCCGCGTCGGCATGGAACGCCGACGGGATGACCACAGCGGCGAGCAAGTTGCGCATCAGTTGTTGCAGTCGCGGGTCCACGGGAATGTTTTGCCCGTTGCGCGGCCAAAACAGATTGAAGCCGTCGAGCGCGTCGCTCCAGTCGATGGTGGCGCCGTCGAACTCGAAGCTGTGCGCCGTCGGGTAGCGGACGATCGCCTGAGAGTGCTGGGGATTGGTCCCCAGTGCCGCGGGCGAGTCGGCGACGACGATGACGTGCGGCGGTGTCGCGCCGTTGTCCACGAGGGAATCTGATTCGTAGCCCACGATGCCTTGCACGCGATCGCCAGGGCGTAGATTCGTGTTGGCGAACGCCCAGAGATTCGTGTTGGTGAAAATCATATCCATTTGCTGGGCGTTCTGATTTTCTGTTCCGCCAGCCGTCCATTCGACGCCTATGAAGCTATTTTCCGGCTCACTCACCGGCGGGAGGCGAAATTCAAGCGTCGTCAGACGCGCCGTCGTGGGATTCCGCGCGGCAGGATCGCTCGTGCTGTGATAAAACACCTGCCAGCGATCGGCGTTACCCTGGCTATCCGGCTCATAGCGCACTTGCTTGTAAGCCTCATTGCCGGCGAAAACCAGCAGATCTATGCCGTTGTGGAGCGCGCTTATGACGCCGTCGCGCTCTGTGGCGTCCCAATATTCGTCGTGGCCGGCGATGATCAGGCTTTTGTGCCGGCTCAACAGCTCAGGGTGTGCCGACACATCGATATTGGTCGTATATGTGACATCGTAGCCCCCGCGCTCCAAGAAGCGAAGCATGTTGTATTCAGTGTAATAAAACAGCGCGAAGCTGCCGTGCGCCGCGACATAGGGCCGATTATAGGAAATGATGCGCGCGGGATTCGTGACATCGATGCCCTGGCCGTTGTACATCCCGTATGAATTGAAGCCGCCCCAAGAGTTATACGCTTGCCAGGTCGAGACGTCGATCTGCATGAGATAGGGTGTGGGGCGCGCGTCGTCGCGCACGATGAAGGGGATATAGTTTTGCTTGCCCTCAGCGGTAGTCAAGAGCACCAGATAGACGCCGCTCACCCAATAAGTTGGAATAGTCAGCGATTGAGTCACTGCCCAATTGGCGTCGATGAGATTTGTCTCTTGTCCCAGAGCATCGCGATAGCTGGTGATGCACGTCGGGCAGTTTTGTGGCAGATCGGGGGCGTGATACTCAACCTGTGTCTCGTCGAAATAACCCTGGGCGGCGCCGTGCTGATTGTCGGCCTCGGTCATGAGCCGCGCACCCTTGCCGCCATAATACCCCAGGCGATAGACCTTGAAGGAATAGGAATCGTCCGGCACGCGCGTCGAAACGGCGAAGCGCATCGTCTGGCCAAGGTTGGCGCTCACCGCGAGCGAATAGCCGGCAATCTCGCCTTGGGCCGCGTAATGCCCTGGCGCGATGACCCAATAGGTGTCGCCCGCCTGGGTGTTTTCACGCCCGATGGGGGTATTCGGAATGCTCGTTTGGGTTGTGGAGAGAATCTGGGGAATCGAGATGCCGTTGTTGGTCAGCGCGTAGTACGCGCCACCAGCCACCACAGCGCCGGTGAGCAGGCACGCTGAAAGGAACAGCAGCGGTGAGGCGGGCTGGCGACGGGTAACGAAGCGCGCCGGACGATCGCTCATCAGATTCCTCAAGCGCGGCTCCCGTTGATTGCCTGTTATCCTTCCGCGCGTGAAGATGATAGCATGACAGGCGCACAGGTGCAAGGCTGGTATGACAAATGGGGTGAGCCTACCGGGCAAGCCCATCGCCGTGTTCCTGACGATAGCGCTCGACAGCGAGCATCGTGGTGTAGTGATCGGCCTGTTGGGCAGCGAGATCACACAAACAGGTCTCGCGCCGCTCCAGCTCGTCACCAAGAACCTGAGCGCTGATGCCTGCCCATGTGGCGATTTCTGCCAGCACGTCGGGCGGTGGCGCGCTAAAGGTGTCGGTTTTCGCTTGCCAGTGCGAGACGGCGAGCGACTCGACGGGGCCGCTGATGGCGACGCTAGGCGCGGCCGGCGGCAAAAAGTGCGTCGTCAGCCAGCGGCGCTTTGGCTCGCGGCCCGTGCGCCACGCCGTGCGCATAGGGATGTCGAGGCCAATATTGATAATGAGTCGCATCTCTTGGATCTCTGGCGTCGTGAGGTGGATGTCGTTTTGCAGCATCGCCAGCACGTCGGCCAGCGTGTCAGCATGGCAGCTTGTCGCGACGGCGAACCCCCGCCCCGGCAATTGCAGGAAGCGCCGCGCGACGCCGCCCCACATATAGATGCGCAGGTGATCGCTGACTTCATTCGCCAGCACGGTGGTCGTGGCCGGCGTCGTCTCGCTGAGAAAGTCGAAGTCTTCGAACATGCCGACGGTATAGACGAGCGCCGTGCCGCTGGGATAGAGCGGCAAGAGCGCATTCATGGTGGTGGTCTTGCCCGCGCCGGCTTCGGCGGCCGTCGGCCCAGAGATGATGTAGGAGGCGCGCCGCTCGATCAGCGCCCAAACGATCGCCGCCGCGCGCGCGTCGATGCTGCCACGATCGATCAGCTCAGGGAGCGAGAGCTGGTCGTCGGATTCGTAATGCATCATGCGGCGATGATAGGGGTTGGTGAAATCGACGTACATGGCGTGGCTCCTCTCTGGCCGGTCACTCGCCGGATGTCTCGGCGCTCGCCGCCGTCCGGGCATCAGGCGTCGCTGTGTTGTTGTCAGACGCCACGATCGGCTCAGCGTCGGCATCGCTCGCGTGGACGGGGATTGGATCGTCCGCCGCGAGCGCCGCGTCAGAATCTGATATTGCCGCTGGCGCGGCGTGATCGGCGCCCGGCTCAATCGGCGCGGATGTCTCGCCGGCGGAGGTAGGTGTGCCTCCGGCTGGGGCGTGGGTAGTGAGGGCATCCGTGGTAGGCGCGGGCGGCGTGGGGCGTAGCCAGGCGGGCGAGGGCGTCCAATTGAGCGCCTGCAGGGCGGGGGTATGGTCGCCGGCAAAGGTCAGCGCCGTCACTGAAGCATTACCGATGTGCATCCACCCGATGCCCTCGACGGGCAGCCGCAGATAATGCGCGATGAGCACCTTGACGACATCGGCGTGCGCCACCATCATGACGTAATTGCCCAGGGCCTCCTCGCGGCGTGCTTCCTCGGCGGCGGCGACCACGCGGCTGAGCAGCTCGTAGAATCCCTCGATCCCCAGCGGCGGCTCAGTCGGGCGCCGGGAGAAGCGGCCCCAATCGGGATCGCTCTTATTGAGATCGCCGATCAGTTGCCCGGCCCAGCGCCCGACATCGAGATCCATGAGACGCGAGTCGAGGCGCAATGGCACGTTGCGGCCACGCATGACGATGGTCGCCGTTTGCAGCGCGCGCTCGAGGGGGCTGGTGACGACAGCGCTCAATGGCAGCTCGCGCAGGGCGTCATTGAGCTGCTCGGCCTGGCGCACGCCCTCATCGGTGAGGGGAATGCCGGGCAGTTGGCCGGGCAACCGCTGCTCGACGTTATATTGCGTTTGGCCGTGGCGCACGAGATAGAGCGTCACGACCCGTAGTGGCGGAGCGGCTTGCTTGTCGCTGGCCTCATCCGCTGGCGCGGGGGCCTGGGGCGAATCGGTCATCAAACGCTCCATCCAGCGGCGCGAGCCGCGTACTGCGTGCTGGCTGCGCGCGGTCACCAGCACCAGCCGTGCCCAGGCGCGCCAGGAAGAGGTCTCCATAGCGCGATTGTACCAGCACGACACCCGGCGCCGCAAGCCGGCGAAGGGCATCGAGGTTTCTAGAAGCAGCCAGGCTTCACTCTCAAGCTTTGCGTGCTTTACGCGACGTGCGCCCCAGCCGATAGCCGCCGTACATCGTCAGGCCAAAGGCCGTCAGCGTCAGCCAGAGGCCCGCCTGGGTCAGCACGATGCTGAACAAAGTCGCCTGATTGCCCAACCAGAAGGTCAGATAGAGCAAGCCAACTGTCAGCACGCTGGCTATCGTCGGGTTATTGCTGAAAAAGTTCATGATCGGCTTGCGCAGCCGCGTGATAAGACCAGCGATGGCAACGATGATCGCCGCCTGGATGAATTTGTTCTGGTCCCCTTTGTTGATGAGCACGTTAGGCACGAACCAGAAGAGTGTGCTGAGTATTCCCACGGCGCCGAGGAAAATCTGAAATCCGTTGGCCCTGGGTGAGGGCACGCGAATCCGCGCCATGATGCCAAGCACAAGGATGATCAGGCCCATCAAAGGAACGAGAAAGATGACCGCATACGTGGCGGAGGGCAGGCTGTGCTGGGCATTGAGCACTTTGAAGTCGGACGAGAAAACGGAGAGCGCGATCTGGCCGCCGGTCACTTGATCAGACGTGTTGCCGTTGTTGACCACCCAGGGCAGCGCGGCAAAGGCGGCGAGCGCGACGATGGCCCAGATGATGGTAAAGATGGCGTATTTGGCCACGTCACCCGATGAGCGTTTGACTTGCGCCATAGTTTCCCCCTTGGGGCGCGAAATGCGCGACCCTGCGAGAAGGGCCGGCGCGGGCGCTATGCGTCTGGCGTCATCGTAGCTGAGAGACAAGCCGGTGTCAAGGCGACCGCGTGCTCATTTCTGGCCATACGCTCACTCTCACGATGTGCGGTATCTCACACGAGCGCGCCGGGTCTGTAATGATGGCTGCTTGCGCGGATCTTGACAGATGGCATGAAAATGGCGTATAGTAGACTCAGTGACGCGGGGTAGAGCAGTGGTTAGCTCGTCGGGCTCAATCCGTGAAACAGATTCCTGAACACCGAGTTCCGTTTCATCGTGCGACGTGTTCATCGGCGACGGCGGTGAGATTCACCGAGTCGAAGCTGACAAGCGATAGCGAAGACCAAGATCCGCCGATTATCGCGACGCTTGGGAGCTGATTGCACAATGGGCTGTGCAGAGGGAAACTTCTGTACGAACACCTCACAAATTCGGGGAAGCCGCTGGCGGGGTAATCCCGAGCGAAGCTCTTGAAGGCGAAGGCCTTTAAGAGAACGTGTAGAGACTTGATGTGAGGCACCCTAACGGGTCAGGCCGAGGGTGAAGGGAAAGTCCAGACTACAAACCGGTTTTGCCGGGCAGCGAAAGCTGTAGTAGCATGCATAACCCGGAGGTCGTCGGTTCGAATCCGGCCCCCGCTACCAAAATGTCCAGCGCGAAGATGTCACAGAGCGATGAGAGCGATTGATCTGTGACATCTTTCCCTTGGCGGCGTAGCTCAGCGGTAGAGCAAGGGACTCATAAGCCCTGGGTCACAGGTTCAAATCCTGTCGCCGTCACCCAGCCTCCCTTTTGGGAGGCTTTTTCTTGGCGTGGAGCGGCTTTTTAGTAACCGACCCGTGACGCTTTTCGCTCGCAACGACCCCAATTCAGTCCCTTGTATGGCAGTAAAACAGTCATTTACTACGCTGCCTTCATTATTGCAGGTCTTGATGATACAGGACTTTCGCTTAGGAGGAAAAGCTGGTAGAATAGGCGCATGATAACCA
>VFSW01002875.1_pt1 | contig 25939 bp, 18 predicted proteins | sample 5358111 | NCBI WGS metagenome assembly VFSW01 (sample SAMN11554181, study PRJNA540505) | mine drainage metagenome | isolation source: sediment from site ElyBrook_90M | place: USA: Ely Copper Mine, Vershire, VT | collected 2017 | reverse complement strand
TCCAACAAGGATGACGTCAAGTACCCGTGGCCCATGGACACCTTGGATTCGTGTAATCTCTATATCCGCGGTGGCTGATGGGCCAGAAATGAATGTAGTGGCCAACCCGGCAGTTTTGTGCAGGCGTCTCATCGCCTCAGCAACAGTTTCCACAACGTCCTCAGCGCGTACCAGGCAAAGATGGTAATCGGGAACCAGTGAGATAGCGCGCCGACCCTGTCCAGGTACGTCTTGAAGTACTACCGTTCCTGTCTCTGCGATGGCAAGCGTGGCTCCAGTCAGGACGCCGTCGAATTTATCGAGGTCTGTAGGGCCCAGTTTCTCGTCGACCACAAACTCAAACTCAGCCGGTAGCCATTCCCCGGGCAGCCCATAGGGAATCACAATCCGTCGCTTGTTGCGTCCCGCGAGAATGCCCGTGACGGTCTCCCTAAGGTGCAGTCGATCACTCCAAACTACCGTCGCATCGTAATCACGCAGCCTGGCGCCAAACAGTTCCAACCTCGCCTGGATCGATCGCGTGCCCACGCGAATGTAGTTTCGCGCCACAGTATTCCATCCCTCGTTTGCAGCTTCGGCGGTCGACGCTCAGCCCTTAGCGGTTCGGATCAGTCGCAACATTTCCGACTTTGAACTCATCTCAATGTCCATCAGTCTTTCGCCTCTTCCACGAGTCTCGAAACGTTTCGCTGGGCATCTGCTTCAAAGCCCTGGCTTGGCTCCATCCGCCAAGCATTCCTGGGAGCCGCGTAATCCATCCTTCCTTGTTCGTCAGGAATGTCTCACCCATACGACCCAACCGCTGAGCGGCCCGGAATCTCCGCTCATCTTGGAAGGTAAGCGCGATTGCCTTCATCGCGAATGCTTCCACATCGAATGCGCCGGCAATGCCAGCGGTGTTCTGCGCGACTACCTGGTTTCGCAGATGGATAAGGACTTCCGGAATATTGATCTTTACCGGGCAGACTTCATAGCAGGCGCCGCATAAAGACGACGCATACGGAAGGCTTTGGGCATGATGCATCTGCTGTAACTGCGGCGTTAAAATCGCACCGATGGGGCCAGCGTAAACGCTTCCGTAAGCATGCCCGCCGGTCTCCCGATACACAGGGCAGGCATTCTGACAGGCCGCACAACGAATGCAATTCAGGGTCTGGCGAGCCTCTGGATCTGCAAGTATCCCTGACCGCGCATTATCCATCAGGACAACATGAAATGTGCGCGGGCCATCATTTGCGTACACCCCGGTCCACACCGAGTTGTACGGATTCATGCGCTCCCCTGTTGCCGACCGAGGCAGCAACTGCAGCATCACTTCCAGATCTTCAAAGCGTGGCAGAACCTTGTCTATGCCCGCGACGGTGATCAGCGTTTCCGGAAGTGTAAGGCACATGCGGCCATTCCCTTCGCTCTCCACGACGCAGACGCCACCGGTGTCTGCGATCAGGAAATTCGCTCCACTGACGGCGGTCTTTACGCGCAGAAACTTTTCTCGCAGGAAGACGCGCGCGGCATCTGCGAGGTCCTCCGGACGATCTCCAAGATTCGGGAGTTGCATCTCCTGCTGAAAAATCTTGCGAATCTGCTGGCGGTTCTTATGCAATGCGGGCACGACAATATGCGATGGCCGATCATGGCCAAGTTGGATAATCAACTCTGCCAGATCCGTCTCGATGGGGTGAATTTCCTCCGCTTCGAGCGCCGGATTTAAGGCAATCTCCTCGGTGGTCATCGACTTGATTTTGATGACCTCCCGGGAGCCAGAGGCCTTGATCAGGGCAACAACAATCTGTCGAGCCTCTTCCGCATCTTTCGCCCAATGGACGATTCCGCCCGCCCGTGTGCAGTTCTCTTCGAACTGCTGGAGGTAGAAGTCCAGATGCTCCATGGTATGTTGGCGAATCTGCTTGCCGGACTCGCGCAGGTGCTGCCAATCGGGCATCTCCGCTACGACGCGCGCGCGCTTGGCTTGGATGACATCCGTGGCGTGGCGGACGTTCTTCCGCAGCTGCGTGTCTTGCATGGAGATCTTCGCTGCAATCGGAAAAGCGGGCGCCGTTCTCGGATCCAACTGAGTGTCACTCATGGCGTCACCTCATCGTCGCTTGCGAGAATCTCGGCGAGATGGACGGTCTTGATGCCTGTCTTCTGACGATGGAGGGCGCCCTCGATATGCATCAGGCAACTGTTATCGCAGGCCGTACAGACCTCCGTACCAGTGTCCATCACGGCGGTAACCTTCTCCCCCAGCATCGCAGTGGAGACCTCTGCATTTTTGATCGCGAACGTTCCTCCAAAGCCACAACATTGCTCGAGCCCTGCAAGTTCAACAAGGTCGATGCCGCGGACCGCTCTGAGCAGGCGCATTGGCCCGTCACCCAGGCCTAGGTTCCGCAGCCCATGGCAGCTGGCGTGGTAGGTAACTCGATGCGGGTAATAGGCTCCTACATCTTCCAGCCCCAGGCAATTTGTGAGAAATTCTGAAAATTCGTAGACCTTCGGTAGGAGTTGATCGACGTCCAAGATAAGTTGAGCATCACCAGACTGGACAGCCATTTTGGGGTAGTGGTCTCGAATCATTGCGACGCAGGAGGATGACGGAATCACAACCGCCTCGGCATCCTTGAACTGCGCAACGAACCGGACCATCAGCGGCATTGCATCTGCTTGATAGCCCGTGTTGTAATGCATCTGCCCGCAGCATGTTTGCTCTGACGGGAACTCTACCGTATGCCCCAGTCGCTCAAGTACACGCACGACCGCCTTCCCTGTGTCGGGAAAGAGCGTGTCGTTATAGCAGGTGATAAAGAGCGAAATTTGCAGAACAGCCTCCTCGTAACTCGCGCAGCCAGCAAATTCATAAGTTCAATAGAGAGTATATTTCCCCAATGCATCTTTGCTCAGATACGATAGTACCCGCTTGGGTAGAGTCATTACCATCTTGGATTGAATGAGGGCATGTGGAACAGAATCCTTTCATCGGTGTCATCTTTCACTGGATCGGCGGATTCGCATCCGCGACTAATTTCATTCCCTTCCGTGGCATCAGACGCTGGTCATGGGAAGTGTACTGGCTTATCCAGGGCTTCGCCGCATGGATCGTCGCGCCCGTCGTTCTTGCGGGGTTGCTGGTCCCAAACCTGTTGGGCGTCCTCCATGCCGCACCGTCTTCAAGCATTTTCTATGCACTCCTCTGGGGAGCTCTATGGGGAGTAGGAGGGCTCACGTTTGGCCTCGCAATTCGCTACCTCGGGATTGCTCTAGGGTATGCAATCGCACTCGGTCTTTGCACCGCATTCGGAACTCTGATCCCTCCCATTTACGATGGTTCCATTCACGTCATACTGCATGAGACCTCAGGCCAGATTATTCTTGCCGGCGTTTTGTTGTGCCTGGTTGCGGTTGCGGTGAATGGCCTTGCAGGTCTATCGAAAGAGAAAGAGATTACGCCTGAAGAAAAGGCCGAGGCTGGTGAACTGGACTTCTCCTTTGGCAAAGGTATCGCCGTCGCCATCTTCGCCGGCATCATGAGTTCCTTCTTCGCATTCGGTCTCAAGGCTGGTGCGCCGATTGGGCAGATCGCTAAATCTGTGCTCATTGCGAACCACCGCCTCGATCTCTGGCAAAATCTTCCAGTCCTCATTGTTGTCCTGTGGGGAGGATTTTTCACCAACTTCATCTGGTCCGTAATCCTGATCGTCAAGAACCGATCCGCGAAACAATTCTTCGGCATGCCCGGGATTAACCCTATGCGCGCCGGCGCCGCCTCTGGACAAACGCTGGCCGACTTTGATCCCCTCGACACCGCACACTACCAGCGTCTGACGCCTCGCACCCTGGTATTCAACTATCTCTTTGCCGCTTTGGCGGGAGTTATCTGGTACTTCCAATTCTTTTTTTATTCAATGGGCCAGACAAGAATGGGTAAGTATGATTTTTCGAGTTGGACGCTGCATATGGCGTCCATCATTATCTTTGCAACGCTGTGGGGTCTCGCGCTCAAGGAATGGCGAGGTACCAGCCGTCGCACCAAGGTGCTTGTCACGACGGGCCTATTCCTGCTCGTGAGCTCCACAGTCGTAGTAGGTTATGGCAACTACCTCAAGGCAATCCAGCCTGCTGACACCGTCGCCACGAGTTATACGAAAGCCACTAAATAAACAGCTCGATGAGCTACAGCCTATAAATGTCATCCTGAAATTGAATTGGCATTTATTGCTGAGCTGGCTTAGCAATCTCCACACCAAATACATAGGTCGGACCGAACATATTCGACCGGAAGATAATCATCTTCTGGTCGGGGGTAAAGCTGACATTCGGTTCGAGCGCATAGTTATGCTTCGACATATTAACCAGCTTCTCCGCATGCAGAACCCCGGGATTAACAAAGTCCTTATTGGCAATTCCAATATTCTTGATGAGTTCAGGATGAAACAGATAAATCCATTCCCCTTCGGGAGCCTTGGCTACCTGCCCTGGATCGCCTCCGTCACCGGCCATGAGCGTCCCATCCCTACTGACATTGAAGTGAATAGACCAATCGTTGCGATCCATGTGATACCAGGTGCGTTCGCCGGTAGCCAGTTTCAGAGTAGCGAGTCAGAAGTCCTGCCCCTTAGGTGTCTGCAAATCGTAGAACACCGTGTCACCCTGCCAGTTCCAGAACTCGTGTCCGGCGATCTCCATCGCCATGGTTCGCTTGTGCATTAATTCGTTGTGTGTTCCGTCCGTGCGAATCGTCCAGATGCGGTCGACCGATTGCCACGGCCCTTCGTGGCAGTACATCAGCAGCGTTGGATCAGCCGGCGAGAACAGAAGATGGTTCACCCAATCAGTGCTGTGCAATAGCGGCGTGATCTTCCCGTCGTTCAGATTAAGGGTGTAGAGGACAAGCGGAATACGCGCGGCTAGACGCTTCACCATCATCTCGCCTTTACTTGCAGCCTGCTCCAGCGGGCTGGTCTGCGGCCCAACTGCGCCGGCAACTCCACCTGCGTTGCGTCCGAATTGTTCGCCAGGTCGATCCACCTCGTCATAGGTACCTGCGGCCAGCGTTTCATCGGCGTTCACCGAAGCGATATTGCCATGCGGAGGTACCTTTGCGAGCATCTTCGTTTCGCCGGTATCGACGTTGGTCTTGTAGAGGGAATTCTCGTCTGGCTTGATATAGAAAACACTCGGCGTCATTCGGCCAACGATGATCGTGTGTAGTTTTCCCTTCACAACGGAACGCGTCTGCAGTGTCTGTAGGTTGAGAACGGAGATACCCTCCGACGTGGTGTAAATCATCTCGGTTCCGTCAGGGGTATACGCATTCACATTGAAATAGAAGCTCGCCGAGCCCGGCTCATTCGTCAACCGCACAACCCGGTGCCCTGTGTCTTTATCCACCCATGATTTAGGCGGATCTTTTATCTCTGCTGAGGTAGGCATCTTGTCGGGAGATCGTGTATCTCGATGCGCCTGCGCGAGTGCACTCGGAAGAGCCGAACTAAGAACGAAGGACAAGAGTAAAGGGTAAAGAGTAGGCTGTCGCATCAATGACTCCTATCGGCAGAAGGGACGCTTAGGAAAAATAGCTACGAGATCGTGGCGCAAAGCATATCGCAGCATGGAAGATAAGAAAGAAAACCTCGGAAGCGACGTTGCACTTCCGAGGTGTGGAGGCTGCTGCCAATCATTTAGAACGTGATGTGCCCTGCGAACTGGAAGTCTCTCTGGTTGGCTTGCGCTCCAGTGAGGGTACCGAAGGCGTTGCCGGCCGCGGTTCCAGGAGGCCCCCAGGCAGAGGTAAGACCGGTCAGCGTCGGATGGTTTGCGACGTTGAGGCAATCCACTTCGGCGATGAACCGTATGCGTTCGGGAGGGATATTGAAGCTGCCGCGGAGGCTGATGTCGTCATCCCAGAATGATGGCTGACGCAGACCGAAGGGCGCAGTACGCGCGGCATTTCCAATCAGGTTGTAGTTGACGCTGAGATTCGTCGTCATCGTGGCAGGGGCTTTGAAGGCGTTGGGATCAATGTATTGCACACCAAAGCCACTAATCTTGCCATTCTTCCGCACACTGCCTGTGAAGTTGGGGTTGTAGTCCACTTGGCAAGTACCGGCCGAGGGAGAGTTGCAACCACCATAAGTGATGACCATCGGTGTACCAGCGGTGTAACGGAAGATAGACGACATCTGGAGGCCACCGGCAAGCGCACGCACCAGAAAGTGGTCGCTCCCGATATGCCCCTTGCCAAACGGCAACTCCCACACCCCATACATGGCGATATTCTGTGGAGTGTCGGTCAGCGTCCTTGAACGATCAATACGATTCTGCTTATACGCCTGAGTTCTTCCCGAAACCGCACCCGCTGGAAGGGCGTATCCCGCACGGAACGTACCGTCGTCTCCAATATTGACGGACCACGTGTAGTTCAGCGAATAGGATAGGCCATGCCAAGGGCGCTGCTCCAGGGTGACCTCCATCGCGTTATAGCTGATATTTGCGACGTTGCCCCAGGTGTTCGATACGCCAGAGTACTGCGGGAACGCGAGCAAGGTTTGCGCAATCGTAGCCTTGGTCGCCGATCCGGAGATGCTCGCATAGGGTAGCGCGTAGCCTGGCAGATTTGCCTGTGCAATCGCAACGTTAGCTGACGTTGCATAGGAACCCAGCAGGGGTGCCTTGCCCGTCGAGTCCGCAACCGCTCCAAGAGCAAGCAGATATTTCGGGTCGAGCTGGTTGCTCCAGTAGCCGCTCCCATTGGCGCCGCTGGATAGCAGGAAGTGGCTCTCTGTACCTGCGTAGTTGAGGGTAAGCGTGAGGTTGTTGGCTAATGCCTGCTGAATTCCTGCGTTGTACAACGCGAACTCAGGTGCACGCCCTGCGAGGTACGGGTCGGCATATGCAACGCCGCCCGGAGTGACGAATTTGCCAGCGCTGATATAGTTTCCAGTCTCGAGTGTCTGGGTCGCCGCACTTGGCGTAGTTGGCGTAGGCAACACGAAGCCGGGTCCGCCATAACCCGTATTTGCAAGACCATCCGAAGTAAACTGCGTGCTGTTATTCAAGTAATAGGAAGGCCCCGCTCCGATTCCCTGCGTTGTTTCGGTAGGGGAGTTCGCGGACACATTGAAGCCTGTTGCGCCCGTTCCGTTCCCTGCTCCGCCACGTCCGCCAACACCGCCACCGATGGAGTACACCAAAGCGTAACCTGCACGAAGCACCAAGGTTGGCGTAACTGAGTACGCCAGCGAAATTCTTGGGCCGAAATTCTTGTACCAGGACTGTACCGGCGTGCGGCACCCGCAACTGACGCCTGCGCCGCCGTGATTGCCAGCAAATTCAAGCGCACCCTTGTTCCCAGTAACCGCATTCGTAAGGTTGGGATTGAGGAAGCTCCAACGATCCTGAACTTCATGAAACGGGGGAAAGTAATCCCAACGCATACCGAGGTTCAACGTCAGCTTCGGTGTTACCTTCCAGTTGTCCTCGACGTACGGAGAGATGTCGTGGTAACGACCGCCAGTCTCAGACACACTCTGTATCGCGATGCCCGATGAGCCTGCCGCTCCCAGCAGAAAGCTCGCATAGGCGAAACCGGAATTGGTGGTGTTCAGCGACGTTGTACCTTTCCCGAAATTCGACGTGGAGTTCGCCGAATAAGGAATCGTATAAATGCCCGAGTAACCTGTCTGTCCAGCTACATTGTCCTGTAGCCACTGGTCCTGGATCCCGATGGTAATGTTGTGCTTCCCTTTGGTAATGAGAAAATTGTCGAGCAAGGTGTAGGTGTTTGGCGCCGTCGTTTGATTCGCTCCGCTGGCTCCATTGGACGTCCAAGCCGAGATTGCAGTCGGGTACGCCGTCGTCGTGCCGAAGCTCGCTCCCGGGAACTCGTCGGATGCCTGGCCATCGGGAAGATTAGTGATGCCGAGGTCAGCCACCGCACGATACGGAGCCAGGTTACTCGTAAGTGAGCCTACCGGCTGTGAGAACCGATCGAACGCATACTTGAACTGGTTCGTCATCGAATTTGAGATTTGCCATGCATGCTCCACATCCGCGATAAGAGGCACAATCGTTGCCGTACCGCCGTTCGTATACGGTATGGGCAACACCACGCCGCTATTCCCCACCGTGAACGGTACGTTCTTTCGCGAGCCGTATCCTGCCACAACGGAGAATCGCTGCCTGGACGTCAAGTCGTAATCCATCCGTCCAGCAACTTCCCAGTTGTCATAGCCTGAAGGCACGCCGCCATAGTAGTTGTTCACCAACGCTGTACTGGTAACATCCGGAAGATAACTCTGCATCTTCAGCGCGATCGGGGACAGTTCCGCGGTAGGAATGACATTGCCTTGATATTGATCGCGGCACAGTGCACCACCGTTCGCGGCGGTGCATGCGGCCGTTGTTGTTGGATCGTAGATGGGTACAGTTAGCTCGCTGAAGTTTCCCTGGCGCATGAGTGTCGTGGGAACCGTGAGGAAGTTGGGATTGATACCAGTGCGGCCATGATACTTGTCGTAGGTCACATAAAAGAACCCTTTGTGGCGAGTAAGCGGAATAGGGCCACCACCAGATGCAACGATCTCCGACTGGTGCTCATCGGGCTTCGGCGCCGCCACCGTCTGCCCTGCGGAGTTCTTGTACGTGGCAAGCTTGGAGGCGTAACTCCAGGTGTCGAACATCCGCGCACGCACATAAGCCGCAAACACGCCGTGGTATTGGTTGCTGCCACCTTTCAGCGTGAAATTGATGAGGCCTGCGCCCTCGTATTCAGCATCGGGCGAGCTGGTCACAACCTGAAACTGATCAATCGCCTCTACAGGAATCGAATTGGCAACCACCCGGTTATCACCTTGCTGGTTGATTGTGAAGTCCGGAACACCATCGACATAAACTGCAGCTAGAAAATTCCCAGTTCCCCCGATTACGGGAGCTCGTGATCCAGCAGTAGTGCCCGGAACCAGGGTTGCGAAGGCGGTCGGATCACGCTGTTGTCCGCTCATCTGGAGCGGTAGATTTTCGTAAGTCTTATTTTCCAATACGGCACCGAGTGTGGCATTGGTCGTCTCAAGTGCAGGAGGTGCAAGCGTGACGGTCACCTGTTGTGTATCAGTCCCAATCGCCAGCGTCAAATTCAAGCCACTCAGTCTGAGCGCATCAATGCTGAAATTCTTCTGGACTACTTCACTGAAGCCCTTGGCCTGGGCGGTGACGGTATACGTGCCCGGCAAAATAGGCGAGATCGTGTAGAGTCCACCGCTCGTTGTCTGGCGCGTGGTGGCCACTCCAGTCGCGTTGTTGGTTGCCGTTACTGTGGCATTGGGTATCGCAGCACCCGTTGTGTCAATCACCGATCCCTGGATGCCTGCCTCCCCGCCCGTTTGCCCGTAATCCGGTCGTCCACAAACCACAAGAACAAAGAGGCAGACTACCCATATTCCGATACGGGTCACTTGGTTGCAACCTCGTGCGAGGTTGCCTCGGACATTCCAACTGCTCATGTTGCCTGCGTTCATTACTTCCTCCGACGGGACGATTACATAGCTTTCGTTAGCGAAGTAAACCTTACTGGGCCAATTGAGCGACTGTCAATAGAAAAATAATTCCTATTTTGCAATAAGTTGTCTCGAACCCGTGCTGCGCCAACTCGATCCTTGTCCCGTCTCTTTCAAATGTGATGGATATCTCAGCCCCCACAGGCCAAGCACCGCGGTCTCCTCTTCCACAAGGAAGAGGCTCGCTTCTGGGTCGAAGTGACCACACAGAGTAGCCATTTTATAGGCCGATCTTAAGCTCGGAAGAGGCACACAGGTCGCACTTATACCTACTCCAAGTGAAATACTTCGCGCATCTCACTCCATTTCTCATCAGGCTCTGCGTCTGCCATGGCCGATTGCATCGGATCCGTGATGATCCACCAACGCTGCGTTTCAGGACACGCAGCCATCCGCAGCATGTCTTCTGCGTAATTCGTTCCGTGGTATTCAAAGTACGCAAACAGAAGGCCGTTCCGTAGGAAGATGCTGTAGTTGCGAATGTTGCAGTCGGTGATCGTTGCCAGCACGGCGGGCCACACCTGGGCGTGGTAGCGAATGTACGCGGCTTCATCTTCCGGGTTGAGCTGAATGACCTGTGCAATGCGGCGCAAGCGACATCCTCCTGTTTGAAATTTTCGATACTTGTATTGAGCAAGCTAACGTGATGTGGGACCTAACGGGAGAGGTCCCTCGGGGCGAAACGTGCAATGAACCTCTGACAAAGCCTGTCCCTGAGGCAGCGTAGCGAAGGGCAAGGCTAGACGGCGATGTGAATTCGATGCGAGTATCTACCTCTGGCACCTCGCACCGAGTTAGTTCGCGCGGTATTTTGCGATTGCCTTTCCTTTAGGGGAGAAGTCTTTAGCAACTGGATCGTGGCGGAGCGCCTTGAGACCTCCGACCACGCTCTCTGCGTTGATGATCGCGCCAGCGACGGTGGTGTGTGTGTGGGGATCGCCGAAGAGCGGCTCAACCGCGGCCGACCCGAGGGCATCGTATTTGCGTGCGGTGATTTCGTTAAGGTCGATGAAGTCGGCATGCTGCGCAACGGCGACATCACGCGTCCATCCGCCGTAGCTTGCTGCGCCGCGAACAATCTTGTTGTCTTTCCAGATTTTTCGCGGAATGAGCGAACAGAAGATCGGAATCGCATCTTTGGCCTTGGCTTCGACCGCGTACTGCGTCATGTACCAGCCGAAGGTGTGCACAGTTTCCTGGCGCTTCAGGATGGGGTTATAGATATCCTTGGTTTCCTCCCCGATGCCGGGGAGCGAGCCTCGCGCGCGGGAGGTGTCGTCGATGGGCCCGCCATCGTTGTGGCCGAACTGGATGAGAACGATGTCGCCCGGCTTCATGCTCTTCAGGACTTCTGCCCAGTGGCCTTCGGTGATATAGGTGCGCGAGCTTCGGCCGCCGATGGCGCGATTGACGATGTTGACCTTGTCGGTGTTGAAGTATTGCGCGAGTTCATCGCCCCAGCCCATCTGATTAGTTGCTCCATCACCGTGACCGTTGCGGACGGTTGAATCGCCAACAAGCCAGATGGTTGGAATGCCAGGCTTGATGTTGGTGGGAGGAGCAAATTGCATCTTCTGACCGGGGTCCGTACTAACAGCGAAGGCCTGCACCCGCTTGATCGCCATGCGCTTCAATTCGCTGGCGGCGAGAAGATAAGCGCCAACTCCGTAGTTGTAGCTTGAGCTCGGGAGGTAGTAGGCGGGCTCGGCCCCGGTCTGCTGAATTGCGCCGAGCCGCCCATCCGCATAAACATGCTGCAATATACCGCGCCATGCTCTCTCAATCACCGGACCATAGGTTTTGTCGTCAAGCACGCCTTCGTTCACGCCCCAGGTCATGCCGTAAACCATCAACGCAGAGCCGGAGATCTCAGGCTCTGGATAGTACTCTGGATCGAGGAGTGCGGCGGGCCAGAGTCCATCGGCCTGCTGCAGCCCCGCTACGCGCGCTGCCATCTGCTGCAGTTGCGTGATGTAGAACCCTCGGTGAGGATCGCTCTCGGGAAGGTAGTCGAGAGTGCGTGCGATGCCGCCCATGACCCACCCTTCTCCGCGAGACCAGAAGATTTTCTTGCCGTTGGGTTCACGTTTGGTTTTATAGGAATCGTCGCGTGTGTAGAGATGCTCGTCCTTGTCATAGAGCAGGTCGGAAGTCTGCTGCCACTGCTTGTTGAGGTAGTCGATATACGCGTGGTCGCTGGTCGCTGCATACATCCTTGCCCACACAGGGGGCGCCATGAAGAGTGCGTCGCACCACCACCAGGGGAGGCGCGGATCGCCGGGTTTGAGGGTGTCCAGGTGGATGACGGAGTCAAGATCGCTGCGCGAAGGCGCCATCATCTTATCGTCCTTTTTACCGTCGAATAGATAGAGCTCGAGATAGGTCTGAGCAACACTTTGGTCGTCGGCGTTGGGTAAACGATTCCGGAGCGACCAGTCGAACTTTTGCGACATCGTGCTCATGGCATCGCGATACTTCGGATCGCCGGTAGACGTGGACGCCGCCATAAAACCGCTGTACAGGACGCTCCATGTCCATATCCGATCGAAGTAGGGTTGCGATCGAGCGAGCTCCCAGTCGGCCACTTTTCGTGTGGCCTGGTCAATCGCCGCAGGCGTCAGGGCCGCCGAGAGATCGACGGCGATCGGGCCAGGATCAGCAGGGGCATCGCCGAAGTGACGAGCTGTATCTTTGTCGATTCCCTGCTGCTGTGCCGGTGTCGGCGCAGGCAAGTTCTGACCCTGGAGCGACAAGGTAAAGGTGGCGACGAGTGCCAGGGCAAGTGAGCGTGTCCATTGTGTCATTGGTTCTTATCCTGTTCGGCGAAACTCTTATTGACGACCTTGGGCTGGATAGCCGGGACTTCGTGTGAGGCGATGCCGATGATGTTGGCGTCGTCCGTAAGAGCGACGACGCTGCCATCGGCGGTGGAGAGAGAGACGTCGGAGAAAGTCCATTCCTTCGCATCGGTGATGTGACCTGCTGTGTCGGCTTGAATCTGAAGATGCTGGAAGGTGAAGTGATCTAGTCGCAGCTCGGGGAATGCGTCGACTTCGAAGGCGGTCTTCGCACCAGTGGCCTTGACGTTTGAGATCCGTACGTCGTGGAAGTGGGCCCTGCCCTGCCCGTCGGGTACAGGCGTTGCGAGGACTTTCCAATATGCAGGGTACGAGGTGATGTCGGCGGGAATTTTGGCATAGCTATAGCTTGGGTTCCAGTTCATCGTAGCCCTGATGACGACGGGGACGTCGACGAGCGTGATGTCGTGGATGCGGATGTTTTCTGCCCAGCCGCCGCGGGTATGAGCGGACTTGAAGAGGATGCCAACGCCAACATGCGCGAGGCCAGTGAGGTTATAAGCTTCGATGTTACGAAAACCGCCAGAGGTCTCGCTGCCGATGGTAATGACGGCGGCTCCATCGCGCACAATAGAGTCACGGAGGATGACATCCTCTGTAGGACGGTTGACACGAAGGCCGTCCGAGTCACGACCGGCTTTGAGACAGAGCGCATCATCGTTGACGGCGATGTCAGCGTGCTGAACGAGGATATGGCTGGAGGAGTCGATGTCAACGCCATCGGTGGATGGGCCTCGGCCGCCCTCGTTGTTGCGGATGGTGATGCCATCCACGGTGACATTGGTGGAGTAAGCAATGTGAACAGTCCAGAAGCCGGACCGACGAAGATTGAGGCCGCCACCGAGGCGAATTTGATTCGCGTCGAAGATCTGAATAAGACGCGGGCGCTGTGCATCATAGTCGGCGGCCCAGCGGAGACCCCGCGGCTCGTAGTCTTTGCGAAGAGCCCAGTAGCTGTCCCAGAATATTTTGCCGTCGCCGTCGATGGTGCCGCCGCCTTCAATCGATGCGTCGGACTGCTTGTAGATGTTGACCAGCGCAGCGGGCCACGACATCTCAATACCAGCGATGCGAGTCGGCATGACCGGATAGTCGGCGAGGCGCTGCGAGCCAAGCAACGTGACGCCCTTGTCGATGCGGAGGGTGACATGGCTCTTTACGAAAATAGAGCCGGTGAGATAGATGCCCGGAGCGAACGTGACGATGCCACCGGCTTTGGCTGCAGTATCGATCGCGTTTTGGATGGCCGCCGTGTCGAGAGTGATGCCGTCACCCTTGGCGCCGAAGTCCTTCACGTTGATGCTTGCGGCGCTGGCCGATGCAGTGAAGGCGGCGATCGCTAGCAGTAAAAGGAGGCGCCTCATTTCGGCTCCACGGTGACAAGGTGAATGGAGCCGAGGAGACCGGAGGAGATTGGCTTGACCTTGTCGAGATCCTGCATCTGGAAGCGGTCGCCGTACACGTCGATGAGGGGCTTGTAATTGTGCGGCGGGAGCGCCGACCAGGCGTTCAGTGCTGTGTTGTAGACGTGAATCTCGACATGGTTGCGGCCGGGCATAAGGTACTTCGAGATGTCGATGCAGTAAGGAGGATGCCAGAGCGACCCGGCGGGATGACCATTGACCATAACGAGAGCGGCTTCGCGCACGGGCGGATCGTAGTAGGCGTGCATGCCCGGACCGGTGTGGGTGACCTGCGGATTGGGTAGTCCGTCAGGCATGGTAGCGGCTGCCTCGAACTCGGAATTGGGCGCGCCGGGTAAGGGCTTGCCACCATCTACCTCGAGAAAAATGAGGGTGTTGAGTTGAGCGGCAGCGAGAGTAAAGTCGCGAGCATAGATCGCTTCGCCAGAGTAATGCAGCGTGGAGGGATCGGCGATCCAATCTGTGAGATGAGCTTCCGTGAGTGTCTTGCCGGTGGCGGAGAAGGTAACCCGCCAGTCGTTGCTGAGGTCGGTGATTTGCTCGGCTGGGCTGGGTGTGGGGGCGGAGGTTTGTGCGGTGTCGGAGAAGACGAATACTTTGGACTCGTAGGGCGCGAGATCAATGCGTTGCGACGTGGTTGAAGCTGCCGTCGCGATTGCGGAGTCTGGATTCCACTGCTCGGCGAATTTGTGCTCGGTGGTGAAGTTCGCAGTGGCATTGATCGCGCGATTGCTGGTGTTGACGGCAAAGTAGATATCGGCAGACGGGAGTCTACGGCGTATGAAACCGAGCCGATTTCTAGTGGCGTCGTCGGCGTTGGTGAGTTGAAAGTCGGGCGTGGCGGCCTGGTGCAAGGCGTTGCCGAGTTGCGATGGGTCGGCGATGAGGGTGAACTTCACAGGAGTCTTTTGCGGGATACCTTCGGGAGACATCGACGGTGCTCGGCCCACTGCGATCACCTTTCCACCTTCATCTATATAGGCGGCGATCTTCTTGAGAGTTTCGGCTGGGATACGGTCGGTCGGAGGGAGGACGAGGATTGGGTGGTGAATGCCGAAGTGGTTGATCGCGTCAGCATCGATGAAATCGAAGTTGTAGCCGGCGGATAGAATGGCGCCGGTAAGAGTGGCCGGAATGAGTTTAGTCATGGCCGCGGTAACGCTGACTTTGCCAGGAGAAAAGCTGGCCCACGCGTCATCAGTTGGGAGAAGAACAGCGACTTGATTTGCCGGCTCGCCCTGGCGAAGAAGGTAGCTGAGACGCGCGATGTAGGCCGTGACCGAGGGCATAACCGGATGCCAGGGGTTGTGGTCATTGAGCGCCGCGGCAGCGTAGAGTGACCAGCCAGGCTCGGTGACTTGCGGTGCCGAGTACGGCCAGCCGTGAAAGATAAGTTGGTTCTCTCCCATGATGAAATCAATATCTGCCTCCGACTTCATGTCCAGCGGCGTAGCGCGGAAGACAGGAGAGTGCAGCCAGGTGTACGTTTCGCCAGACGTAACGTTGTGGCCGAAGACATGATTTGCGGATGCGGCCCAACGCAGGGTAGAGAAGGTGCGCCACTGCGGGCCCTCGCCTTCTGCAAGGCCGACGAGGTTCTGGCTGGAGAAGCTAACCGCCGGTTCGCCATAGGTCTGGGACCGGAAGAGGGTATGGTGGGCAATGGCCCAGTCATTGATTTGAGTAAGGTAGTTCTGGTCGACAAGTTCGGTAAGGGTGCGACCATAGTCATGGCGGATACTGTCAGCTGCGACGGAGCCACCTGCGATCAGTTCGGGCAGATGGGGAATCAGATCATAGCCGCGGCGCTTCAGAAATTCGGCGGGAAGGTCAGGCGTCCAATCAGCGCCGTAGGCTTCGAGCGAGTCGGAAAAAATTGCATAGGGTGGCATGGCGCCGAAAGCGTTGACGAGCGCTTCGCCAACAGACTTGAGATGGGTTGCGACGGCATTGTGGCTGAAGGGATCGAGGACGTAGCCCTCGGCTCCAACTGCGGCGCGCTTGACCTGCTGGCGCGTGTGACTCGCGATGAAGAAGAGGATAACTCGCGGCACGTTGGCGGGTGTGACGACGATTCCGGTAGGCGTCATGGTGAGCGAGTGAGCGGCAGCAGGATTCCAGTGATTTGGCTCGCCATCGACGATGGCAGCTGCAATGGATGAGTCGCCTTCAGCCAGAGGCGGCGCTGGGACGGATGTGCTGCCGGCGTGGAGTTGAACCTGCACGGTGCGGAGACGACCCGCTGCCTCAGCCAGTGTAGTTGCGGGGCCGCCGTAGGGCCAGCCGCTGCAGAGCGTAACGTCAATGCGAAGACCGAGGCTGCGGGCTGCGGCTTGCGCGTAGCGAACGTTCTCCAACATTAGCGGTGAGAGAAAGGGGAGATTCTTGAGGTCGCGGGTCGGGTCGTCGAGAACTAATGGATAGACGAAGGCAAGCTCAGCGCCACCAATCCCGTCAGCTTTCATTTGCTTGAGTTCGCGAAGAATCTCCGGCTTTTCAACTGCTGTACCGAACCACCACCAGCGAACCATCGGACGGGCATCGTCAGGCGGCAGGAGAAAGTGTCGGTGAATTTCAGCAATGCTAGGTGCGGCAGTGGTGCGAAGTTGAGCGTTGGCGGTGATCGCCGCGAATAGGATGGTCACGCCGACGAAAATTCTATGAATAGTGAGATTTCGGAGGGTCACGCGCGCACGCATTCTTTTGGGCTCCAATTTCGTACGCATCAGGACAACCTCAAAGGAATCCTATTTAGGCAGTGAAGCGTTTGGCGCTTTCACGGGCATTGGGGATCCCGTAGGTTGCGTTCAATATTGCATAGTTGAATTCTGCAAGCGTCAGCCGATCACGGGTGGCGCGGATAAGATCGATCATCACAACATCCTTATCTATAGCCGACGCGCATCCATAACCTGGGCAAAACTGAAGTCTTCTGCGATCTTCAGCCCAATAGCGACCGATGGCGTTGTCATTGATCTAAAGGCCGCCTAACTACAACCAGCCCAACAACTGCAAAAGCCCGACATCAAGAACAATCTCCTGAATGCAACCTTCCTTGTTACGAGGAACTGTACGGATTTCAAGCTATGTATGTCAATAGGCAAATAGTTTCCAACAATAACTACGATTGTGTATGATCGCATCCGACCGTGCCGAAAAGGAACCTCCCTCTTATGGATGTAACCCGCTCTGCTTCAACTCATGGCACGCATCTCCGCAATCTTGTGATGCTCGGCCTCATTCCGCTCACCCTTTGCGCGCCCGTCGGCGCACAAGACGCGAAACACTATACCTGTGCTCCTCACAAGAACACCTCTGGGCAAATCATCCTCACCCGGACGTCGGTTTACGGCGCTGCTGCCCCGCACTCCGGCTTCGATCTTGACACACTTCCGTCGAGCTTTAATGGAAGCTCCTGCAGCAACGACAAGCCTTTCTTCTTCTCGACTGCGGCCAGGGATGGCAACTACCAAGTCACGCTGATTCTCGGTGGACCTGGTGCGTCCACTACAACAGTGCGCGCCGAATCACGCCGGCTCTTCGTCGACCAGATGCCCGTCAATGCAGGAGGTTCTCGCCGCGTGATCTTCAACGTGAATGTTCGGACGCCAAACATCTTTACCGTCGACGAGCACTCGCCACGAGCCCTCATCTCCCAGGTGAAGCTGAAGCCACGGGAGATTGGTGCATTGGACTGGGACGATAAACTCACTCTTGAGTTCAATGGCAATCATCCCAGCGTTCGTTCGATCTCCATTCAACCGATTAAGAATGTACCGACGCTTTACATCGCGGGAGACTCAACTGTCGTCGATCAAACGCAGGAACCCTGGGCCGCGTGGGGTCAAATGCTGCCGTTGTTCTTCAACTCGACAATCTCCATCGCCAATGAGGCAGAGTCCGGCGAAACGATTCGGAGCTTCGTGGGGGAGCGTCGCTTCGACAAAGTCATGTCCACGATTCGACCTGGCGATTATCTGATGATTCAGTTCGGTCACAACGATCAGAAACCGGGCAACGGCTATGTACCTGCGGCGACGGACTTCAAGACCTATCTGGCCCGGTACATTACCGAAGCACGCGCACACGGAGCAACCCCGATTCTCGTTACACCGATGAACCGCCGCAACTTCGACGCCAGTGGCAAAATCGTTCAGCCGCTGGGGGATTATCCTGAAGCGATGCGCGAGGTCGCGGCGGAACAGAAGGTCGCACTCATAGACCTGAATGCTTTGAGCAAGCCACTCTTCGAGGCGATGGGAGAGGCTGGAACCCTGCACGCATTCGTCCATTATCCCGCGAACACGTTTCCCGATCAGCCCGAAGAGTTGAAGGACAATACCCACTTCAACTCATATGGCGCATACGAACTGGCTCGCGCCATCGTGCAGAATATTCGCGATCAGAAGCTACCATTGGCTCGCTATCTTCATTCGTCGATACCGCGGTTTGACCCTTCCCAACCCGACTCCATCGGCGAATGGAACCTTCCACCCAGTCCGACGTCGTACGCTGCCACTCCTTACAGCAGATGATGGATTCAGCGCCAGCGAGACCCCATCGGAGGAATTCCTTGAACTCATCTACAGTACCAATCGAATCACCGCAGAGACTCACACACCGGAACCCACTTTCACATCTGCTATTGAAGCGTCTGGCCCTACTTCTGCTCACATCCGCAGGTTTGGGTTTTGGACAGTCCGTTGATCTGACCGGTATTGCGCACGCTGCATTTCGCGTCACCGATATTGCCAGGACAAGCGACTTCTATCAGCGACTTGGATTTGTCCAGGCCTTCGCATTCAGTAAAGACGGCAAGACCTCCCAGGCTTTTATCAAGATCAATGATCGTCAATTTATCGAGCTGTATTCTCTGACTCCACGAGACTCAACGGCAGGTTTCATGCATCTCTGTTTTGAGGCATCCGATCTGGTCAGCCTCAACGCCGCCTACCGCGAACGCGGGCTGACGCCGATCAAAGTCCAGATGGCCCATGCGGGCAATCTGCTCTTCACCATGGTCGGCCCTGAAGATCAAAATATCGAGTACACGCAGTACCTGCCGGGGTCCCTCCATTCTGAAGATCAATCGAAACATCTTGGAAAGCATCGCATCTCGAAGCGTCTACTTGCGATTTCCATCGCGATGCATGACCCGGCAGCTGCCAGGACTTTCTATACCGAACAGCTGTCCTTCGTTCCCGGCATTTCGGGCGACACCAATTCCCTTCTTCTGCCGGGATCTTCAGGCGAGAGTATCGAGATAAAATCGCTCGACAACCATGCCCTCCCTGACTTGCTCTTTCACGTTGACCATGTTCAGCAGACAACGAAAGAATTATCGTCCAGGGGATTTGATGTTCATATCAATCCCGCAGGCATCTACATCATAGATCCAGACGGAACTATGATCGAATTCACCTCTGGTCCCAGTCAACGTTAACCGATCGTTCATCAAGCTTCGCACCCAGCGCATCTCAACGTTTACGGCGAGACAGCTTGATTTACCAAATCAAGCTGTCCATTGTGTCGCAGGCAAAGTACCCGCAAATCAATGTTGTGTCTTGGCGCACATATCCCATGCTGAACCTCCTGTAGCATGCATGCACAGGAGGCTCGTCTGACACAGCCAAACTCACTCACAAAATGGCTCGACAGCCCAGCCGCGCCAATCGCGACTGCGATCTTTATCGCAGTCGGCATGACTGCCTCTCTCGTAATTAAGCTGGCCCTCCACAACCAGCACCTCCTGAATATCGTCCTGCTCATCGCTATCACGGGAGCAAGTATTCCGCTGGTCATCTCGCTCATCCAGCAGGTGTTCAAGGGCAACTTCAGCGTCGACATTCTAGCCCTGCTCTCAATCGTCACCTCTCTCATTCTTGCTCAATACTGGGTAGCGGCAATCGTCGTACTCATGCTGTCAGGCGGCCAGGCACTGGAGGGTTACGCAACCGGACGCGCTTCCTCGGTACTCAGCGCGCTCGCCAAACGCATGCCACAGACGGCGCACCGAGCCGGCGACGGCCTGCCGGATGTCCACATCGATGAAATCCTGGTCGGCGACGAGTTGTTGATCTATCCGCATGAGATCTGCCCCGTAGATGGATTAGTCCTCAGCGGCCAGAGCAGCATGGATGAGTCCTATCTGACCGGTGAACCGTTCCTGATTGCCAAAGCACCGGGGACGAGCGTCCTTTCAGGCTCGATCAACGGCAACGTCGCACTCACAATCCGTGCCACCAAAATCGCCAGCGATTCACGTTACGCAAAGATTGTGCAAGTCCTCCATGCCTCCGAGGAAAATCGCCCCCAGATACAGCGACTCGGCGATAGACTCGGTTCCTGGTACACGCCCATTGCGATAGCGATAGCTCTTGCAAGCTGGTTTCTCAGCGGCCATTCTGAGCGCTTTCTAGCTGTCCTCGTCATTGCAACTCCCTGCCCCTTGCTGATCTCTATTCCCGTCGCGATCATCGGCGCCATCTCCGTCGGAGCCCGACTCGGCATCATCATCAAAGACCCATCCGTCCTTGAAAAAATCGAGAGCTGTCGCGTACTGATTGTCGACAAGACGGGAACCCTGACCTACGGCAGACCTCGTCTGACCTCCATCGATTGCTTCAATGGAACCACGCACGACATGGCTCTTCAGTACGTCGCGAGTCTCGAGCGCTATTCCAAACATCCATTGGCGAGTGCCGTGCTCGCCGCTGCACAAAAAAACGGTCTCGACCTTCTCAAAGTTGAAGACGTATCCGAGGCCCCCGGTGCAGGCCTCAAAGGGCATATCTCTGATCGCGAGGTAGCAATCACTGGCCGCGGTAAACTCTCCGCGCAAGACGCCGCGCTCATGCCGCCGGTAGCTCCCGGGCTAGAGTGCGTCTTTCTTCTCGATGGCAAACTGGCTGGCGCCATCCATTTCCAGGATGAGCCTCGACGGGAGAGCCAATCCTTTCTAAATCATCTCGGTCCAAAGCATTCCATCTCCAACGTGATTCTGCTTTCAGGAGATCGTCCAGCCGAGGTAGCTCTCTTCGCATCAGGCATGGGAATCACTGAGGCCTATGGCGGCAAGAGCCCCGAAGAGAAACTCTCCTTTGTCCGTGAAATGACGTCGAAAAACCGGACCCTCTATCTAGGCGACGGCATAAACGATGCCCCGGCAATGATGGCCGCGACCGTTGGAATCGCTCTCGGGGTAAACAGCGACATCACCTCCGAAGCAGCCGGCGCGGTCATTCTCCAGTCATCCCTGGTCGGTGTCGATGAGTTGATGCACATTGGTCGCAGGATGCGCCACATAGCCTTGATAAGCGCTGTCGGTGGCATGGGACTTAGTCTGCTCGGCATGGCGGCAGCATCACTCGGTATGATCACCCCGATTCAAGGTGCGATTGGTCAGGAAGTAATCGATCTACTGTCGATCCTCAATTCTCTAAGGATGATCCTTCCAACAGGTCCAATGACCGACTTCGAATCCCCGATGTCTCCCGCACCGGTTGAATATCCATCACCAACGCAGTGACCGGTTGAAGAAGCGGACGCACTTCACGTCACGGCGTGCTGAAGACGAATCACCTCCCTCTGAAATCCCCCAAATAGACAGATTGTCCTTTCGTACAGACGCGATTCTCGTGAATGTGACAACGCTCACATACGCCCCTATTTTCAAAGCCTATGAATGAATACAGCGGTCTCGAATCGAGCTGCAGTACTTTCTCTAATTCACATGGGTCTCTGAAAGGGATATCGCTGAATGGGTTACTTCAAAGATGCAGGGCATCTCTTCAGGTTTGCACTACTGTTTGTCGTCGGCTTCGTGATATTTCTGGTGGCTCGTCATTTCATTGTTCCGAAGACCTTCGGAGAATATGGCCATTACCGCGGTGCCGCAATTGGTGAGATTGCAGCCCGCCCCATCCACTTTGCCGGCCACGAGACCTGCGAATCCTGTCATACCGATGTTCTCGAACTGAAAAAGACCGGCAAGCATGCCAACGTCCATTGCGAGGCCTGCCACGGCCCTCTGGCCAACCACGCCAACGACCCAAGCTCTATCCAACCGGCAAAACTCGATACCGCTGTGCTCTGCATCCGTTGTCATGCGGCGAGTGCCGCCAAGCCGAAGGGCTTCCCGCAAGTGGAAGCCGACCAACACTCAGGTGGACTTCCGTGTGAAACTTGCCACCAACCGCACAACCCGGCCATTCAAGCTGGAGGAGCTAAGTGAACATCAATCGACGCCATTTTCTCGTCATGCTGCCTGCTGCTGCGATCGCGTGGAAGTATGTTCTCGCCGGAACCCCAGAGGATTCACCCAACTACGCCGTCAGCGCACACTGGTGGAGCATGCTGATTGATATCCCCAAGTGCATCGGCTGCGGCAACTGCGTGCGAGCCTGCCAGGCAGAAAACGATGTGCCAGAAGGTTACTTCCGAACCTGGGTCGAACGCTACCTCGTGACCGACTGGGATCTCGAACACCCCAAAGTCATCTCACCCGATGGCGGCAAGGAAGGCTTTCCGGTTGCGAAAGAAGAAGATAACGGCAAGTATTTCTTCGTTCCCAAAATGTGCAACCACTGTGCAGATTCGCCCTGCACACAGGTTTGCCCGGTAGGTGCAACCTTCATCTCTCCGGACGGTGTTGTGTTGGTCGACCAGACCTACTGCCTCGGCTGCGCCTATTGCGTCCAGGCCTGCCCGTACGGCTGCCGCTACATACATCCAGAGAAGAAGATCGCAGACAAGTGCACGCTCTGTTACCACCGCATCACGAAGGGTCTTACGACTGCGTGCTGCGAAGCCTGCCCCACCGGCGCGCGACAACTAGTCGACTTGAAGAATCCGAACGACCCGATACACGCATTTCTCAAAACACATGAAGTCCAGGTGCTGAAGCCACAGATGGCGACCGGGGCAAAGGTCTTCTACAACGGCTTGGATGGTTCGGTGCGGTAAGAAATCCAGGTTGTTGGTATCCATAAACATTTTCAGATGAGTTAGTGCGATCAGGAGACGGTGAGCGTTATGAACGGTGTTGAAGGCTACATGTATCCCAACGAAGTCAGGCTCTATTGGAGCGTCCTGATCGTTCTGTATCCGTACATTACGGGGTTGGTCGCTGGCGCATTTATTCTTGCGTCCCTGGTGCGAATCTTCCACGTGAAGGCGGTAGCGCCAACATACAGGCTGGCGCTGCTCACGGCCTTGGCCTTCCTGATCGTTGCCCCATTACCCCTTACCTTGCATCTCGGCCAGCCACAGCGCGCGCCTGAGATGTATTTCACACCACACGCCACGTCAGCCATGGCGATGTTCGGGTATGTCTATCTATGGTATCTGATGGCCGTTCTTGTGTTCGAAATATGGCTTGACTACCGACACGATATCGTCCTTCTCTCACAGTCCACGACAGGGTGGAAGCGCATGCTCTACCGCGTGATGACGCTGGGCTCCAACAACATCAGCGAGCGCTCCCTGGCGATTGACGAACGCGCGGGCTGGATCATCACACTGATTGGCATCCCATCTGCATTCATCTTGCATGGATACGTCGGCTTCATCTTTGGTTCTCTCAAGGCAAATCCCTGGTGGAACTCGCCGTTGATGCCGGTAGTCTTCATCTTCTCGGCAATGGTCTCCGGCATTGCTGCTGTAATGCTGCTTTATATGCTGACCACAAAACTCCGCAATCTGCGGATTGATATGCCGTGCGTCGACACCATCGCGAAATATCTCTTCTACATCTTCATCATCGATTTCAGTTTGGAAATGCTCGACCTGATCCATCGGATCTATGAAGCGGACGAATCGTTTCACTCCATCAGTTTCATGGTCCACACCAAGCTCTACTTTTCACAAATCGTTCTTCAGATTTACATTGGCACGTTTATTCCGCTCTTCCTGCTCGCACTAGTTCAGGTGAAGAATCTCTCCGCATCAGTGCGGAAGACCATCTATATTATTTCAGGTTGCCTGATCGAAGTAGCCGTTCTTTCCATGCGCTGGAACGTAGTAATTGGCGGACAATTATTTTCCAAGAGCTTTCTAGGTTACACAACCTACAAGATGAGCCTGGTCACTAGAGAGGGCTTACTCATGACCATAGCCCTGTTGATTCTTCCCCTCGGAATTTTGTGGGTTCTGGTGAAACTGCTTCCGCCCTGGCCTGAGCCCTCATCTGATGAGGCCCATGCATTGCCCACGCCCGTGTCCTAAAGTTGCAGGCAGTAAGCTCCCTAAGTGGGTGTAGTCGATGAGCGAACTTCACGACGTCAGCGCACAACTCAACGAGCGATTGGATTCGCTAGAGCGTCGCCTATTTCTCCTTGAACACCCATCTGCACCACCCACGCCCATCCCTCTGCATGCGATGGACTCTCTTACAGTCCCGTCGCATCAAGATGCAGCCGCTTTATCCTTTGCGCAGGCGAGCGGAATAGTTCCAATGCTCGGTAAAGCCCTGCTCGGCATTGCAGGCGCCTATTTACTTCGCGCAGTAGCGGAGTCGGGATCATTTCCAAAGTTGGCCGTCGTAGTACTCGCAATCACGTATGCGGGTATGTGGCTGGTGTTGGCGGTGAGGGTCCGCACCATGGCGTGGTATACAGGCATCACCTATGCCACCACGTCAAGTCTGATTCTCACTCCCATGATTTGGGAGCTCACACTGCGCTTCAAAGTCTTGCCTTCCTCGATTAGCGCCGCAGTATTAGCCATGTTCGCCATTGCAACTCTGACCCTTACATGGAAGCGCAATCTCATATCGGTCTTCTGGGTGGCATTTAGCACAGCACTGCTCACGGCTCTCGCATTGATGATAGCCACCCATGACATGGTGTACTTCCTTGGGACTATCCTGTTCCTTGCTATGGCAAGCGAATTTACCGCATGCCAGGGTCACCTGCTAAATGGAAGAATTCTCGCCGGCGTGATAGCTGACATCGCCGTCTCCTCTTTGATATTCATCTACTCCAGTCCTGGAAATACCCGTGTCGAATATAGCAATATAGCCCCACCCTTATTACTGACGCTGGCATTGCTCCCGTTCATGATTTATTCAGTGAGCGTAACCATCCGGACCGTAGTCCTGCGTCATGAAATAACCTTTTTCGATATTGGGCAGACATTAATTGCTTCTTCACTAGCAATTATCGGGACTACTAATTTCTACCGTGGCAACCCCTCGGTCGCAATCGGGATAATTTGCCTGGCCTTATCCATCGCCACCTACACATCTGCATTTAGCCGCTTCAACAGCGCATCATCCTCTCGCAACTACCACGTCTACGCTTCATTGAGCGTAGCCCTATTTCTCGTTGGCAGTTTCTATTGCCTACCGCATCTCGGTCTTTCTCTATGGCTCGGATTCGCGGCGATTACAGCTACGCTCGTCGGCGCTCGACGCTCGAGTCTTGCGCTGGAGTATCACGGCGCAATCTACCTGACGGCCGCGGTGTTCGTGTCCGGCCTGCTCAGATTTACATCCCTGTCCCTGATCGGATCAATGCCGACTACGCCCACATGGATCCTTGGCGCCGTCTTTCTCTATGCAGTGCTTTGCTACTTAGCCGGTGGTAATCATTTGAAGGATCGGTGGACACGCCAGATTCCGCATCTCATCACCGCAAGTCTCGCCATTAGTTCCGGGACAGCGCTCCTGGTATCAGCGCTGGCTCGATCCGTAGCGCACATCTATCCCCATAGAACCAGTCCTCTCGAATTCATCCAGACTCTCGCCATCTGTTCGGTCGCACTTGCTCTCGCTTACTGCGGATCGCGCTGGCGCAGGATCGAACTCACATGGATCGCCTATGCGATGCTCCTATTGATCGCTTTAAAATTGTTATTCGTAGACTTAGGCCACGGGCATTTTGTGCTAATCGCTGCATCATTCTTCTTGTACGCTGGGACTCTAATCCTCCTTCCACGACTTGCAGGTAGCAGCCTAAGGAACAGAGGGCTCATAGAGACCGGATCATAGTGACCGCTCACGCCCTATCTCCCATTTAAATGGTATCCGTCAGAGGAACGCACGAGGATAGTTAGAGACTAAAGATTTGTGGCAGCCCAAGCGGTGGGCGTGAGTTCTGGAAGT
>VFSW01002874.1_pt1 | contig 25958 bp, 23 predicted proteins | sample 5358111 | NCBI WGS metagenome assembly VFSW01 (sample SAMN11554181, study PRJNA540505) | mine drainage metagenome | isolation source: sediment from site ElyBrook_90M | place: USA: Ely Copper Mine, Vershire, VT | collected 2017 | reverse complement strand
CCCCACTGATAGACAAGCTCGACGTAGCCGTATTGCATGTTGGAGCCAGCGGGATAGATGGCTTTGACGACGCTCTTGCCCTGTGCGTAGGCGTAGTAGAAGTTGATGGCGAGCGATTGGGTCGCCTGCCAGTCGGCGCTGATGTCGGGCACGGAGGCGAATGAGCTGTGGCCGTTGGCGGGGCGGCCCACGAAGCCGAAAACCTTGTTGTCGAACGCGCCTCCGCCCTGGTACCAGAGATCCTGGGCAGAGGTGAGTTGCAGCCAATGGAGATCGGAGCGCAGCGCAACGCGCTTGATGGGCGTGTCGATGACCGAGACGAAGTCGTCGGTACTATTCATCAGGTTATAGAAGGGCAGACGAGCGTAGACGCGAGGCGTGGGCAGCATCTGGAAGAACGTGTTGTGCGTGGTATCGGCCGGGTTCTTGTCGCCGCTCGAACGGAACCAGCCCCCACGCAGCCAAGGCGCTGTGGGAACGGAGGTGAGCTTGTAGCCGCCCTCGACGGCAGCGGCATTGGCCTTGTGAGTTTCAGGACCCCAACTGCCGTTCTGCGCCGCGCCCCAGAAGAGAAAGTCGAAGCTGCCTGGACCGGCGGGAATCACGGCCGCGGCATCGCCGCCGTAGGTGCCGATGCGGATGTTGTGGTGATCAGCCTGGCGAACGGGGAGCGGGCGGTTGTCGGTCTTGGTGAGGCCGGTGCGGCCGTCGTGATAACCGGCTGCAAAGGCGCGCCAGAGCACATGATGATTTGCCTCGGAGCGCGTGAAGGCCAGGTACTGGAAGTCGACGTTGAGCTCGGGGTTGCCATTCATGTTGAAGACGCCCTGGTCCGAGCGCGCGGCGGCTGCGGCCAGATCCCAGGCAGGACCGCCGAGGTGGCCCTCGATGCCATCGACGCTGCGCTGCGCGTTGGTGAATCCGAAGTTGCCGATGAGGCGCTGCGCGATGCGATTGGTCTGGAGCCAGGCGAGGGTTGGGTTCTTCTGCTGCATCTCCTGGCCTTCAAAGAATTCGAAGCGTCCGAGGCGCAGGCTCTTTTGTGGCGCGCCGAAGTGATAGCGCACGAAGCCCTGCTTGAAGAAGGCGGCGGCGGGGTAGTCTTCATTGCCGTTCGACGCATAGTAGGTGCCGCCGAGTCCCAGCTGGCCCTGCGCGGCGACGGAGGAGACTGCGTCTGTCGGCGCATGAAGGATGGATGGCTGTGTGATCTCGAGTTGCCAGTCCCAGCGCTGAATCTTCTGTTGCACGCCAATGCGCAGGAGCGACTCGACGTAGGCGTAGGTCTCTGACTGCGGTGGCGCGGCGAACCACTGCCACGTGTCGATACGGGTGCGGTCGTAGACTGTGATGCCGACGGGGGAACTGCCGGCGGATGAGGCCTGGGGGTGGCCCGGCGTGACAGCAAAGACGAGCAGCAGAGCGGCAGCGCAGGCTGCGGCCCGGTTCAATCTGAGCATTGAATCTCCTTGATACGTTTCGTTGTCGTAAGCCTGCGCCGTGTGCGGGGATGCAGCACAAGGGGAATGGAGCAGGCAGCCTCCGGAAAAGGGGATACTAGCAGCCGGTCACTGGCTGGCGTATCAGCCCAAAGGTGGATGAGGGTCAAAGAAATCCATGAGCGCCAATCCACGGCGAGGCAGCGATGATGCGGACGCGAGGACATGCATACCTCGCGCACGCGCGGATGCATGCCGGGAAGGGTGTGATGTGTGGGTTGCTCAGCAGAGAGCGGGGACTGCCGATCGAGGCCGCGAGCACTGCGTGGCACCCGAATTGTTCACTGCTATTGAGCAGTAGCTACGGCGCGGGGCTTTTCTGCTTTGCGCTGCTGCTCGCGTTGAGCCTCCTTGCGCTGCTGGAGTTTGGCGTGCTGTGGAGCGCGACCTGGTCTCCAGAGGCTCTGGATCGCACGATGATCATTGCCAACCGGCGCAAACCAATCTCTGCCGTGGCTGAGACAGAGCTTGCCTACGAGGCAGACGCACTGGGCGAGTGAGACTGGCGAGGAGCGATCAGTGCGACGCCGCGCTTTGAAGCATGTTTAAGGGCGCGGCGTGCGAGAGGTGTCGGGAATGGGTGGCAGGTTGACCGGCGCGGACGGCTGCTGCGTCGAGGGGGTTCCGGATGATGCGCTGTCGAGTTCCTTCACGTGTACGTCCGCCTGCACCTCGGGCGTGACGCCGTCGTTGAGCTGCACCTGCGTGGGGTCTGCTGCAACCAGCATGCGATGCGAGACTTTGCCGCGCGCGGGAATAAGAATGCGATCGGTTGAGGTCGTCTTGCCGGTGCGCACCGTGACGGGCACATTCGCAGCGGCGTAGCCGGCGTTGACGAGATTGATGCCGACGAGCCATGTGCCCGCCTGCGCCGGTTGGGGAATCACGCTGTCGATACTGAGGTCGGGCAGCCCCTTGTCGCTGTCGATCCAGTCCGCGAAGAGCCAGCCGAGGTCTTTGCCGCTCGCTGCGGCGGCTTTGCGCAGCAGGTCTTCCAACTCGCCTGCGCCGGGCCTGATGCTGGGGCCGGTGTCGGGGGCTGCGTCCGATTGCGGAGCGTAGTCGCGAAAAGCCTGCGCGAGCGCATCCTCGCCGAGGAGGTCGCGGAGCATCCAGAAGATGTAAGAGGCCTTGGTGCGGTAGTAGATGGGCGCAATGGCCACGGCGATTGGCTGACCGGGACTCTCGCCGGGACTGGAAGGCTCTTCCAGAGCGAGCGCGGAGCGGCTGGATTCGAGCGCTTCGAGAGCTGCTTCGCGTCCGCGAACCTTTTCAATCCAGAGCGTGCCCATGAAGCTCGCGACCCCTTCGGCGACCCAGGCGCGCGTTGAAGGCATCCATGCATGCGCGAGGGCGTGGACCATGGCGCCTTCGAGTTGCACTCTGCCGGACTCATGCAGGCTCGCGGCGAGCAGCGAGCCGGTCTCGAATGGCGCGTCATCGGGATCGGGCAGATCGAGGAGCGTGAGCGGGGTGCGCGGCGATTTGCCAAGCCAGTCGGCGAGGAACGGGGTGACGGTGCTGGCCGCTTCGCTCCAGGCCTGCACGGCGACTTCGTCTTCAGGCAGCGTCCATGCGGTGAAGTTGGGACCGGCGTGGGCCGTGCGCTGCGCGACAAAGAGGCTGGGCGCTTCAAATCCGATCTGCTTCGTCTCGAAGGTCGCGGTGGCGACGCCGTCGGCCTCCGGATCGAAACCTCCCTGTGAGGCAATGGTGAGCGGCACGGAAGTTCCGTCAATGACGGCGACGGTGGGCGGTTGGTTGTAAGGAAATTCGACGGTGAGGTGAACGCGAAGCGATGCGGCAGAAAGGTGCAGCTTGTGCGTGCCCACCTCATTGAAGAGGCGCGCGCCATCGCCGAGAATCACGGGCACGCTGCTGACGGGATACCAGACGACATTGCCAAAGCCGCGCAAGCCCGTGAAAGGCATGGAGATTTCGTCCCAGTCGGAGCGGATGGCGACGTCATTTGGCGTGCCCAGCGCGATCAGGCGCTGCGCGGAGAGTGCGATGACGCCGGAGTAGGTGACATCGAGGCGCGTGGATGCGCCGGGCGGGAGCGGCGCAGCGAGTGGAACGGCAGCTTCGTGAAGCTGGCCTGTGTGGTCCGTATCGGAGTTGAGCGTGGCGATGGCAACAGGCGCATCTCTGCCCTCCACGCGTACGCGCTCCCAACTGAGCGCGGAGGAGATCTGCAAGGGAATGCGCGCGAGCGGCGCAGGGCCGTCATTGCGCACGGTGAGCTGGGCACGGACGGCGAGCTGGCGGTCTGCGGGGCGTAGACGCACATCCAGATCCATGGCCGTAATGGCGACGGCGCGGCGGTCGGAGTCGCTGACGACGGGAGCGGCGGTTGTGCCGATGGCAGGCGCCTTCGCGGCGGGGCCGTTCTGTGTGGTCTCGCCGCTCTCGCCGATGGAGCGCGAGAAGATGACCTGGCCGCCGGCGGGCTTTTGCTGCTGCGCCTGCGGAGGCTGAGCGGACTGCGTAGCGGGAGCGGTGGATTGCGCGCAAGAGAGAGACGCCAGCGCGGCTGCGAACGCCCAAGCCGCCGCGACGTTACCGGCTCGTGAAACCTTCATGAACCGAGGCCTTTCTGCTGCTTGGGTTTGGACGCGCCGGAAAGTGAAGGGCGAGCCTGACCGCGCGCTGCGGCGCGGCGCTGGCGTGCAGCTTCATACAGCACAACGGCGCCCGCGGCGGAGACGTTGAGCGAACTGACGCCGCCAGCCATGGGGATGCGCAACAGATGATCGCAGGTGCGGCGCACAAGCTCGTGGAGGCCGGCGCCCTCGCGACCGAGCACGAGGGCACAATTGCCGGTGAGGTCGAACTCATCGTAATTCTGCGTGCCGCGTTCATCGAGGCCAACGATCCAGAGGTTATGTTCCTTCAGCTCTTCGAGGGCGCGGACAAGATTGACAACACGGGCGATGCGCAGATGCTCGGATGCCCCGGCGCTGGCCTTGACGGCCACGGGGCTGAGCGGGGCGGCGCGGCGCTCGGTGAGCACGACCCCATCGACGCCCGCTCCATCGGCCACGCGCAGCAGAGCGCCGAGATTCTGCGGATCTTCGACGCCATCGAGAGCGAGCACAAGGCGCGGGCGGTTCGGTGCAATGGGCGCAAAGAGGTCTTCAATAGCCAGCATCTGTTGCGGGCGAACCAGAGCGACGACGCCCTGATGCATCGGAGTACCGGCGAGCTGCGTCAGGTGCTCGCGCGGCTCCTGGTGCAGACGTACGCCCGCGGCTCGGCACTCGGCGACAAGATGCGCGAGGCGGTCGTCGTGCCGCTCGCGCGCCACAAGCACATGGTCAAATTTGCGCCGGCCGGCGCGCAGGGCCTCCTCAACCGAGTGCAGGCCATAGAGAACGTCCATGCTCTCAGTGTAGAAGATGAGCGTTGACGTGGAGGCGGAAGGAATCAGGCGGTTTCGTCTTCGAGCAGCAGAACACGCGTGGGATCGATCTGGATGCGCCAGGGTTGCGGCTGTGCGCTGAGTGCGCGCCACTGGTCCTTGGGGATGTCGGCCTGGATGTGGTGAAGATCGCCGGGTGCGGGCGCGGCGTGGAGACGCAGGTAGAGCGTCATCTCGTGCGGCGCCTCGCTGGCTTCGACGAGCCAGCAGGAAAAGATGTTCGGACCTGTCTCCGCAGGCTGCAGGCGGATGTGATGCGAGCGGTAGCCGATGTGCGTGAGCGCCTGCGGCGGCGCGGCGGCGAGGTTGAGATCGCATTGCCAGGCGGGCACGGCGATACGCGCGGGCTCTGCGGGGATGAGCTGTGCGGGCACGATATTTTTGCAGCCGGTGAGACGCGCGGAGGTGACGGTGCGCGGCTGCTCGAAGAGCTGCTGGCGCGGGCCGCTGGCGATGACCTGGCCGCGGTCGAGAACAAGTAGTTCAGTGCAGAAGCGGAATGCCTCTTCCATATCGTGTGTGACGAAGAGGACTGCGCCGAGGTACGTGGCGAGGGTCCGGCGCAACTGGCCTTCGAGCTGGCGGCGCAGGTGCGGATCGAGCGCGGCGAAGGGCTCGTCCAGCAGGAGCGCGTCGGGCTCGAGGACCATGCAGCGCGCGATGGCGACGCGCTGGCGCTCTCCGCCCGAGATTTCAGAAGGGTAGCGCTGCGCGAGATGAGTGAGCTCGAGGCGCGTGAGCCATTGCTGCACACGGCGGTCGCACTCGGAGCGCGGGAGCGCATGAAGGCCGAAGGCGATGTTCTCGGCGACGGTCCGATGCGGGAAAAGCGCGTAGTCCTGAAAGACCACGCCGATGCGACGGCGCGCAGGTGGAATGTGGATCCCTTCGGCGCTGCTGAAGAGCGTGCGCCCGTGGAGCACGATGCGCCCACGAGTCGGCGTGGCGATGCCAGCGATGAGGCGCAGCGTCATGGACTTACCGGCTCCGGATGCGCCGAGCAGGCCGACGGCGCCCCGGCCCGCGCGAACAGCGACGCGCAGCGTGAAGTGGCTGAGCGCCTTTTCAATGTCAACTTCGAGAAGCGGTGGGGCCGCAGCAGCGGCAGGTGAGACGGGCGGTGGCGAAAGCGGCTCCTGTGCACGGAAAGCAGCGTGTGGCAAACGGCGCCGGCGGCTGGTGCGTGCTTCCAGATGGAGCAGGCGGATGATTGCAAGCGAGATCCCGACGATGAGCGCGACCCAGAGCGCGGCGGCGTGCATGTCGTTGCGCTCGACCGCGCTGTAGATGGCGAGCGGGAGAGTCTGGGTGCGGCCCGGGATGTTGCCGGCGAGCATCAGCGTCGCGCCGAACTCGCCCATGGCGCGGGCGAAGGCGAGCACCGTTCCTGCGAGTACTCCGGGCGCTGCGAGCGGCAGCAGGATGCTGCGGAAGACGCGGCCCTCGGATGCGCCGAGAGTGCGCGCGGCGTCGAGCAGCGTGGGGTTTACCTGCTCGAAGGCACCGAGCGCGGTACGGTACATGAGCGGAAAGGCGATGACCGTTGCTGCGATGACGGTGGCCGGCCACGAGAAAACGATCGTGATGCTGAGGTGCTGAAGCACGCGGCCCAGGGGTCCTTCGCGCCCGAAGAGCAGCAGCAGGAAGAATCCAACGACGGTGGGCGGCAGCACGAGCGGGAGCGTGAGCAGGCCGTCCATCCAGGGGCGGAGCGGGCTCTTCGATGCATACAGGGCGCGTGCAGCGAAAAGGCCGAGGAAGAACGTGACGAATGTAGCGACCGCTGTGGTGGCCAGCGAGACGACGAGCGGCGATGGATCGAAGGCCAGGATCACTGTGCTGCCATGGTAAATCCGCGCTGTGTGAAGAAGGCGCGCGCAGTGGGCGAGGCGAGCCAGGAAAGAAAATCGGCGGCCTCGCCGGGATGCGCGCCGGCGCGCAGAATCGCCGCTGGATAGACGATGGGCGCGTGCGTGGAGTCGGGCGCGGTGGCGACGACGCGGACCTTGCCGGAGACCGCCGCGTCCGTTGCGTAGACGATGCCGGCGTCGGCGTTGCCGGTTTCAACATACGCGAGGACCTGGCGCACGTTCTCTGCCAGTACGATCCGCGACTGGAGAGCTGGAAGCAGATGCAGGGCGGTGAGCGTCTGCTGCGCGTATTGGCCCGCTGGAACGTGGCCGGGGTCGCCGATCGCGAGGTTGCGGACAGAGGCGCCGGAGAGCTGATCGAAGCCCGTGAGCGTGGAGTTGCGCGGAGCGATGAGAACAAGCGTGTTGCGGAGCAGGTCACGGCGCGAGCCGGAAACCAGAAGGCCCCGCGCATCGAGATCGTTCATGGGCTCCTCGGCTGCGGAGATGAGGATATCGACGGGTGCGCCGAGTTCGATCTGCTGCGCGAGCGCACCGGAGCCGCCGAAGTTGTTACGGAAAGTGACGCCAGGATGGGTGCGGGCGTAAGTGGCTTCTGCGGCCTCGATCGAGTCAGTCAGGCTGGCGGCGACAGAGACGGTGAGGACGACGGGTTGCGCGGAGCGGCAGGCGGAGTCTGCAAGAAGCAGCGCCGCCGCGGCGAACGCAGCCAGCGCACGAAACCAAGGGCGATGCGTCATGCAAGCTCCAGTCGGCATGGACCAGTGTAGCGGCTCGCCTAGAACGGCAGACGCACGGTGAGCACAAGATTATGGTTCGTCGGGTGAAAGTGAGTGACGGCGATCTGTTCGCCCGCGCCGAAGGTGAGGCCGAGCCGGCCGGGCTTGCCTTCCGCATTGTGCGAGAGCGGGATGCGCCCGATAACTGCGCCGGGCGTGGCATAGGTAACGGTCTTGCCGTCGTTGGATCCACCATAAAAGAAGCTTGAATTCATTTCGACCTCCGGCCAGAAGAGGCGTGCAACTCCGGTGCGCGCAAGGCGGACCTGCGCCACGCTGTTCCAGAGAACGGTGTGACCGAGGCCCTTGCTGTTTGTAACCGGCAGCGTGCCGCCGGCGGTGGAGGTCAGGTCAAAGAGGCCCCAGCCTTTGCCGACAGCGAGCGTGGGCGTGACAATGGCGCAGCACGACCCGTTGCCGTTCTTGCCTGTGGGCACGGAGCCGCCGAGGAAAGCCGTGACGATGGCGTTGCCGTTCTCCTCATTGCGTGCGAAGAGACGGAGCTTGCCAAGGAAGGTGACATCACCGAAGCCGTCGTTGGTGTTGGGCGCGAGGTGATTGAAGAAGGGTGGCGTGTTGAAGAGCAGCTCGATGCGGCGAAAGGGGATCAGTTCGAGGCCTTTGCCGTTGTCGTAGACCCAGGTGTCGTAGCCGTTGTTGGAGACATTGCGTACGAAGTCGGTGCGCAGCTCCTGTTCGAGGCGGGGTGTGACGGTGACAAGCGGCGTAATCCAGTGGGGCTGGTCGCTTTGCGTGGCGGTGACGCGCGCCTGATAGCGGTCGATGAAGCTGGAGGACGGCAACTGTTGAGATTGGAGAGTGAGTGCGCTCGCGGCAGAGACGAGTGCCGTGAGAAGCGGCGCAAAAGAACAGCGATGCAGCATGGGGAAGTCTCCGGGCACGGGATGTTTGTTTGATTCAATACAATTCTATACAACGATTTTAATCGATTCGGACCATGCCGTGTCTACGGCCCCGATGGCGTGGATTGCGGAGTGTGGCGTGGGGCTGTAGTCTTGGTCTCGGCTGGCGGGCGCTGACTACGCCGCGATGGAGGGCCATGATGCCGGAGAGCGATGTGCTTCTGACGCCGCGCGAGGCGGCGGCGGCGCTGGGCGTGAGCTACGCCACGATCAAGCAGTGGATTCTGGCGGGCAAGGTGAAGACGCGCAAGACGCCGGGCGGGCATCATCGCGTGCCGCAGAGCGCCCTGAAGCTGCTGCTGAAGACCGAGCCCGCGCGGCCGCAGATCGAGTCGCGGGAGCGCTTCAGAAATGTGAGCGGGCGCAACCAGCTGGTGGGTCGCGTGGTGGAAGTGAAGTTGAGCGGGCTGCTGGCCAAGGTGGTGCTGGAGATCGGGAACCAGCGGATTACCTCGATCATTACGGCGGACGCGGCGCGTGAGATGCAATTGCGCAGCGGACAGACGGCGGCAGCGCTGATCAAGTCCACCGAGGTCATGATCGTGCGCGTGTAAGTGGGCGGCCTGGGCTGCATGCTGCACGCGAGCGGTATGCCGGACTAACCCAACCTGACAGGACCGCGGGTGCGGGTGGCAAGGCATGCTTGCGCCCTGATTTGCTTTTGAGTCGAGTGTCCTGGGCGAGCCGACTGGCGGACGCCTGGTCCGGAAGAAGACCCGTGTTGAACTCGGTATAGAAACTCCCGTCCATGCAACGCGGTGCAGCGTTGACCCACGCAACGGTACAAAACTTCGGCGGGCGAATGGCGCGGGCAGATTGCGCGTCGAAGGGCGGTCAGCGCCCCTGCGTGTGACGTCAACCACAAAAGCCAGGCTTGAAACGGTTGGGGTGTGATGTCTGTCACATACACCTCACTTGCTGCTTTGGTTCCATTACGCATAACGACACCGAGGCAATCCGGTGTACGTGGAAGGCTGGCGAGTTCGATCGGAACACGCTCAGTCCTTCCTGTACACGAATCGCTTAAGTTACAGGGTGCCACGCAAGATCCGGTCCCCACTAATTCAAAACGCAGGCAAGGAGGAACCATGAAGTACATCGTTCCAGCAGTTCTTCTGTTTCTAATGACGGCAGTCTCAGGGCAGGCCGGCACCATTCATGGAAAAGTCACGGGCGCCAAGGGCGAATCTGCCGTGTACATCGAAGCAATTCCCGGCAAGACCTTTCCCGCTCCCACACAACACGCGCTGGTGGACCAGAAGGGGCTGATGTTCATGCCGCACCTGGTGGTTGTGGCGCAGGGAACCACGGTGGATTTCCGGAACAACGATAGCGTTGAGCACAATGTCTTCTGGTCCGCCATCAGTGGGAACAAGAGCCTCGGTCACAACATGGGCACCTGGCCGCGCGGCGAGCAGCGCAGCTTCAAGTTCACGACTCCCGGCGTTGTACCGCTCCTGTGCAATGTGCACCCGGATATGGCGGGCTACATTGTTGTCTCTCCCACGCCCTACTTCGCAACGACGGACAAGATGGGCGACTACAAGATCGAGAACGTTCCCAACGGAACCTACAAGCTGACGGCCTGGAACGAAGGTGGGAAGGTCCATACCCACACGGTTGAGGTGACGGTCTCGGGCGACGCCAACGCGGATATCCCGATGGGTAAGTAGCAACGATTATTCAGCGCGGATATCGACTGCGTGCAAGGCAGTGAAGCGAGGGGACGGGAGACGGCCGGAATGCTCAAGCGATACGAAAACAAAACGGTCGATGCGGGGTGGTTGAACAGCAACTTCCCCTGCATGATGGCCTGTCCCGCGCACACGAACGCGGGCCGGTACGTCGCGCTGATCGCGGAAGGGAAGTTCGAGGAAGCCTACCGCTATGCGCGCGAGCCCAATCCGCTGGCCAGCATTTGCGGCCGTGTTTGCGCGCATCCTTGTGAGACAGCTTGCCGCCGGGGGGCGATTGATCGACCGATCTCGATTCGGGCTCTGAAGCGATTTCTGACAGAGCGCCATGGGCCCGAGTCGCGGCGGCCGGTCGATGTCAATCGGGGGCGCAACCAGAAGAAACTGCCCTTTAAGGTTGCGATTGTCGGCGCGGGGCCGGTGGGACTCTCGGCCGCGCACGATCTGGCCTTGATGGGGTATTCGGTCACCATCTTCGAGGCTGCTCCGGTTGCCGGTGGAATGCTCCATCTCGGAGTGCCGGAATACCGTCTGCCGCGCAGCGTCATCCAGGCGCAGGTGCGAGAGATTCTCGCGGTCGGCGACATTACTTTGAAGTTGAATCAGGCCGCGGGACGCGACTTCACCATCGCTGGACTGCGAGAGCAGGGGTTTGATGCGGTTCTGATCGCGGTCGGTGCGCATCGCAGCCGCGACCTGACGATTCCCGGCGTCGATCTCGACGGCGTGCACAAGGGCGTGGACTTTCTTCTCAATGTGAACCTCGGCTATCAGTTCACGATTGGCAAAAAGGTGATTGTGATTGGCGGCGGCAATGTCGCCATGGATGTGGCGCGCTCGGCAGCGCGCGAGGTGGTGCGCCAGCACGTGGCCGGAGTCGAGGATCACGAGCCGGACCAGGAGAATGTGAACACGCTCGCCGGCAAGGAGATGATGGACATCTCGCTCTCGGCGCTGCGCCTTGGCGCCAGCGAGGTTCACCTGGTGTGCCTCGAAGGTCGCGCAGAGATGCCGGCAGCGCAGGAAGAAATTGTCGAGGCCGAGGAGGAAGGCATTATCCTTCATCCCGGGCTCGGCCCGAAGCGCATCGTGGGCGGCCCCGGCGGCGTAACCGCGCTTGAAGTGATCAAGACCAAGCAGGTCTTCGATGCCGATGGACGGTTCAATCCAACCTTTTACGAAAACAGCGAGCACCTGCTGGATTGCGACACCATCATCATGGCGATCGGGCAGGCTCCGAAGCTGGATTTTCTGCGGCCCGAGGATGGCATCGAGATCTCGCGGCGCGGACTGGTTGCGGTGCAGCCGCGCACGCTGATGACCTCAGCCAAGGGCATCTTTGCCGGCGGCGATTGTGCATTCGGGCCACGGCTGATTATCGACAGCGTCGCAGACGGCAAGCGTGCGGCGATGGGGATTGACGAGTATCTGCGCGGCACAAGCCATCCAGAAGCCTCAGTCGAGGTGGAGGTTCTGCACCGCCACAGCATGCCGCTGAATCTCCTGGACCTTGTTCGGCAGGATCCGCCGGTTCTGCCTCTTGACCGCCGCGCCGGCATGACCGAAGTCGAGCTGGTGTACGACGAGGAGACGGCTCGGGCAGAGGCGCAGCGCTGCCTGCACTGCTGGGTCAACACCATCTTTGAAGGCAACGCTCAGGATGGAAGTCTGTGCATCCTGTGCGGTGGATGCGTGGATGTGTGTCCGGAGAGCTGCCTCGAACTGGTGAGCCTGGACCGCTTCAATTTTGAGCCTGGAGTGGTGCAGCAGCTCGTTGACAACGAACAACTGCTCAACGTGGAGCTGGACGAAGTGCGCGCCGAGGAACTGGGCGTGATCTCGGGTTCGGTGATGCTGAAGGACGAGACGCGCTGCATCCGCTGCGGACTGTGCGCCGCGCGGTGTCCGGCGGGCACCATCACGATGGAAGCCTACAACCTAATCCCGGCCGAAGCGACCGGGCTGATCTCGATTGAATCCATCGAAGCGCCGCTGCGCGCGCCGGTGGCAGACAGGAAGTGACGTCGAAGATGACCACAACGACTCAAGCTCCCCTTACGCAGGAAGGTTCAGCGCTGAACCGTAGAGAGTTTTTTACCAAGCTGGGCATCGGGTCGCTGGGCGTAGCGGCCGTGGGAACCCTGGCTTTCTACTACCAGTTTCTGTCGCCCAATGTTCTTTTTGAACCGTCGCCGATCGTGAATTCCGGCAAGCCGGAGAACTATCCGCTTGGCTCGGTCACGCTCGATGTCAACTCGGCGATCTATCTGATTCACATCGCCGAAGGCTACTTTTCGCTCAGCGCGATTTGCACGCACCTGGGCTGCATGACGGCGTGGAAGCCTGAGGAAAACATGATCGCCTGCCCCTGCCACGGCAGCCGCTTCAGCGAGGAGGGGCAAAAGATGGCTGGTCCTGCGCCCAAGCCGCTTCCCTGGCTGAAGACCTGGATCAGCGACGACGGGGACCTCATGGTCGATCGCTCTGTAACGATTCCACAGCTTCAGTTCCTGAGGGTATAGAAGATGCCGACTACCACCGAAACCTATTTCGAAAAACTCGAACGTACGAGGGTCTGGCGGTCAATCTTCCGCAGCGGAAAAGGCAACAGCACGCTTCATAACGCGCTGGCGATTCAGCAGAATGTCTTTCTGCATCTGTTCCCCACGAAAGTTCGCAAGAGGATGCTGAGTCTCAGCTCCACCTGGTACCTGGGCACGCTGACACTCGGCACATTTCTTGTCCTGGTTGTCACGGGCATTCTGCTGATGCTCTACTATCACCCCTCAGTGCCGCAGGCTTACTCCGACGTGAAGGACCTGCGGTTTGTCGTCTCGTCGGGCCTCTTTCTGCGCAACCTTCATCGCTGGTCGGCGCATGCGATGGTGTTTCTGGCTTTCGCGCACATGTTTCGCGTCTTCTATCGCGGGGCCTACCGCGCGCCGCGGGAGTTCAACTGGGTGGTTGGCGTGGTCCTGTTGCTGGTGACGCTGCTCCTCAGCTACACCGGCTATCTGCTGCCCTGGGATCAGCTCGCCTACTGGGCGATCACGGTGGGCACGAATATCTCTTCTGCCGTGCCCCTGATTGGCGACAAGATCCATTTCCTTCTGCTCGGCGGCAACCAGGTGAACGCCAATGCGCTGCTTCGCTTCTATGTTCTGCACTGCGTGATTCTGCCGCTTACTGCGGTTCTTTTCCTGGCCGTGCACTTCTGGCGCATCCGCAAAGACGGCGGTCTTTACGTCCGAGAGAGCGAACCCGGCACGGCGAGCGCCCGGCCGCATTCCTCCTCTGAGGAGCACAAATCACTATGACACCTCCTAAGGATTTCAATGCTGCCGTGGGTTCGGACATGCGCGTCTCGCAGAGGCGAGTGCTCTTCGTAACCCGGCGCACTTCGCCCCAGGTCAAGGCGTATGACGAGGAGAGGCTACAGACCTTTCCCGAGGTGCTCATTCGGGCGCTTCTGGCGATTGAGTCGCTGGTCATCGCCCTGGTTCTCATGTCGCTGTTCTTCAACGCACCGCTTGAGGGCATCGCCAACCCGACGAACACGCCGAATCCAGCGAAGGCGCCGTGGTACTTCCTGGGCCTGCAGGAGATGCTGCACTATTTTCCGCCGGTTGTCGCCGGTGTTCTGATTCCGGGTCTGCTGATCATCGCGCTGATCGTGATTCCTTACTTCGACATCAATATCGAGGCAGACGGGTTCTTCCTGAAGAACCGGGAACGTCGCCTGAGGCTGGCAATGATCATCGCGGGAGCGTTGACGATCTTCCTCTGGTTCTTCGATGTCTATGTGGCGTTGGCGCCGACCATCCTTGTGGCCGGGCTGATGCTGCTGGCCGCCTTCAGCTCCCCCGAATCGCCAAGCCCTTTCCGTCGCTATCTTGCACTCAGACCGATTTCCTGGTGGATCATGACGTGGTTTCTTTTCGAACTTATCGTTCTCACGGCGGTGGGCACGTACTTCCGCGGCCCCGGCTGGTCGTGGGTTTGGCCATGGAGGAGCTAAATGCAAACGAATAGGACGGGCTTCATCTCCTCCATCAAGGCGTTCGTGCGCGATCCCTTCCGCATGTTCGGCATTCTCAGCGTGCTCCTTCTGCTCCTGCTGACCATTGCGCCAGCGAAGGATTACTTCAGCGAGTGGCACGGCTATCAGAGGCAGTATCTGAGCTTCATCCACAATCGCGGGGATGCGGTGACGTTGCGCCGGCATTTCAAGGGCGGCATCGCGCAGATCTGGATTCCGGATCTCGGTGTGGTCGATCGCTGCCAGACCTGCCACGTGGGACTGACCGAGGCGAGCCTTGCCGATGTCAAAGAGCAGCCGTTCCGGGCTCATCCGGTGATGCCGCACAAGCTGACGGAGTTCGGCTGCGTCATCTGCCATCGTGGCCAGGGTGCGGCGACCACCGTCAAAGACGCGCATCACAGCGAGATGGCGGGGGAAGAGCCGGTGCTGCCGGCTCGCTACATGGAATCCTCCTGCGGGCAATGCCATCAAGGGCCGCTTGAAGGCACGCCAAAGCTGAACAAGGGTCGGGTTATTCTTTCCCGCTACGGCTGTGTGAGCTGCCACTCCATCGTTCTGCCTGACGGCACGAAGATGGAGGCGAGCGACAATCCACCGCCGCTGACGCACATCGCCGACAAGACTACCCGCGAGTGGATCTACGCGTGGCTCAAGGACCCGACGAGTTACTCGGCCTCGGCCACCATGCCCAACTTCAACTTGAGCGATGCGGACGCGAGCGACATCTCCGCGTACCTGATCACCAAGAGTGTTCCGCAACCCGGCGACCAGAACGCTACTTCAACCCTGGGGCACGGACCGGAGCCCGATCCCGCGGCAGGAGCAAGCCTCTACGGCGAATCCTTCTGCGCCTCCTGCCATGCGACCCAGAACGCCGCCGGCAACCTTGTGGGCGGCGACCTCGGACCTGAGCTGACCAACGTCGGCACGAAGGTGAAACCTGAGTGGCTCGCAGCCTGGATGCGCGATCCGCAGAAGTACGATCCATCCACGCCGATGCCGCAGTACCGGTGGACGGACGCGCAACTCAAGCTGATCTCGGCCTATGTTCAAAGCAAGTCCAATCCGGACCTTGTTGCCAATGTCCATCTCGCGGCGGCGACCCCGGCGCAGATCGCGCATGGTAAGAAGCTGGTGATTGAGTACGGCTGTGCCTCCTGCCATGAGATTCCGGGAGTTCCGAAGCCAGACAACTTTGGGCCCAACCTGAGCCGCATCGGCAGCAAGCCAGTTGTTCAGCTCGTCTTCCTGCCGGGCATGGAGCACACTCTGCCGGACTATCTCTCGCAGAAGATTCGGCAGCCGCGTTCCTTCGGGGCTTCGTTCCGCATGCCTCGCTACAACTTCACTTCAAGCCAGGTGGAGGAAGTGACAACCGCGCTGCTCTCGCTCACGGATCGCAGCTTCAGCCTGCCCGCCAGCATGCAGTTGCCGGCGCTACGCGCAACGAACTATCAGCCCGCGGGCCAGGCCGGCCAGATTATGACCAGCCTCAACTGCCAGAGCTGCCACCGCATCAATGGCCGCGGCGGCGATATGGCACCCGACCTGAGCTGGGAGGGAACATCGGTTCAGCGTCAGTGGCTGGACGACTTCCTGAAGAACCCCAACACATTGCGTCCGGCGCTGATCCGGCGCATGCCTAGGTTCAATCTCACGGACTCCGAACGAACCGTGTTGACGGACTACATGATGACCGCTTACCAGACCGCCTCGTTCCAGCGCGATGAGATGCCGCTTACCGGCTACTCCCCGGAGCAGGTCGAGAAAGGACGCCAGCTCTTCTATTCGAAATACGCGTGCCAGTCCTGTCACATGGTGAATCCGAATGAAGACAAGGGCTACATCGGGCCCACACTGACAAAGGTGGGAGCGCGATTGAACGCTGCATGGATCTTCCACTACCTGAAAGACCCGCAGGCGCTGCGCCCCGGAACAATCGAGCCCAACCAGCACATGAGTGACGACGATGCGCGGGCGCTGACGGCGTTCCTCATGGCGCAGAAGACCGGCGCCGCAAAGGGGGCAAAGTGATGAGAGCGAATCCATGGATCACTGGAATCCTGGCAATTGCGGTGTGCACAGGATGCATGCACCGGAAGGAATCTGGTCCGGCGCTGAAGGCAAAAGCTACGGGAACGGCCATTGTTGTGAGCAGCGGGGATAAGCAGTTGGGCAATCCCGGCTCCCAGCTTTCACAGCCACTGGTGTTGCAGGTGAATGACGATCAGGGAAATGCAGTAGCGGGCGCCGAAGTGGAGCTCACGGGGCCGCGCGGCGTCGTCTTTGACCCGGCGCAGGTGCTGACCGACGACAGTGGACAGGCCACGATCAAGGTCACGCTGGGAGGAATCGGCGGCAGGTATGAATTGACTGCATCCTCGCAGGATGCCCATGGAAAGGCCTTCAGCGTACTGGTTCCGGAATATGCCGCCGGCTACCAGCAGGAGGTGGGCTATGAGGTCAACCAGAAATACTGCTCGCGCTGCCATGATTCCGAATCGACGACCGAGCAGGTTTCCAACTACGACAATCTCGCGGTGAAGCCGCATTCGTTTGCGAACGGTGACGAGAACAAGACGTTTACCGACGCCGACCTGGCCAACATCATCACGCATGGAGGCCCGGCCATGAATCGCTCTGCCCTGATGCCGCCTTTTGAGTGGACGCTCAGCAAGGCAGAGGTGCAGGCAACGGTTGCCTACATTCGTCTGGTTTCCGAGCCGCCTTATGTTGCGCCGGGAGTGGTGTATGCAAAGCACTAGATCGCGAGGAAGCAACGACCTCGGCGCACGAGCCGCCGGGAGCGATCTCCGCTGCGCGGTCATGACGAGCTTTATCTCTTTATCGCGCGGGCGCGCGGACTCGATCCGCTCTTTCGAACCGCTGTGCAATTCCGAATTTTTACATCATAGCAACTTTCATTTTGAGGAGGATGTATGAAGCACCTACCGAGAGGAATGGGCAATGCGATTGCGATTGCCGTTCTTTTCATCTTCGCCTTTGCATCGTCTCGCAGTGCAATGGCTCTGCCGAGCTATGCGCGCCAGACAGGTCTCGCCTGCAGCGGCTGCCACTATAACCCGCCGGAGCTGAACCCGGCCGGACGTCTGTTCAAGCTGCTGGCGTACACGCAGAAGATGGACAACAGCACCGTGCCGGCACCGAATCCGGACAAGCGGCGCCCCCCTCTCGAGATGCTCCAGAATCTGCCCTTGGGCGCATGGTTTGAGACCTCGATGACCAGCACCAAGAAGGCGCAGCCGGGCAGCCAGAACTCGAGCTTCGAATTTCCGCAGGATATCTCGCTCTTTCTTGCAGGTGCGTGGGCGGATCACCTGGGAAGCTTTCTTCAGGTGACCTACAACGCGCAAGATGACCATTTCGGCATGGATAACACAGATATCCGGTTCGCCAACAAGACCAAGGTGGGCGGCAAGGATCTGATTTACGGTCTGTTGATGAACAACAACCCGACTCTTGAAGATGTCTGGATGACTCTGCCGGGCTGGGGCTATCCCTTTGTGGCTCCCGATTCGGCGCCGACTCCTGCGGCGTCAGCAATCCTGCAGGGCTCGCTTGCACAGGATGTGGCCGGCTTTGGCGGCTACACGATGTGGGATAACCATTTGTACGGAGACGTGACCTTCTACCGTTCCGACCACATTGGCTCACCTCAGCCCAATGCGGGCACCGGCGCAAGCTATAACATCAGCGGCCTTGCTCCTTATTGGAGGGTTGCCTACCAGGAAAGCGGCAGAACAAACGTCTTTGAGGCCGGCTTCTACGGAATGCATATGTCTTCCTTCCCGGGAGCTGTCACCGGTCCCACGGATGATTACACCGACTTTGGTCCTGATTTCGAATACGACCGGACGATTGGACGCGATGTGCTGTCTGTCCGCGGCACCTACCTGCGTGAGAATGCAACGCTGAATGGAAGTCTTGCAGCCGGGACTGTTTCGCCGGGCAGTCATCATCTCAACACTGCCAATGCGAACGTCGAATACCACTACGGCAACCGCCTCTCCGGAACTGTGGGATGGTTCCTCACTTCGGGTACTGCGGATACAACGCTGTACGCGCCAGCTTCTGTATCGGGCAGCGCAAACGGCAGTCCCCGCAGCGAGGGGATCTCGGGCAACTTCTCGTACTGGCCGGTGCAGAACGTAGACATCGCGTTCCAATACAACAGCTACCAGCGCTTCAATGGCGGCTCGATCAACTACGACGGCAGCGGTCGTAATGCTGCCGACAACAATACGTCGTACCTGCTCATCCGGTACATCTTCTAATCACGCGACATGATTCTGCAGGTCATCGCGGGATCATGCCGTCGCAGTTGAGATATGCAAGAGGCGCCGTTTCTCTGCAGGTGGGTTCAGTCGAATTCACTTTCAAGGGGCGGCGCTTCGGTGCGAGAGTGAGCGTTCTTGCTACGAACGCAATCAGGCAGGAAGCTCCAGAGGGCCTGGACAAGCAGAGGATGCAAGAACCCTAGAGTGCAGAGCCGGGATCCTCTGGATGTGGAGAGATGCTGTGAATCGAAAGACTTCAATACAAATTGCATGCATGTCCGTCCTGGTCGCGTGGGCTCTGGCGATGATCGCTTTCAATCCAGTTGTCGCAGCAAGTCAGGCGGATGTATCGAAGGCCGGAACCGATGCAAAGGCGCAACAGTACCCCGCCCCGACAAATCTGCAGGCGCTGCCGAAGACGATGACGGGACAGCAGGTGCATGACCTGATGGAAGAGTGGTCCCGCGATCTTGGGGCGCAGTGCGATGCGTGCCACACCGTCGATCTTCATCACGTGGGTCCAGACGGCCATCCGGCTCTCAACTTTGTCGATGATTCGAAGGAGACGAAGCGGGTGGCGCGCATGATGGTCACCATGACCGATCAGATGAACACGGATTATGTCGCGAAGGTCCACGGCTCCGGCGTGCCGGTGACCTGCGGCATGTGTCACCGCGGCGAGATCGGCGCCGAACCCTACGCGCCAAAAAAGACGGTGGAGCTGCCTGAGAGCGTGATCCGGCAGGTGGAGTGCGCGGAGCAGGAAATGCAAAAGTCCGCCCGGTAAAGACGCTGGTTCTGCGCGACCCCAGTCGAGGCACTTTGCAACCGTGTCGATAGCCGCACTGATCCTGAGCCTGGCGCCAATCCTTTGAGAGACTGGCATCGCTGTGGAGACAGGCTAATCCCGCGTTACACGCATTCCAATGCGCGGCAGCCGGAAGGAGCGCACCCGCTCCCTGCGTGTTTCGCGCTCGAAGGAGCGAGTCCGCGCCTGCAGGATGTCTTCGAGTGTGACCAGGCCGAGCAGCTTGCCGGAATCAGGTTCGACCACGGGCATGCAGTAGAGACGCGCGTTCGCCATCGATTCGGCCAGCTCGCGCAGTGTCATCTCGGGATAAGCGACTTGCGGTGCGGCGGAGAGTAATGGCGCGGTTGTGGGTGCGTCGGATTCCGCAAAGGCGCGCAAATGACGACGCGTGATCACGCCGACAACGCGGCCTTCCGCATCCACAAGAGGATAGAGCCGCTGGCCACGGCGCGTGTCATGAGAGTGGCCCTTGGCAAGCCAGCCGCGTGCGTCGCCGATCGTGCTGAAGGCGGGCAGAGCAACAACGCCGGTGCGAAGAATCTGCGCGACCGCCATCGCCTCGAGTGGGTCCACGCCGTACTCGCGGCTGAGGTGATGGCCGCGGCGGCTGATGCGCTCGGTAAGGATGGAGCGCTTCTGCAGCAACACCGTACACGCATGTGCAGTCACTGATGCGGCAAGCAGTGGCAGAAGCAATCCATAATTGTGCGTCAGCTCCATGCTGAGCACGGTTGCGGTGAGCGGACAACCGATGGAGCCGGAGAGGACCGCGGCCATCGCGATGAGCGGCCATGCGCCCGGTTGCAGCACGGGAACGAAAGGCGCAAACAGCGCACCAAGCGCACCGCCGATCATCAGGAGGGGCGCGAGAATCCCGCCGGATGTGCCGGAGCCGAGCGAGAACGACCAGATGAGGCTCTTGACGATGAGCACGCCAAGAATGAGGCTCCACCCGGAGTTGCCGTTGATGAGTGAATCGATGACGTCGTAGCCGGTGCCCAGCGCGCGCGGAAAGATGAAGCCGCCGATGCCGATAACAATGCCGCCGACGGCAGGCCACCACATCCAGTGCAAGGGCAGGTGATGCTCGAAGAGATCTTCGCTGGCATAGACGGCGCGGCTGAGCAGCAGCGCAAGAATGCCGCTAACGATTCCGAGGCCGAGAGCGGCCAGCAGCGCAGACGGCTGCACAGCGTGGGTCAGCGCGGTCATGGGAAAGAGAGGTTCCGAACCAAGGAAAAAGCGTCTCGCCACGCCGGCAACCGTAGCGGCAACCGCGACGGGCACAAAAGAGCGAGGACGCCACTCAAAGAGCAGCAGCTCGACGGCAAGCAGCACGGCAGCGAGCGGCGTGGAAAAGACGCCGGTCATGCCGGCAGCCGCGCCCGCAACGAGCATCGTGGTGCGCTCCGCGTCCGTGAGGCGAAAGAGCTGGCCAAGGAGCGAGCCGACGGAACCGGCCGTCATGATGATCGGGCCCTCTGCGCCGAAAGGCCCTCCGGAGCCGATGGCGACCGCTGCCGAGAGCGGCTTGAAGATGGCAACGCGCGGATGAATGCGCGCGCCCTGCATGAGGATGGATTCAATCGCCTCGGGCATGCCGTGGCCACGAATCTTCTCAGAGCCGAAGCGTGCCATCACGCCGATGATGAGGCCGCCAAGGACGGGAACCAGGATCGCAGCCCATCCCATATGGTTCTGCGCTGGCGAGACGAAGTTCCAGCCGAGGCTCTGGTAATAGAAGAGGTGTGTGGCGGCATAGATGAGATGGAGCAGCAGCCATGCCAGCGCGGCGCCGGCCACGCCGAGCACGGCGCCGAGACCGCTGAGAAGCAGCATGCGCGGAGTGGCGACGAAGTCGCGCAGGTTGGAGCGTGGGGCAGAGTTGGCGGGGCTCACTTGCGATTCTTTCTGCGTAATGGGAGTGTGGACTTCTTTGCGGCCGTTCCATTGGTTCGCAACACATGGCGAAGTGCGCGAACCAGATCCGGACCGGACTGCCGCAGCTCGCGCATGTGGTGAAGAGCGAGCGAAGCGAGCAAGGCTTCGCCGTGTTCCGTCACCTTGAGGAGAATGCGGCGATGGTCGCGCTCGTCTGTGTGGCGCACAAGAAGCCCCTGCCGAATGGTGCGGTCCACCAGCTCGACGGCGCTATTGTGGCGGAGCAGCATGCGGGCGGCAACGTTGGCGATGGTCGGTTCCGTTCCTGCGGGAATGCCGCGCACGCACTGCAGAAGCTGATATTGCTGATGCGGGATTCCGGCCTCCTCGGACGCGAGCTGACTGAAATGCAAGAAGCGGCGCAACTGGTAGCGAAACTCGGCCAGACGGCGCAACTGCGCTCCGTTGACGGCTGCGGCAGAAGCCTTGCGACGGAAAGATGCGGCCGCAACGCGTGCGGCTGTGGTGTCCTGGCGGGGAGGCCTCATGCAATCTATCGTATCACGATAGGATTTCAGGACTGCGGCTTGAGGTCGATGAAGGCGGAGGTGCCGCGCAGCATGGTAAGCGCGATGTTCAGGCCAAAGACCAGGACGCCGCTGAGTTCGAGGATGCCGGAGATGGGTAGCGTCTTCCAGGCGAAGGCCGTGACGCCTTCATACGCGAGCGGCTCGGAGCTGACGCGCAGGGTACAGCCGGTTTGGATCAGCAGCAGGCTGAGCAGCATCAGCTGCTTGCTGTAGAGTTCGCGGATGCCGGTGAAGTGAGGCAGGATGCGCGGACCGATGGCGAAGACCATGGTGGCTGCGAAGCCCACAGTGAGCGCATGGCGCGACGCGCCCCAGATGCCGCCATGCACATCCGCATTGGAAGCCAAGACACCAAGCAGAGCCGCAATGACGAGCCAGAGATAGGCGGCGCGAATGAAGATGGGAAAGCTGGGGTGGATGCCGAGACCCTTGGCGGGACCGAGGGGTTTCTGCGCCAGGTGCAGCGCGGCGATGATGACAACAGCCGCAGCCGTCAGCAGTGGTGTGGCGAGACGCGGCCATCCGCTGACGCCAGCGAGGACGCCGGCGATTTCGAGCACCAACACAAATCGCAGCAGCGGCGCACTGGGCCGCGGTAGGTTGAGGAAGGTAGGCAGCCAGCGGGTGGAAAATCCCCAGACGACGGGCGCGAGGAATCCCCAGCCAAGCAGCACGAGATAGCGCTGATCGAGTCCGTGTGGAAAGGCTGGATCGACACCGCTGCGCGCGAGCATGAGGCACTCAACGAAGTTGAAGACGACGGCTGCGGCGAGACCGGCCGTGCTGAACAGGACAAGGATCATCCACTCTTCCATGCGCGGTTTGGCCTTCGGTTGTCCATCTGGCGCGGGCAGTTTGTGGCGTGAAGCGGCGCGCAAAAAGAGCAGGATGGCGATGAGCTCAAGCGCGGCAGAGAGCGGCAAAAGCGTGCGCCAGTGCCAGAGGTAGACATTGGCGAACCAGCGCAGGAGAACACCGGGGGTCCAAAGCAGAAAGCAGGCGAGCGGCAGGCGCAGTGGCGAGCGGTTGCCGATGGGCTGCGAGTAGAAGCCGATGCCGAGAATGAAGCTGCCAATCCAGCCGAACATCTGCGCGTGGCCGTGGCCCTGCATCCATGCGGCGGGCAGCGCGTTGAGGCTGTGATGCGTGCTGATGGACATGAGACTGGAGAAGCCCAGCAGCGTGCCGGGCAGCGCCATGAAGAAGAGCCCCGATGCGATCCACGCGCGGAGCATAGAACTCTTCTGGCGTTCGCGGGCCAGCGTGCGCGCGCGTTCAGGATCGCGTGCGAGGACAAAGGGCGATGGCTGCGAAGGAACGGTGCTCATGCCTCACTCCTTTCCGGCAGGCTGGCCTGCAGCGCAAGGGCGCGTGGAAAGAGAATGTTGTCTTCCAACTGCAGGTGGCTGCGCAGGTCGCGGTCAAATGCATCGAGCCCGCTCAAGAGAGCGCGATGCGTGACGCAGGCAGTTCGTGGCGGAGTAAACCCCTTGGTCTCGGCGCGGAGTTCGTCCATCGTATCCACCGCGCTGCCGTGATCCTGCTGCAACCGGAGCATGTTTCTCTTGAGAGGCGTGGTCGTCTCAAAGTCCTCCGCGCCTGCCTCGCCGAGGCGAGCAATCAACGGAAAGAGACCCTGTTCTTCTGCGTCGATGTGGCGCAGAAGGTCAGCGTGCAGGCTTTCGATCTTGCGGCGAACAGAGGGTACGAGACTTCTGCGCGCGACAAGTCGATCCGCCAGTCGAAGCAGGGCGGGCAGATCCTCGCGTACGCTGCGATGGTGCACGCGCACGATGCGCTGGATGAGCTGGAGGAGAGGAATTGAAGCGGGATTGTCCGCGCCGGATTCCGCGGGCAGGATGGCGGCGAGTTTCTCTTCCACCTGCTCAAGCGAGAGACTGAGCGCCGCGCAGGCCGTGGCGAGAGGCATTTCGCCCATGTCGCAGAGATCGATTTGGAAGCGCTCAAAGACTGCGATGGAGGCGGGGTGCTCGGCAACAAGCTGGCGAATCGGGGTTTCGGTGATGGACATGGAAGTCGCTCCATCTCCAACCTAGCCCTGCCTGTATCTGCAAACAGTAACTTATGTCACGAAGTGAAGAAATCTTCAGGAAGAAGCTTCGAGCAGAGCATTGAGGCCGCGCATGTCTTTGACGACGATGTGCCGCGCGTCGACTTCGATAAGCCCTTCGGCCTGCAGGCGCATGAGGTTGCGTGAGATGAGTTCGCGCACGGTGCCAAGCTGGTTCGCGATCTCCTGATGGCTGTCGGGCAGTCGGAACTCGATGCCGAGGGGTGTCTGCTTGCCCTCGGCCTGCGCGAGCTTGACGAGCGTGGCGACGAGGCGCTGGCGGATGGTGGTGAAGGAAAGCTCCTCGATGATGCCGACGAGGCGGCGCAGGCGCGCGCCGACTACGGCGAGGACTTTGAGAGCGACGTCGGGGTGCTCCATGCAATAGGCGTGAAAGTCGCGGCGGGAGATGAAGGCAATCTCCGAGTCTTCCAGCGCGACGACAGACGCGGGATACGGCCCTCCATCGAAGACCGGCAGTTCGGCAACGGAGCTGCCGGGGCCTTCCACGGCGAGCACTTGCTCACGGCCGCTCATCGAAGTCTTAAAGATGCGGACCTTGCCTCGTGAAACGATGTGAAGGCCGGTGCAGGGCTCGCCCTCAGAGAAGAGCAACTCGCCCGCACTGAAGAGTTTGCGTACGGTGCGCGCGGCGAGCAGCTGCAGCTCAGACGGAGTGAGGTTGGAGAAGAGGCCGGTCTTCTGCAGGGCTGCGGCCAGGTTCGGGGATTCGTGGCTCACGGGAGAAATTGTAGCAGCGCGACTTTAGTCACTGCCGCGCCGCGCGGGCGGGCGTTTCATGGAGGCATGAACCCGCTGATCCATACGGTGAACTTTGATGAACGGCCCTTTCTGGCGATATGGGAGGTGACGCAGGCATGCGACCTGGCCTGTGTGCATTGCCGCGCCTCGGCGCAGCCGGAGCGGCACCCGGAAGAGCTGAGCACGGCCGAAGGCATGCGGCTGATCGATGAGATTGCGGCGCTGCATGTGCCGGTGTTTGTGCTGACGGGCGGCGACCCGATCAAGCGGCCGGATCTTTTCGAGCTGATCGAGCATGCGCGGGAGCGGGGTGTGCGCGTGTCGCTCACGCCGAGCGCGACGCCGCTGCTGACGCGCGATGTGGTCTTTCGCCTGAAGGATGCCGGACTGGCGCGGCTGGCAGTGAGCCTGGACGGGGCGCACGCTGCAACGCATGACGGGTTTCGCGGGTTGCAGGGCTCGTATGCGCGCACGCTCGATGCGGTGCGTTGGGCGAATGAAGCAGGACTGCCGGTGCAGATCAACACCACCTTCAGCCGCAGCAACATTAGTGAGATCGATGAGATCCTCGCGCTGATTGCGGGGTTGAAGATTACGCTTTGGAGTGTCTTTTTCCTGGTGCCCACGGGACGGGGCAAGCTGCATGATCTGTTGAATGCCGAGGAGTTTGAGCTGGTGTTTGCGCGGCTGCATGCGCTTGCTCTGACGGCGCCGTTTGACATCAAGACGACGGAGGCGCAGCACTATCGGAGGTATCTGCTGCAGCATCGCAAGGATGGGCACACAACTGCGGCTCAGAAGGTGGCCGACACGGTGGGGCGCGCGCCGCGCGGGCTCAATGACGGCAAGGGTTTTGTCTTCATTTCGCACAGGGGTGAGGTGTATCCGAGCGGGTTTCTGCCCGTGTCTGGCGGGAACGTGCGCCGGCAGCCTCTGGCGATGATCTATCGCGAATCGCCGCTCTTCAAGGACCTGCGCAATCCAGACCGCTTGGAAGGCAAGTGCGGCGCATGCGAGTTCCGGCAGATCTGCGGCGGGTCGCGGGCGCGCGCCTATGCGCTCACGGGCAACGTCTTTGCCGAGGAACCCTGCTGCAGCTACGTTCCGCGCGGCTATGTACAATCCACGCAGGGCGTGAAGCATGCAACCTCGCTTCATGTGCTGCAAGGCGCATAGGAGGTCGAGCAAATGCCTGTACAGATAGGCGCGAAGCCTGACAGCGGATTCAGCGACCCACTTGGAATGCTGCAGGACTGCCACCGGCGCATTCAGTCTTTTGTGCACGTGCTGGGAGAGGTGGCGCGTCGCGCGCAGGG
>VFSW01002873.1_pt1 | contig 25961 bp, 22 predicted proteins | sample 5358111 | NCBI WGS metagenome assembly VFSW01 (sample SAMN11554181, study PRJNA540505) | mine drainage metagenome | isolation source: sediment from site ElyBrook_90M | place: USA: Ely Copper Mine, Vershire, VT | collected 2017 | reverse complement strand
ATATCGATTCGGTCTCGGGTGAGCATTTTTCTATAACGAACACGGATTCAGGTGATATGAAAGCGAGTTGGCGACATTTGGCGCGCGAGCCTTGGGCGCGTTCCGTCAATTTTGTCTCCGGACCTTCTCGCACAGCGGACATCGAACAAACCGTGGTGATCGGAGCTCATGGCCCGGCCCGGGTAATCATCCTGCTGTATGGATCAGCCCCTTGAAGCTTCGTCCTCGTCGGACTGTTGTAACGCCCATAATTCACTGTAGCGCCCCCCCTGTACCAACAGGGCACTGTGCGTTCCTCGTTCGATGATTCGTCCCCCTTCCATGACCAAAATCTGATCTGCATCCACGATGGTGGACAAGCGATGGGCAATCACCAAAGTGGTATGGTGACGTGCCATGGAAGCCAATTCTTCCTGAATATCCCGCTCAAAGTTGGAATCCAACGCCGAGGTTGCTTCATCAAACACCAGAATACGTGGTGCCTTGAGAAGGGTACGGGCAATGGCAACCCGTTGTTTCTCCCCACCCGACAACTTGAGCCCCCGTTCTCCCACGGGGGTATCATATCCTTCGGGCAGGCCTTCAATAAAATTATGGATGTGGGCAGCCTGAGCACAACGCAGCACCTCTTCACGGGTGGCATCGGGCCTTCCGTAGGCAATATTGGCATAAATCGTATCATTGAATAACACCGTATCCTGCGGCACGATGCCGATGGCAGCACGCAAAGATCCTTGAGTGACCGAGCGAATATCCTGGCCATCGATCAGAATACGTCCTTCTTGCACTTCATAGAAACGGAACAACAGGCGGGACAGCGTCGATTTTCCTGCGCCACTGGACCCCACCACTGCCACCTTCTGACCCGCTGGAATCTCAAAATCCACGCCATGCAAAATGGGACGGCGCGGGTCATAGGCAAAATTCACCGCCTCAAAGCGCACCACCCCATCTTGAACCTGTAGTGGAAGTGCCCCCGGCTGATCCTGAACTTCTGTTTGCACCGTGAGCAAACGAAACATCCGGTCCATGTCTGCCAAAGCCTGCTTGATTTCACGATACACCACCCCGAGAAAATTCAGGGGCATATATAGCTGTAATAACAAAGCATTGATCAGCACGAGATCGCCCACCGTCAAATGTCCATGAGCCACACCCGTGGCAGCACGCATCATGAGAGCCACGGCACCGATGCCAATGATCAAACTCTGTACCCCATTGAGCAAGGCCAATGAGGTTTGACTCTTGACGGCAGCCTCTTCCCAGCGAGCCAGATTTTCATCATAACGTTGGGCTTCCCAAGCCTCGTTACCAAAGTATTTGACGGTTTCATAGTTGATCAGGCTGTCAACGGCCCGTGCATTGGCCCGGGAGTCCAATTCATTCATACGACGACGAAATGCAGTGCGCCATTCGGTGATCACCACCGTCAAGGCAATATAGATTCCCAAGGTCACCAGCGTAATGATGGCAAACCAGGCATCATATTTCCATGACAAAATTCCCGCGACCATGGCCATTTCCACCAACGTCGGGAAAATGCTGAAAAGGGTGAAGCGCATCAAGCTTTCTATTCCCCGCGTGCCGCGTTCGATGTCCCGGGATAGCCCTCCTGTGTGCCGCTCCAGGTGGAAACGCAAATTTAGGGCATGTAAATGTTGAAATACACTCAAGGCAATACGCCGGATAGCGCGCTGAGTGACCTTGGCAAAAACCCCATCGCGCAACTCGTTAAACAGTGTCGTGGAAAAACGCAAAGCCCCATACGCCAGCACCAGACTCACTGGAACCATGAGCACTCCTTGTCCAGGAGCCAATCGATCGATGATCTGCTTTAATACTAGGGGTATGGTGACATTGGCGACTTTAGCCAGTATCAAACAGGCCAGAGCCAATCCTACCCGACCTTTAAAAGCCAGAAGATAAGGCAGCAAACCACGAATGGCGCGCCAATCACCCGAGGTAAACTGCTGCGGCGAGGGAGTACCTGAAGAACCATGGGGTCTCATAGAGGGAGGGACTCCATCATGGGCAACCCAATGCGGTTTTCCCCCATCATACGAACTGGGACCAAATGAGCGGTTGCCACATCGAATCTGACCAGACCATGAAAGGTTCCGTTTCCATACACTCTGAGTAAATCACCCGTCATAGCCCCTACCCAAGGGATTTCTCTTCCTTGAATCAAGGCACGCGCTGCTGTGGAATCCAGATCCAACCGGGGAACTCCAGCCAGTAAGGTATCCAGGGGCTGCAACCTCTGCTCCCGCTGTTCCAGCGTCATGGATTCCAGTTGTTCCAAAGTGACTGCCTGCGCTAATACAAAGGGGCCGGTCCCCGTACGTCTCAAACCGGCAAGGTAGGCTCCACACCCCAGAGCAGCGCCAATGTCCTGGGCTAAAACCCGAATGTACGTCCCTTTGCTCACCGTGACATGAATTTCTAGCTGTTGCTCCTCCCATGAGGTCAATTTCAGAGTAGAAATCTCAATGAAACGAGGTTGACGTTCGATGTCTTGACCCGCACGGGCGTGGAGATACAACGCTTTTCCCGCGACTTTCAGGGCTGAATGCATGGGCGGCACTTGCGTCTGTGGACCCAGAAATTGGCGCAATATCTCTTCCAGGTTATCACGAGTCCCCTGAAAAGGCTTGCCAACCTTCAATTCACCTTCACCATCACCTGTCGAACTGGTCATTCCCAGTCTTAGAACAGCGTGATAGCTTTTGGGCGCTTCCAGAATCCATCCGGAATATTTGGTGGCCTCACCCAAACACAATGGCAACAATCCGGTGGCATGAGGATCCAGAGTCCCCGTATGTCCCGCCTTGAGTGCTCCAAATAAACGCCGCACCCGCTGCAAGGCATGATTGCTCGATACCCCCCAAGGTTTATCCAGAAGGACAACCCCTGTAATCGCACGTCGCAATGGCGGCAACGCAGAGAGTCCCTCAGGGCTGGTGGCGTTCTTCATCAGAGGCCACAGCAGCATCGATGAGATGCGATAGGGCCAAGGCACGCTCCACCGTATGATCCGCCAAGAAATGCAGCTGCGGCAAGGTATGTATCGTCAACCGCTTGCCCAAATGGTGCCGCAGAAAGCCGGCTCCATCTCGCAATGCTTGCAGGGAGCGGTCCAATACTTCATCCCCCTGCAAACTGCTGACAAAAACCTTGGCATGCGCATAATCCGCCGCGACTTCAACGGCGGTAAAAGTGACCATACCCAAGCGCGGATCCTTAAATTCGCGGCGTACCACCGCAGCCAACTCCTTCTGGAGTTGATCTGCTACCCGTTGTTGCCGTGAAAAAGTTCGCATGCCGAGTCATTCCTTTAGAGAGAACGCACCACTTCTACGACTTCAAACACTTCGAGCTTATCCCCCACCTGAATATCATTGTAATTTCTCAGGGACAGACCACACTCAAAGCCGGTTTTGACTTCGCGCACATCGTCCTTGAATCGTTTCAGTGAATCCAGTTCTCCCGTGTGAACGACGACATCGTCACGCAAAAGGCGGACCTGGGCATTGCGTTTTGCGATCCCTTCCAGAACATAGCAACCCGCCACCGCGCCCACCTTGGAAATGCGAAATACCTCGCGAATATCTACCAACCCCAGAATGTGTTCCTTGCGATCCGGAGCAAGCATGCCAGAGAGGGCGGCTTTGACCTCATCCACTACGTTATAGATGATGTCGTAATAACGCACATCCACTCCTGCACTGGCAATAAGCTTGCGTGCTGTCACATCGGCACGGGTATTGAAACCGATGATCACCGCTTTAGAAGCGAGTGCCAAATTCACATCAGACTCCGTAATCCCCCCCACGGCTGCATGGACGATGTTGACGCGCACCTCATCCGTAGACAATTTTGACAGGGATTGGGTCAATGCTTCATAAGAACCCTGAACATCAGATTTGATGATCAGTGGCATGGTCTTGATTTCGCCATCGCCCATCTGTTCAAACATATTTTCCAATTTGGCTGCCTGCTGTCGCGCCAACTTCACATCACGGAATTTACCTTGACGGAACAAGGCAATTTCTCGCGCCTTGCGTTCATCATTGAGCACCATGACATCCTCTCCCGCCACCGGTACCTCTGTGAGCCCCTGTATTTCCACAGGAATTGACGGACCAGCACTATCCACAGGGTGTCCAGCCTCATCCAGCATGGCCCGTACCCGTCCGTAAGCTGCACCGGCCAGCACCATGTCCCCACGACGCAATTGCCCTGATTGGACCAATATGGTCGCTACCGGACCGCGTCCCTTGTCCAGTCGCGCTTCGATGACAATGCCTTTGGCGGGAGTATTACGAGGAGCCTTGAGTTCCAATACTTCTGCTTGCAGCAACACGGACTCGAGCAACTCGTCGATTCCCATTCCTGATTTGGCGGAAACCGCCACAAACTGTGCATCGCCACCATATTCTTCAGGCAGCACGCCTTGGGTCACCAATTCATTTTTAATGCGGTCAAAATTGGCTTCCGGCTTATCCATCTTGTTGACGGCAACGACCACGGGGACCTGTGCCGCTTTTGTATGATGAATGGCTTCGATGGTCTGCGGCATGACTCCATCATCGGCTGCCACCACCAGAATCACGATATCCGTCACTTTTGCCCCACGAGCACGCATGGCAGTAAACGCTTCATGCCCTGGAGTATCCAGAAAAGTGACCATACCTCGGGGAGTCTCCACATGATACGCACCAATGTGTTGAGTAATTCCACCGGCTTCCCCGCTGGCTACCCGCGTCCGCCGAATGTAATCCAGCAAAGAGGTTTTTCCATGATCCACATGGCCCATCACCGTCACCACGGGCGCCCGTGGCTCAGGTACAGCATCCGTTAATGTTTCGCCCGATTCGGCCAACAGTGCTTCAGGATCATCCAGCTTGGCTGGCTGGGCTTTGTGGCCCATTTCCTGAACCACGATCATCGCCGTTTCCTGATCCAGCACCTGGTTGATCGTCACCATCATGCCCATCTTCATCAATGTTTTGATGACTTCTGCCGCTTTTACGGCAATTTTCTGGGCCAATACGCCGACAGTAATGGTTTCCGGGATCAGCACCTCATAAATAATAGGCTCAGTGGGCGCAGAAAAAGCATGGGCTTGGTTGGAATCCGACTTGTGAGATTTTCCATGACGTCCGTGGGGATCGCGCCATCCCGTCTGGGCCCCAGAATCACCGCGGGTTTTCAAAGCGCGGCGCTTATTTCCATCATCAGTCCACGCAGTGGCAGGTTGTTTATCGGCCTTCTTGGGAGCCTTTCGCACAGCACCCGCATCAGCAGCAGCGGGGGGGGTCGCAGGACGATGCAACGTACCAGATTTCTCTGCCCGCGCATCATTATTATTCCCTTTGGCAGGTTTGGCCGCAGCCAGCGCTGCTGCTTGAGCGACGGCCAAGGCTTTCTCTTCAGCTTCCTTGCGCAGTCGAACACGATCCAGCTTATCTTGGGCATCCGCCGCTTGACGCGCACGCAGCTCGGCTTGTCGACGCGCCTCTGACTCGCGCAAAGCGCGCTGCTCCTCATCAATGGGAGAGGTGCGCTGCGGACGAACCAATCGGGTCGACACCCGCACTTCACCCACAGGTTCCGTGACTGAAGCACTTTCGACAGCTGCTGGTGGAGTTTCTTCCTCCACCACTGGAGATGCGACCTCTGGAAGCACTTCCATGGGTTCATCAAGGTTGACAGAAATCGGTAGTTCTTCCAAGACCGGAATCGGTTCTGGGGCCGAGGCTTCCTCTGCCATCTCCACCACAGGAGCGGGACTCGTGACCTCTTCCAACAAAATTTCCGGCATTGCTGTGGACTCTGGAATGTCAACTTCCGGCACGACAGCTTCACTCACCACCACCCCAACCACTTCGTCATCAGCCAGTGCCGCTTCAGGAACATCCCGCTTGATCAGTACCCGTTTTTTACGGACTTCGACCTGAATGGTACGCGCCTTGCCAGTGGCATTATCCGCTTTGCGAATCTCGCTGGTTTGGCGACGGGTTAAGGTGATTCGTGTCTTCGGATCCGTACGTCCATGTTGCCCGCGCAAATGCTCGAGCAATGTCGCCTTATCCCTTTCCGTCAGCAAGTCCTGGGATGCCTTGCGAATACCCGCCGCGTGCAGCTGATCCAGCAACGCCTCCGGCGTCATTTTTAATTCTGCGGCCAAATCAGCCACGGTGGCTTGCGTCATGTTATCTCTCCAATTACTCGAACATCGGTGCACGGGCAGACATAATCAAGGCACTGGCACGTTCATGCTCCAACCCCGTCATTTCTTCCAGTTCATCCACCGCCAAATCGGCCAGATCCTGCACCGTGCGAATCCCTTTGGAAGCTAACAATACCGCCGTCTCTGGGTCCATCCCCACCATACCTTGAAGGTCTTCCAGGTCATGTTCCACCTTTTCCTCGGTGGCAATGGCTTCTGTCAGCAATGCGTTGCGCGCCCGACTCCGCAACTCATTGACGGTTTCTTCATCCAAGGCTTCAATGGCTAACATTTCATTCTTGGGCACATAGGCAACCTCTTCCAGCGTGGAAAAACCTTCCTGGATCAGAATATCAGCAATCTCCTCATCCACATCCAGGCGTTCCACAAACAGCGTGCGGATATGGGTCGATTCTTCCGCATCCTTCTCCTGAGCCTGATCCTCCGTCATGATGTTCAAGGTCCAACCCGTCAGTTCCGACGCCAACCGGACATTCTGCCCATTGCGACCAATGGCCTGAGCCAGTTGTTCCTCATCGACCACCACATCCATGCTATGTGCGTCTTCATCCACGCGAATGGAATTGACCTCTGCCGGGGCCAGCGCATTGATGACAAATTGAGCCGGATCCTCAGACCACAGGATGATATCCACCCGCTCCCCGCCCAACTCAGAAATCACCGCCTGAACCCGTGACCCTCTCATCCCAACACAGGTACCAATGGGATCCAATCGACGATCACGGGAATGCACCGCAATTTTGGCTCGAATTCCGGGATCCCGAGCAGCCGACTTAATCTCCAGCAAACCTTCCTCAATTTCCGGGACTTCCAGTTCAAACAACTTCATCAAGAATTCGGGGACGACCCGCGATAAAATCACTTGCGGACCACGCCCCCCACGATCAACACGCAACATGAAAGCGCGAACACGATCCCCGACGCGAAGGTTCTCGCGTTGAATCAGTTGATCACGGGGCAGTAAAGCTTCTACCCGCCCTGATTCAATGATGTAACTTCCCCGTTCCTGACGTTTGACTGTTCCACTCACCAAATTATCCTGGCGCTGCAAGAAATCTGCCAGAATTTGTTCCCGTTCGGCATCACGAATTTTCTGAAAAATTACCTGTTTCGCCGCTTGCGCACCGATGCGCCCGAATTCCACAGGTTCCAGAGGTTCTTCCACCACCTCGCCCGCCTGAGCTTCCGGATTATTTTCACGCACTTGAGACAAAGGCAACTCTTGAAACTCGGAAAGCCATTCGGCATCATTCACTACGCGCCAGCGCCTGAAGGATTGAAATTCCCCCGTATTGCGATCGATACTCACGCGCACATCAATATCGTCTTCCCCGTGTTTCTTGCGCGTAGCCGATGCCAGCGCCTGTTCCAGAGCCACAAAGACGATTTCGGGAGAAACGGTTTTCTCGCGCGCCAATGCATCCACCAACAGCAATACTTCCTTGCTCATAATCCATCTCCACTCATAATTCAGGAACGAGGTGGGCCCGATCGATGTCAGCCCGCAAAAATTCCACAGCGCCCGTGGGAGTAAGCAGCACCAGAATATCCTCTGACACGGACTCTACATGCCCCAGAAAATTGCGCTGCCCTGACCGCGGCGTGCGCATTTTAAGTTTTACCTCGCGCCCCATGAAACGCTGAAAATCGGCGGTTTTACGCAACGGACGGTCTAACCCCGGAGAAGAAACCTCGAGTCGCTCATAGGGAATGTCTTCCACGGCAAAGAGTCGGGTCAACTGGTTACTGACCGCCATGCAGTCTTCAACACCCACCCCATCATCAGGCTTATCAATAAAAACCCGAAGGAGCCCACGCCCCGCACGCTCGAGATCTACAAATTCATAGCCCAGACCCACCACCGTTTTTTCTACCAAAGCCACCAGATCCATGATCCTAACCTTCTGTTGCCAACCCCGAGAACGAAAATAAAAAAAGGGCCCAAGGCCCACTGCGCTACCAAACTACAAAATATTCCCGCTTAACTCCGAATATTATAAAGGGTTTTTCAGCCACTTGTCCAGAAAATCCGCCCCCCATCGGACTCCGAAGCCCGTCACTTCCGTTGCCACGGCACCCAACCCCTCTTTATGGGAAGACGCAGACAAATCCACATGCACCCAAGGGAGGTCGGCAGTGAAGCGCGCGAGAAATCGCGTCGCCAGAATATGATCAGCGTCGCCCTCGAGGGTACACTGCTTAACATCGGCCACTGTGCTTTCCAATGCACTGTCATAATCATCATCTTGGGGAAACACCAGCATTCTTTCACCGCTCTGTTCCCCAGCGCTCATGACCAGATCGGCCAACGAAGGGGATGTGGTAAAAGCGCCACTATAGCGACTGCCTAATGCAGTATGCATACTGCCGGTCAAGGTCGCAAAATCAACCATCAGGTCTGGCTGACCTCGCGCCGCCAAAACCAGCGTATCCGCCAATACCATCCGCCCTTCTGCATCGGTATGCACCACTTCCAGAGTCGTGCCATCCAGGGCCGTCACCACGTCATTCTGCTTATAAGCGTTTGGCCCCACCGAGTTTTGCGCCAGGGCCAACCAGACATCGACCACCACCGGCACACGCAAACGTGACAAGCACTGAAGAAGCGCCAGAGCTACCGCCGAGCCATTCATATCTTCATGCATGCCCTGCATATACCGTGCCGGTTTGAGATTATGCCCCCCTGTGTCAAAACAGATGCCTTTTCCCACCAAGGCAATGCGTCTTGTTGCCCCAGCAGGAGCATAACGCACATGAACGATGGCCGCATCTTCTACAGCACTGCCCTGTGCCACTGCCACAAAAGCTCCGGCACCCATTTCGCGCAGTTGCGCCAAGGAATACTCTTCCCATTCCCAGCCTTCCTGGTTTGCCCAAGTTTGAACCTGAGCGCGGTAATACAGAGGCGTGAGTTCATTCGGGGGCAATACCGTTAGTGCCCGAGCCAACGTATTGGCTGCAGCCAATTGCCGAGCACGCTCCACCACTTCTGGGGCTGGAACATTTCCTTGTAAAACAAAACGACGTACGCCTTGCCAGGGATCCTTTTTTCGCGACGGAAGGGCTTGGCCATTCACGGCCACCGTGTAGAGAACCTCTTCTGCATGAATCAGTGCATCCGCCCCAGAAAACCATACCGCCAGCGCTTCGGGCTTATCCTCCAACAAGGGATGCAATGCCTCCCGCACCCGCGTCAGTCTTTCGAAAGCATTCTTAGCCCCATGAAGCCAAACCCAACTGATTCGTACCCCCTGTTCGTTCATGACCGTGTGAGGTTCAAAACCGTCAGGTTTCTTGAATTTTTTCTCTTTACCCAACGCCAGTTGATGCCGCAACCGATGGGCCACCAACGTCCGCAACCAGTTCCCTGCAGGTGAAGAACAAGAATCGCTCGGAGGCTCGGAAATTACCACCAGTACCTGACCCATGCCTTGTTCAACCCAGGATTCTTCACCCGCTCCAAGCCAATTCCAAACCACACCTCCCCTCAACCTCTCCAATTCGGATTGAGGCGTAGCGGCAACAGATTGGGGAGAAACAGGAAAATCGGACAAGGGCACAACACTCCAGATCGTGTGAGATTCACACAAAATGGTATCATGGGCCCCGTTCCAATACAAAACCATTTTCTCTCGTGCAACCCTACCTCGATCTTGTTCGCGACATTCTGCAGCATGGTAGCTGGCAGGATAACCGCACCGGCATTCGCACTCGCTCCCTCCCTGGAGCTTCGCTGCGCTTCGATCTGAAACTGGGGTTTCCCGCCATCACCACCAAAAAGCTCGCGTTTCGTACGGCCATGGGAGAACTCGTGGGATTTCTGCGCGGGAGTCGCAGCGCTGCAGAATTTCGCGCCTTGGGTTGTGGGGTATGGGACCAAAATGCCAATGAAAATGCTGCTTGGCTCGCCAATCCCTTTCGCCAGGGAGTCGATGATCTGGGGCCGATCTATGGGGTGCAATGGCGCAACTGGCCTGCCTATAAAGAAATTGATGTGGCACATCCACACCGTGCGCGACAGATTGCTGCGGCGACCCAACAAGGCTTTCATACTCTAGGGACGGTGATCGATCACACGGGCAAAGAATCTCTTCTTCTCTACAAAGCCATCGATCAACTCCGCCACTGTCTGGACACCCTTATCCGTGACCCGGGCAACCGTCGCATCCTTTTCCACGGCTGGAATTGGGCTCAGCTGGATGAAATGGCGCTCCCTCCCTGTCATCTGCTGTACCAATTTCTGGCGAATCCCCAAGAGCGGGAAATTTCTCTGTGTCTTTACATTCGCAGTAACGATATTGGTCTGGGTGCACCATTCAACATCGCCTCCAGCGCAGCCTTGCTGACTCTTATGGGACGGCTGAGTGGCTATCATCCGCGATGGCTTACTTATTTCATTGGAGATGCGCATATCTACGAAAATCACCTCCCCATGCTCGCAACCCAGCTGACTCGCGCTCCACTGGCGTTGCCCCAATTACGTTTGGCATCACGCATTCCCGACTATGCCACGACCCCAGTGTATGCCCCAGAATGGTTGGACCAGGTGGAACCGGAGGACTTCATACTTGAAGGCTATCAACACCACCCCCCCCTCAAGGCCACCATGGCAGTCTAAAATTGGCTTCTAAAATACAAGCTCATCACCTTTTTCGGTGATAGTCAATTGATTTCAGGGCGGCTATGATAAGAATGTCCCCTCCTTGTCGAAGACATCCGCCATGACCACCCCCCGCTCCCAGAGAAATACCGTACTCATCGTCGAGGATGAACCCGTCACCCGCGAACGCTTGGTAGAGGCTGTGAGCTCCCAACCCTTGCTTCAGGTGATGGCATCTACCGGATCGCTGCGCGCAGGACAAGAAATATTTGCCAATCATCATCCCCGCGTAGCCTTGATCGATCTCGGCCTGCCTGATGGCTCAGGGTTGGATCTGATTAGCCAGATACATCAGGCCAACTGTGGCACCGAATCTCTGGTTCTCACGGTTTTCGGAGATGAACAACATGTGGTATCAGCACTCAAGGCTGGGGCCCGCGGCTATCTGCTCAAAGACAGCTCCTTCGCAGCCATTGCCGATCATCTCCTCATGTTGATCGATGGCGGTAGCCCCATTAATCCGAAGGTGGCTCGATTTTTACTGGGGCAATTTGGTCAATGGGAAAAGCACTCCCCACCTGCCGACCAATCCGTCACCCTAACCGATCGTGAGAAAGAAATTCTCAATCACATCACCAAAGGCTATAAACGGGGGGAAATTGCCCAATTGCTGAATATCAGCAATAACACTGTGGGAACTCATATCCGCCGCATTTATGAGAAGCTCTCTGTCCATTCCAACATTGAAGCGACGCGGGAAGCCGTGAGTCTCGGACTGTTTAAAAACCCGCTCTGATGAAGATATTCCCTCTTTTTACCGCCCCCTTATTCAACCACAGAAGGACAGTACAACAGCGATTCTGGCTGTTTTTTCTCCTATGGATTTCCAGCGGACTGATTTTTTCCTACGCCCAGGCAGCAGAACAATTTCCGAGTGTTGATCAGGGCTGGTTTGTATTTTCCTCGACTGATAGCCCCCCTCCGGCTTCCGCGACATGGACCCCCGTTCACCTGCCTGACAACTGGAATGTCAGTCATCCGAATCAGGGGGGGACAGGCTGGTATCGTTTCCATATCCAAGGCACTTATCACGACTCCGAACTCTGGGGCATCTATTTACCCCGCCTCAGTGTCAATGCTCAGCTGTTTATCAATGGCCAGCTGGTGGGCTCAGGTGGCCGATTCATCGAACCGGTTGCCCACAACAGCTATCGCCCATTGTTTTTCGGTTTTCCCGGCCAGTTGCTACATTCCGGAGACAATGTCATCGATATCCGTTTGCTCGGCTACGCCAATGAAGGTTCTGGGCTGAGTCCATTCAAGATCGGGCGGGCGGATGCCCTTGAAACTGACTATCAGCATCAATTTTCCCTGCAGGTCATAGCTCCCACCATATCCTTCGTGCTACTGATATTGCTGTCACTGATGCTGTTCATCATTTGGTTGCGACGACGACAGGAAACCATTTATCTCATGTTTTCCCTCTGTGGCGGTTTTAGCACTCTCTATACCGCCGCTTTTTTTATTCAGGAAGTCCCGTGGCTTACCCATTCCCAATGGCTCTGGTTGATATTCAGTTCGGCCATGTGGTATGTGTACTGCGTGATGTTGCTCATCCACCGATTTGTCAAGGTGCACCGACCCACCCTGGAAAAAGCGCTACTGGCCTATACCATTACCGGCCCCCTGATCATAGGAATCCTTCCCTCGAACTACCGCCTTGAACTCTTTGGCTTATTGGGACTGGGTTTCGCCGTACTTTCCCTATATGTATTGATCATCATTTTCCATTACCGTCATCACTGCAGCCGCAAGGAAACCTGGCTGCTATTCTGCTCCATTCTATTCTCAGCGATCATGGGATACCACGATCTGATCAACCTTCTCATCACGCAACGGGAAGTCCCCATTTACTACTTCTACTGGGGATCTACTATCGTCGGAATCGCTATCGCTTTCCTGCTGTTGCTGCGTTTCGATCAGTCCCTGCATTTGTTTGAAGCCCTGAACCGCGACCTGCACCATCTGGTAGAGCAAAAAAGTCGCGCGCTCAACCAGAGCTATCAAGAACGCCAAACACTGGAAACGCGTCAAGCCGTATTCAGGGAACGGGAACGAATCATGCGCGATCTCCACGACGGGCTGGGCGGATATCTGGTCAGCGCCTTGGTTCAGGCAGAAAAACAGCCGTTACAAACCTTTCCTTTACAACAAACCTTGCGTGCAGCACTCAATGATTTGCGCCTGATGATCGACTCCCTGGATGGAGATCCCATAGATCTGGCCTCCCAACTGGGGAGTCTGCGGGACCGGTTAGAAACCGGCATGGATGCCAGCGGCGCTCAACTCCATTGGCTGGTGACAGACTCTCCTCACCTGCCCAACCCGAACGCTTCCAATAATCTGCAATTGATGCGCATGATTCAGGAAATTTTCACCAACATTGCCAAACACAGTCGCGCGCACCATGTGTATTTCTGTGTGGCCCCAAATATTCTCGAGATCAAGGATGATGGTGTGGGTTTCGCGGTGGATAGTCCTCATCTTGGCCGAGGATTACCCAATTTGCGCCTGCGTGCCCACGAACTCGGCATTTCCCTGCACATCGATTCTTCCCCTTCAGGCACCGCGATTCACCTGACCTGGTAATAAAAGTTCTTTCTCAACTTCTGTGGATGTTTTTGGGTATTATTCAGCACCTATTGCGAATGATAATGATTGTCATTTACAATAAACCCACCATCCATCCATTCAGGAGTAACCATGAACCTCATCCGCCCATTGACCACCTTTTCCCTGCTGGCACTATTACTTCCCTTAAGTATGGAAGCGACATACGCTGAGGAGAGTGAAGTCACGGTCACCTTGGTGCGCCTAGGCGGAAAGTTTTCGCCCTCCCCTTTGGTGGTTCCTGTCGGCCAAAAAATCCGTCTCGTAGTCGATAACCAAGACAATGACGCCATGGAATTTGAAAGCGCATCGCTGTTCTGGGAAATCGTGATCCCCCCACACCATAAAACCCCCATTCATCTCACTCCCTTAACAGCCGGCAACTATGACTACTTCAACGATGATAACCACCAGGAAAAGGGCATCATCACGGCAACGGCCAGTGCAAAATGATAAAAACCGTACCCCACCTGGTAACGCTTCTGGTCTTGCTGGGAACCAGTGAGAAGATTTGGGCAGACGATGATTTCATCGTCTATTCTCCCTTGGTGACCTACGGACAATCTGAAGTGGAAATGCGCGGCTACCAGACTCAAGACGGTCGCTCTGCCATGAACGGGGCAGGTGCCTTCGAAACCTCCGTAGCTCACACCTTCACTGATTGGTGGAAGGTCGAATTCTATACTTCCGAATACAATGTGACGCCTGGATTAGGGACCCAATTCGCTGGTCAGGAACTGGAGAACACATTCCAACTCACGGAAGCTGGGCAGTATCCTGTAGATGTTGGGTTTCTTGCATCCTACCTGCAAAACCACTTACCAGGAATGCCCAACGGGGTAGAATTTGGCCCTTTGTTGCAATCCCAGATGGGGCCCACCAAACACATCCTCAATCTGATCTGGCAGAAGGATATAGGCGGGGCAGCCACCATGGGGTACAATTTCCGCGCCGCTTATAGTTTCAGCTATCACACCAGCACCGCGCTTTCTCCGGGATTGGAAGCTTACTATCGTCCAGTCGATCATGCACACCAAGTCGGCCCTGCCTTTTCTGGAGAGATGCGCATAGGTCATGGCGGCAAAGAACTAGAATATAGTGGGGCCCTGCTCTATGGCGTGAATTACGGTGCGCCGGACCGCACCCTGATAGCACGGCTGGAATATGAGTTTTTCTGATCACGTCCACTGCAGCAACACCGCTGCGGTCAAAAGAGAAAACCCCAGAAAGGGAAAGGAATACCGATGGAACTCCTTCCAGACCATGGGATCCTGCGCCATACGCAACGCAATCAGATTGGCCAATGAACCAATAAACAGACCGAATCCACCCGCATTCACTCCGTAAGCCAGCGCACGCATTGATCCTCCTGCGGACTCAAGAAACAACGTGGCGGGCACATTACTCATGACCTGCGACAGCAAGGCGGAAACGAACAGAGTGCGCAGAGGACTAGGATGAGTTCCCATCAGGGTTAGTGGTGTCACAAAGGAGGAGAACTGAGAAACCGCCACAAAGAACAATGAAAATGTGAGCAATAATCCCCAATCTAGAGTTCGCCATAAAGTCCGGTAAACCGCCCCCAAGCCCATCGTCAGCAAGCACGCCAACCACGGATAGCCTTCATCCACCAATATCAGAAAGGGGAAATATAACCATACACTGATCCAGAACATACGTCGATCTGGGAGAGCAGAGGGATCCTCCAGATGAACCGTTACAGCCTGTGCTGGAAACCGCCACCAGGTCAGCAGCAATAAACCCACCAACAAAATCAGCCCCCATGGAGCCATGAGACCAAAAAATTGCAAAAAAGGCTCGTGAGATCGCTGCCACAAAAAGATGTTCTGAGGATTACCTATCGGCGAGAGCAGCGACCCGACATTCACTGCCAGAGTGATGAAAACAACGAACGATCGCCAAGGCAAATGAGCCTGCTGGCGTACAGCCAGAACCAGGGGAATGACCACAAACAGAGTGATATCGTTGGTAAGAAGGGTGGAGAGAAGGACCGAGATGACGATCATGAACAAGGCCAGAACTCGTTCCTGCTGCAAGTGATTTAGGATATGACGCCCAATCCAGGGAAGAGTTTGACTCTGTTGAATGCCTTGTGTCAGCATCATCAGGCCACCTAAAACCATCAGCGTCGGAAGGTGGATGCTCTGCACAGCAGGAATAAACGCGCGGGGATGCAGACATCCCTGCACTCCTATCAATAGCGCCAAAACCCATAAAACGGGGTCTTTCAAGCACGCATTCCAGCACCAGGAGCCATGGATCGATGCCGAGGCATACTCACCTCAGTATGGGAATCTCGCAGAAATTGGCCGCAAAAGCAATTGGAGTTGAGCGCCAATTCGGCAAAATTTGCCTGATCCCGCTCATCCAGTTGGTCCCCCCAAAGGAATACCGCTGCCCCATGGGGATGATTCAGCGCTTGGCGTACCGCCCAATATTTTCCTTCACGCGAGTGGGCGGGAACAATCACCACACGGGAATCGGACAATCGTGGAAATAAACCGAATAATGTGCGAATTTCATAGGGAGGAGCGATCAGATAGACCCATTGTCGCCGTTCAGTCCATGCCTGCATAGCCGTAATCCACGGAGAGAGCTCAGTCACGCTACCGGTACTGGGTAAAATATGTAGCCCAGGCGCTGTAGAAGGCATATCGGTATCACGTTGATTTTGGCGCTTGCCCCTCTCATGCCCCCAGGAACGAACACCCAGTCCTGCCATCAATGTCCACATAGCTCTCTTCCTTTGTTACTGCCCTGAGGCACGAATCAACCCGACCATACACCCTTCGATATGCAAGGTGCGCACTGTCAAATCTACGCAAATCACCGGAAAATCCGGATTTTCCGGGCGCAATTCCACTGAGTGTCCTGCCTGATAAAATCGTTTGACAGTCACCTCTTCATCCAGTCGGGCTACGACGATTTGCCCGTTTCTTGCAACGGGAGTTTGATGCACGGCAAGCAGATCTCCGTCAAGTATTCCCGCATTGCGCATACTCTCGCCTTTGACCCGCAGCAGATAATCCGCAGATGGACGAAACATGGCAGGATCTACCGAATAGCGTGACTCCACATTTTCTTGGGCCAGAATGGGCTGCCCAGCGGCAACCTGTCCCACCAATGGTAAACCCAGTGACTCTACCACCACCTCCAACAAACGGATTCCGCGCGAGGCCCCGGCAACCAACTCAATGGCTCCCTTGCGTGCAAGGGCTCGAAGATGCGTTTCTGCGGCATTGGGGGAGCGAAACCCCATAGCCTGGCACAATGCCATTCGAGTTGGCGGCATCCCCGTGGACACCATATAATTCCTGATCCATGCAAGAATCTCTTGCTGCCGCGAGGTCAAAGCATCCATGTGTCAGCCCCCATTCCTTGATCTATTAGCTGTAATTATATACAGTATTTGTCTGAATGCAACCCCCCATCATCCATAATTTCCAGGACGCCCATGCCTACCCAGCCACTGCCTCACCCCGCTCTTTTTCTCGGTCATGGCACCCCTATGCATGCCATTGCTCCTGGACCAGTCGCCATGCACTGGCGTGAAATGGGTAAAAGTTTGCCCCGTCCGTCGGCTATCGTCGTCATATCTGCCCATTGGACATTATCCCACTGCGCCGTCACAGCCATGTCCCAACCGCGTACCATTCATGATTTTGGCGGTTTTCCCCGCGCCCTCTATCAGATCCAATACCCCTGCCCCGGCCAACCGGATTTGGCTCGCAGAATCGCTGATCTGCTTCACCCCCTCCCCCTCGAGCAAGATATGTCCTGGGGATTGGATCATGGTGCTTGGGCCGTCCTTAAGCACCTCTACCCAGCAGCAGATATCCCGGTGATTGAAGTCGCTCTAGATCTCACCCAACCCCCCATTTTTCATTACGAGTTGGGACAACGACTGGCTCACTTACGCAGTGAGCAAATCCTCCTGCTGGGCAGCGGCAACATCGTCCATCATCTGGGCGCTGTGCGTTGGGAAGCGGATGCGCCAGCTCACCCCTGGGCTCAGTTCTTTGATAATTGGGTCGTGGAAAAAATTCGCGCAGAAGATCATGGCGCACTATTGAACTGGGAAAACTGGCCAGAAGCCGCGCATCTCGCCGTCCCCACACCAGAACATTTCCTGCCATTGCTGGTTATTCTGGGTTCAAAAACACCCGCAGATGACGTTAGTTTTCCTTGGCGCGGCATTGAAATGAGCGCCATCAGCATGACCAGCGTCCAACTGGGATAGTCGTATCACACGCTCATATTCAAACAACCGGATGCTGAGGCGGTGATGATGCACTGTCGATAACGGACAGCGCCTGATGCAACGTTGAGAAAATATGTTCCGCTCCGATCACGGCGGTAATACCGTGCCGATCCAGATCGGAACGCAAGAACGCATTGACTCGCGCAAAGAGTACATTGATTCCGGAATTCGCCAAGTCCTCGCATAACTCACTGACGGAACGGGCTGCGGAATAGTCCATATCCGTGATGGCTCCTGCCTCGATCACCAGCCAGCGCACCGGATGAGGCGCTTGGTTCAGCAAAAGCCGCACTTCATCAACAAAAAAATGATCGTTAGCATAAAACAGGTCCGCATCAAAACGATAGACGACCAACCCTGGAGCGGTCTCGACCCCAGGTTTTGCTTCAATCGATTGCCATTGTCCAGTTTCATTCTTGGTCATCACCATGGTGTGAGGTTGATAGCTATGGCGCACATGCCGTAACAGCGATAAAACAATGGCCAGCAAAATCCCGTCCTCGACACCAATCAATACCACCATGGCAGCAGTCACCAGCGCCAAGATGAATTCCCCCGGACTTTCGCGTCGTATGGTGTCAAGACTCTTAACATTGATCAACCCAAGGGCAATAGTAAAAACCAGACTGCTCAACACACAATGGGGCAAATATTGCAATGCACTACTCAAAAATAGTAATACGCCCATAACCACTGCGGCAAAAATCAGCTGAGAAACTTGGCTGCGCGCACCGGCCATATCCGCCATGGCCGTTTGAGTCGGACTCCCGTTCACGACAAATGCTCCTGTCAAACCTGCAGCAGCGTTGGCCACCGCCAATCCGAGAATGTCTGAGTTTTCATCGAACGTTTCATGATAACGCTGAGCATAGGCACGACTGGTGGCCGCACTTTGCGCCAATATCATCACCACACAAGATGCTGCAACAGGGACGAGATCCAGAGCTTCCTGCCACCCGACTTGAGGCCAACCAAAGGAGGGGAGCCCCCCCAAAACGGGCCCCAGAACGGCGATGCCATGACTCGAGAAATGCAGAAAATAACTCGCCGCCACACCCCCCACTACCAAAAAAAATGGCATAGGAAATCGGGGCCAAAAGTGTTTAGCGCAGAGAATCCCCGTCACCACCATCAATGAAATCGACAGGGTAGGAATATGGATCTGCGGCAGGTGAGAGATGAGATGGAGGAATTGATATACGGTGCGTGATGAACCGAATGCCATCCCCGTCATGTCGCCCGTCATGGCCACTGCAACCTGGACTCCGACTCCCGCCAAAAATCCTACCAATACGGTGCGCGAAAGAAAATCCGCCAAAAAACCAAATTTAAAGATACGGGCAAGAAATAAAAAACCGGCAGTGACAATGGCCACCATCCCAGCAAGGGCAATATAGGCCGCGCTCGACGCAGGAGCAAGGGATGAGAGGCGAGTGGCCAGAATGGTGGCCGTGGCAGAATCGGCCGCCACCACCAGATGACGGGAAGCCCCGAAAATGGCGAATACGACCACGGGCAGAAATACCGAATACAACCCCGTGACTGCCGGCATTCCGGCAATACGCGCGTAACCCAGCACCTGAGGGATATTCATCGATGCCAGGATCACACCCGCCACAGAATCACGCCACACAGTCCCGCGACTGAACGGTAGAATTCCCGAGAACAAATGAATTCGCGTGAGCAACAGCCAGGATTTTATTTTACCCATCAACATGGTCGCCTGCACAGAACATTCCCTTTTTCAAGAAAGGGTAACATGAATTTCCTCTACCTTTGTGGTATTGCAGATACACCTATCGATACACTGAGCCAGCGAATTGGCAAAGACGGTTGAAATGTTTAAAGTTTAGAATGCTGACTGGTATTAGCGACCAAAGGGGATCCGCCCAATGCCACGAATAGTCGAACAACATCCAAATAGCGCTGCAACTGTGCTTCTTCACATTTGAATTGCGCCTGGATCAGGGATCGATGTGCTGTTTCCACTTCCAATCTGGAGGAATTTCCCGCGTTTTGACTTTGGCGGGTCAGGTCCAGGGAAGACTGGGCGATCTGTAGCATCAAGGTCGTGATCTTGAGCGTATCCTCGTCATTGGCCAAAGCCGTCAATGCATCGGCCACTTGGCTGAAGGCATGTACGACAGTTTGACGATATTCGGCGAGAGAGGCTTGATACCCATGAATCGCTTCCTGCTTTTCAGCGGCGAGTGTTCCGCCATCGAACAACGGCATGGATATTCCCCCAAGCAGCGCCCAGGCATTACCGGCACCCAGGAATAGGTTTGAGGGGGTCAAGGCTTCCTGTAACATATTAGCCGTTAGGGTCAAGGCAGGATATTGATTGGCCATCGCCACACCCAAGGATGCGCTGGCGGCTTGCAAACCAGACTCGGCCGCCAGGATATCCGGCCGGCCATGAACCAGTGTCGTAGGCAAAGCCACCGGTAATAATGGGGGCAGAGTCAATTCCTCAAAACGTAACGTAGTAAGACTCCAGTCTGCCGGCGCTTTGCCCAATAACACCGAAAGCATGTGCAAATTCAAACTGGATTGCTGCTTGAGGGGGGGAATGAGCTGGCGATCCTGCGCCAAGCTTGCCTGAGCATTCAGAATATCGCTTTGAGTAGCCGCCCCGACGAGGACTGCCGATTGAATCATGTCCAAGTTTTTTTCATCGGACTCCACCAGTCCCTGGACCGTGACCAACTCGGACTTCACTGCGGCAAGTTGAATCGCCTGCGACACCACATTTCCAGTCAATTCCACATATAAAGCATCGAGCTCGTGTTTTTGATAAGCAGCCAACGCCTGTTGACGCTCGATTTGGTGTTTTCCCCCACCAAAAATGTCAGGGGTCCAACTCAGGGAAGGGCCCACTTCATAGTAGGTAAAAGGGGGAATCACGAAATTCGAGGGACCGAATAACGCCACGCCATACTTTTGTCGGCCTGCCAAGGCATTCAGCGACATCTGGGGCATCAGGCTTCCCTGCTGTGCATCAACCGCGGCTTCAGCCTGAGACAGAGTTTCGCGCGCCGCTTTCAGATCATAATTATCTCCAACGGCATGCTGAATTAAGTTATTCAATGCCACCGAAGAAAATATGGTCCACCACTCCGCGTCCATAGGTTTCCCCAAGGCAATATTGGACGCCGATTCGCGGGTTTCCTGGGGCGCAGTATAGTGATCCGCAGCACTCTGCGTGGGAGGGACGTAGTCCGGACCAACCGCACAGGCTGACAGTAACAGGGGCATCATAAGCTGCCATGCACGGTTATAAAAAGTCATGATTAGTCCATGAGTGCGGGTTCTGGACCCTTGGACGATTTTGGGGCGGGGCGCAACAGCAGCAGCAACGGAATTACCGCAAGGGTCACGATCATCATCAGTTGGTAGTCGTCATTGTACGCAATCATGGTGGCTTGGTGGGTGATGACCCCATTGAGCACCAGAGGACTGGAGACGTGGAGCAAATTCATGGATGAAGACTCCATAAATGGGGAATGCTGGGGGTACGGCGTGATGTGCTGCACCAAAGTGGCGTGGTTGATTTGAGTATTCCGGGTAAGAAGCGTCTGAACGATGGAAATGCCAATGGCACTACCAATATTCCGCAACAGATTAAAAAATGCCGTGCCCTCATTTCTAAGACTGGAAGGCAAGGAACTGAACGCCACGGTAGACAAGGGAACATAGGATAATCCAATCCCAAACCCTTGTATCAGTCCGGTGTAGATGATGGGGTTTTTGTCCATCAATAGGTCAAAATGCGTCATTTGCCACAGGGAAATGACGGTCATTCCCAATCCTACGGCCATAATCAGTCGAACATCATATTTTCCAATCAACCGCCCCACCAACATCATGGCCAGCATGGTTCCCATCCCCCTGGGTGCAGTGACAAAACCGGTCAGCATGACGGGATAATTCATTTCATTCTGAAGCATGGGCGGAACCAAGGCCAACGTCGCGAACAGCACCACCCCAATCATGAAAATAAAAATATTGGATGTCAGAAAGTTTCGATCTTTGAACAAGGCAACACTGAGAAAAGGACGCTCTGCCGTGAGCGTATGGATCCAGAACAGATAGAAAGCCATGCTGGCCATCAGCGCATAGCCGATGATTTCCCCAGAACCAAACCAATCTTTCAGTTGGCCCCTGTCGAGAAATAACTGAAGCGCACCGATGCCTATGCTCAAGGTAAGAAATCCGAAAATATCAAAGGCCCCAGGAATTTTTTTGGTATTCGGCATGAAGCTTGCCAACCCCAAATAGGCCAAGATGCCAATGGGGACATTGATATAGAAGACCCAACGCCAACTGTAGTGATCTGTGAGCCACCCTCCCAATGCCGGGCCCAAAATGGGACCCATGGTGACGCCTACTCCCCAGATGGCCATGGCTCGGCCATGGTTTTCACGAGGGTTGATGTCGAACAGAACGGCCTGAGACAAAGGAACCAGAGCAGCGCCGGCAATGCCTTGTAGAAATCGAAACAAGACGATTTCCGGTAGGGTAGTAGCAAGTCCGCACAGTGCTGAAGTCACAGTAAACCCCATGACAGACAGCAAAAAAACCGGTTTTCGACCAAACCGCTGAGCCAACCACCCCGTGAGGGGAATCATGATGGCGGCAGCCACAATGTAGGAAGTCAGAACCCAGGCAATTTCATCCTGGGAAGCGGATAGCGTTCCCTGCATTTTTGGCAAGGCCACATTGGCAATGGTGGAGTCAAGAGCCTGCATGATAGTGGCGGCCATCACGGAAATGGAAATCAGACCCCGATTGAGGGGGGCTGCTTCAGTGGTCATGACTGACATCCACCGTTACGGAAGCACTCAATCCAGACCGGAGCAAATGACTGGCATCGGCATCCTCGATCCGGATCCGGACTGGCAAACGTTGCACGACTTTAACCCAGTTGCCGGTGGCATTTTCGGGGGGCAACAGAGAGTAACTGGACCCTGTACCCGGGCTTAAACTTTGAACTCGACCATGAAATTTTTTCCCCGGATACGCATCGATTTCCACGCTACTGGGTTGCCCCGGATGCAAGCGAACCAAGTCGGTTTCCTTGACATTGGCTTCAACCCAAACATCTTGAGCAGATACCAAAGCAAATAGCGGAGCTCCTGGCGTGACATACTCTCCCGGTTGCAACAGCTCTACTTTGGCCACAATTCCCGCCTGGGGTGCTTTCACTACGGTATAGGATTGATTCAGCAGAGCTCTATCCAGAATGGCGCGCGCCTGTTGTACGGCGGGATGGGTATCCACATCCCGCGAAGGATGATAGTCCAGGGCAACCAGAGCATTTTCTTGTTCTTGCTGGGCTCCCACCAAGGTTTGCTGTGCTTGCAGCCAAGCATGCTGCGCCTGATCCAGTTGGGCTTGAGAAGAAACGCCCTGTGCCACCAGTTTTTTTTGTCGAGTCAACTCGTTAGACAGAAAGGCCAAGGTTTCCTTTGAGGCCGACACTTCGGCCTGATGCTGGCGGTAGGAGGCTTTCAATCCCTTTACTTGCAATATGGTATTGGCTAGACGAGCTCGGGCATCAGCGACCGCCAGCGCAAAATCTCGGTCATCCAGTTGGAATAACACTGCTCCTGCCTCTACGGATTGGTTATCCTTGACCCGAACCTGAACCACTCGACCAGCGACAGTAGCACTGATGTCGGTGCGCGCCGCCACCACATAGGCATCGTCCGTGGAAATCCGATCCAAATTGGTAAAATACAGCACCCCGACAATCAGCAAAAGAAGCAATGGGCCAGCAATCAGCAGGGGTTTACGGTAGCGCTTGAGCATGCTGTAGTTTGCGGAGTTATCGTTCATAAGTGATGGCAGGAATTAAAGGATTTTCCACGACTTTGGGAGGCTATGGTCATAGGAAAATGGTGGGAGGGTTTTGGGTCGGATGGTCGGCGGGAACGGAACGCGCATAAATTGATGGCGGATGTAAAACGGAAGAAACATAGTGCCCAGCCAAACTGGCCAATACCAAAGCCGGAACCAGATCATATCCTGAAGTCATTTCACTGACCATCATCACGGCGGTTAAAGGCGCATGGGTGACCGCCGCCAGAAATCCGCTCATTCCCACCAGAGTAAATGCGGTGAGAGAGGTGGCTGGGGAGAATATCTGAGCGATTCCCCCAACCAAGGTACCTAGGGCGGCCCCAATAAACAAGGTAGGCGTAAATACCCCGCCCACGGCTCCTGAGCCAGAAGTAAGCACTGTAGCCAATATTTTCAGCATAAGTATGAGAAGTATATTCTCCCATAACCAGGATTGGTGCAGCAGGGAATTGATCACCGAGTAACCGTTCCCCCATACCTCAGGGCGAATCGTGGAAAAACACCCCACAAGCAATCCTGCAAAAGTCATCTTCAACCACAGCGGAAGCCGCAAGTGCGAAAAATAATTGCGGGTACGATCCAAAGCAACAATGAACAAAGGACCCAATAGTCCAGAAATTATCCCCGTACCTACGACCATGAGCAGTTCTACCACACTGGTCAGATTTCCCGGGGTGGCTGAAAAAATGGGCCCGACCCCGGTGATGTGACGCACCGTAAAATCGGCGATGGCAGCGGCCAGAAGTAACGGTCCCAAACTTCTTATCCCGACTTCGCCCAGTACAATTTCCACCACGAACAACACTCCGGCAATGGGGGTGTTATAAGCTCCCGCCAATCCTGCAGCAGCACCACAAGCCACGACAAACCGTTGCTCTGCCGCAGGCAAGCGCAGCACGTTGCCCAGAAGACTGCCGGACAGTGCCGCCAGTTGCACCATAGAACCTTCGCGCCCAATGGACCCGCCGGAAACCACCGTAGCAGCGGATGCCAGTGACTTTAACAAAGAAGATCTCAGCGGAACGGGGCTACCGGCTGAAATGGCTTCCATATAGTCAGTCTCGGGTTCCTTTTTTCCGGACCCCATAAAATATTGCAGGATAATTCCTGCCACGAAGCCCCCGCAAGCTGGGAAAACGATGCGCAATCCCCACGACAAACGGGCAGCATTGGCCACCAAGCCCATATCAGAACCATACAACAAAGATTCCAATCCGAGCAGAAACTGGTGAAAAAGCAGCACGGCCAGTGACCCTGTAATCCCTACGACCGCTGCCAATCCCAGGTATCTCGGCAATTGCTTCTTGGGATTGGGTAAAACCGCCTTAGCGGTTGGATTCTCGGCGTGGGGATTGAACATTTTGGTGGTTTTAGGGATTTCAGATAGAATTCAATGGATCAACGAGAAAGTTCACCCATCGCAATGTTCGAATTATTTAAGGAGATTTCCCATGTTCAAGCCTCTGATGATGGTTTGTCAAATCACGTTGATGGTTGGGATATTGCCTGCACAGGCATTTGATTTGGGAGGGCTAATCGATAACCCCCAAGTCGGTACGATGGAAAAGTCGTTACTCAATGGTTCTCCCAGTACGGGTCATGGCGCCATGTTGAATGGGATGAGTGCGGGAGACCAGATAGGCGGGTTGAAACAGGCATTGGCACAGGCAGCCGAATCAGCAGTGGGAAGTCTGGCTCAAGTAAATGGATATCTGGGGAATCCTGCGGTCAGGATTCCCTTGCCTGCTCCCTTGCAAAGAGTCAATGAACTTTTGCAACCTTTAGGAATGGGGCAATATGGGGATGACCTGACCACCACCATCAATCGCGCAGCGGAAGCGGCAGTGCCCGAAGCCAAGGCATTGTTTATGGCTGCCATTCAGGATATGACAGTGCAGGATGCCAAAGGGATTTTGACCGGAGGCAATGATGCCGCCACCCAATTCTTTCGGAGCAAAACCGAAATCCCTTTGGCGGAAAAATTTCGTCCCATCGTGGAACAATCCATGGTCAAGGTACAACTGGCGCAAAAATATAACGAATTTGCCGCCCAAGGCGTCAAACTGGGAGTCATAAAACCACAGGACGCCAATATGAATGATTACATCACACACAAGGCCCTGGATGGCTTATATACCATGATGGCGCAACAGGAAAAAGCCATTCGTGCCAATCCCATGCAGGCAACTGGAGCTTTGGCACGGAAAGTATTTTCAGCAATTCACCCCAATTTGCCTTGACATCCTCCCCCAGTAAAGCAAGGGGATTCCTACGGCGCTCAAGCAGAGGCT
>VFSW01002872.1_pt1 | contig 25970 bp, 33 predicted proteins | sample 5358111 | NCBI WGS metagenome assembly VFSW01 (sample SAMN11554181, study PRJNA540505) | mine drainage metagenome | isolation source: sediment from site ElyBrook_90M | place: USA: Ely Copper Mine, Vershire, VT | collected 2017 | reverse complement strand
AATCTGTACAGGGTCCCGCACTAACTTCTGTGCATCTGCGTGCGCCCCATCAACAAGTGAATCTACGTGCAGATTGACAAACGTACGTGCATTGGTTCGCGAGTTCCGGCTTAACATCGACGAACAATTGGCGCATCTCGTCGAACATTGGTGTGCAAGTCCGCGCGGCAACACTGAACTCGATTTCCGCGAGTTGGCGGCTTCCTTCTTGTCGCCTAAGTCAGCGGCATGTGTGGTTGTCGCGGTCCACATGCTGTCCACACCGGGACGTCACTCGCCGATAACCACAGTTCTTTGTCCGGCGTTTCAAATGCGGAACTCGACGCAAGGAGTGCACTTCGGGTCTGTCACTTTCTGGCGTGCCTGTTCGTGTCCAGCAGGGCAAGTCAGATCAACTCAAGTCAGGTCAAGTAAGGAGGAGCACATGATGTCTCAAAGCAGAGGAGCAGTAAGTTTTGAACCGCTGTTTACCGCAGAGGACATTGGCCTGCGCAAGGAGGCCAACGTCGAACACGTGATGAAAGTCTTTATCACCCTCGGCGAGGGGGTAGCTTCTCGCTGGATTGAAATGCCTAAAGGCGTTTTGTTGCTCCAGAGTGTGCCAGACGATCCCGCGTCCGGTGCCGTTTACCTATACGACCGCGAGCTGCAAGTCTTCTACTTTGTGGTCTTCGACGAAGGACGTGACGACAGCCTAACCGCGGCAGAGTTCGATGACCTTGTCACGGAGTACAACCTCGTTTCGTGGACGGCACATCCGGCGCTTCTCCGGAGGGCCGTTGGGAAACGTGGGATGGCGTGACGGCGAGCTTAGAGAGGGGACTTTATGAAAGGCGTAGGCCAAGCGAGCGCGGAAATGGCACAGAGATATTTCGCATTATTTGTAAATCGTCTGGCCTACACCCTGCAGTCTCAGAAACCGGGCGCAAACGGGAAGCACTACTACTATCGTCCGAAGCGGGACCGCCGGATTTCGCCGCAGACCATCCACGAGCATCTGAACGGTCAGGTGACCATTGGCATCTACGCCCTAAGTCCGAAGACGCAGCGTTCCAAGTGGGTGGCAATCGATGCCGACTATGAAAATGCGCTGGAAGATCTTCTGAAGTTGCAATGGGAGTTGCGTCAGGATGGAGTTGAGGCGGCACTCGAAAAGTCGCGTCGGGGGGCTCACCTCTGGATCTTTGCGGACAAGCCGCTGCTTGCCAGGCACTGCCGGATCTACATCTACAATCTGGCCCTTCGCTTGAAAGTGCCGGTAAAGGGCGGCTCTGGTTTGGCGGAAGGAATCGAGATCTTTCCGCGTCAGGATCAACTCGGCCCTGACGAATTCGGCAATGCCATTCGGGGGCCGCTCGGAATTCATCGTGCTACCGGAAGGCGCTACTGGTTCTATGGTGCAGATTACCGGCTCGATGCACAGATGGAGTACCTGGAGCGCCTGCGGAAGATCACAGAGACCGAAATGGACGGGTGCATTCATGGACTTGAAATGCCGGAAGAATTTCGCCCTAAGCCACGAGTGGAGTTGCCGCCATACGATCGGACGCGCCCACAGTTTCGCATCCTCGATCACGTCCGGCCAACGTGCAAGCGTGCCGGGAACTACTGGGCACGTTGTCCCTCATGCGCGGGCAATGGACGTGATCGAAGCGGTGACAATCTGGCCATTTCGGTTTCAGATCCGCGCAAGTACAAGTGCTGGGCCGGCTGCACCAAAGAAATGATACGCGCGGCCTTGGGACACCCGCTTCGAGTCAGGAGGCAGATCGAATATGGAATCTCAGCTCACAACGCACAATAGGCGCGTGGAAACCGAGGTCCTGACACGTCAGGGACTGCGGCTCCCACCAATCACGTTGAGGTGTCTGCGAACTGCCGGCATCTACTGTCAGCCTTCGATATCAATTGAGCATCAACACTTGGCGAGGAAGTACGTGCTCCGTGGAGTCGAATCAGGCGGGGCCGTCGCGGAGGTTGGCGCGTACGCGAGCTTCGTGGATGAAGAAGGCAACGCATTGCCCTGGCTGCAGCGCGTGGACAGCATTGGCGTAAATGGTGTGCACGCGATCGTTGTCGCGCCCGTACTGATCCGAGTGCAAATGCTTCGGATCGAGCGGACGTACGATCTGCTCGTTACCCGGCATCAATTGGCAAAATCGGGTAATAGCCAGAGACCACAGCTAGAGAGCTCGATTCTCTTTTATGGCCGCAGGGGGAGCCTGGAGATGGAGCCGTTGGGGAAAGACGCTGCGTTCCGCGGCACTGTATGTCCGGTTTTCTACACGCGGGCGGGGGAACGCATGGTGTTGTCAAACGACCTCCAAGATGCGGCCGCCCGAATCACATGTGCCGTGTGCTGCCTCGGCTGCCGCCATAGTCATTTGCTCGGACCCAGGCTGACTGCCCCGCACCGCACGGAGAATCTGCAGGCTCTCGATGTAACGGACGAGCGGAGCGCGGATGTCAATGCAATTGCTGGCGGAGCGGTGTGAGGAGCCTCGGAATGTGCGACGGCCTAGGTGCAGTTGATTTACCAAGCATTGACGAGGTTCTTGCCGACCCTGCCGCTTCCTTGTGGCTGAAAACGGCGCTTCGCTCCGCCTTGCGGCGCGACCCCGTGGATACGGCTCATGACTCGGAAATCCTGGCACAACTGCTGGGGCAGAGATGCGATGCGATCCTTTCGGCGGGTTAATTCAGCCCCTCGCGATGCGCCTTTTGTCCCAGCTTAGATTCAAAGCGAATCCACAAGCCTGTTGCGCTTTATAATGTCCCGCCCACAATTCCTGTACCTCTCGTGGCCGCACAACCCGGAACCGCCCAGGTCACCAGGAGAGAGGGGTGAATATGCCTGACTCCACACCCGGAAATCGGGGACGGAATAGACAAAAGGTCCCCCGCATCGGATCGAAAGAGGCGGCACAAATTTTTGAACAATGTGAGCACCTGCTGGACAGTTCTTCTGTTTTCGTGGAGAATCTGCGGCAAATGGGCTTCGCTCGCTTCCTGGCACCACTGAACGAGCAGATCCTTGAACTCGCGGTGCAACCGGACTCATGGGGAGAGCGGACCAGAGCCCGTTTGATCTCTTACGTCTTTGCTGGCCTTCGAGGGCTTCCTACGGAATCTGCGACTGTGGAGGAAATCGTGCAGGTCTCGAATGTTGTCGTGCCCTGCTTCCTCCTCGAGTTGGGGCGTCGAAGACAACACATCGAGATCGAGTTTCCTGACAACCCCTGCGACGCAGGCGCACGTTTTGAGTTCCGCGCCGCGCAGTCGCGTACGGTCTATTCCATTGACCGTGAGCAGCTAGTCCGGCTAGTTGGCGAGGCTGGCGAGGAACTAGTGGGGCTCTGCTATTTCGGAGACCAGCCGAGCCGTGAGCGCATTGAATCGCTACTGGCAACCAAAGGCTCAACGACCGATTCCTAAGCGCGGCCGTGCCGTTCATCTTCTTCTTCCAAAACGAAACATAAGAACACCTCCGAGAATTACATTGCAGCTGCCGAGCGACCGCCTCTGTCCTTCTCGCCATCGCGGAAGGCCTGAAGCTGCCCGCCTCGATCCCCGAGCCGTCGGATCGCCGCGCGAGTGATTGACGCTGGAAGTCGCTGGAGACGCGAAATCCCGGCCCAACAAAGGTCGATCAGCCCAATCACTCGCGGGACAATCTGGCGGTAAAGGGCGCGCTCGTTGCATTTTTGCAAATGTTCTTAGATCGGAGGTAGAGAAATGCCAAAGAGCATAAACAAAGTCATCCTCGTTGGAAACGTTGGCAAAGACCCAGAGGTCAGATATTCGGCGAGCGGCACTCCGGTCGCCAACTTCAGCCTAGCTACCAACGAAAAGTTCAAAGACCGACACGGCGAATGGCAAGACCGGACCGAGTGGCACAGCGTCGTGGCCTGGAAGCGACTGGCGGAGGTCGTCGGCGAGTACGTTGCCAAAGGCTCCAAAGTGTACGTCGAGGGAAAGATTCAGACCTCGAGCTGGGAAGATCGACAGAGCGGCGAGAGGAAATACCGCACCGAAATCGTCGCTCGCGACCTGCTGCTGCTCAGCCCGCGGGGAAACGGCGGCGGCGGCCATCAAGGTCCGACTCCCAACGGAAACGAGGACCAGTCGCCCCACGCCGGCTCCGGCGAAATTGTGGATGAGGATATCCCATTCTGAAACGCTTGGGAGATTCTTGCACGTCCTTACGAAGGGAGAGTTGTCATGAGTCCAACCAACGGACATGCGAATGACACAGCAAATGTCCCGTCTGACGCCGTACGGCAGCTTGCTCCATCGACTAGCGACGCAAGCATCCCCACTACCCTGACACCGACCGCGGCAAAGGTCAAGGAACTAATCGCCAATCTGGAAGTACCCTTCTATGCTTCGGTGATCGAATGGCGGGTCACGAACACCAGCAAAAGCGGATCCCCGCGCGGCCAGGTTATGCCTTACGCTGACCAGCGAGCTTACACCGATCGTCTGAACGCGCTGTTCACTCCGGTGGGCTGGACCCGCAGGTACGCAGTTCATACCAGCGCGAATTTTGAGCGGGGTAAAGACAAGAAGATCGTCGCGAAGGTGCTGGTCACATGTGAGCTGACTATCTTCGGCCTGGGCTCGCATTCGGCAACCGGAGAAGAGTGGGCTGACGATGATAACGCTGCCACGGCTGCGGAAGCACAATCTTTTAAGAGGGCCTGCAGTTGTTTCGGGCTCGGACGCTATCTTTATTACTTCACCGGAACGTGGGTTGATTTGGATGATCGCAAGCGCCCCAGGACTATTCCGAAATTGCCCGACTGGGCGACACCGGAGGGATGGCGCCGGGGACTCAGACCCTACGCGGAGGAGAATCCGAAGCCGACCGAGCGCGCATCTGCTGGAAACGGCGGGAATGGCACTGGCTATCGCAACGGCAACGGCGGGAGCGACCAAGGCGCCAGCCTCGTTCGAGGGATCGAGCAGATGGAGCAAGCTCTGGGGAAACGCATGTATCGCGGGTTGTTGAAAGCAGTCGCAAGAGCGTGGAACCCCAAGGATATTCGGGAGCCAGCGGTCCAACATAAGGTGCTGGCGCACATGCAGGCGGCAGAACGAGGTCTCCGGCGGTTGGATGCGGCGCTGGACAGAGTTGGGCCGGAACCGCTGACACAAATACTCCGCTCCATGAAGTTGCAGTCGTTGACCCAGGTGGACAACCTACAAACGTTGCATCAGATCGTGCTCGCGCTCGAAGCGGCCGCACAAGGCGAAGTAGCAAAACAGTAGACCCTTCCCGCAAAGGAAACAGCATCGGTACTTGCCGTATTTCTCCTCACCGTTCTCATCGGCGCGAGTAAGGAGCCGCAGAGTAGTTTCCGACATTGAAAGGCAAAACCCATGGAAAACAAACCATCAAATGCAGAGCAATCACTTCCGCCCGAGCAAGCCGCTGCCAAGGCAGCTATCTTCGCCGCATGCGACCGATTGGCCGAAGCGGGAATCACGTTTGTAGCCGTCCACTTCGATGGCTCAGGCGATGAAGGCGTGAACGAAGACATCAAGTGCTACACCACTGAGGATTACGCCTACGAAGAAAGCCAAGTTCAAGAATCCAACTTCTCGCACCTGCAGGAACAATTTGAGGCTCTGGTTCCCTACGGCTACGAGAATGATTGTGGAGGTTTCGGCGACGTGATCTTGAATGTGAAAACGCGCACGATCACTGTAGAGCGCAATGACCGCTTTGAAGACTACACGACCTCGAGCTACGAGGTGTAGCCATGGGACACCCAATGAAGCACGCCGAAAACAGCGCCGGAAGATTCGGAGGCAGGCCCGAGGATTACCTTCCGATCCACAACTGGTTTGACGAGTCCAAAGCCTTCCTCCCAGACTTTCGGCATCGCGCTCTTCGGCACCATGCTGAAGGCATCTTCCTGTGCGAACGCCTCTTCGGGATCGCAATCACCAACAGCGAAGGCAGGCAAGTTCCGGTGCGCTATATCGGGGAACAGCATGTAAAGGAAGACTTGGGGCGGATCCCTACCGTCCAAGACTGGCTGACGCAAATCAAGCCCCAGCGTTGGATGTATGGTCAACGCCTCGAAGGCAGTGCCTCTAAAGCTTAGCCGGATTCTGGCCCGAGCGTGTCGTTGCCTTCCCACTTACCAATTCTCTGCGGTTGTGACTCTCTCTTTGTTCGTTCCGACAAGTTAAGAAAAGCGGAGGTGCCTGTGAACAGTTGCATCTCCGCAGTCCAACACTTGCGTCCGCTCCGGGGAGGCGCACAATCCCACCTGCTAAGGGCATCCGACGGCGCCTGCTATGTCACCAAGTTCCAGAACAATCCCCAGCACATCCGAGTGCTGGCGAACGAGATGCTAGCCACCAAGTTAGGTCTGGCGCTCGGGCTGCCGATGCCGCGGGCAGAAGTGATTGAAGTCTCCGATTGGTTCATCCAACACACAGAGGAACTGCGACTCGAGTTGGGTGGTTCGAAGATTCCGTGCCGGAGCGGCAAGCAATTGGGATCGCTTTACCTGGGCTGCGAGAGTCCCGGCATGACACTCGACTACCTGCCCCGCGAATTGTTAGAGAGCGTTCTTAATATTGAGGACTTCCCTCGGGTTCTTGTCCTGGACAAATGGACATGCAACAGCGACGGTCGACAGGCAATCTTCTGCCGGCAAACGTCGCGAAGCCAACGATACACAGCCACCTTCATTGACCAAGGCTATTGCTTCAATGCGGGCGAGTGGACGTTTCCAGACTCTCCCCTTCGAGGCGCATACGCAAACAATTGCGTTTACGGGGGTGTCATGGGATGGGAGGCGTTTGAGCCGGCGCTCAGTCGAGCCGAAGAGATGGATGCTCACACCATTTGGCGGTGTGCTGCCGATATTCCCGAAGAGTGGTACGAAGGAGATCGAGATGGCCTAGATCGGTTAGTACAGGCACTGCATCAGCGCCGTGGGGCGATTCGGAATTTGATCACCGAGTTTCGCAGGTCGAGCCGGAATCCGTTTCCGAACTGGCGCGCCTCGGTTGTGGATTCTGCCATGCCTCTCGCGGCAAGAGATCGATCGGGGCACAGCGTTTGTAATTAAAACCGGTGTGCAAGCGCCAGTTTCTGGCACAGAGCACCAGCAGAGGAGGATCAGTATGAGTATGGTCGAGAACAATCCTCCGACTCCTCCCGATCTCGCCCGCCCTCTAGTGATTCCCCTGCCCATTGCGCTCTACGTCTCCGGTGAACTCATTTTTGAGCTTTATGACGGGGGCCAGCCCTGCCGCGGATTTTCAATCCGATGGGAGAGGCTCGTTCCCGGGACGCAAAGCGAGCCAGAGGCAGCCCAACGGAGTTCCCCAGCGGGATTGCGCACACACCAAGATTAGTGCCCGCGCTCCATAACCGGCCTAACGCGGACTTCCACATGATCGCCAACTGGAGAGAAATGAGGATTGCCATGAGAATTCGTGTGACCACGAAAGCCGACTTGTTTGAGGAACGAAAACAACAGCACATCGAGCGCGGCTACCGAATTGAAGATGAGCGGCCGATCCCTGTGAACGGTCTTTGCTCGTTCATCGCCGTCAGCGAAATACCCGATTCAGATGGAATTGGAGACCTCGTGGCGCAGGCGCTGAATGGGGCGGCGAGATGAGACCACCTGGAAAAATCAAGCTGGGATTTTTCCCGTTGCCGGCACCGGAGGCCGCGAGGCTGAAGAATTTTCTTGTTTTCGCATCTGAATCCTCGGCACTCGATCCCTGCGTGGGCGATGGCGTGGCGTTCACTCACCTGCTTCATGGCGCGAACGCCCATCGTTATGGCATTGAGATCGACGCCAATCGGGCTGAACAAGCAAAAGCTCTGGGAGTCGAGACTTTGCAGGCGAACGCGATGGATGTCCGGTGTCCGCCGGAAGCGGTGTCCCTGCTCTACCTGAACCCACCGTACGATTGGGAATCCGGGGAGAGCAATAACCAGAGGTTGGAATTGGTCTTCCTGGAGCACACTTATCGCTGGCTCAAGGCCGGTGGTGTGCTGGTATTCGTCATCCCGCAGTTGCGATTGGCGAAATGTGCGAGGCTGCTGAGCGAACATTTCACGGACGTGCGCATGTTCCGACTCACCGATCCGGCTTGCCTCGAATACAAGCAGATCGTCGTGCTGGCAATACGCCGCAAACGCCATTCCAAGGTTTCTGATGCTGTCTTGTTGGATGGAGTGCGCTACCTCGAAGGGCTGGCGACGAAGAGTGAGCTTGAGCCTCTGGGAGACACTGCTGAGGGACGTTACGAAGTTCCTGCGTCAGAGCCGGCGGTCCTGACCAACATGGGTATTCCATTGGACGAAGTCGAGGACCTGTTACTGGAGTCCGCCGCATATCGCCAAGCGAGCCGTGTTCTTTTGCCCAAGCTAAATGACGTTAGAGGCCGGCCGCTCACACCCCTGCACGGCGGCCATGTCGGATTGCTCTGTACTGCAGGAATGCTCAATGGAGTATTCGGGGAAGGGGAAGACCGTCACATCGCCCACTGGCGCTCTGTGAAATTCACCGACCATTGGGAAGAAGAGGAAGAAGACGGAACCAAAATCCTGTACGACCGGGAACGGTTCTCGCATGAGTTGACCTTGGTCTTTGCCAACGGAAGGACCCTGGTCCTCACTCACGAAAAGAAGGAGCCAGAATGAGGAACGCTCACCTTCGATTCGGTTGGCTGACTTACGTGAAGAGCACGGAGAAAACGACAACCAGCATCAAGCTGCGCTTGGATCGCTTCATAGGAGAGGTGTTGCCTGATCCACCGCGACAGGCGAAAGCCAACCTCATTTCCGTGATTGGAGGGGATACGCAGATTGCGGCAATCAGCGCGGCCATCTCGCTGGGAGACAGGTTCATGATAGAAGGGCCAGGTGTACAGGCGATTCGAGTATGTCTCGAGCGAAACGCGCTGTGTTTCAAAGGTTCAATACAGTTGGCCGGACGCAAGAAACCACTCCGGCACCTTATCGCGTTGTCGGAAGAGTTCGCTTCTACCAACGTCTCGGCGGGTTCGGGACGAACTCTGCTCGCAAGCTCGGAGAAGGAATTCATTTGGGCCTGTCTCGCTCATATTCACGGGATTCCCGGAATGCCGGGCTGGGCTGACTGGTTTGCAAGCGAACTGGAAACGCATCAGGCGATCATTCCTGCTCTCGGTATCGGATGTGACCCGGTGCTGGTTAAGGGCGGGAAGGAACAATTCCTTTCCTGGCTCAGTTGGGGCGTTGAGAGTGGCGCCGTCGGTCTTCCGCCCGAAACTGGTCCGATCCGCTGGCCGATCCTGAGTCTGCACGACGTCTTTCTGCGCTCCAACTAGCCTTCTATCTCACTCTTCTTTTCTTTCTTTTCTCTTGTTCTGCGTTCTCGTTCGCAACTCTCTCCCTGTACCAGAGGATTTCCCATGCCCGAACTCAGCACGATCTACGACTACATGAGAGCTCACGCCAATCTCCTGGGAGAGCGCATTCTCGAGGAGTATCCGGCGCTCCATCAATTCGATGATGCAGTTTCACCCCGGATCAAACGGCTTCTACGAACACCTTTTCCGGCTCAGACTATCGCCATCATGGGAGTGGCCAAACGCTGGCACCAGGCGCGGACCGCCATGGTAGTCGCGGAATGCGGTACCGGAAAAACATTGATCTCTTTGGGGGCAATCGACGTCCACTGCGGAGGAACTCCGTTCACTGCACTAGCCATGGTTCCACCCCACCTGGTCGAAAAGTGGGCGCGAGAAGCTTTTCTGACCATACCGGGGTTGCGTGTGTTCCTGATTGATGATTTGCGAAATGGCGGCGACGAGAACAAATACCACGGAGTTAACGAAGTCCGGTTGAGGCAGGGCCGCATTGTGCGGGAAGGACTGCGCACGACGTTGAGTGAGCTGCGGTTGCGCAGGGATTCAGCAAGTGCCCGTAAGTGCTGGCTATCGCTCTGCGGGAGACCATCTCTGTTTATCGTGGGTCGTGAGCGGGCGAAGCTCGGCTATTTCTGGCGGCATGCATACCGGATGCCAGGTTCTGGCCCATATGTTGGCTGCGTGGTGAATTCGGACACGGGCAAGCCTGTGATCGTGAACGATAGCCGATTGATGGCAGGTGACTTTGAAAAGATCAAAATCTCCGAAACCGTCGAAACCAGGGGCGAGAAATCTTGTCGCACACTGCACAGCCCGCTCTGGCAAGCGGACTCGGACAAGATTTGCCGCATGGCCCCGATCGAGTTCATTGGGCGCTACATGCCGGGATGGTTCGACTATGCGATTTGCGACGAAATCCACCAGCTTGCGGGCGACACCGCTCAGGGCAACGCCCTCGGCACACTCGCTTCCTGCACTGACCGGATCGTTGGGCTGACCGGCACACTGCTCGGTGGTTATGCGGACGATCTCTTCAACACGCTTTTCCGTCTGGAAGCGAGACGGATGAAGGAGCATGGGTACGAGTGGGGTACGACAGGACGAAGTTCCTTCATTCAGGACTACGGAGTCCTGGAGACCATCACCAAGGTAGAGCCGGCCAACAATGCATGCTCCAAGGCGAAAGCCACGAGCACGGTCCGGCGCAAGCCGGGAGCTTCGCCGCTGCTGTTTGGCGAATTCCTCATGCAGTTGTGCGCCTTTGTGTTCCTCGAAGACATCTCCGCGGAACTCCCGTCCTACAGGGAAACTTACCTCAGCGTTCCGATGGATCCCCCGATGCGGGAGGCGTACCGCGAGTTGGAAGATGAGATTCGGAAAGCATTGAAAGCTCACCGGGGTAACCGTTCGGTCTTGAGCATCATGCTCAATACCTTGCTGGTTTATCCGGATCACCCGTATGGGCTCGGAACCCTCTACGGCAAAGAATTCGATCCGGAACTCAAACGCACAGTCCGGTTCGTCATTGCCGAACCTCGTGACCTTGCCGAAGACGGAGTTTACTCGAAAGAACGCAAGCTGGTCGAAGAGATCAAAAAAGAATTGGCGGAAGGCCGCCGCTGCCAGATCTTTGCCGTCTACACCACCAAGCATGATGTGACTGCTCGCCTTCGACGAATCCTCGACAACGAAGGAATCCGCACTGCGGTTTTACGCGCGAGCGTGGACACGTCGAAACGGGAAGCTTGGTACGCCAGGCAAGTCAAGGACGGCATACAGGTCGTGATCTGCCATCCGAAACTAGTGGAAACAGGTCTGGACCTGTTGGATTTTCCGACAATCCTCTTCTACGAGTCGGGATACTCGCTGCATACTTTGCGGCAGGCGAGTCGGAGATCTTGGCGTATCGGGCAAAGGCGACCAGTGCGGGTGAAGTTTCTGTGCTACGAAGCGACGATGCAGACCTCCTGTTTGCGCCTCATGGGGAAGAAGCTCCTTGTGGCTCTCACCATGGAAGGTAAGTTTGCCGGCGAGGGTTTGCAGTCGATCGATGAAGACGATGACATGCTGTCGGCGATGGCGCGGGAACTGGTCCAAAGGAATGGCATTGGTGAAACGGCGGATGCCGTCTGGAAAGCGCTGAACCTGGAACATCAAAAGTTGTTCCCAACAACTTCTGTCCGCACCGATGATGCCCCCTTCTCCGAAGAGAGCATTCTTGCCGATGCCCAGGATGATCCGGCCGGTTTGGTCGAAGGAGTCTTCGACACGGCACCCATTCTGGTCTTTGGGCGGCGACCGGAATTGCCCTCTGGTAGAAGGCGCCGCGCGAAGGCGGCAGTCCCAGAACAGGCGTCCTTGTTCGGACTCCAGTGATTACAGGGGGCTTCCACGACTCCCTTCCAAAAAAGAAATTTTGTGTTTGGGTTAGGAAAAGTCCGAGGTTTGTACGTTTCGGGCCTACGACGTCGCAGAGAGGATATACCTCCGTGATTGCAACCTTTCCACTTGGGCGAATTGTAGCGACTCCTGGTGCGCTTCGAGCACTCGAACGCGCGAACCAGTCCGCGGCATTGTTCCTGGCACGGCACGCGGGAGGAGATTGGGGTGAACTCGATCGGGAGGATGTCCGAGAGAACGAGTACAGCGTGGCGCACGGTTTTCGGCTGTTGAGCAACTACACCACCGCAGCTGGCGAAAAGCTTTGGATTATCACGGAAGCCGACCGGTCGTCGACCACTCTGCTGTTGCCAGAAGAGTATTGACGGAAGCAAAGGCTGCCTCGGCTATCCCCACCCAAATTGATCGACTGCCGAAATTCCTCGGGTTCGAAGATCGTATTTCAAATCAGCAAAGGAGAAAACGAAGTATGTCAGAAACTAGTACGCTCATTGGCTACTCCGGCCGGACTATCGGCCGCGAAGAACTAGCACTGGTGCCCACACCACCAGCAACCGAAACCCACCGCCCGGTGCCGCATCACGAAATTGTGCGGGCTCTGATCGAGACTCTGGGATTTCGCCACATCGGCGTTGTCCATGACGAGTATGCGGTCTCACCGGACGGCATGAAGGCGTTCGGCGTTATGGATCTCGCAACCGAGATGGAAGGATGCCGCTTCTCCATCGGCTTGCGGAATTCCCACGACAAGAGCATGCGTCTGGCGATGACCTGTGGCTATCGCGTGTTCGTATGCTCCAACATGGCGTTCGCCGGGGACTTCACCCCGGTGCTCGCCAAACACTCGAAGTCTTTCTCGCTCATCGACTGCATCGCGGTCGGAGTGGATCGAATGCAGCGAAATTTCGAGCCGATGCGAAAACAGGTCGAAGCCTGGCAGAGAAGTGAATTGACCGATGTCACCGCTAAGGTGGTCATCTACGAGGCGTTCGTTGAAGGTAGACTCGAAGCTCCGAAACATCTTGCTCGCACGGTGCATGACCTGTATTTCGAGCCAAAGTATGAGGAGTTTCGGCCCAGGACCATTTGGAGTCTCTCGAACGCGTTCACATCGGCGTTCAAGCAATTGGAGCCGATCCCGCAATTCAAGGCGACGGCCAAGCTGGGCGAGTTTCTTGAGGCTCGGTTCTCACAATCGTTCTGACTTGGTCGACCAATTCTTCGCCGAACCGTCTGGTAAACGGGCCCGAGCCCAATAAGAAGCGATAATAGATCGCGCCAAAGATCGCGTCGTTCAGCAGGTCCGGTTCAGTATCTGACCGCAATTTGCCTGCATTCTTGCTCCGCTGCAGATCGGCGATGGTAGCGCTCCGCCGAGGACTAACCCAGCGGTCGAAGAACGCCTGACGTATAGCTGGCTCGCTCTGGCCCTCGGCGGATCAGCCGGCCACGATCTTGCCAAACGGCCCGCTGAAGGCGTTCCGGGTCCAGTTGCCTGAGAAAACGTGTTAGAGCCGACGGAATAGCCGATCCGAAAGACTCCGGATCGGCTATTTCAAACCGCTGGTTGACACCTTCTCATCTGTGAGAGAAATCAAAAGCGCCAAACAAGTCATCAATCGCCGGGCTATTCAACGGCACATACGGATTGTTCCTCGCCGTCTTCGGATTGGGATAGTTGTCGCGGCTTCGAGTTGTCAATGGCTGCAACTCAAAGTTCCGCTCAATGAATTTTGTTAGCGAGACGTGGTCTGCGTATTCGTGATAAACGTGCCCCCTGTCGTAAATGGAGAGACGATGATCAGGGGAACCCGCGTGCCATCGCCGAAAAGGTCGAGCGGCTGCACGTAACCCGAATCGTAGTAGCCACCGCCTTCGTCGAAGGTCACGAAGATAGCGGTGCTAGCCCAGAGCTCAGGATTTGCTTGTACGGCCTCGATTACCTTCTTCGCGAAGCCCTCGAATATATCCAGCTTCGAAGATGCTGGATGGCCATCAGCGGGCCAGCCGGGCTTGATAAAGGAAAATGCTGGCAGTTCTCCCGCCTTCACATCTTCATAGAAGTTGGACAAATCTTGCATATGCTCCAAACGAGTCGTCGCGTTGGTCATGACATCGGTGGCGAACTGGAACGGATTGCACACATTACAATACGTGTCGAGCGGGTTCGAGAAGGTCGGATCGGACACATATCGGTTCCAGCTATCGCCGTAGTACTTCCAGGAGATATTCTTTTCCATCAGGGCGTCGCCGATGTGCCGCACCGAAGAACCGGGAACAGAGAAGGGCGATTGAGATAACGACGAGGACCCGTCTCCGTTGAATCCAGGGTTGTAGTTGTTCAGAATGTAGTAGTGACCGGATTCGCAATTTGGATTGATCGGGCGCCGCAGTGCCTGAAGATAGTCGGCGATCGCTGGAACGCCGGGTTGAGTAGTGTCGCTGCAATTAACGTAGCTGCCGCCGCCAGATCCATCTGAAGCGCCGTAGCCATCATCGACGTACCAGTTGTTTGTTCCGGTCTGAGGATTCGGATTTTCGATCTGATTGGACGGAGGTACTGCGGCATTCCCTTTTCCGTCGCTGTACCAGATCGCATCCGCGAAACCAAATTCCAGATGGTTTGCGGTTGTTCCACCCGTGACAGCCTGGTGATAGTTGTCCGCCAGCGTGTAGTTCTCCGCCAGAGATTTAAGGTAAGGAGCATCCCCCTTTTGGAAATTGTAGAACTCCATGGCGGTTGATCCTTCGCCAGTTGAAAGGTAGTTAGTTGGAGGGGACGTGGAACCGCTCGAACCGTCGCTGCCGGCTCCGATCGTGACTTCTACCCAAGGAAACAGATCAGCCAAGCAGCCGCTCGGATTTTCCGCGGTAGCGTAGTCTGCGTTGCAATCTTCGTCCTGCCACATCTGAAAGAAGCGGTGAGCAGGACTGTTCGCATAGTCGTCGTATCCGACGCCGGGGGTGAGTTGAAAGGAGCCCGGACCTAAGTTGAATACGTTCGGAATACGTGTGTCAGGCACTGCGTAGGGATCAAGCCCCGTTCCGCCCGTAGTCATAAACTTGTAGTAAGTCTCTTACAGAAACTCACACGCGGGTCGAGCGAACTCGATTGTCGGTGCTATCTCGGCCCATCGTAGAGAAGTGGTCGTCAAGCACTTACTTTGAGACACATTTTATCGAATCGATCGACCGACTTTCGAACATCGCCCTGTGCTGGAAGAGTGCAATTGGTTGGATGAGGCGATTCTTGGGTTTGCAGAATCCGTCGGATCAGGGACCAACCATTGACGTTACGCCGAGCAAGGGAAAGGTCCAGATTGTCGAAAGGAAAAGGATCGGCGATAAGCAAAAGGCGAGCTAACGGCGGAGCGAGAGTCAGACATGGACCAACAATCGACGAACCATTGTCACAGCTCAGTTCAGGTGTGAGATGAAGTGAGTCAAACAATGCTTCTGACACTAGTTTGTCGCGCGCTGTCAGTGAATCTTAGATCTCGAGGGACTGCTTGAATTCGCGGACTACTTCAAATCCTTCCCGCAGCTTCATCGTCAGATCGCACTCCTTCGCCAACGCATCGAACACCGGCTCCCATTCCGCTGGTGGTGGAGCAAGTTCCTTCGGCACATCGTGTGTCGCGCGCTTCAGGAACGTGGCATGGACCGCGGCGGCGGTTTTGTCTTTGTCGAGCTTTTCTCCGCGGATTAAAAGCACCATGTCGATAAGGTCTTTGGTTCTGGTGTTCACGCGCTCGCCTCGTGGCAGCGTATACGCATGAAGCTTTTCGGCAAACTGTTGCTCCGCTGAAATGATCGGGAAAGACGGGGGTGTCACTCCGCCGAAGCTGAGCCAGTCTTCGCCGGTTACGACATCTAGCGGCTCGATCACTTCGTCCCCGACGCCGACATCGACGTGAAAGCGCGCAAAGTCTCGTCCATCCATTCGTGCTTGGACTGGGTACCGACTGCCGCCTTCCGGAGCGCCATCCAGATCCTGTATTGCTTCTCCGACCAAGAACTCGAAATAGTCGTCGAAAGGCGACGCTGCGGCTTCTTGCAGCATGGCACGCAGCTGTTCCGCCCGCTCTTTCGGGTTCTTGGAGAGACGCGTGCCGTCGTGGAGGGTCAAGTCGATGTCTTTGGTTGTCCGTGCGGAATGCATCCGCAATTCCATGGCGTAGCCGCCCTTCAGCGCCCATGGATAGGCCGCCATGGGTCCCCGCGAAAACATTCGTGCGAGGAAGCGATCGAACGCCACTTGCCGCCGGAGGCGCTGCAGGTCAGTGCCTTGCTCGCGCGCGCGCGTCTGCAAGCGCGCTTCGAGCGCGGCACGAAATGCGCCAGCGGTCTTGTAGGTTTTCGGTTGATCGCTCACGCGGGCTGCTCGGCGAGCTCACGAAGCGAATGCCGCAGCGTATCGTGCGGCATACGGTCGATTTCTCCCTTGGCGATGAGGCCACGACGTATGGCTTCGTCTACCGCCAGCTTCAGTTGGCTCCGATCCACGTGTCCGCTACGCAGCAGATCCACGATGGTTCGCAGCGCACGCGTGACGCGCACGCCGTGCATTTCCTGAACTTCGCTCGGGTCGAGATGGGCCCGGTGAAGTACCAGGATCTCCGGAATCTTGCTGTTCCGGCGAAACTCTCTCGGCACGGTCATGTGCAGCTTCGAAGGCATGATGTCCGAGAGTTCATGAAGACTGAGGGCCGTATCGTAGCTGTAGGTTCCTTCCGGAACCTCCCGCCGATTCTGGGACCAGAGATACCAAAGCATAAGGGCGGGGCGCTCCGGAGTGGGAAAATCGGCAAGTCGGTAAATCCCGCGATGCTCGCGAATCCAGTTTCCGGCGTTCACATGGTAGGAATGCGTCTTTTCCGAGAATCCCGAACGAATCGCTTGCTTGGTTGTAAAGAACCCCTGTTGTGATTGGGCTATTTCGTGGAGCCTTCGCGCGGCCTCTTTGTAGGGTCCAGGCATGCATATTCCCCTAACTTTATTGGGGGATTATGCACGATTGTTGTCTGCTTGGCAATAGTGCGGACGGAGCTTGTATCACATTGTTAATGCGTGGTTTGCGAGCCATCTGACTTGGGAAGATTACACAATCCCCCAACTTTGTTAGCGAATTGTGAAAAATGCCAATGCCGCGTGGAAGATCGGACCGTTTCTCAACTCCTACTCAAGAGGCGAGGGAAAGCCCTCCCAGCCTTCCTCTCAGGGTGGATGACGGGAGACCCGGAACGAGGCCAAATCGCCCCTCTTCGACTGCTGCGCGGATTCGGGATCGGAATCGAGTAGATAGCATACGGCCTTCAAATGGAGAATCTCGGTGATAATTTCAGTGCTGTCCTAAAAACAGGTGGAAGACTTCCCATGTATCGCTCTTTGAAGCGGCTTTCGATTCGCATCCTCAGCTTCGCACTTGTAGCCGGTTGGCTCGTACTGGTGTCCTACGGGCAGACCATCTCGCCCGTCATCGCTATTGATCACGGCCCAAACGCCCCACAGCAGCTTTCGAAACCCTATGTCATCCTCGTTTCTCTCGATGGCTTCCGATTCGACTATGCGAAGCGATACCATGCGGACCATTTGCTCACCCTAGCGACGCAGGGCGCGAGTGCGTCGGAGGGGATGCTTCCCGCGTATCCTTCCATCACCTTTCCCAACCACTACACGATTGTCACGGGCCTCTATCCGGAACATCATGGCATCGTCGCGAACACTTTTTATGATGCGGTTCGAAAGGAGGTCTATAGCTATCATGATGCCAAGTCAGTCGGCGACGGAACCTGGTATGGCGGAACTCCGCTCTGGGTGCTGGCCGAGCAGCAGGGTATGCGATCGGCTTGTTTCTTCTGGGTCGGTTCCGAGGCGAACATCCAGGGAGTTCGTCCCAGCTACTATCTGAAGTTCGACGGAAAAATTCCCAATGGGAAGCGAGTCGATCAGGTTCTAGCGTGGCTCCATTTGCCACCGGAGCAGCGACCGCACATAATCACCCTGTATTTCTCCGACACCGACACAGCGGGCCATAGGCATGGTCCTGATAGTCTTGAAGTCGCCGCAGCCGTTCACGAACTTGACGGCGAGATCGGGAGGCTGATGGATGGCATCAAGGAATCCAAGTTGCCCGTAGATTTAATCGTGCTCGCCGATCATGGAATGGTAACAGTCGAGGGGCCGGCCATCCACCTCGATCAGTACGGTTTGAATCCGTCCTCGTTTGCCCAGACTGTAGATTCGATTCTGTATCCTAAGTCCGACGACGATGCGCAGAGGGCCTATGAAGCGCTCCGTGGAAAGAGCGACAAGTTCCACGTTTATCGCCGTGCGCAGGTGCCAGAATATCTTCATTTCGACAGCAATCCCCGCGAGGGCGACCCTGTTGTCGTTCCGACCGGCCCTTACCTCATCACCGCAGGTGTGGACACCCGTAGCGCAGAGCATCTGCCGATGGGTATGCACGGCTACGACGCCACACACATGTCCGAGATGAAAGCCCTTTTTGTGGCCGCGGGACCCGACATCCGAACTGGAGTTGCGCTTGCGCCGTTTGAGAACGTGAACGTGTATCCGCTGATCGCGAAGATCCTGGGTCTTGAGATCACGAATTTGAAGACAGGTCCGATTGATGGCAAGCTCAGCGCGCTGGGAGGAATTCTAAAATCAAACTAGCCGCCACGAGGTGATGATCGATCCCAGCCTCGGCCTCGGCACCCGCACTTCCGGATGGAAACCCCCGCTTTCTTCGTTCGAGTAAAATGAGGTTTCGGAGCCTTACGGACTAGTGAAGCTCGAAGACGCTCGCGAAGTCTATTTTCACTGAGCGAAAGGTCGCCATGGCCGCCTGGGATGATGTGATCGATTTCGATAATGTTAGCGACTGGCCAATAGACCTGAGCGAATGGCTCAGACCGCTCAGGTCGTCCGCCGATGAGGGCCAACAATCGCAGATTGTCCAACATATCCGAAGATGTTTGCGGGGAGCAAGGATAAGAACCTACCACTGTACCCGGCTGCTCCCAAGCGAAGTCGAATCGATCAAGGCCAATGGATTGCAGCCCTCGTCGCCCGAACTTGCGCGCCATAAACGTGAAGCCGCGCAAAACGCTGGCTGGCCATTTCCTTTCTGGGCGCAGGAGGATCCCTCTGGCAAGATATGGTTTTATCATCGAAGACCGGATCTCGATGCCGCCATTGCCGGTCCGCTACTGCGTTCATGGGGTGGAAAACAGTTGCTGGCCAGCTCTCGCGGCGTGGTGGATTTGGCCGCAAAGCCCTACATCATCGCATTGAACTACCCTGTCGCAGAGTTGAAGTGCGTTTTTGGCAACCACTGGTGCGCACTCGAGACGAAGATCATCAATCAGTATCTTGCCCAATCCTTCCCCGCCACGCCGGAGGCTACAGCATTTGAAAGCTGCATCGAGAAACCGGTGCGGGTCGAAGCAGGCGACATCATTTCTTCGGAAGATGCGCAGTTCAGTGGTCTCACCAACTATTGGGACGATGTGCATTTTCACGTCGCCTAAACAAGCCAGCCAATTCTTTTGGGGCGAGTAACTGATTTCTGCGCCTCACAAGTCCCAGGCACTCAGACTGGGACCGACGTCATCTGGTAACTTAACTGCGCTCAATTGTTGGGCGGCTCATGCAGCCAAGAAAAGGGAATCCATGTTCAGCGAACTCATGCCGCTTATTGAACGGCGAACAATAACCATCACAGTAGCAGTTCTCAACCAAGGCCATATCCGGGTCAATGTCGTACCCGCAGCATTGGCGGAAGATAGCAAGGTAAACGAGAAGATCGGGTACTCGAACAAGGACAAAATAGCTCAGGTACCCGAATCTGCCATCCACGCGTTGACAACGCCGCTCTCTCTCACGGGAGCACCGGATGAGATCGACGCCCAGCTCGCGGAGCAATTGAAGGCGTTCGTGGAATCTCACGTCGCCTTGCAGCAAGCGGTAGACCGAGCCAGAGGGGAAATCGCTGAGGCTGTTAAAGCTGTTGAAGAACGGGACAAAAACCGATCAAAGGCAAGAACGGCCACTGCAACAAAACTCGACGCGAAATCATCGGACAACAAGGTTGAGGAAACGAGGCCTGCAACGGACAGCCTCCCCCTCTTCGAGCCCAAGGCCGCAGCCGAGCAGCCATGATTCCGGGATCGCCGACTCATCGACCGTTCTGACGTTCTTGAGAAACGGCGCCGTCGGTTTTATGTTCTTTTTCCGAGGCCCAGCGATTCCACCTGAGTTCGTGCTTCGCGAACAAGCTCCGCGTTGCTCTGCGCCGTTTTGCCATTGCGCAATCTCAATGTGTCCTCGAAACCAATTCGGATATCATAGCCGCGACGAAGGGCTTCATCGAGCAACTCCCACGCCGTACGATCCGTTCCATGCAGGACCGTCGTTAACCCAATACCCGCATGGCTGAGAATGCTCTCGACTTCGAGAGCCGTTTTCAGGGCGGAGGCTATCTCTTGGTCCTGAGGTTCAACGAGAATCCGAAGGCATTGCCTGGAAAGACCACTTGAAACCAGATTCCGTGCGGCCCTCGCGTTAGAGATCCCGGCTTCGATGCCAACGCCGCGACCGATCAGGGTCGCGGCAAGTCCGGCGGCGCCCTCCTCGTGAAAGTTGACGGAGGCAAAATCCGGTAATACATCCCACGCCTGTACTTTTCTCAGCCGCGTCTCCGGATCAGGAACGATCCAAGCTCCGGTGCTCACGCCGATGGGGAGATTTCGCAGCCTCGCTCGAACAGCGTGCAGATTCCCTGCGATTGCCGCGCTGTCCAGAGCCTCCCGCCCATCCTCCGAGCGTGCGTGAAAGTGGATCGCGCCCGCTCCCCCCGCTGCCGCCTCCGCGGCGGCAGTCGCAATCTCAGCCGAGGTGACCGGAATATGCGGGTGTTCAACCTTTGATCGGGAGCCATTGATGGCCGCTGTAATCAGCATCCCAGCTTTATACCGACAACCGAAAGGAGAGCGCAATGACCGTGAAGATCGAAAAGCTTGAGCGCGTTTTTATGTTCAACGGGGCAAAATTGCCAGACGTAAACCCAGAGTTGAGCGTTGAACAGGTGCGGGACATCTACGTCAATACCTATCCCGAACTTGCGACCGCAGCAGTCGAAGGGCCGACTCCCATTAATGGGACCATGCAGTACGTGTTCACCCGAGCCGTGGGAGCCAAAGGATGATCCGGAGACCACGCTTCGGCGGCTTCCAAGAAAAATGACTACATTTCAGGGTTGGTTTCGCCCAACAGAGAACAAGCCGCCGTCGCGGAGCCATTCTGCGGACGGCGGCTTGACCCCCTCAAACCTGCACAGGGTGAATTTAGGATGCTCTCCGAGACTCCCAGAAACTCGTCCTGACCATTTGATCAAGTTCTCGGTAGAGGACTGTGATCTTCTCCGAACGGGCGTGATAGTCACCAAGATCGGAAGAAGTCAAAGACGCTGGCTGCCGCAATGTTTCGATCTGCCGATCGACTAGTTGGCAGACCTCGCGTTTGATGGCGACGGCTGGGTGCGACATCATGCAAGTTCCTCCAACGGGATTCTAGCGCGCTTCGCAGCATTTGCCCACGCCCGAATTTGTGCAAAATTGGCCGGTTCTGGCCGATCCAGACTCCCTCTGTATATAACGAACCTAAGAGGACTTATGCGGTGCAAAAGAACCCGGGATGACAACGCCAATAGGAAATTTCAGGAAGTCATGCACGCACTAAGGAAAGCGAAACAAGCCACCGCGACTGTTCGAGATCCGATCATGGAGCAACTGAAACAATGTCCAGACGCATTCAAAGTCGGCGAGATTCTCGGGAAGGTATTCGACTCCTTCAAGTACGGGCAAGACGAAATCCTCGCAGACCGATTCTTGCCGCCAGCCGGCACAGTCATTCCCCCACTCGCTTGATAGGACTTCCTCTGGCGGTTTCAGTTCCGCGGCTCAAAGGAGTACGCTGGCGATATTGCACGCGGTGGGACGAAGGGCCGGCTGCGACGCTGGGAATGAGCCTTTTGCGCCTAGGAATTTGCCAGCCAAGCGACTGGTCGGGAAGCGCCGTGGATTTTGTCGAGCGTGGCTTCAACCGCTTTGTCGACAGAACAGCGCGGCTCAAGCGAAAAGCGTCTGGGTCGGCGAGCTGCGCATTGGCGATTCCTTGTTTGAATTGACCGAGCAAGAAAGAAACCAGATCGAAGCCGAGAGAGAAGGTGCGACTCAGCAACTGTTTCTCACCGGCGACTACGAGGCGGCAGCCTCCATCCCGATCGGGGCGACTCTTCGACGCCTCGAAGCCGAAGACAAGCTTCTTCCAGCGGCCTTCTACCGCGTATTCGTCGCCAACCTGTACAAGTGGATGCGCGTATACGAGTATGTTGATGCGCAGGAACATGCCGAGATGTGGATGGAAGATCTGGACGAGGAAGAACTGCAAGCATCCGTCTACCGGAAAGTCGAAATGGAGATCCCATCCTGCATCCAGAAGCACGCACCGCGGATGGCATACAAGAGGGCACGCAGGCTCTTGCAAGAGATCAAACCAGCCACGCCACTGGCTCGACAACTGATCCGCCAAGTCCTGGAAATGGACGCTCATGGGCTCGGCCATGAGCACGCCTGGCCGGGGCACCTCACGGAAAAAGATGTCCCGGGCATCAGCGACTGGTTGATGGACGCCGAATCGTCTCGCCCCGGCTGTCTTATCACATGGTACGAGAACGACGCGATCAACGCCTGCTTCGACGAAGATGCGCAGCACATGGGCGAGAACGGTCCTTGCCAGCCCAACGTGGTGCTTCCAATCCGACTTGAGCGGCCGATTAGGAAATTGGATGAGGAAGTGCGGCGCGTCTTCGATCATGCCGGCGCCATGCTGCAGTCTTTGGCTTCGGCTGCCAGGGTGGTTGAGACCATTCGGGAGCTCTACGATGAATACCTCCGTGAACATCGGCTCCAGCCAGGACTTCCGGTTGAGCCGGGCGCTTCTGGTCTACGGAACGAGTAGCTACCAGGGAATCCCGTACCGCCATCCCTTTGTGACGCTGCACGAGGTCATTCATGACGGCAACGGTGCACGCTTGGCCGAAGGCCGGCTGATGACGCCGCAAATGTTGGTCGAGTTGATGACCGGGCTAGGACGGTCCCTTCCCGTCGAAATCTTGCCGGAACGAGTACTGGTGCGCACGGCGGAGACGATTGTCTGGTGGTCGGCCGCCGGGGCGCGCACCCTGTTCTTCAGCGAGCGAGGCGATGACCCAGTGTTGAAGCAGATCAATGGCAAGCGGTATCCCCAGCCGCCCCTGGTCTTCAAGGTATGCGGCAGTCATCTCTGGGTCCGCGCTCTGGCCGAGGGCAAGCGTCCGAGTGCGGAAACAAGAATGTGCATGGCTCCCTACTGGAACTGCTACGACAACGGAGCGGTTTGCACGGGAAGCATGCAGATTCCCCGAGAGAAATCGGTGTCGGCGATCGAAGACTGGGAACGGTCTTTCTTCCAGAGCGAGTTCACACATGCTTCTGGAGTGCGCAAGCACACCCGCTTTCCCGGCGGACTGCTGGCGATGTGGCAGTTCCTCGCGGGGAAGGAAGATTTTCCAAGCAAGTACCTGGTGAAATTGCCACAGAGACTCTCAGAATTCGTGAACGACAATGACCACACGTACCGAAACGAGGTCCAACCGCGAGATTGAGCATCGGATACCAAACGGCCTGTTACAGAAGAAGGTCCGGATTACGGTCGTTGGTTGCGGCGGAACTGGAAGCGCCGTCGCAGCCGGATTGCCGCATCTGCACCAAGCCATGGTCGCCCTCGGACACCCTTACGGTCTTGACGTCACCCTCATTGATGGCGACCGGATCTCCCGCACAAATTGTGTGCGGCAGCCATTCAGCGAGAGTGAGATTGGGCTCTACAAAGCGACGGTGCTCGCCACGCGGATCAATCTGTTCTGGGGCCTTGGATGGACGGGAATGCCGTGCTTTATGGATGCGAGATGGGGCCAGGAGACCGACATCCTGATCGGATGCGTCGACTCCCGCGCGGCTCGCCTTGCGATCACCCGCACGCAAACCTACTGGAATTGCCACTATTGGCTGGATCTGGGCAATAACGCCGACAGCGGACAGTTTGTTCTGGGAGAGCCCGAGAACTCCAAGAACCAGTCAAGCGAGCAGCGTTTGCCGACCGCCTCAGAGTTATTCCCTGAACTTGTCGATTCCAAACTGGACCGCAAGGACAAGCTGCCGTCTTGCAGTGCAGTCGAGGCGCTGGAGCGGCAAGAGCCCTTCGTGAACCAAGCTCTCGCTTACCAAGCCATGGCTATGCTCGCCCGGCTGTTCCGGCATGGAAAACTTTCCTATCACGGCGGCTTCGTCAATCTGCGAAATGGACGAACAGTTGCGCTGCCGGTTAACCCAGCCGTTTGGACCAGAATGCGGATGCGGTCGAAGCATTCGACCTAACGGTAGGGCCCGGTAGGGCCCGGTGAGTTACCCACCACGCGTAGAATTCCGATACGAAACGAATTAAGGCTAAGGATGTCGAAGAAAATCTGACGGAGGAACCATGCCTGCAGATGAGAGCATCCGAAAACGCGATCAAGAGAGGCTTCGTCAGTGGGCTTTGAAGCTTGGATCCTCCGTCCAGTCGAAAGAAACCCGCGTGACATTGCAATACCTGCAGGCATTAGACGTTTGCGATCTCTTGACTCAAAGCGCAGTGAGACAGGCTGAGTTCGCAAGCGCGGCACTTTTTCGTTTTGGCCTCGATACTTTGGCTGCGGGATTTTGGATCGCATGCGTTGCCACGGATGAATGGCTAAGAGGAGAGGGAGACGCTCATATACCGTCTAGCCTCGAGCGCACAATTGCTACTCTTCCCCCACAGGCACGGGACATGCTCGACGTGGTCGTGAACAGTGGCTTTGTGAATGATTCCCAGCGAACCCTGCTGAAGGACGTCCTTAACCCGGCGACACACGGGGATGCGCTTGTGAATGTCGGAAGGATCGGGAGCTTTGCCGCACAAGGTAAGAATTGGGCCGTGTACTTGAGTACGCTCATGAACGAGCTCACGCACAATTTCGCAATTCTGATTCGTGAACTGGCCGGAATCGATCTAGAGTCAGTCGCTGGTAAACACGCGGCGGCGGCCCAGCAAGATTAGCATCTCACCATTTTCTTGCTACCTGTTGCGCCATCGCCGCAGACCACGCGGTGCCCGAAAGGAGTTCCTCATCGCGTTTGCCGGGAGCCTCTAATTCCTTTGTCGAGCTTCACCCTAACCGAATCGCTTTCCTGCTGGTGGATAATCGCCCGAGGTTGACTATCGACAGTCTTGGCGCGCAAGTGTTGGACCTCCCGCCAGAAGATCACGCGGGCCGAGACCCCGCTGATGTAGAGTACTTCGGCGATTTCCTTCCAATCAAATCCTCTGCGATCAGCGCCAGACATGGTTCGACTCTCATGAGAACGTGTGCAACCAGGTTTCTCCAAACCCCGGTTGGTGAACTACGAACGAAACCCCGGCGAGTGGCGTCGACTGCTAGGTCGGGCCAGAGGAGGCGGGTCACTCTAGTCTCTGGCTACTTGCCTTAAGCGGTTAAACCCTCCTGTGGGCACTTCAGTTGCGAAAAAACGTCACTCTTTGAAAAAAACCTTCGGCTACGCAACCTGAGTCCTCCTGTCCATGGCAGGATTTCGGCCCTAGGCCGGCCCGAAACGGCCACCGATACTTGCCAAGTGTTTGTTCACAGCGCGTTTCCCTTTTGCGGAGAACCCCGACCCATGGTCGCATTTTCGCACCGGAAACGGCTCCCTGCACGAATTCCTGCAGGGAAAAAAATCTTGAAAATCAGCTCCGCAGTCGGTATACGCTGGCCGCTCCACTTACTCATGTGTGGACCAGATCCACGCGCCACCTTCGTCGTTCTGCGTGTTCCGAATGAAATCGGCGCGCGCTTTTGCATCGAGAGAGGAGGTATTCCGGAGGCGCAGGGACAAGTGTGTCTATACGGATCTGCAGACGGCAACTGCCATCAGGACCCAGCCCCCGGGAAGGCAGCAGTATGGACGAAGCCGACGGTGTCAATAAACGCCGTTAGTTCCGCTGGTCCAAAGAAGCGGCTGAACTGGCCAGGGAATAGAAAGAACGAACGA